>WNGA01002511.1_pt1 | contig 27994 bp, 23 predicted proteins | sample 5400061 | NCBI WGS metagenome assembly WNGA01 (sample SAMN13153366, study PRJNA577476) | soil metagenome | isolation source: 100 cm soil or saprolite under grassland replicate 2 | place: USA:California | collected 2016-06-15
TCGCCTACTCAAGACTCCGCCAGGCCACGGCAGTGAGAACCAGCCGAGCGATGGCGAGCAATGGTGGGATTGGCAGAGCGAAGCCGTACCAGAACGCCGCCTCGACTGGGAGCAACCCAAACTCCAGCAGGGCTCCCGAGCGTTTGCCGGCCCACAGTAGCCAGGCTGCCCACCCCTGAACGAATGCCAGCAGCAACGATGCGCCCAGCAACCCGACGAACGTGCCGCGAGAGAAGTTGAAGTAGAAGGGGCCACCATTGGGCTCGCCGATGATCGGCAACACCGGCAATCGACCGCGCACGAGCACCCACCACATCAGCCACGGGGCTGAAAGCCCCCATCCCGCCGCAACGATCCACAGCAGCACCGCCGCGGCACGACTGGCCGCAGGCACGGCCGACGCCTCGCCCATCACTTCTCCGCCCGCTCCTCCAGCAGGTCCTTCAGCACGGAGAGGTTCCGTGCCGAGTCGCCAGCCCGTCTCCATGTTCGACCTGAACGGCAATTGCCGCTTGGGCGGCCGGATCGCCGAGGGCTGGCTTGCGCGAGTGTCCCGATATGTCTCTAGAGCGGCTTCCGCATCGTGACAACGTCCATCACTGCCACGAGCAGCCTCGCCGCGTCCTCCGGGTACAGCGCCGCGAGTGGGAGGCGTGACGTCTCGCGGTACCCGCGTCGCTCGTACCACTCCCGGACTCGCGACAGGTGGGGATGTATCGGTTGGGACTCCAATACCTCGAGCTGCATCACGCTTCGACCAGCTGCCGCCGCGTCGTCCTCCACGAACCGGACGAGCGCCTCGCCGAACCCTCGGCCACGCACGGCAGGATCGACGCCGAGCACACCGAACCAACCGGTCCGGCCATCCAGCGCTCGTGCACGGACCGAGCCCACGACGGCTCCCTCTAGGAGCGCGACGGCCGTCTCACGGCGCGATATCGATGTGCGGGCGTCGTCGATGTCGGTCCGATCGATCTTGGTCGCGAAGAGTCCGACCTCCGCCTGCGCATACGCTCGGTTCACGACGTCGGTGACAGCAGACGCGAGCGCCAGGTCCTCGGCGACATCTGGCTCCAGCCATCGGACGACAACCACGCGCCGAAGCTACAGGAGCATCGTTACCTGACGCCGCCGTGCGCGAAGCGCTCGGCTCCATCGATTGGGTGCAGTAGAGTTATTAGCTGCGGGAGCGGTGTGCAAGGTCGTGGCTTGGTGTTTCCGCAGGTAGACACGGGGACGTAGCTCAGTTGGTAGAGCACCTGTTTTGCAAGCAGGGGGTCGGCGGTTCGAGTCCGCTCGTCTCCACTAGGCAAGCGTTAGCTGCAGCCTCCTCCTGCAACGATCGGCCCCGTCGTATCCTCCTCCCCCATTTTGGGGTTGCGGGTCACGCCGTTCGTGGACTACTGATACACGAAGCAAACGCGGCGGGGGGTTTCCTGCGACCGCCTGCCTAAAGCGCTCTCGTTGGGGCAGAAGGGGGAGTACATGAGATCCATGCGAGTCCTGATTTCGGCTGCGGTCACGCTGGTCGTCGTGCTGGGCGGTCTCACCGCTCCGGCTAGCGGACAGGCCGCCGGCAATGCCGTGACGGAGTGGAACATGATCGCGGTGAACACGCTCGTCGCGCTCCCCGTCGCGGCGGGCGGAGCCCCGCCGGCTTCCCAGATCCATATGGGGATGACGCAAGGCGCGGTCTACGATGCGGTCAACGCGATCGGGCCGATACATCACCGGCCGTATCTCCTGAAGAGGCGCTTCCCCTCGAGGACCTCTGAGGACGCGGCTGTCCCGACCGCGGCGTACAGGGTCCTCTCCAACATCGTGTCGACGGTGCCCGCGAACATCCCGTTCCCGAACAGGGCAAGCGTGCTGCAGTCGCTCGCAGAGCAGTACGCGGCCTCGCTCGCGCTGATTCCCGACTCCCAGTTCAAGACGCTGGGGATCGCGGCGGGGAACGCCGCGGCCGATGCGATGATCGCCTCGCGGCAGAACGATGGAAGGTTCGGGCCGTCCCAGTTCGTGCCGAACGCGAACCCAGGGTTCTTTGATCCGGTGGCGCCGAACGGCACGACGGTGCTAGACCCCACTCCGTGGGTCGGCGGCGTCAAGCCGTTCCTGATGCAGAGCTCGTCGCAATTCCGTTCCGCCGGTCCACTTGCGCTCAACAGCCCCGCCTATGCGGCGGAGGTCAACGAGGTCAAAGCGCTTGGCGGCGACGGCGTGGTGACGCCCTCGGCCCGAACGGCAACCCAGACCTATATCGCCAAGTGGTGGAACAGCAACCCCGTCGCGAGCTGGAACGACGTCGCTCGCCAGCTCATCGCACGAAACCATCTCGACGCTGCTGACAGCGCACGTCTCCTCGCGATGCAGAACCTGGCAGCGGCCGACTCAGCGATCAACGTCTGGAACGACAAGTACCACTTCAGCTTCTGGCGGCCGTTTCAGGCGATCCGCAGGGCGGCGGACGACGGCAACTCCGCGACCTCGCCTGATCTAACGTGGACGCCGCTGCTCGCGGCGCCCTACCCCGATCACGTGTCGGGGCATCTCGGGCTCGACAGTCCGCACACCGCCGTGCTACGGATGTTCTTCGGCAACGCACCTGCGGGCGGCTACCAGATCACGAGCTTCTTCGTCAATCCCGGCGGGCCTGCTGCGCGTTCGTTCAGCAGCTTCTCACAGGCGGTCGACGAGATCGTCGAAGCCCGCATCTGGGCGGGGCTCCATTTCCGGACCGCGGACGTGCAGGCCGTAGAGCTCGGCGAGAACGTCGCGAATTTCGCGATGGAGAACTACTTCCAGCCGGTGGGCTGACATCGAGAGCGTCACGGGGCCGCTTCGCGCGGCCCCGTGACGTCCACCGGACCGGGGAAATGCTTGCCCGACCTTCCCAGACTCAATCTCGATCGGGCGTAAGGTCTTCCCGGTGGCGAGCACGGCGGGAAGCGACGACGAGGGGGGCGTCAAGGGGACGCACATCACCGCGGGGACGCGCGTGCTCTCGACGTTCGGCGCCGGCGTCCTGGCCTTCGGTATCGCGAGCCTCCTCATGCCGTGGCAGGTGGCCACGCTGATCGGGTGGAGCGTTTCGGCCGCCGCGTTCGTGGCCTCGGTCTGGTTCAGCGTTGGGCGTATGGACGGCGTGGCCACGGCAGAGTTCGCCACGATCGAGGACGACTCCAGGGCCGCCGCAGACCTGGTTCTGATCACCGCGAGCGCGGCGAGCCTGCTCGGCGTGGCGCTGACGCTCCTCAAGGCCTCGGGCGAGAGCGGGACGGCCCGGGTCTCCATCATCAGCATCGCGACTGTGAGCGTCATCCTGTCCTGGGGGGCCGTCCACACCGTCTTCATGCTGCGATACGCAAGGCTCTACTTCGCCAACGGCGGCGGTATCGACTTCAACGACCAGCAGAGCCCGACCTACATGGACTTCGCCTACGTCGCCTTCACCATCGGGATGACCTACCAGGTGTCCGACACCGCCGTCACGGTGAAGGACATCCGCAGGAGTGCCTTCCGTCACGCGCTCCTGTCCTACGTGTTCGGCACCGGGGTGGTGGCCATGCTCATCAATGTTGTGGCCGGCCTGCTGAATCCCTAACCGCCCGCGGCCCGCCCGCGCAGGCCGTTCGGGCTCGTTTCCCCGGCCTGAGGTTCAAGGATGCCGCCCTCCCGGCCGAAGGCTCAATCGGGGCTCGGCTCGCCGTGCCGACCGCCTGGCCCCGGGGATGGCGTGCCCATGGAATCGGTCCGAAAGCTGACGAGCTCCCGCATGAGCCGGGTCGGGTGGGCCCTGGCCATCGTGGCCCTGGCCGGCGCGATGGCCCTCTCGTTCGTGTTCGCCTACAGCTCGGTGGGGGACCAGCAGCGGGCGGCCCAGGCACGGGCGGTGGCCGACACCACGAAGAAGCCCCTATCTGAACTCACCGCGACCCAGGTGTCGAAGCCGATCGAGGGAGACTTTTCCAAGGAGCTCCTTCAGGACGTCAGAGACCACGTCCTGAAGGACGACCGGGTCCTCCGCGTACGCATCTTCAACCTCAACGGCACGCTGGTGTTCTCCACCGACGCCGGCGACAAGATCGGCGTGGCCCAGATCGGGAGCCAACAGTTTCGGACGGGGTCCTCGGGCGGCGTCGCGAGCGTCATCACCGAACCCGAGGCGGCGGTGCCGAGTGGGTTGGCCGGGTCGAGCGAGCGCCTGTACGTGACCTTCGCTGCGCTCCGGCTGCAGAGCCAGCCCAAGGCAGCGGCGGTGGTCGAGGTGGACCAGCGGTACGCGGCCATCGAGGCCGCCGCGTACCAGCTGTGGAGGCCGATCCAGCTGGTCATCGGCGTTCTGATCCTCATCGCACTCCTCATGCTGGTCGCCTCGGTGCTGTCCTGGCGCGGGCGGCGATTCGCGGTCTCATCTAAGGACGGGGCCCGACCGGCACCGGGATTCGCCCAGGGCGGATCCACCCGAGCACAGAAGGACCTGGAGAAGAGGCTGGAGGCGGTGGAGGAGTCGCTCCGCACGGCCGAACAGCGCGCGGGCGCTTCGGAGCGGGAGAAGCGACAGATCGCGGAGCGGCTGGTCACGGCCCAGGAGCAGCTGGAGCTCATGACGGCGGCGGCGAAATCCCCGAAGCCGGCCAAGGGGAGCGACGAGGCGGTGTCCCGGCGTCTGGCCGAGCTGGAGGCCGAGCGGGACCGGATGACCGCCGAGGTGACGCGCCTGGAGCGCGAGCTCCAAGAGCGAGGCTCCGCACCGGCGGGCGAGAACGGTCCATCTCCGTCGAGCGCCGAAACGGGGGTCCAAGAGCGGGTGGCCGAGCTCGAGGCGGCACTGGCGGACGCCAATGCCAAGGCCGCATCGTTCGAGTCGGCGGCTCGGCAGCTCGAGGAGGAGCGCAAGGTGGCCTCCGCGGAGTTGGATCGGGCGAAGGAGGAGATCGCCGGCCAGAAGGGGCGGAAAGGCTCGAAGTCGAAGGACACGGGATCGCACGCCGAGGCCGCCGAGCAGATGGCAAAGGCCGAGGAGCGGGCTCAGCAGGCCGAGGGGCGGGCTCAGCAGGCCGAGGGGCGGGCTCAGCAGGCCGAGGAGCTCACGCGTCAGGCCGAGGGGCGGGCTCAGCAGGCCGAGGAGCTCACGCGTCAGGCCGAGGAGCGGGCTCAGCAGGCCGAGGAGCTCACGCGTCAGGCCGAGGAGCAGGCCAAACAGGCCCAGGAGCGGGCGAGCGACTCCGATCAACGGGCCGGCCAGACGGCAGAGCAGCTGGGGCAGGCGAACACGCGGATAGAACAGCTTGAGGCGGGCAGCGCCGATGTCGAACGCCGGGCTGTTGCGGCCGAGCAACGGGTTGCCCAGTTGGAGGCGGTGACGAAGCAGGCAGAGGAGCGCATGACGCAGCTCGAGGGGGGGCAGCGGCAGGCTGAACAGCGAGCTGCGCAAGCCGACGTCCGCTTCCGGGAGACCGAACAGGAACGAACGAAGCTCTCCGAGGAGCTCGAGCGAGTGCTGGCGGCCGGCTCACCCGCAACTGCTGGAGCAGACGATGGGGAACGCGCGGCCCAACTCGCCGCCAGGGTGGAGGAGCTCGAGGCCCAGCGACGCAAAGACGTCGCGGAGCTGCAACGCGTTCAAGAGGCACTGGCCACTCAGCACGAGCTGGCGACCGCTTCCAAGCGGCCAATGGTCGAATCGAGCGTGCGCCCGTTGCAGGCCATGGAAGGCATCGCGGAAGCCCCGGCGAAAGGGACTCCGGGTACCGGCGCGTCCGAGGAGGAGACGATCGCCACCCGGCTGTCCCGGGCCAAGGGAAGGAAGCGCGTGCTCGACCCGGATGAGCCTTCCGCGCCGCAAGAGCCTGCCGCGCTGCAAGAGCCCTCCGCGCCGGAAGAGCCTGCCACCCCCTCCAGCGGACTCTCACTCAGGGAGCGACTGGCTCGGGCGGCTGCGGCGAGGCATCGCGTCTCCGGCGGCGAGGACGAGGCTGAGGAGCGCTAGACCCGCAACAGGTCCACGGCGTACGTGGACAGAAGCGCGATCTCCACCTCGCTCGCCCCCGCGAATCGCCGCGACGGGTAGCCGTACCGACGTGACAGCTGAACATGCTCGTCGCACAGCGGCACCAGCCGGCCGCCGCGGAGCCTCACGACCTCCCGCGCCGCAGATCGGCTTGGGCCCCACAGCCAGAAACAGAGATGGCAGACGAGCATCAGGCGTTGCGGGTACGCGAACTCGCCGCGATAGCCGAGCTCGTGCTCGACCACCCGGCCCCACAGCGCCACCGTGCCGATGACCGCGGGGTTCCTGGCCCGGTGCAGCATGCCGGGATCCCGCGTGGCGTGGAGCCCGCACGTGCAGGTCGGCTCGGGGCCCCGGTGCCAACGCCGGCGTGTGCATCGAGCGCGGGCCGGCTCAAGCGGCGGCCACGGCGGGGCGTTGCCGGCGATCGGACGCATCCGAAGCTCGGTGTGGCGACGGTTGGAATGAAGCGTCCAGACCCGCCAGCCCATGATCGGTTCGGAGAGGGCCTGGTCCTCTGGCCGGATGCCGGCCTCGAGAAGCGTCTGGATCACGGCGACGGAGCGCTGGGCTCGGCTGCGGGGACGGGCTCGGCTGCGGGGACGGGCTCGGCCTCGGGCTCCGGCAGGACCTCGGGCACCGGGATAAAGACCGGCTCCACCTCGAAGACCCGCTTGGGCCGTCCGATGTTCATGCGTCCGCTCTCATCCGGGGAACGGGGCCGGATGCTCCCTTCACGCAGCGTACCCCCGGTCGCGGTGAGTGGGAAGGGTCCTCATCCTCGGGCGTTCAGGATCGCACGAGCTTGAAGATCCCGCCGGAGTCGCTGAAGTACAGGATCCCGCTCGGCCCCACCTCCATCGACAGGACGCCGGACGGGTGCGTGTACGCGATCCGTTGCCCGGTCACGCCGGTCCGCTTTGCGTTCAGCGTGACGGCTCTGATCGCACCGGTGTTGTAGGCGCCGAAGAACAACCTGCCGCTGTTCCGCGACCCGAGGCCGCAAGCCTGGCAGAATGCGATACCGGTCGGGGCGATCGTGGGGGTGTACCACCGCTTCGGCATGACCGGGTTCGGGCCGTCCTGGTTGGTGTTGCCCGGGGACGAGCCGCTGCACGTCTCGTTCGGCCCCCATCCGTAGTTGCCGCCTCTGCGGATCAGGTTGAGCTCGTCGTTGCACGAGGGCCCGTTCTCCGTCTCCCACAGGCGGTGCTTCTGGGGATCGAACGCCAAGCCGAAGGAGTTCCGGATCCCATAGGCGAAGATCCGGCTGTTGGTGAAGGGATTGTCTGAGGGGACGCCGCCCGAGGGCGTCATCCGAAGGATCTTCCCCCGGTTGTTCCGGGTGAGGTCCTGGGCGTTGCCGGCGTCATGTCCTTCGCCCACGATCGCGTAGAGCATCCCGTCGGGGCCGAACAAGATCCTGCCCCCGTTGTGGTACGGGCTTGAAGAAGCCGGCGCGCTGAAGATCACGGTCCGATTGGTTCCCGTCCCGCCGGAATCGGTGAGCCGGAGGATCTGGTTGCGAAGGGCCCCGGAAACCGAGCTGGTGGCGTAGACGTAGACAGAGGGGTCGGTCGGGTACCCGGGGTCGAGCGCCATCCCGAGCATCCCCCGCTCGCCTTCCGCGTTCACGCCGGGGATCGTGGCGAAGAGCGAGTCGGACCCGGTTCCGAGGTCGTGGATCCGGATCTGGCCGGTTGCCTTCTCCACGTACCAGATCCGGTTTCCCGGCCCGAAGGTGAACGCGGTCGGCACGTTCAAGTTCCCCACGACGAGTCTGGCCCGGATGGCCGGCGCTCCAAGGGCGGGTGCTGCCGGCGACCAGGCGAGCGCAGCAGACAGCGCTGCGGCTCCGGCGCCAAGGATCCACGCCCGCACGTTCGTCCGTCGTCTCATCGTCCGCCTCCTACAGCATGGGCCGGCATGTCCACTCCTATCTTCGGCAGCGTCGTGCTCGGCACCGAAGACCCCGTTCACTCGCATGGTTTGGTGGGCCATCCGGGGGGCATCCCGTCTGGCCGTCTAGCCATCTTTATCTAGACCGGCACTCCAGAAGTTGGGTGCTTTCAGCCGACAACCATTGAAGATGTACAAGCACGCCAATCGCGGAGCCCTCCTGGCCATGCTCGTGCTCGGAGTGCTCATCGGCGCCAGTCTGGCGATGGTTAGCCCCTCGCGTCCGAACGCGGCCCTCCGCTCGGCAAGCCCGCCGGCGGTGGCCGGCCCTGCAGCACCCAGTGATCACGACGGGGCGAAGGAGAACCCGGAGGCTCCCCGCCGGGAAACGCTCAACGGGCCTGGCAGCGGAGGGAGACTTGACGGCGAACCGGCGCATACAGGGACGGCAGTGGAGTCTGGCGGCTCGGGCGGCTCCGGCGGATCGGGGGGGTCGGGAGGGTCGAGCGGCTCCGGCGGATCGGGAGTGTCGGGTGGATCGGGGGGGTCGGGCGGATCCGACACCGTCCTTGACGGGTCGGGCGGGGGCGGTTCCGGCGATTCTGGCTCGACCGGCGGAGGCGGTTCCGGCGATTCTGGCTCGACCGGAGGCGCCCAGGACAACAACGGCAAGGCCAAGGGCCAGTTCGACGGGAAGGGCAACAACGGCTGAGCGCGTGTTCTAGCCCTCCCTGACCGGTTCCCCCGTCCGGGCCAGACGCTCGATCAGATCCGCCGCCCGAATGGTTCCGGGGTTGCTCCGCAGCCTGTCAGAGAGGCGGGACAGCTGCGAGGTCAGCCACTCGTTCGCCAGCAGGCGGTCGATCGCCCCGCTTAGCTCCTCGTCCTGGAAATCGTAGGTCGGCAGCCGCACTCCCAATCCCAGCTCATCGACCCGCTGGGCGTTGTCGTATTGATCCCAGAACAGGGGAAGGACGACCATCGGCTTGCCGAAGTACCAGCACTCGGTGACCGTGTTGTTCCCTCCGTGAGTGATGACCAGATCGACCTGCGGCAGGATGGCCGGCTGGGGGAGGAACTCCGCCCCGACCATGTTGTCCGCCAGCGTGATCAGCTCATGTTGCGGCCCCTTGCTCACGATGTACCGATGCGGCGTCTCGGCCAGCACGTCCACCAGCCGCTGCATCAGGTCGACGTCGGCGGAGCCGAGCGATCCGAGCGACAGGTAGACCAGGCCGCCCCGGCGGCCCAGCCGCTCGTGCTCCCGGTACGTCTCGTCGCTCGCCCGCACCGAGGCGTCGAGGCGATGAATGGTCGGCGAGAGAGGCCGGGCCCGGCGGTAGTCGGCCTCCTCCGGGAAGACGAACAGGTTGAGGTAGGGGGACTCCCACAGGTAATCCCGCGGGCCTGGGAGCGCGGGCGCACCACGGTCCCGGAGCCACGCGTCGAACTCGGCCACCTGGGGCCCGAGGACCCGATCGTACTCGGACCAGAACGGGTCCCACCCGCTCGGGTCCTCCGCCGGATGGCCGGAGAACACGGGCGGGATCCCGGGATCCTTCAACTCCAGTGGATTGCACGAGGTGATACGGACCCACGGCCGGCCGGAGGAGGGGATGGCGGCGAACGCCACCACGTTGTCCTCGATGATGGCGTCAGGCCGAAGCTCGTCGAAGATCTCCGCCAGGCGGTCATCGACGTACATCGCCCCATCGATCAGCGCCTGCCAGGTCGGTTTGAGGAACGTCTCGATCTGTTCGATGGTCGGCTTTCGGAACTCCGGCGCGGTGTCGCGGATGAAGTCCTTCCAGAACTGCCCGGGCTCTTCCTCCACCTCGGGGGGAGGTTGCAGACGCATATGGGCCTCCTCGAATCCCGGCGCCTCCAGGGTCCCGGCGAAGGACTCCTCGACCACGAACACCACCCGATGGCCCCGGGCCTTCAGGATGTTGCCGATGCCGATACAGTTATTGGTCGGTCCGTACGCCCCCTCAGGGAAGAACAAGATGGTCGCGCGATCCCCGATCACCGAGCCTCCAGCGCCAGATGGCCCGTCACTGATACCGGCTGGAACCTTTCCGGGTCAACCCGGCGTCGGAAGGAGCGCATGAGGCATCGTTCTTCGCTCGTTGCTCTCCTCGTGGTCGCCGTGACCCTCGTGGCATGCTCGTCCGCGTCCCAGTCCGCCTCCAGTCCCTCGGCGACCGGTTCGCCCTCGCCCGCGATCTCGAGCTCACCGACCCCGAAGCCCGCCATCGTGGTCACGAGCCCTCGGTCCGGCGACGAGGTCTCCAGTCCCGTCAGCATCAAGGGGAACGCCGACGTGTTCGAGGCCACGGTCAGCATCGACATCCTGGACTCGGCGGGGAAGCCGATCGTCCGGACGTTCACCACCGCGACCTGCGGAACGGGGTGCCGTGGCACCTTCTCCAAGGACGTCCCGTTCACGGTCGAGGCCACCCAGCCTGGCACGGTCCGGGTGTACGAGTCGAGCGCCGAGGACGGCAAGGCCATCAACGTGGTGGATATCCCGGTCACCCTGGCGGCCTAGGCGACCAGGTAGCCGATCGGCAGGGCAGTCATCAACACCAGCGCAGACCCAACGAGCGCATTGGACCATCGCCTGCCGGTCCACCTGCCGCACGTCGGTTCGTTGTTCGACAGGATCAACATGAGCAGGATGAGCGGGGGAGCGGCCACGCCGTTGAGGATGGCGGCGAAGTACAGAGCCCGGATGGGGTCGACGCCGCCGAAGTTCATGGCCAGGCCGACGAGCATCGCGACCGCGATCACCAGGTAGAACTTCCGGGCGCCACTGAATTTCTTGCCCAGGCCCTCCCGCCACCCGAAGGCCTCGGACAGGGCGAAGGCCGTCGAACCGGCCAGCACCGGGACGGCCAGCAGGCCGGTCCCGACGATCCCCAAGGTGAACAGCAGGCTGGCCAGCCTCCCCGCGATAGGCCGAAGGGCCTCCGCCGCCTGCTGAGCGGTTTGAACGGTGGTCACCCCCTTGCTCCCCAGGGTCGCGGCCGAGGCCACCATGATGGCGAACATCACGAGCACGGCTGAGGCCATCCCGGCCAGCACGTCGGCGCGCATCAGCGAGAGGTGCTCGCGATCGACCGCATGCTTCTTCTCCAACTGGCTCTCCTCCACCTCCTCGCTCGCCTGCCAGAAGAACAGGTAGGGAGAGATCGTCGTGCCCAGGATGGCGATGAGCATGGCGATCTGTGGCCGGCTCCAGGAGACCCTCGGGATGAGGGTCTGTCGCAGGACGCTCCACCAGTTCAAGTCGATCACGAAGAGCACGGCGATGTATGCCGCGAGCGAGAGCGTGAGCCATCGGAGCACCTTGGCGTATTGCTCGTACGGAAGGAGGATCTCCAAGCCGACCATCAGGCCGGCCATCGCCACGAGCAGCAGCGCCTGGGGTAGCGGGACGAGCAGACGGACCGAGGCCGCCATCGAGCCAAGGTCCGCCCCGATGTTGAACCCGTTCGCCACGGCCACCAGCGTGACTGCCCCGAAGAGTACCCACCGCGGGAACCGCAGCTTGATGAGCGTGGCGAGCCCATGCCCCGTCACCAGGCCCAGGCGGGCGGAGGTCTCCTGGACCGCGGCGGCGAGCGGGAGCGTGATCCAGGCCGTCCACAGCAGTCCGAAGCCGAAGGCCGCTCCCGCCTGCGAGTAGGTGCCGATCCCGGATGGGTCGTCGTCGGAGGCACCGGTCACCAGCCCCGGCCCCAGCCGCCGGAAGTACCCGAACCCCCGGAGCGTGTGCCGATGCTGGTGGTGTCCGGTACGGGTTGCCACGGCTCGCATGGTACGTCGCGACGTGGTCGCCCTGGTACTAAGCAAAGGGCGGGGCCGGCCGCGTAGCGGCCGGCCCCCGCCCGCTGAACTCGCTCCCTAAGATCCGATCAGATAGGCGAGCGCCTTGGTCATGATTTCCTTGCGGGCTTCCGGCGTCTTGACGTTCTCGAGGGCGAACCCGAGGTACAGGGTTCGGAACTCGGCGTTATCAGGGGTCATGGATGTCGCGGCCCCTTCGGTGAAGCCGACGTTCGTGGTCGTGATCCAGTCGAGCGCGTTGATGTCGCTGCCGATCTCAGTGGGATCCCCCACGACCCAGCCCGCCGTGCCGCTCTCGAAGTCGGTGTCGGCACCGGTCCCTGGAGCATCGATGTCGTCGATCCAGACACCGAGACCCTGGACGGCCCAGTCGCTCGCGTAGGAGATCGAGACCTCGACCTGCTTGTCGTGCCACGCCGAGAGGTCGACGGTCCATTCTTCCCAGCCCTGGGAGCGCCCCGAGGTGGCGTTCCAGCCTTCCCCAGAGCAATCGGTGCCCTGGTACCGCTCGAGCCAGGGATGGAGTTCGAACCAGCCTTCGGTGCAGGACTCGCCGGTGCTGCTGCCGGTGATGTCCGCCACAGGCAGTGTGACCCAGTCGTCCTGCCCGACCGTATGCGCCTCGACGAAGACGAAGTCCCAGTCAGCCTCGGTGTCGTAGGAGATGAAGAACGACAGCTGGTCGTCACTCGGCGACACCGTGAATGTGTTCATCAGTCGCTGGTACCGGATGTCGGCCCGCTGTGAGTATTCGTACTGCAGGCCGCTGTGGGGCTCGTAGGGCCCCGCGATCCCCGTGCTCCACTCGGCTGGGGCCGTGCTGGTGAACTGCGCGTACTGATCGGGCTTCAGGATGCTGCTCGTCGTGATGAAAGACTGGTTGGTCGCGTCCCGACCCGGCGTTAACGACTGGTCCACTTCCCACGGGTCCGTCGTCGCGTCGTCGAACGGATCGTCCGTCCCGATCACCGGGAAGGAGTCGCCGGTCTCGGGGTCGGCCCCGCCGTCCTCGACGAACAGGTACGCGCCCAGCCAGTACTGGAGGAAGTCGTCCGACAGCTGGAGGCATCCGTCGTCCACCGTCTGGTCGACGTTGTTGCAGAACGGCGGAGTCTCGACGGGGTTGTAGTCGAAGGCATTGGCGAACTGCCACCCGGCATGACGCCCCGTGTACAGCAGCTTCCCGCCCTCGTTCAGGAACGCTCGAACCTGCAGCATCATCGCGTTGGCCTGGGTCTCGGCTCCGGTCCCGCCCGGCTGACCGGCCACCCGTGAGAGCAGGTCGTTGGCGGTGTACCAGATCACCGCGTCGTAGTGACCGAGCACGCCCAGGTGATCCGGCGCTGCACCCATGGCGTCCACGTCGTAGACGTCGTGGGTCGTGCCCGCCGGCAGAGCGTCGACATAGCTCGACAGGAACGGTGGAGTACCGTCGGCGGCCGTGTACGCCGGGAAGTTCGATGGTCCGGTGTAGTCCGTGTCGGCGAGGATCAGCACGTCGGCGGCGTTCGCCTTCTCGACTGAGAAGGTGAACGAGTCGCTGGTCTGCCCGCCTCCGGTGAACCACACCTTCACGTCGCTTCCTGCCGGGGCACCGGTGACGTGCCCCCGCACGATGTGGTAGTAGACGTCGCCGGCCCCGCCGTACCGGTCGCCTCCGTTCCACTCAGCGGTCGATCCGGTCTGCGTTGGACCGCCGTCGATGGAGTAGTTCAGCATGACGGGGTCTTCGTCCCCGTCGTTGTCGAGGTCCCTCTTGGCCAGGACCTGGACGGGCTGGTCGGCGCCATTGTACGAGTGGGCGAAGGTGAAGTCGCTCATCGGGTTGAAGGCCTTCTGCGGATCGACCTGCGACATGTCCAGGTAGAAAGGTTCCGTCTCGATGTTCACCGGCGACACGGGGTCATCGGGATCCACGGCGGATCGCGCCGCAGCCACCGCGAAGTCCCGGTTGATGGTGAACTCGTGCCGGATCTCCCCTTCGCTGTCCGCGAAGATGAACCCGGAGTCCTGCTTCCCTCCGCTCAGCTCCGGTGTGATCGAGAGCACGTCGTGGACGGCGTGGGCGTAGTCGGTCTGCTCGCCGTTCGTGATGTACAAGTCCGCCCCCACGCCCGGGTTGTAGCCCTGCACGGCCGGCTTCTTGTCGGTGCCGGCCCAGGCCACGTAGATGGGGTCGTCGGCGGATGGGGTGTTGACCTGGAACCCGAATGTGTAGAGGAGGAGCTGACCGAACGAGTGGTAGGTGATGTGGAACTCCGGCTTGGCCATCTCGAGGACCTTGATCAACGCCTGCGTCTCGGGTTCGGAGCTGGCCGATGGTCCCCGATAGGTCTGGTCGGTGACGATCGAGGCCGAGCCCTCCTCGTCGTAGTTCCAGTGCTCGGGGAAGTTCCGGTTGTTGTCCACCCCGTCCAGGATGCTGATCTTGTTGTCGGAGTCGTTGTCCCGGAGGTTCTTCCTCCAGAGCCGGTCGTAGTCGAACGTGTACTGATAGCCATCGGGGTTCTGCACCAGGACGAACCACAGCTCGGTCGAGTTCAGGATGTCGACGACCTCGGGCTTCTCCTCGCGCCAGCCCTTGATGAACCACTCGAGGAGCCTGCGGTTCACCTCACCGGCGATCCACTCCCGAGCGTGGATCAACGAGGAGTACAGCACCGCCGGCTTGCTGCCGTCCGCGCTGTTCTCCTCGTCCGCGGTCAGCCGCAGGGCGATGATCTCTCGGGGGTTGTCGGGATCGCCCTCCGGGTCCGTCCCGTAGCTCTGGCCGATCACTTCCAGGTCCAGGATGTCCTCGTTCGCGGCCTCGAGGTCGTACATGTACTGCTGGAACCCATCGGGGCCGTCGTAGTCCATCCAGACCTTGAAGCCTTCTGCCTTCTGAGCCGACGCGAGCTGTGCCGCGGTCTTCCCCTCGGCGTTCCGCCAGACCCTCAGCTCCGCCCCCAGCTTCTCGAGCGCCCTGCGCTCGAACGGGTACGCGACGATGATGAGGCGCACCTGGCCGTCGGACAGTTGCTCGATGGACGCGACGTCGAATCCGCCCGAGATGATCTGGCTCGCCGTCGCGGGATCGACGTCCGTGGTGTACATCTGGAGACGTGCGGTGTTCGCAGGCGAGGCCGTTGGACCGGCGCCCGCGGGCATCATGGACGCACCGATCAGGACGAGGGTCGTGATGATCGACAACAAGGCTGCGCGGTGTTTCACCTCGAGCCTCCCTTCGTGGGGTCGGGGGGATGGGAGTTCAGCAAGGTTCGAGACCCGAATCTAGTATGGGTCGCGCATCCGTCGCAAGCGCCGAGCTCCGTATCCAGGCACGCGCTGGGCACGTCATCTTCGCCGGGCCAGACCGGCGGAACCGTTGGGTTCGCGTGGCGCGGAAGGTTTCAGGCAGCCGTGCAGAATCACCAGTCGCCGCGGAGGCGCTCGGCCTCCGCGACGCGATCGACCGCGATCTCGTAGGCGCCCTCGCGGTGGGTGACGCCCTTCTCGTGGGCCCGTCCGAGCACTGTGTCGGTGGCCGCGTACATGAGCTCGGCCAATCGCCCGTTCACCCTGTCCTCACTCCATCGCTCTCGCTCCAGGTTCTGGACCCACTCGATGTAGGAGACCACCACACCTCCCGCGCTCGCCAGGATGTCGGGGATCACCGTCGCGCCTTTCGCCTTCAGGATCTCGTCCGCCTTCGGCGTTGTGGGATAGTTCGCGACCTCCAGGATCAGGTTCGCCTGGACGGCATCGGCGTTGTCGTCGCGGAGGTGCTCCTCCATGGCCGCGGGCACCAGGACCTCGCAGTCCAGGGCAAGCAGGTCGTCGCCGGGGATGGTGTCGGCCTGCTTGTAGTCGATGACGCTCGACGTCGCCTGCTTGTGCTCAAGGACACCCTTGGGGTCGAGGCCCTCGGCATTGTGGATGGCACCCTTGCTGTCGGACACGGCCACGATCCGGTAGCCCGCGGCGCTGGCGAAGATGGAGAACCAGGAGGCCGCGTTGCCGTAGCCCTCCACGGCGATGCGGATCTTCTCGCGGGTCCACCCCCGATGGTGAGCGATGCGATCCAGGCACAGGAAGCCGCCGCGTCCGGTGGCCTGCTCCCGCCCCAGCGAGCCCCCGAGGGCGATGGGCTTGCCGGTCAGGATGGCCGGCGTGTCCCCGTACATCCTGCTGTACTCGTCGTACATCCACCCCATCTCACGGGCCCCGGTATTCACGTCCGGAGCTGGGATGTCGGTGTACGGCCCGATCACTGGGGCGATCTCTCGGATGAACGAGCGCGAGAGCCGCTCGAGCTCTCCTGCCGACAGCCTCTTGGGGTCGACGGCCACGCCTCCTTTGCCGCCGCCGAACGGGATGTCGAGGAGCGCGCACTTCCACGTCATGAGGGCGGAGAAGCACTTGATCTCGTCCATGGCCACGGTCTGGTGGTAGCGAAGGCCACCCTTGTACGGCCCCCGCGCGTTGTTGTGCTGGATCCGGTACCCCTCGAACGTGGCCAGCGCGCCGTCGTCCATCGGGACCCGCACCTGCACGGCGGTGGACCGGCGATGGGTGTCGAGCAGGGCGCGCATCGAGCCGTCGAGCGCCAGCCGGTCCGCGGCTGCCTCGAAGAACCCTCGTACCGCCTCGTACGCGCCCACCCCGCCTCCCGTCGTCGGTCCCGGGACCAGATTGTGGCACGGAACCGGCGAATGGAATCGAACCGCCGTGCGTAGACTCGGAGGCGCGACCTGAGGAGGTGCCGTGCGCGAGGCGGTCATCGTCGAGGCCATCCGAACCCCCATGGGCAGGCGAGGCGGTGCGTACGTGGACGTCCATCCGGTGGACCTTCTGTCCGCCGTCCTCCGGGACCTGTTTGACCGGACCGGCCTCGACGCCGCACTGGTTGACGACCACATCGCCGGATGCGTGTCGCAGGTCGGCGACCAATCCCTCAATGTGGCCCGCAACGCGTGGCTCGCGGCCGGGCTGCCGGAGATCGTCCCCTCCACGACCGTGGACCGGCAGTGCGGGTCCTCGCAGCAAGCGATCCACTTCGCCGCGCAAGGGATCATGGCCGGGGCCAACGACCTGGTCGTGGCCTCGGGCCTGGAGCATATGACGCGGGTGCCGCTCGGCTCCTCGATGTCCAGCGGCAACCCGTTCCCCCCCTCGCTGTCGGTCCGGTACGAGGGCAAGCTCGTCCCCCAGGGTATCTCCGCCGAGCTGATCGCCTCGAGATGGCAGATCTCGCGGGAGGAGCAGGACGACTTCGGCTACCGCTCGCACGAGTGGGCCGCTCGGGCTACCCGTGAAGGATGGTTCCGAGAGCACCTCGTGTTGGTGAAGCCCGGTGGCGGGGGAGAGTCGCTCGACCGGGACGAGGGCGTCCGGATGGAGCCCGACCGAGACCGGATGCGGTCCCTCGAGCCGGCCTTCCGCTCCTCGGCTTTCGAGGAGATGTTTCCCGGCCGGCTCGGATGGACCGTCACGGCGGGGAATTCCTCGCAGATCTCTGACGCGGCCGCCGCGGTGCTCGTGGCATCAGCGGAACGGGCCGAGGAGCTCGGGCTTCGGCCACGCGCCCGGCTGGTGTCTTTCGCCGTGGTCGGCGACGACCCGGTGCTCATGCTGACCGGTCCGATCCCGGCCACGCGCATGGTGCTCGATCGCGCCGGCCTGGAGCTCGAGGACGTCGAGGTGGCGGAGATCAACGAGGCCTTCGCCTCGGTCGTGCTGGCCTGGAAGCGGGAGCTCGAGATCCCGGAGGTCTGGTTCGACGAGCACGTGAACCCCAACGGCGGCGCCATCGCCATGGGTCATCCGGTGGGGGCGAGCGGCGCCAGGCTCATGGCCGACCTGGTCGCCGAGCTGGAGCGGCGCGAGGGCCGGTACGGGCTCCAGGTCATGTGCGAAGGCGGGGGGATGGCCAACGCGACGGTCCTGGAGCGTATCCCGTGAGTTGGTGGGTCGTGCTCACGGCGATCCTGATGGGGCTGGCCATCGCCTGGGTTGGCGTGATCGCGCTCCGTGCGGCCTCCGGTCCCGGACCCAGGGAGAGCCCGGAGGTCGAGGACGTCGAGGAGCTCGAGGTCTTCCTGGTGTGCCGGGAGTGCGGCACGGAGTTCCGCGTGACCCGGCTGGGGGAGCTCCAGATCCCCAGGCACTGCGGCGAGCCGATGGAGGTGGTTCGGCGGCCCGCCGCCGGGGAACTGACCCCCGGCTGAGGTTTTCCACAGCTGTGGAGAATGCTGTGAAAGATCACACGGCTGTGATTCGGTCCTGTCGGGGAGGCGCCGAGGTCAGCGCCACTGGGTGGCGCCGGCGAAGCCCAGGGCGATCAGGCCCAGCCCGAGCCACAGATAGAGGTTCCGGGCCCCGAACTCGGTGCCCGGCAGCAACCCCATGTAGTTCAGGACGATCATGGCCACGCCCACGCCCATCAACCCGAGGATCAACACACCGAACCACCGAGGGCTCGGCTTGCGCTTCTTCTTCGGGGGCGGCGGCACGTACGGCCGGCGCCGCTGCTTCTGTCGTCCTCGGGACTCCGGCATCGTTCGGCTAGGTTACCGCGGCACCAGGGTGAGAGTTGCCTCGGCGTGGGCCTCCACCGCCTGCCTCGTGAACGCCAGGGGGTGATGCTCGCCAGTGGCCCACCGTGGGAGGAGGTCGTTCCAATGCGCCGACGCCGGATGCCCGGACTGGCCGGTCGGATGGATCCCCACCGCGGCATCCGGGTCCGAGAGATCCAGGATCTGACGCCAGGAGGACAGCACCGCGACGTCGTAGGAGTGGTCGGGCTCGAACCCTCCCTGGCAGATCGTCTGTTCGTCCCCGCCCGCCTCGGCCACACCGCCGGTGAAGAGCTCGGTGAGGTCGGGGATCAGGGCGAGCGGCCCAGCCAACACGACTCGGTGCACGGCCCCCCACCGCCAGTCGTCCATGTCCTGGCCCAGCCGCCCCGCGAGCTCATCGATCGCGTCGTCCAGCGCACGACGAAGGACGTCGTCGAGGGACCCGCGCCCGTTCGCCCCGAACCATCTGGCCGTCGGGTTCGCCAGCAGGTTGGGGAGGGTTTGGAACTGGAAGCCGTTGGATCCGTCGCGCCGACCGTAGTAGTGGATGTACAGCTCGGGTCCCAGCCTGGGCAGGAGCACTTGCCGGGCGACGTGCTTCAACCAGACTTCGTAGATGCAAGCGGCCACCGATCCGGCGGTCAGGTCGCCGTTCCAGTCCTGGAGATAGGCGATGGCCTCCTTCTGTCGGTCGGTCGCCGGTTCCACCTCGACGAGCCGCCGCGCGTTCTCCCGGGCCGGGATGGAGACCGTGTCGAGCTGGATGGCCGAGAACGTCGCTCGAGTGTGCCGCTCCGTGGAGGTCAGGAGCTCGACGATCCGCCTGGCCCGGAACGGGGCGAGGAAGTCACGGCCGATCAGATGGGGGTAATCGTCGCCGTGAACCTTGTTGTTGGCCGTGGCCAGGAAGCCCTCCTCGGGATCGACATCCCACGGGAGGTCCTCGAACTCCACGAAGCCCTCCCACTCGTACTCGGGGGTCCAGCCGGGAACGGGAAGCGTCCCGTCGCCCGTTCGCCGCACGGGGTACAGGCCGGTGCACTGGTAGCCGATCGTCCCCTCCACGTCGGCATAGACGACGTTCTGGCCTGGACATTCCCAGGATCGCACGGCCTCCCGGAACTCCTCGAAGCTGCCCGCCTCGGCCATGCCGAGCACGGCTGACGGCATGACGGCGTGTTCGTGGCCCGTCCACCGGAGCGCGTAGGTCTCGTGGATCCCTCGCTCGATCACCACGGGGTTCGTCCTCCCCACTAGGTACGAGTCGAGGATTGGACCGTGGCGGGTCTCCCGAACCTCGAGCACCTCCGGTTCGTCGCGGCCACGGACCAGGATCTCCTCGCGATGGATCGTCAGCGGCTCCCATTCCCCTGCGTACCTGGCTGCGCGGCCGTCCTCGGAGAGCCGCTCGACGTAGAGGTCCTGGGTGTCCCCGCCCACGTTGGTGAACCCCCATGCGTGGTGGGCGGTGCGCCCGATCAGGACGCCCGGTGAGAACGGCAGGGCCACGCCGGACGCTACGTAGCCGGGCGCGGACAGATGGACCTCGAACCAGATCGATGGCATCTGCGTGGCCAAGTGCGGGTCGTTGGCCAGCAGCGGCTTGCCCGTGGTCGTCCGTGACCCGGCCACGACCCAGTTGTTCGAACCTTGGGCCGGCGGCCGCCGAGGTGAGTTCCTCAGGAGGTCGAGGGCGGAGGGGTGCGGACGGGTGCCGGCGACCACGGAGGGCGCCTCGGTGGGCAGGTCCGGGAACAGGTCGAGCGTGGCATCCCATCCCAGGCGGCTGGCGATCTCCGCACGAAGCAGCTCGTTGTCCCAGTTCCCCGAGAGGCCCCAGGCCATGAGCGCCGCCGCGGAGGTCCAATACCCCTCGTGGTCGGGGAGGTCGGGATCCAGGTCGAGCACGACGTACTCCGCCGGTTTCGCCGGCATCGCCTCGACCCATGCCCGCACGCCGGTTCGATACGCCGACGTGATCTGCCGCGACGATTCGTCGTGGTGGGCCGCGATCCTCGCGCCGGCACGGTTCCAGCCGACCGTCCGAGCGAACCGGTCCGTTGACACCACCAGCTCACCGAACATCGTGGCCAGGCGGCCGTTCGCCAAGCGAAGCGTCGAGTCGATCTGGAACAGTCGCTCGGAGGCCACGACGAACCCCTGGGCCAGGAACAGGTCGTCGAGTGTCGCCGCGTAGATGTGCGGCACCCCCCACCGGTCCCGGATCACCTCGACCGGCTCGCGGAGGCCGGGGACGCGGATCTCCCCCTCGACCGGCGGCAGGGCTTGCTTCGCCGCCTCCCGCACATCGTCCACCCAGCCCGGCACGGCGGCGAGCGTATCGAACGGCGGCCCGCCTGGCCTGGCGCGTTGAGCCGTAGGGGCGGGTTCTGGAATGATGCGGCGGTGACCGACCACCGTCCGTGGTTCAAGGGCTACCCGACCGCCGTTCCCAATACGCTCGAGCCCTACCCCGAGGTTTCCGTGTTCTCCATGCTCGAGGGCTCGGCCGGGAGGTTCCCCGACCGCCCCTCGATGGCCTGGTTCGGTAGGCACATGTCCTACCGCTTCCTGCTGCAGGAGGTGGAGTGGTTCTCGGGCGTCCTGGCGAGCCTCGGCGTCCGGAGAGGTGACCGGGTCGGGTTGATCCTGCCCAACTCGCCGCAGTACGTGATCGCCTACTACGCCATCGCTCGGATCGGGGCCGTCGTCGTTGGGAACAACCCGCTGTACACCCGGCGGGAGATGGAGCACCAGCTGAAGGACGCGGGGATCCACGTCGTCGTGGTCCTGGATCAGCTGTACCCGACCTTCGCCCCCGTGTTCACCTCCCTCGGCATCCGCGACGTGATCGTCACCAAGGTCACCGACTACATGCCCTTCCCGCTGAAGCAGCTCGCGCCGCTCAAGTTCCGCCGCGAGGCCAAGCACGAGGGCAAGCCGTGGCCGCCGGTGCCGAACGACGCCGAGGTGAAGTGGTGGGCCGCGCTGATGAAGCAGGCCGGCCCGATCCCGCCGGTGGCGACCGTCGATCCCAAGCGCGACCCCGCGGGCTTCATCTACACGGGCGGGACCACCGGGCTGTCGAAGGGGGCGATGCTCTCACACTTCAACCTGGTGGCGAACGCGACGCAGGCCACCGCATGGTTCCCCACGATCGTCCCCGGCGAGGACGCCGTCATGTGTGTCCTTCCGTTCTTCCATTCCTACGGGATGACCACGGAGCTGAACCTCGGCGTGCTGAACGGGGCGAAGCTCGTCCTGGTTCCCCGGTTCGAGCTCCACATGGTGCTGAAGCAGCTGGCCAAGGAGAAGCCGTCGCTGTTCCCAGGGGTGCCCCGACTGTACATGCAGTTGAACGACGCCCCGGAGACGCGCAAGTACGACCTACGGTCGATCAAGGCGTGTGTGTCCGGCGCGGCGCCGCTGCCGCAGGCCGTGGCGGAGAAGTTCCACCAGGTGACGGGCGGCGCGAACCTGGTCGAGGGCTACGGCCTGACGGAGGCCTCGCCGGTGACGCACGCGAACCCTGTGGTGGGCGGGGCGCGCCCGGGAACGATCGGGGTTCCCATCCCCGACACCGACTGCAAGATCGTGAACCTCGAGAACCCCGACCGAGAGGTGGGGCTCGGAGAGCGTGGTGAGCTCTGCGTCCGCGGGCCGCAGATCATGCTTGGGTACTGGAACCGTCCGGAGGAGACCGCCCTCACCATCCGGAACGGGTGGCTGCACACCGGCGACGTCGCGATCATGGATCCCGACGGCTTCTTCCGGATCGTCGACCGGATCAAGGAGATGATCATCGTCTCCGGGTTCAACGTGTACCCCACGGAGGTCGAGGAGGTGCTGTACCACCATCCCAAGATCCAGAAGGTCAGCGTGGTCGGCGTCCCCGACGGAGAAACGGGTGAGGCGGTCAAGGCTTTCGTGGTCCTTCGTCCCGGCGAGCACGTTACGGCGGACGAGATCATCCGGTGGGCCCGGGACCCCTCACAGGGCCTGACCGGGTACCGGGTGCCCAAGCAGGTCGAGTTCCGCGACTCGCTCCCCGAGACCCTGATCGGGAAGGTCCTTCGCCGCGTCCTCCAGGAAGAGGAGCGCCAGAAGCAGGAGGCCGCGGCCCGGCAGTCCTCCTGAAACAACTCCCCGTCGGTTAGGACGCGGGTGGAATCTCGGGAAGCTCCTGCGTGGTCGTCGGTTCAGCGGGGGTCGTCGCGGGGCCGGCGGGGGCGGTCGCCAGTTCGGCTGAGGTGGGCGGCGCGTATGCCTGCATGATCAGCCAGCTGGTGATCCCCAACCACACGACGAACAGGCCGAACAGGATGAGGTCGTAGACACCGCCCGGCGCGAACAGCCCAGTGTCGATGAGGACGGACAGCCCGGTTCCGAGCGAGAGCACGAACAGCGCGTAGCTCGTGTTCATGTACCAGCGCGGGAATGTCCCGTGGCGAGCCGAGACGACCGCGGTCGCCGCGAGGAGGGGCGCCACGGCGAACCACGTGAGAGCGTACGAGAGCAGCCGCATGTCGTGGAGCGGCACGACGGCGGCTAGGCCCGGGACCTGAACGATCTGCTTGAGAGGACCATAGGCAAACCACCCCTCGCGGGCTACGGCCCCGGCCAGATGCGCCGCCGTGGCCGTGGCCAGGACGCCCACGGCGATGGGTCCCACGGCCGCGATCCCCGAGCCGAAGGCCACCGCGGAGATCCGCCCGACGTCCCCCTCTGAACTGCGGAGGTGGGCTCGCAGGCTGCCGAGGAACCACAGGAACAGCACCCCGGCCAGCCCGGTGAACAGGATCTGCACGCGGATCGCGGAGGCGTTCTCCCGGTAGTACTGGGCCACGGCGAGGGGGGAATCCTCGAAGCTGGGGTAGAGCGGGGCGAAGAACGCCTGGATCGCCAGGAGCACGGCCGCCCCCAACCCGGCTCCGGCCCCGTACCGCTCCCAGTTCGGTTCGGCCATGACGACCTCCTCGGCGCGAGCGTCCTGCGGGATTATCCCCCGGGAGGACCACCGCTGGCTCGCGGGTGTCTCAAGGCAGGCGCGGGGCGCGCTTCGCGGCGAGGCTCTCGGTGGCGCCGGTCAGCAGGCCGATAGCTTCGCTCCGTTCCTCTTCGGTCAGCTGGCGGAGCGGAGCCCGGACATCGGTCCGCACGGGGAGGCCGCGCTCGGCCAGGATGGCCTTGAGCGCCGCGTGGAACGGGAGCCGATCAAGGACCTCGCGGATCCGGATGACCGCGCGGTGCGCGTTCGGGCTTCGCTCGTGCACCAGCGCCGCGATCAATTCCGGGAACGCCGCGGCCAGGCCGGACACCGCACCGGCAGCGCCGCGCTCCAGGCCCTTCATGATCAACGGCTCGGATCCGATGAAGACGTCGAGGCCGTCGAGCAGGTACGGCTCGACCCGCCCGAACGGCGCGTCGGACACCTTGAGCCCGGTCAGGTTCGAAGCGGCGTCGCGGAGCCTCTCGATGGCCGTGACCGGGATGGCGTATCCGCTGCGCCCGGCGAACTCGTAGACGTAGAACGGCAGGGGCGCGCACGCGTCCGCGGCAGCTGTGAAGTGCTCAACCAGGCTCGGCTCGTCGAGGACGAAGTAGGGCGGGGCGATGACCGCGACGGCGTCGACTCCCGCTGCGGCCGCGTGGCCTGCCAGCGCGACCGTGTCGGCGGTGGTCTGCGCCCCACAGTGTGCGGCCACGGCGAAGCCCGGTGGGCGAGCGGCGAGGAAGGCCTCGGTGGCGCGCTTCCGCTCCTCGAGCGACAGCAGGATGCCCTCGCCGGTGGTGCCGCAGGCCAGGAGGCCGTCGATCCCTCCGGCGGCTAGGAATCCCACGAGGGGTCCGAAGGCGTCCTCGTCCAGCGATGCACCGTCCGAAGTGAGCGGCGTTACGGAAGCGGCGATGGCTCCGTGCAGCATGGCCTCGACTCTATCGGGGTGACGAGCGATTTCGGAATGGACATGCTGTTGGCCAGCCCTCGTCTCCACCGGCGCCGGCTACGTGATCCTCGTCGCCCGGGAGGTGTCGGGCCTCTCCCTCGGACCCTCCCCTGCCTGGCGAGCTGGCCGACTTCGTGCTCCTTGGAGCATTGCGGTTCGAACCACACGACGATCTCGCGGACTTCGTCGTGATCAGGGAACCAGGTCCATTCGTCGGGCCACGCGACTAGAGCGTGGGCGGCTCTCGCCGCTCGAAGGCCCTGCCCGGGTCGAACGGGTTCGACTCGGCCTTCCCGGTGATCAGATCGATCAGGTGCCGGCTCCCGGCCGGACCGAGCATGATGCCGTGGCCGCTGTATCCCGTGTTCACCCAGAGTCCCTCGATCGACACCTGGCCGATCAACGGCCGGTGGTCGGGCGTCATCGTGTACTGCCCCGCCTGAAGGAGCCACGGGGCTGCTCCACGATCCCACACCTCCCGCCAGAACGGCACCACCCTCGCTACGGAGACCGGGCTGGTGGGATCGAGGAGCTGGAAGGCGAAGGCCGGGTCGATCGGGACGTTGTCGGCCGGCCGGCTCTCAGGGGTGGTCGGGTCGGTGAACAGGAGCCACGCGCCGGCGAGCGCCGGCCGCCAGTGAACCCCCGTGTCCTCGTCGATCGTCATCGGGGCGTCCGGCGGCACCTCGGCGACCTCGGGCAGGATCAGCTTCTGACGCCGGACCGTGACGATAGGGAGGTCGATCCCTTCGGCCCCGGCAAGGAGTCCCGACAGGGGCCCGGCGGCGACCACCGCGACACCGGTGGGGATGACCCCTTTGGTCGTTCGGACCGCGGTCAGCCTTCCACCCGATGCGACGAAGCCCGTCACCGCGCAGTCGACCATCACGTCGGCTCGAGAACCATGGATCAGGCCGAACGTCAGCCGCGTGGTGTCCAGGAACCCGTCGCCCCCGCGCCACCTCGCCTGCACGACGTTCTCCCCCACGTACGGAAACCGCTGGCGGACCTCGTCGCCCGGGAGCAGTTCGACGTCGCCTTGCCCCCACTCGTGCAGCCTGGCCACCAGCGCACGCTGTCGCTCTGCGTTGCGCTCGTCGGTGGTGAGCCAGAGATAGCCTTGCTGATGGACGCGGAGGTCGTACTCGTCCTGTCCGGTGACGTCCCGGAAGTTCAGGAACAGCTCGGCCGACTCGCGGACAAGCGTCAGCTCCTCCAGATCGTCGAACTGGAGCCGGAAGGCACCCGCCGCGACCGGCGTGGTGAGCGTGCAGAGCGCCGGCCGCGCCTCGACGAGGAGCGGCTTGAGGCCGGCTCGAGCGGCGTGGAACGCCGTTGCCGCCCCGATCACCCCGCCGCCGATGATGACGAGTTCCGCCGATGCCGGCGGCTCGGTCAGGAGCTTCACGAAGTCCGTTCTTCGATGGCAGCGATCAGTTCGTTGCAGAACGCCGGGATGTCCTTCACCACACGCCCCCACACGATGTCGCCGTCGCGGAAAGCTGGCTCGTCGACCCAGGTGGCGCCGGCGTTCACCAGGTCGTCCTTGATGCCGAGGCTTCCGGTGGCCCGGTGTCCGCCGACGATGCCGGCGGAGATGCCGACGAGCCCGGCGTGGCAGATCAGCCCGACGATCTTGCCCTGACCGTAGGCCTTGGCCACCAGGCTGGTGACCTCCTCGTACCGGCGGAGCTTGTCTGGAGCCCACCCGCCGGGCACGACGACCGCGTCGAAGTCGTCGGCCGAGACGTCCCTGGCCGCGACGTCGCTGGTTGCCTCGAGGGCATGCTTCCCCCGGACAGTCTCGCCGCCCGCGATGCCGACTACGGTCACGTCCGCGGCCTCCTCGCGGAGGCGCATGAGCGTCACCCAGAACTCGAGGTCCTCGAAACCCTCCGCCAGGAACACCGCGACCTTGCGACCCGACAACCGACTTCCGTCCGCCATGATGGCCTCACCTCCGCCATCCGAGACTACCGCTCGGGCGCGTCGAGGTGGGACGGAGTCAGCCGCGGCACGCCGCTCACCCGAAGGAGCGTGTCGGGGTCTCCGCCTCCGCTTCGAACTGCGCCGCTTCGGTCGAGCCTGGAAGGGCAAGGGTCGGCGAGTCGCCACCGATGGCTCGCGACACGCGGTCGAAGTAGCCCGTCCCCACCTCAGCCTGGTGGCGGGTAGCCGTGTAGCCGTCCGCTTCGAGCTCGAACTCCCGGTCCTGGAGCCGGACGTACGCCGACATCCCGGCCTGCCTGTAGTCCCGGGCCAGCTCGAACATGGAAGCGTTCAGCGCGTGGAATCCGGCCAGCGTCACGAACTGGAACGCATAGCCCATCGTGCCCAGGTCGTCCTGGAACCGCCGGATCGCCGGCGCGTCCAGGTGCCGCTCCCAGTTGAATGAGGGCGAGCAGTTGTACGCGAGCAGCTTGCCGGGGAATCGCGCATGGATGGCCTTGGCGAATCCCTTCGCTTCATCCAGGTCCGGGGTGGAGGTCTCGCACCACAGGACATCGGCGTACGGCGCATAGGCCAGGCCTCGGGCGATGGCGGCCTCCAGGCCGTCCGAGGCGAGGAAGTATCCCTCGGCCGTGCGCTGGCCGGTGAGGAACGGACGGTCCCGCTCGTCCACGTCGCTCGTGACGAGCGTCGCAGCACGGGCGTCGGTCCGGGCCACCAGCACGGTGGGGACGTCGAGCACATCCGCAGCGAGCCGCGCGGCCGTGAGCGTCCGGATGAACTGGCCCGTCGGGACGAGCACCTTACCGCCGAGGTGGCCGCACTTCTTCTCCCCGGCGAGCTGATCCTCGAAGTGCACGGCGGCCGCACCTGCCTCGATCATGGCCTTCATGGTCTCGAAGGCGTTCAGGGCGCCGCCGAACCCGGCCTCGGCGTCGGCCACGATCGGCACCATCCACCTGGTTCCGGTCTCCCCGTTGGCGCACGCGATCTGGTCGGCGCGGTGCAGAGCGTTGTTGATCCGCCGGACCAGCGCGGGCACGCTGTTGGACGGGTACAGGCTCTGGTCGGGATAGGTGTGGAGGGCCAGGTTGGCGTCCGCGGCGACCTGCCAGCCGGAGACGTAGACGGCGTCGAGGCCGGCCTTCACCATCTGGAGCGCTTGGCCGCCGGTCATCGCGCCGAGCGCGGCGACGAAGGGTGTTCGCCGCATGAGGGTCCACAACCGGTCGGCGCCGAGGCGAGCCAGCGTGTGCTCGATCGTGATCGTGCCGCGCAACCCGATCACGTCTTCGGCAGTGTAGGTTCGTTCGATGCCTCGCCACCTGGGACTCGTGTCCCAGTGGCTCTTCAGGCAGGCGGCCTCCCTTCGGAGGCGTTCCTCGTTGGAGAGATCGCGCATGAAGGTCCTCCGATCGTCAGGGGCTGATGGAAGGGCGAACGACGCTGATTCGCGACGGGAGTTCGGGTCGGTGGGCGGCAGGCCGACGAGGGCCGGCCCGGACGCGCCTACGCTACCGGTACGCCGACCGGCGGGGTCGTGAGGAAGTTGAACCACCGTTCAAACATCGTTCGGGCAGTGTGCCGGAGCGCCGCCCAGCATGTCAAGTCGATCTACGGAACGATCTTGGAGATGGGGAGCTCCAGGATGTCGGTGGCGCCCTTCGACTTCAGCAGCGGGATCAGCGTGTTGACCGTGGCCTTGTCGACCACGGTCTCGATGGCGTAGCCCCCGTCGGACAGCTGAGACATGGTCGGCGACCTCATCGACGGGA
>WNGA01007091.1_pt2 | contig 27986 bp, 24 predicted proteins | sample 5400061 | NCBI WGS metagenome assembly WNGA01 (sample SAMN13153366, study PRJNA577476) | soil metagenome | isolation source: 100 cm soil or saprolite under grassland replicate 2 | place: USA:California | collected 2016-06-15
GCCGTGCTCTTGCCCCAGGACGTGTTCACGCCCGACAGGCTCGCGCACGAGATCGCCGGGCTCGCGGCCGCGCCTGAACGGCTTGCCGCCATGGCGGCGGGAGCGAAGTCGGCGGGCGCGATCGACGCCGCCGAGCGGCTCGCCGATCTGGTGATGACGGTCGCGCGGCTCAATCGGACTTGACGTCATGCCTATTCTTCGTCATGGCCGAGCATGACGAAATAGCGTTGTCGAGGCAACCGGCGATGAAACTGCCCCGCGACATCGGCCCGATCCATTTCGTCGGCATCGGCGGCATCGGCATGAGCGGGATCGCCGAGGTGCTTGCCAATCTCGGCTACGGCGTGCGCGGCTCCGACGTGGCCGACAGCGCCAACGTCAAGCGCCTGCGCGAGAAGGGCATTGCCGTCGCCGTCGGCCACGCGGCGACGAACGTCGAGGGCGCCCATGTGGTCGTCGTCTCGTCCGCGATCAAGCGCGACAATCCGGAACTCGCCGCCGCGCGCGCCGCACGCCTGCCGGTGGTGCGCCGCGCCGAGATGCTCGCCGAGCTGATGCGGCTGAAGAGCTGCGTCGCCATTGCCGGCACGCACGGCAAGACCACCACCACCTCCATGGTTGCGGCGCTGCTCGACGCCGCCAACTTCGATCCGACGGTCATCAACGGCGGCATCATCAATGCCTACGGCACCAATGCACGCCTCGGCGCCGGCGACTGGATGGTGGTCGAGGCCGACGAGTCCGACGGCACGTTTCTCAAGTTGCCGGCCGACGTTGCCATCGTGACCAATGTCGATGCCGAGCATCTCGATCATTTCAAGACCTTCGCCGCCGTGCAGGAGGCGTTCGTCGCCTTCGTCGAGAATGTCCCGTTCTACGGCTTTGCGGTCATGTGCACGGACCACCCGATCGTCCAGCGGCTGGTCGGCCGCATCGAGGACCGCCGCATCGTCACCTACGGCGAGAACCCGCAGGCCGACGTGCGCCTCGCCGATCTCGATCACGCCGACGGCAACTCGCGCTTCCGCGTCGTCTTTCGCGACCGGACGGGCCAGACGGTGCATGAGATCGCCTCGCTCACGCTGCCGATGCCGGGGCGCCACAACGCGCTCAACGCGACATCGGCGATTACGGTCGCGCACGAGCTCGGCATTCCCGACGACGTCATCCGCAAGGCGCTCGGCGCCTTCGGCGGCGTCAAGCGGCGCTTCACCCGCACCGGCGATTGGAATGGAATCGCGGTGTTCGATGATTACGGCCATCACCCGGTCGAGATCGCGGCGGTGTTGCGGGCGGCGCGCGAGTCGACCAAGGGCCAGGTGATCGCCATCGTGCAGCCGCACCGCTATACGCGGCTCGCCTCGCTGTTCGAGCCGTTCTCGACCTGCTTCAACGATGCCGACGCGGTGATCGTCGCCGACGTCTACCCGGCCGGCGAGGCGCCGATCGCCGGCGCCGACCGCGAGTCGCTGGTCGCGGCGGTGCGCGCGCGCGGCCACCGTCAGGTGATCTCGCTCGACGGACCGCATGAGCTCGCAACGATCGTCAAGGACCTCGCCAGGCCCGGCGACTACGTCGTCTGCCTCGGCGCCGGCAACATCACCCAATGGGCTTATGCCTTGCCCGGCGAGCTTGCCGCGCTGGAGAAGGCGGCATAGATTCAAAATCGGTCTGACAGGACGAGGAGATCGTTCGTGAACAAGGCCACTTTGCTCGTCGAGATCATGCGACTGTCGCCGGACGAACGGCGTGAGCTGATCGACGAGATATGGGACACGCTTCCGCTGGAAGCTGACGATTTTGAGTTGACCGAGGAGCAGAAGGCCGAGCTTGATCGGCGGCTGGAGGAGCACGAGCGGGATCCGAGCAGCGCGATCCCCTGGGAAGAGGTCATCGCGTCCCTTCGGTCCAAACTCGGATGAACCGAAGACTCGTTGTTCGGGCGCGCGCACGGCGGGAGATGGACGAGGCGCTTACTTGGTATAGCGATCGCAGCAAAGAAGTCGCAGCGGATTTTGTTGACGCGCTTAGAGAAGGGTTGATCGCCGTAAGGGACGACCCCCTTCGGTATCCGTCATCTACAAAGACAAACGCCGGTTCCATTTGCGCCGGTTCCCCTACAGCCTGTTCTACACAATAAAGCCCGAAGAGATTATTGTGCTTTCATGCTTTCACGGCCGACGAAATCCGGCGCGCTGGAGAAGCCGAAGATGACTTCGCCGCGCGGTTTTCCCAATATTCTCCCGGCCTTGAAATCGAAGCTGTCCGCCCTGCGCGGGCGGCTGCTCGCCAACCAGCCGCTGGCCGATCTCACCTGGTTTCGCGTGGGCGGACCGGCGCAGGTGCTGTTCATGCCCGAGAGCGAGGATGACCTCGCCTATTTCCTCGCCCATGTGCCCGCCGACATTCCGGTAACGGTGATCGGCCTCGGATCCAATCTCATCGTGCGCGACGGCGGCGTGCCCGGCGTGGTGATCCGGCTCGGACGCGGCTGCAACGAGGTCGCGACCGAGGAGGGCCATCGCGTACGCGCCGGCGCCGCGGTTCCGGATGTCAGGGTTGCGCGGGCGGCGCAGGAAGCCGGCATCGCCGGCCTGTCGTTCCTGCGCGGCATTCCGGGCGCGATCGGCGGCGCCTTGCGCATGAACGGCGGCGCCTACGGGGCCGAGACCAAGGACGTTCTGATCGCGGCGCGCGGGGTCGACCGGCAGGGCCGTTGCCAAGTCTTCGCCAATGCCGAGATGGGATACGCCTACCGCCATTGCGGCGTGGCCAACGACGTCATCTTCACCCAAGCGCTGTTCCAGGGCGCGCCCGGCGATCGCGCGACCATCGCAACCGAGATGGACAAGATCACCGAGGCGCGCGAGGCGACGCAGCCGGTGAAAAGCCGCACCGGCGGCTCGACCTTCAAGAACCCGCCCGGACACAAGGCCTGGCAGCTCATCGACGCCGCCGGCTGCCGCGGGCTCAAAGTGGGCGACGCGCAGGTGTCCGAGATGCACTGCAACTTTCTCATCAATCTCGGCAGCGCGAGCGCCGCCGACATCGAGACGCTCGGCGAGACGGTGCGGGCGCGGGTGAAGGAAAACGCCGGCGTTGAGCTGGAATGGGAGATCAAGCGGATTGGGCTTGCTCGTTGAGCCGCAGAGAATAGGGTTGATTGAACTCCTGGGGAATAAGTCATGGAAATCGTGGTCCAATGGCAGAAGCCAATCCTCGTAGCGAAGCACAAAAAACTTTGTATCGACGTTGACCGTCTTCCTGATCAAATCGAGCAGAGGGCTGGTGTCTATTTCTTTTCCAGAAGGTTCGGTTGCATGTACGAACCCTTTTACATCGGCGAGAGCGGCAGAGTGAGGGGGGGAGACTGAGATCTCACCTGAAATCGGCAAGCATTATGGACGTGTTACGCGGGATTCCGATCAAAGGTTTTAAAGGAATTAAAAGTGGCGAGCGATATTTTCACGTTGGGTACGTCAAGACGAAACCGGGGCAGTCAATGCCAAAGTGCCTCAACATCGTCCAACGCTATTTGATTGAAGACGCGATGGCGCAAAATATGACATTGCTCAATCATCAGCTAACGGTGATAAGAACGCACGATCTTAAATTTGTTGGGAAAAAGGCAGGGCGGGGTATCTACAAGAGGGCGGCCAAAGTTCGGATAACAAAGGGGGAATAGCAGCCCTGCTAAGAGCGAGTTTGCAATTGGTTAGGCACTCCCCTGAACCACTGCATCGCCAGGACCGCCACCCCTATCGCGATGCCGAGGAACTCGGTGTAATCGAGGTCGCGGCCGATGATTGCTTCGGCGCCGGCCTCGATCAGGCTGGGGAACACCAGCAGTAGTCCGGCCAGGATCAGCAGGGCGCGTTCAACGACTGTGGTCTTGTGCAGCGCCCAGCCTTGCGTGCCGCAGGCGAGCGCGATGATGCCGAGCGAGGTCTTGACCGTGATCTCGATGATGTCGATCACCGAGCCGTCCTTGGGAATTTTCAACAGCAGGCCGACGCCCTGCGGGTCGAGCACGAACACGAACGGCAGGAGGAACGCCGGCATCGTGTATTTCCACGCCTGCATCGTCGTCTTGTAGGGATCGCCGCCTGTGATCGCAGCGGCGGCGAACGGCGAGAGCGCGGTCGGCGGCGAGACCTCGGACAACAGGGCGTAATAGAAGATGAACATGTGCGCCGCGAAGTCGGGTACGCCGAGCTTCGTCAATGCGGGCGCGGTGATCACCGCGCAGATGATGTAGGAGGCGGTCACCGGCACCGCGAGGCCGATGATCCACACCACCAGCGAGGTATAGATCGCGGTCAAGAGCAGGCTGCCGCCCGCATAGTCGATCACGATCGAGGAGAATTTCAGGCCCAGCCCGGTCAGCGTCACCACGCCGACGATGATGCCGGCCGAGGCGCAGGTGGTGGCGGCGGTGAGCACGCCGATCGAGCCGTCGGCGAGCGCGCGCACGAGCTTGTTGCCCACCAACGCGCATTCGCGCCGCAGGAAGCTCAAGGCGAAGGCCGTAACCGTCGCCCAGAACACCGACAGCATCGGCGAGAAGCCGATCACCATGAACACCACGACGGCGATCAGCGAGAGGAAGTGGAATCCATAGCGCCGCGTCAGCTGGCCGAGGCTCAGCTCGGAGGTGAAGATCACCTCGCGCGTGCCGACCATGCGGGCGTCGAGTTCGACCATGATCAGGAGCGCGAGGTAGTAGAGACAGGTCGGGATGGTCGCCATCCAGATCACGTCGAGGTAGCTGATCTTCAAGAACTCGGCGATCAGGAAGGCGGCGGCGCCGAGCACGGGCGGCGACAGGATGGCGCCGAGCCCGCCGGCCGCGAGCAGGCCTCCGGCGGCGTTCTTGCCGTACCCCGCCTTCGCCAGCATCGGATAGGCGACGGTGCCGATCATCACCGTCGTCGCGACGCCCGAGCCCGAGGGGCCGCCGAGCAGGAACGAGGACAGCACCACCGCGCGGCCGGCGCTGTTGGGCCTGCCGCCCATGGCGGCGAGCGAGAAATCGATGAAGAACTTGCCGGCGCCCGACTGGTTGAGAAAAGCGCCGTAGATGGTGAACAGGATGATCAGCGTCGACGACACGTCGACCGGAACGCCGAAGATGCCTTCCAGCGTGATGAACAGATGGCCGACCAGGCGCGATATGTCGTAGCCGCGATGCGTCCACGGTGGCGGCAGGTACGGCCCGACCATCGCATAAACGATGAACATGATTGCAACGGCCGGCATGATCCAGCCGGTCGCGCGTCGCGTCGCCTCCAACAGCACGACGATGAAGATGACGCCGAGAACGACGTCGAGCTTGAGCGGCAGCGTCGCGCGATCGGTGAAGTCCTCGCCGCCCTGGATCGCGTAGGCGATGATCGCGACCGCCGCGGCGGCCGGCACGACATCCCACACACGGATGCGATTGCGGTACTTGCGCGCGACCGGAAACAGCAGGAACGAGAGCACCAGCACGAAGGCGACGTGGGTGTAGCGCAGGTCCTGGGTCGCGATGATCGGCGCGAAGGTGAACGGCCACGAGCCCGCGACCGCGACGTAGAGATGGAACAGCGTCGAGGCGATTGCGATCGAAGTGACGATGGTGCCGGCCCAGCCGGCGAGCCGGTTGGCGGCGCCTTCCTCCTGCTCGATGAATTCCTCGGCCTTGCGCAGCGCCTCGGTGGAAACAACGGGTTCGTCGTCCGGCCTCGGCGCGGCTTCAGGCTTTGCGTCGGTCACGCTGGTGCCCCAAAACCGGCTTCGTGTCCCGGGCGCACCGCAGCACGAAGCGAAGCGGAGTGATGCGCTGCAGACCCGGGACCCCGGTTTGTCGCAGCGAAGGAACCGGGGTCCCGCCTCTGCGGTGCATCGCTGCGCGCAATCACGGCTTGCGCAGACTGCGTAGACTTGTCTGCGTGCGCTTCGCGCTGCACCGCGTGCGGGACATGACGCGTCAATTCATCTTCACGCCCTGCTCGGTGAAGTACTTGATCGCGCCGGGATGGAACGGCACGCCCGATTTGCCCACGCTCTGGTTCTCCAGCTTGAGCTCGCTGGCCTCGCGATGGATCGCAACCCAATCGGCCTTCTTGTCGAATGTGGTCTTCACGATGTCGTAGGCGAGCTGCTCGGGCATCTTGGCGCCGGTGATCATGATGTTCCAGACGGTGGTGATGTGGTTGTCCTTGTCCTGGCCCGGATAGGTGCCGGCCTTGATCACGTCGGGCGCGTAGAGGTTTCCGTATTTCTGGTTCATCTTTTCGAACAGATCGGCGTGGTCGATCATCTTGATCTTGACGCCGGGCGTTGCGCCGAGATCGGTCACCGCCGCGGTGGGAAGCCCGCCGACCCAGAAGAACGCATCGATCTTGCCGTCCTTGATCGCATTGACCGACTCGGCGACGCCGAGCCGCTCGCGCCGCATGTCCTTGTCCTTGTCGAGACCGGCGGCTTCGATGACACGGAACGCCATCACCTCGGTGGCGCTGCCGGGCGAGCCGGTGGACACGCGCTTGCCCTTGAGGTCGGCCATCTTCTCGACGCCGCGGCCTTCGACCGACACCACGTGCATGCGGTTGGGATAGAGCACCGCCAGCGCGCGCACGTCGACCTTGTTGCCCTTGAACTTGTCCTCGCCCTTGTAGGCATCGAGCGTGGCGTCGACCATGGTGAAGGCGAGCTCGGCCTGGCCCGAGCCGATGAGCTTGAGGTTGTCGACCGAGCCGCCGGTCACCTCCGCGGTCGCCTGCACGCCCGGCAATGCCTTGGTGAGGATGTTCGCCAAGCCGCCTCCCAGCGGGTAATAGACGCCGCCGGTCCCGCCGGTCGCGATCGAAAGCGTCCGCTGTTGGGCCGCGACGCCACCGGCCAGCGCGGTCACCGCCACAGCCAGGCAACTCACCAGCCATTTCTTGGCAAACATTCGAACTCTCCCTCGATCTTCTTGGCGCCGCCCTCGCGCCGGCATCAGGTGCCGGCGTTCCCGCGAAGAATTAGCCCAGCAATGGGGTAAAGGCCAGGGGCCGAGCGCCGATGGCGGCGATGTCGGGGGTCAGTCCATATGACGGCTGCGCGGCCTCCCCTGGGCTCACGCAGGTCTGAACCAGGACGGCCAGTTGAGTATCGACCCCGGCGCGCGGGCATCGTATCAGCGGTGCGGCGCCGATTCGCGGGGTCGAGCATGAGCAGGCATATCGCGGTTCTGATGGGCGGCTGGTCGGCCGAGCGCGAGATCTCGCTGCGCTCCGGGCGCCATTGTGCTGAGGCGTTGGAGGCCCAAGGCTACCGCGTCACCCGCATCGACGTCGGGCGCGACATCGCGACCGTCCTGCAGACGCTCAAGCCCGACGTCGCGCTCAACCTGCTGCACGGCCGTCCCGGCGAGGACGGCACCATCCAGGGCATCCTCGAGATCCTTGGCATCCCCTACACCCATTCCGGCGTGCTCGCCTCGGCGCTCGCCATGCAGAAGGATCTCGCCAAGGTCATGTTCCGCGCGGCCGGCATTCCGGCGCCCGAGGGACTGGTGATGTCGCGTTCCGACGCGGCCAAGGCGCACGCGCTGCCGCGGCCCTACGTCATCAAGCCGGTCAACGAGGGCTCGAGCGTCGGCGTCTTCATCGTCACCGACGCCCACGATCACCCGCCGCAGGAGCTCTTCCGCGACGACTGGCCGTTCGGCGACGAGGTGCTGGTCGAGCGCTTCATCGCCGGTAAGGAGCTCACCTGCGCGGTGATGGGGGACGAGGCGCTGGGCGTGATCGAGATCGTGCCGACCGTGCGCTTCTATGATTATGAGGCGAAATACGCGCCGGGCGGATCGAAGCACCTGCTACCCGCGCCGATCGCGCCGGACGTCTACCAAGAGACCCGAAGGCTCTCGCTGGCCGCGCACCGCGCGCTCGGCTGCCGAGGGGTGAGCCGTGCGGACTTTCGCTACGACGACCGCGTGGAGGGCACGGGGGGACTGGTCTGCCTCGAGGTCAACACGCAGCCCGGCATGACCGAGACGTCGCTTGTTCCCGAGATGGCGGCCCATGCGGGCATATCGGTCGCTGCGCTGGTCAAATGGATGGTCGAGGACGCCTCGCTCAATCGGTGAGCTGCCCGCCGGCCCGGCCTGTGCGGCGAAATACGCACACGGCGGGTCCAAACACCTGCCGACCGCTCAAATTTTACCAAATGTTTACCAAGAGGCCCGAAGACTAAAAGCTTGCGGCCCGCCCTCGGCTACAAGGGTGAGCCGTGAGGATATCGTTATGACGACCGCGTCGAGGGGACGGGGTCTGCCTCGAGGTCAATACGTAAAGCCCGGCATGACCGAGACTTCGCTCGTGCCGACGCCCCTTGCGGGCAGATCGTTCGGTGAGCTGGTCCGATGGATGGACGCCGCGCAAAACCGCTGAAGCGGTCTCCCGGTTCGGCCAAGGCCGCGGGGGCACCCTGGCTCCATACCCGCCTGCAAGGTCCCGCCCGCATAAAGCGCCTCGTGCGACGGTGCCTTTCCCCGATTCGCGAGTGGCGGCTGCCGAAAGGCGCAGGCATCGCCGCCTCCGCGACGCTCATCCTCGCCAGCATCGGCTATGGCGCGGTCAAAGGTGACCACGTGCTGACGGTCGTCGCTCAGCTCAAGGATGCACGCGACTCGGTCGCGAACGCCGCCGGCTTCCGCATCGGTGAGATCTCGGTCGCCGGGCGCCGGCAGATCGCCGAGAAGGACGTTCTTGCTCTCGCCGGCGTGTCGGAGCGAACCTCGCTCCTGTTTTTCGACGTCGAGGCTGCGCGGGGGCGCCTGAAGGCGAGCCCGTGGATCGCCGAGGCCTCGGTGCGCAAGCTCTATCCCGGCCGGCTGCAGATCGAAATCGAGGAGCGCGAGGGCTTCGCCCTCTGGCAGAAGGATGCAAAGGTCTTCGTCATTGCGGTCGATGGCACGGTCTTGGCGCCGCTTAGCGACCGGCGATTTGCCGCGCTGCCGCTCGTAGTGGGGCCCGGCGCCGAAAAGAAGGCCAAGGACTTCCTCGCCGTTCTCGATCGCCATCCGGCGATCCGCGATCAGGTGCGGGCCTCGATCCTGGTCGGCGAGCGGCGCTGGAATCTCAAGCTCAAGAACGGCCTCGACATACGCCTGCCGGAAGCGAACCTCGATCGCGGGCTCGAGACGCTGGCCGGGCTCGACGAGACCAAGAAGCTGCTCAGCCGCGACATCACCGCAATCGATCTGCGCCTGCCCGACCGGGTGTCGGTACGCCTGTCGGATGCCGCTGCCCAGGCGCGCGAGGATGCCGTCAAGGCCAAGAAGATAAAGCGCAAGGGGGGCGACGCATGAGCATGCTCGGCCTCGCCCCGAAGATGAAGCCGTTGTCGCCGAAGCGATCCGCGCTGATCGCCTCGCTCGACATCGGCACCAGCAAGATCGCCTGCCTGATCGCACGGCTGAAGCCGCGCGTGCCGCAGGAGCCGCTGCGCCGGCGCACCCATACGGTCGAGATCCTCGGCATCGGCCATACGCGGGCGCGTGGCATCAAGTCCGGCACCGTGATCGACCTCGGCGAAGCCGAGGAGGCGGTGCGCCACGCGGTTGCCGCCGCCGAGCGCATGGCAGGCGTCGAGCTCGACGCCGTCATCGTGTCGATTTCCGCCGGACGCCTGGCGAGCGAATTGTTCCACGCCACCGTCCATGTCGCCGGGCCGACGGTGAATCCGAGCGACATCGAGCGCGTGCTGGCCGCCGGCAGCCGCCATTCGCTGCGCGACGGCCGCGTGGTGCTGCACTCGCTCCCGATCGGCTACGCGCTCGATGACGCGCGCGGCATTCGCGATCCGCGCGGCATGCTGGGAAAGCGGCTCGGCGTCGACATGCATGTGGTGACCGCCGACGTCGCGGCGCTGCGCAATATCATGCTCACCGTGGAGCATTGCCATCTCACCGTGGAGGCGATGGTGGCGAGCCCTTACGTCGCCGGTCTGGCCGTGCTCGCCGACGACGATGCGGACCTCGGCGCGGCGGTGATCGATATCGGGGCCGGCACGACCACGATCGCGGTATTCTGCGGCGGCCACTTCGTCCACACCGATGCGTTCGCGGTCGGCGGCCATCATGTCACCATGGATCTCGCGCGCGGGCTCAACGCCAATATTGCCGACGTGGAGCGCCTCAAAACCCTGCACGGCAGCGTGCTCGCCGGCGTCTCCGACGACCGCGACGTGATCGCGGTGCCGGCGGTCGGCGGCGACGACCGCGAGCCGCCGCACATGGTTTCGCGCGTCAATCTCACCGGCATCATCAAGCCGCGCGCCGAGGAAATCCTCGAAATGGCGCGCGACCGCCTCAACGCCTCGCCGTTCGCCGCCGATCCGCGCGGACGGGTGATCCTGACCGGCGGCGCCAGCCAGCTCACCGGCATCGCCGAGCTCGCCGCGCGCATCCTCGGCCGCCAGGTGCGGATCGGCCGCCCGCTCGGCATTGCCGGGCTGCCGGAAGCCGCCAAGGGCCCGGCCTTCGGCGCGGCCGTGGGGCTCCTGATCTACCCCCAGGCGGCCTATCTCGAACATTTCGAACCGCGGCGTACGCGGCAGCTGATGACGACAGGGACGGACGGTTACTTCGCACGGGTCGGACGATGGCTGAAGGAAAGCTTCTGATGGCCCGAATGCACCCCTTCACCTTGAACGGCCGGCGGCGGACCGGTCCTTCGCGCCGCGTAATCGAGAGGTACCCATGACCATCAACCTCACCACCCCCGATATCCGGGAGCTCAAGCCGAGGATCACCGTCTTCGGCGTCGGCGGCGCGGGCGGAAACGCCGTCAACAACATGATCACGGCCGGGCTCATCGGCTGCGACTTCGTCGTCGCCAATACCGATGCGCAGGCGCTGACGCTATCCAAGGCCGAGCGCATCATCCAGATGGGCGTGCAGGTCACGGAAGGCCTCGGCGCCGGTTCGCAGCCGGAGATCGGACGCGCGGCCGCCGAGGAGGTGATCGACGAAATCCGCGATCACCTGTCCGGTGCCCACATGGTGTTCGTCACCGCCGGCATGGGCGGCGGCACCGGGACCGGCGCCGCGCCGGTGATCGCGCGCTGCGCGAAGGAGCTCGGTATCCTCACCGTCGGCGTCGTCACCAAGCCGTTCCACTTCGAAGGCGTCCGCCGCATGCGGGTCGCCGAGGCTGGCATCGCCGAGCTGCAGAAGGCGGTCGACACCCAGCTCATCATCCCGAACCAGAACCTGTTCCGGGTCGCGAACGAGAAGACCACCTTTGCCGACGCCTTTGCGATGGCGGACCAGGTGCTCTATTCCGGCGTCGCCTGCATCACCGACCTGATGGTGAAGGAAGGCCTCATCAATCTCGACTTCGCCGATGTGCGCGCCGTCATGCGCGAGATGGGCAAGGCGATGATGGGCACCGGCGAGGCGTCGGGCGAGAAGCGCGCGCTGACCGCGGCTGAGGCCGCGATCTCGAACCCGTTGATCGACGACAGCTCGATGAAGGGCGCGAAAGGCCTGCTCATCTCGATCACCGGCGGCAAGGATCTCACCCTGTACGAGGTGGACGAGGCGGCGACCCGCATCCGCGAGGAGGTGGATCAGGACGCCAACATCATCGTCGGCGCCACGTTCGACGAGAGCCTCGAAGGGGTCATCCGCGTTTCGGTGGTCGCGACCGGGATCGACAAGATCGCTGTTGCGCAGCCCGCGACGCCGGCGCCGGTGCAGGTTCAGATGCCCTCGCCCAAGACGGTCGAGTCGCGGCTGTCCGAACTGACGCAGCAACTGCGCGTCAACAGCCAGCGCCTCGCCGAGCGCCTCCAGCGTAGCGAGCCCGGCACCGCCGAGCCGTCGGCCGCTCCGGCCTCGGCCGCATCGGAGCCAGTCACGGAAACGCGCTTCGCGTCCCAAGCGGCCGCTTCGGCGCCCAAGGCGAGCGCGATCGAGGATGTGACCATTCGGCCGATCTCGCCCAAGCCGTCGTTGTTCATCGATCCGGTGGTCGAACAGTCGCCGCAGGAGATCGCGCCCGAAAAGGCGTTCATTCCCCCGCCGGCGGAGCGGCCCGGTGCCCGGGCACCGCGCATGCCCCGCATCGAGGACCTGCCGATCCCGGCCCAGAACGAGATCCGCGCCAAGCGCGCCGCCGAGGCAGCGGACAAGCCGCGGATGTCGCTGCTGCAACGCCTGGCGTCGGTCGGACTCGGCCGCCGCGACGAGCCCGCCCCGCGGCCGCAAGCGCCGCGGCCGGCGAGCCGCGACCGGTTGCCGCCTTATCCGGCGCCACGCCAACAGGACCCGCGGGCAGCGGAAACGCGGGCTCAGGAACCGGTCTCCGAATACGCCAAGCGGGCGCCCGCGCCGCGTCCGGCACCCCAGGGACTCGACCTCCATGGCCGGCCCGCGCCGGTTGCGGCCTCGTTCGATGACGATCAGTTGGAGATTCCGGCCTTCTTGCGCCGACAAGCCAATTGATGGCGCCATTACGCCGGGAGTTTGGCTTCACGACCCGGGCGGCGATCCTCGCCCGGGTCGTAATGTTTTTTAGCCGGCCTGCCGCCGCAGGCGCATCGCAACGCGGTAACAGTCGGTAAGAAAGCGTGAATTGGCGTTATGCCGGCATCCAGCTAGAGTTTCGGAAGGTCACGGGGTTCTTCGCCCAGGGGGAAGGCGGACGATCATCGGCTCGCCCGACACTTTCCCACAGTGATGGCGAAATGGTGACCCTCGGATGTGGGTCGGGACCGGATACGTGTCGGGGCGTGTTCGGCTTCCGAAAGCGGGCGGGACGTTCAGTATGAAAGCGGGCAGGCAGACGACGCTGCGCAAGCGTACCTCGATCGCCGGAACCGGCGTGCATTCTGGTCTTCCCGTCACCCTTACGATGAGCCCCGGCGACGCCGATACCGGCGTCGTTTTCGTTCGCTGCGGCGTCAACGGTCAACCCGAGCGCGAGCTGCGCGCAACCGCGCGCTCCGTCACCGCCACCGAGCTTGCAACCGTGCTCGGCGACGAGTCGGGGGTGTTCGTCTCCACGGTCGAGCACGTCATGGCGGCGCTGTGCGGGCTCGGAGTGGACAACTGCATCGTCGAGATCGACGGGCCGGAAGCGCCCATCATGGACGGCAGCGCGGGCCCGTACGTCGCCGCCATCGACCAGGCCGGGATCGTTTCGCTTCCCGCACCGCGCCGCTATTTCAAGGTGCTCAAGCCGGTGCGGGTCGCCAAGGGCGATGCATTCGGCGAGTTCAAGCCATACGATCGCGGCTTCCGGGTCGACCTTGAAATCGATTTCGATCATCCGCTGATCGGCCGCCAGTCGCTTGCCGTCGAGGTGGAGCCGGCCACCTTCCGCCGCGAGGTCGCCCGTGCCCGCACCTTCGGCTTCATGCGCGACGTCTCCAAGTTGTGGAGCGCAGGTTACGCGCTCGGCGCCTCGCTGGAGAACACCCTGGTCGTCGCCGAAAACCGCATTCTCAATCCCGAGGGCCTGCGCTTCGCCGACGAGTTCGTGCGCCACAAGGTGCTCGACGCGATCGGCGACCTAGCGCTCGCCGGCGCGCCGATCCTCGGCGCCTACCGCTCGGTCCGGGGCGGCCACAAGCTCAACCACGCCGTCCTGGCGGCGCTGCTGGCCGATCCGACGGCGTGGGCCGTGGGCGAGCACAGGGCTCCCGCACGGCCGCTTCCGGTTCATGCCGAGGCGGGCATGCAGCTGGCCGCGCCGGCCGCCATCGCCTCCTGAAATCCGGCCTTACGCTCGCGCCTTAATCCCGGCCGAATGCCGGGCTACAGGCTTGGCCACCGGACCGCCCTTCGGTAATATTTACGGCCTGGGGGCGCGCCGCGGCGTGCCGGAACGGTTGCGGAGACGGAATCATCACCTCCATGGGCCCTCTGAACTCGGCTCTATGGCGTCGGGAGCGGCGCGCGCTTGCGCGCTTGCTCGCGCTGGCGCTCCTGACCATGCCGCTCGGCGCCTGCACCATGTGGGGCGACTGGTTCGGCCCCAAGGAGGACAAGATCCTCGATGACCCCGCCGACAAGATCTACAACGAGGGGCTCTTCCTGCTGAACCAGAAGCGCGACTTCAAGGCGGCGGCGAAGCGGTTCGAGGAGGTCGATCGCCAGCACCCCTATTCCGAATGGGCCCGCAAGGCGCTCCTGATGTCGGCGTTCGCGCACTATGAGCAAAGGGAGTACGAGGAAGCCATCACGGCCGCCAAGCGCTACGTGACCCTGCATCCGGGCAGTCCCGACGCGTCCTATGCGCAGTTCCTGATCGCGTCCTCCTATTACGACCAGATCCCCGATGTGAGCCGCGACCAGGGCCGCACCGAGAAGGCGATACAGGCGCTCGAAGAGGTGATCCGGAAGTATCCCAACACCGAATACGCGGCGAGTGCCAAACGCAAAGCCGACGTCGCGCGCGACCAGCTGGCCGGCAAGGAAATGGAGATCGGGCGTTACCAGCTCAACCAGAAGCACTTTATCGGCGCCATCAACCGGTTCAAGGTGGTGGTGACGCAATATCAGAGGACGCGCCACGTCGAGGAGGCGCTGACGCGGCTCACCGAGGCCTACATGGCGCTCGGCGTCGTCGACGAGGCGCAGACCGCGGCCGCGGTGCTCGGCCATAACTTTCCCGACAGCCGCTGGTACCAGGACGCCTATAACCTCGTGAAAGCGGGCGGCCTCGAGCCCAACGAAAACCCGGCCTCCTGGATCAGCCGCGCCTTCAAGAAGCTCAGCTTCGGCTGACCGGAGGACAGAGGACAGGACAGACGACGGACGAGCCGCTATCTATTATCCGTCCCTTGTCCTCTGTCCTCCGTCGTCCGACATGCTCACCCGGCTCTCGATCCGCGACATCGTCCTGATCGATCGGCTCGACATCGATCTTGCCTCCGGCCTTTCCGTGCTGACCGGCGAAACCGGCGCCGGCAAGTCGATCCTGCTCGACGCCTTCGCGCTCGCGCTCGGCGCACGCGGCGATGCCGCGCTGGTCCGCCACGGCGCCGAGCAGGGACAGGTGACGGCATGCTTCGAAGTCGAGCCGGGCCATCCCGCACGCACCATCCTCGCCGTCGACGATATCCCGGCGGACGACCAGTTGATCCTGCGCCGGGTGCAGCTCGCGGACGGCCGCACCCGCGCCTTCGTCAATGATCAGCCGGTCAGCGTCCAGGTGCTCAAGAGCCTGGGTGTGTCTCTGGTCGAGATCCACGGCCAGCACGACGAGCGCGCGCTGGTCGATGCCGCAACCCATCGCACCCTGCTCGATGCGCTCGGCGCGCTCGAGGATGATGCGCGGGCGGTCGCGCGGGCGTGGTCGGATTGGCGCGCGGCGGTCGATCGGCATCGCGCCCGCGTGGAGGACGCCCGGCGCGAGGCGGAGTGGCTGCGCCATGCGGTGGATGAGCTTGCGCGGCTCAAGCCCCAGCCGGGCGAGGAGGCGGCGCTCGCCGAGCGGCGCACGACCATGATGCAGGCCGAGAAGGTGGCCGAGGACCTGCGCGATGCGCACGAGGCGGTCGCCGGCAGCCATTCTCCCGTGCCGGGGCTTTCGGCGACGCTGCGCCGGCTCGAGCGACGCTCCGGCCAGGCGCCGGCCCTGGTCGAGCCGGTCGTCCGCGCCCTCGACCACGCGCTCGCCGCGCTGGAAGACGTGCGCAGCCATCTCGAGGCGGCGCTGGCCGGCCGGCCGCAAGTACAACGTGGCGGTCGATGAGCTGGCGGCGCTCGCCGCCCGCTATGCGGCCGATTTGGCCGTGCTCGACGCCGGCGCCGAGGAACTGGCCCGCCTCGAAGGGGAAGCGCGGGACTCGGAGGGGCGTTACGGCGCCGCCGCCGAGGCGCTGTCGGCCGCGCGGCGGAAGGCGGCGGAAAAGCTCGATGCCGCGGTCAATCGCGAGCTCAAGCCGCTGAGGCTCGAGCGCGCGCGCTTTTCCACCGAGATCGCGAGCGGGCCCGACTCCGCGGGTCCCGACGGCATCGACCGGGTGGAGTTCTGGGTGCAGACCAATCCGGGCACGCGGCCGGGGCCGCTGATGCGGGTCGCTTCGGGGGGCGAGCTCGCGCGTTTCCTGCTCGCGCTCAAGGTGGTGCTCGCCGACCGCGGCTCGGCGCCGACCCTGGTGTTCGACGAGATCGATACCGGCGCCGGCGGCGCCGTTGCCGACGCCATCGGGCTTCGGCTCGCGCGGCTGGCCGAGCGCGTGCAGGTCGTGGCGGTGACCCATGCGCCGCAGGTGGCGGCGCGCGCCGAGCGCCACTATCTCATCACCAAGAGCGCGCTCGACCGGGGAAAGCGGGTGGCGACGCGGATCGCCGAGCTTGCGGCCGAGCGCCGCCGCGAGGAGATCGCCCGCATGCTCGCCGGCGCCGAGATCACCGACGAAGCCCGCGCCGCCGCCGAACGGCTGATCCGTGCCGCGGCGGGGTGATTTCGCAATTCGTCAGCTGCTTGTTCCCATGTCTTCTCGCGACACCAGCAACATCCCGGTCGACGACCTCACCGAGACGCAGGCGAAGGACGAGCTTGCGCGGCTGGCGGCCGAGATTGCGGTGCACGACCGGCGCTATTACCAGGACGATGCGCCGACCGTTTCCGATGCCGCATACGATGCGCTGCGGCAACGCAACAATGCGATCGAGGCGCGCTTCTCCGAGCTGATCCGTTCCGATTCGCCGACGCGGCGCGTGGGCGCGCAGCCGGCACGCGGGTTCGCGAAGGTGCGGCACGCGGTGCCGATGCTCTCGCTCGACAATGCGTTCCACGACGAGAACGTCCGAGATTTTGTCGACCGCATCCGCCGCTTTCTTAAAATTGCGGCCGACGAGCCGCCCGTCTTCACCGCCGAGCCGAAGATCGATGGCTTGTCCTTGTCGCTGCGCTATGAACAGGGCCGGCTTGTCAATGCCGCGACGCGCGGCGACGGCACCGAGGGCGAGGACGTCACGGCGAACGTACGGACGCTTGCGGATATCCCGCACCAGCTCAAGGGCAAGGGTATCCCTGAGATCTGCGAGGTGCGCGGCGAAGTCTATATGACGAAATCTGCGTTCCTCGCCCTCAATGAGCGGCAGGCGGCGGCGGGGGAGCAGGTGTTCGCCAACCCGCGCAATTCAGCCGCCGGCTCGCTGCGCCAGAAAGATCCGTCGGTCACGGCATCGCGTCCGCTCGGCTTCTTCGCCTATGGCTGGGGCGAGATGAGCAGCATGCCGGCGGACACCCAGTCCGGCATGGCGAAATGGTACGCATCGCACGGCTTCAAGACCAATCCGCTCATGCAGGTGTGCGATTCGATCGAGGCGCTGCTTGCGTTCCACCACGAGATCGAGCTTGAGCGCGGCGCGCTCGATTACGACATCGACGGCGTCGTCTACAAGGTCGACCGGATCGATTGGCAGGAGCGGCTCGGGTTCGTCTCGCGCTCGCCCCGCTGGGCGGTCGCGCACAAGTTCCCGGCCGAGAAGGCGACCACCGTGGTCGACGCGATCGAGATCCAGGTCGGCCGCACCGGCGCGCTCACCCCGGTCGCCAAGCTCGAGCCGGTGACGGTCGGCGGCGTGGTGGTGCAGAACGCGACCTTGCACAACGCGGACGAGATCGCGCGCCTCGACGTGCGCATCGGGGACACGGTGACGATCCAACGCGCCGGCGACGTCATCCCGCAGGTGCTCGGGGTCGTCGCGGAGAAGCGGCCGAAGGGCGCCAAGCCGTATCGCTTTCCCACCGTCTGCCCCTGCTCGCTGCACACGCCGGTGGTGCGCGAGACGACGGCGACCGGCGAGGAAGGCGCGGTGTCGCGCTGCAGCGGCGAGTTCGCCTGCCCGTACCAACGGATCGAGCACCTCAAGCATTTCGTCTCGCGCCGTGCCTTCGACATCGAGGGCTTGGGCGAAAAGCAGATCGAATTCTTCTTCGAGCAGGGATGGATCAAGGAGCCGGCCGACATCTTCACCCTGGAGGCGCGCAATCCGGACATCAAGCTCGAAGAGCTTGAAGGCTACGGCGAGCTCTCGGTCGGCAACTTGTTCCGGGCGATTGCCACGCGCCGCGAAATCCCGCTCGACCGCTTCATCTATGCGCTCGGGATTCGTCACGTCGGCGAGACCACGGCGCGCGCGCTCGCCCGCGGCTACGGTTCGTGGCAGGCGTTCTATGACGCATGCGTCAAGCTCGCCGAGGGCGATCCGGAGACGCGCCAGGAGATGGACGCGCTCGATCAGATCGGCGACACGGTGATCGCGGCGCTCGCAGCCTATTTCTCCGAGGCGCAGAACCGCGGCATCGTCGAGCGGCTCACCAAAGAGGTGCGCATCCTCGACGCCGAGATGCCGGCAAAACATACCGCGGTCGCGGGCAAGACCGTCGTGTTCACCGGCGCGCTCGAGAAGATGACGCGCGAGGAGGCCAAGGCCATGGCCGAGCGTCTCGGCGCCAAGGTCGCGGGCTCGGTGTCGAAGAAGACCGACTACGTGGTTGCCGGCCCCGGCGCCGGCTCGAAGCTCGGCAAGGCCAAGGAGCTCGGCGTCAATCTACTGAGCGAGGACGAGTGGTTGAAGCTCGTGAACGGATGAGTCGTAGGGTGGGCAAAGGCGCGCTTGCTTTAAGCGCGCCGTCCCTCGCCGCTGTGGCGGCTCGCCCACGCGGATCATATCGCGACACAAGACCGCGTGGGCACGGCTCGCCTTTGCCCACCCTACATCGCGCTTCGCCCCCGACCCACCACGGTTGTTGCCGGACGGCAGCCGGCGGGTCGCGGCGCGCACCGCCAGTTGCTTCCCGCTCGGCTGCGGCAGGCGCCTTGACCCACCCTACATTGGGCTTCGTCCCCGCCCCACCAGCAGCCAAAACGCCAGGAGCCCGGCGGCGGCCTGGGCGAATATGATCCACGCCAACGGGGCGGCGCTCGTCGCGCCGGCCATCGGATAGGCGATGAGCTGCGAGATCACCGCGCCCCATCCCATTTGCACGAAGCCGGTGACGCCGGCGGCCGTGCCGGCGGCTTCGGGCCGCACGCTGATGGCGCCCGCAATGGCGTTCGGCAGCGCCATGCCGTTGCCGAGATAGATGAAGAACAGCGGTACGAAAATCGCTCCCGGTCCGGCTGCCGGTACGAGGGCGGCGTAAACGGCCCCCGCCAGGGCGGCGGCAAGCTCCAGGAAGAGCCCCCACCACAGCATCGCGTGGCCGCCGTAGCGCACCGAGAGCCAACCGGCCAGAAAATTGCCGGCCATGTAGCCGATCGAAGAGAACACGAGCCAGAGCCCGAGCTCGGTCGCGCTCTTGCCCATGAGCGTGATGACGACGTGCGGCCCGCCGCCGACGATGGCGTAGAACGGACCCGAGATCATCGCCGCGCACAGAACGAAGCCGGCAAAGGCCGGCGTCAGCAGGAGCTCGCGGCTTTCCCGCCAGAGGCGGCGGCTCGAATGGATCCCCGACGTGCCCGGCGAGCGGGTCTCGGGAAGCGCGACTGCTGCCCAAACGAGCGTAATCAAGCTGGCGACGCCGACGAAGAGAAAGATCGCCTGCCAGCCCCACAGCTCCTCCAGCAATCCGCCGATCAGCGGCCCGAACATGGGCACGGCGACGACGCTCATCGTCACCCAGCCGATGATCGAGGCGGCCCGGTCGCGCTCGTAGAGATCGCGGATGATCGCGCGGCCCACCACGATGCCGGTGGACGCGCCGAACGCCTGGGTCGTCCGCGCGACGATGAGCGCCGTGACGCTGGTCGCAGCGGCGGCCGCGAAGCTGGTGAGCACCGAGACGGCAAATCCCCCGAGCAGCACGGGCCGGCGTCCGAAGCGGTCGGACAGCGACCCGTGCAACACCTGGGCGCAAGCAAGGCCGGCGAAGTAGAGCGAGACCGTCAGTTGGACGATGGCCGGGTCGGCGGCGAACGCGATCGCGAGCGCGGGAACCGCCGGAACGATGATGTTGACCGACAACGGTCCGATCGAGCCGATTGCGATCAACAGCGCGAGCAGGCGCCAGCCGGCGGGCGGCGGACCAGCGGCTCGATGGAAGCTTTGAGTCACCGGGCAGGTTGCGTCCGATCAGTGGCAGGGCCGCGTGGCCGCCTCGAGCCAGGCGCGCGCGTCGGCGTCGAGAACGGGACCGAGGGCGTCGGCGACCCGCGCGTGGTAGTCGTCGAGCCAGCGGATTTCCTCTTGCGTCATCATGTTCGGCTCGATCAGCCGCTGGTCGATCGGGGCAAGGGTAAGCGTCTCGAACGCGTTGAGCGGCTTCTCGGCACCTTCGACCGCAGCAGCCTCGGTCACGAGCACCAGGTTCTCGATGCGGATGCCGTAGGCGCCGGTCTTGTAGTAGCCGGGCTCGTTCGACAGGATCATGCCGCGCTTGAGCGCGGTCGTGCCGCGCTTGGAGATGTTCGCCGGCCCCTCGTGCACCGAGAGATAGCTGCCGACGCCGTGGCCGGTGCCGTGATCGAAGTCGAGCCCGGCCCCCCACAGCGATTGCCGCGCGAAGGAATCGAGCTGCGCGCCGGTGGCGCCGTCGGGAAACACCGCGGCGGCGATGGCGATGTGGCCTTTGAGCACGCGGGTGAATCGCGCGCGCATCTCTTCGCTCGGCTCGCCGACCGCTACGGTGCGCGTGATGTCGGTCGTGCCGTCTTCGTATTGCCCGCCGGAATCGACGAGGAACAGCTCGCCCGGCGCGATCGGCCGGTTGGTCTTGCGCGTGACCCGGTAATGCACGATCGCTCCGTTCGGGCCCGAGCCGGCGATGGTCGGGAACGAGACGTCCTTGAGCTTGCCGGTGTCGCGGCGGAAGCTTTCCAATGCCGCGACCGCATCGATCTCGGTGAGCGTACCGCGCGGCGCCGCGCGCTCGAACCAGGCGAGGAAGCGCACGACGGCCGCGCCGTCGCGCCGCTGCGCCGCGCGCGCGCCGGCGATCTCGGTTGCGTTCTTCACCGCCTTCATCAGTGCGATCGGATCCGTCCCGCGCGCTATTCTGCCGCCGGCCTGCGTCACAATTTTCGCCAGCGCATCGGCCGCGGTCGCCTGATCGAGCCGCACATGGCGTTTTGCCGCCCCGAGCGCGGCAAGATCGCGCGCGAATGCCTGAGATTCGCGCACGTCGGTCAGTTCTTCCAGCGCGTGACGAACGGTGTTGGCGAGCTTGCGCCCGTCGATATAAAGCGCCGGCCGGCCCTCCTGCGGCACGATGGCGAAGCCGAGCGGCAACGGCGTGTGGGTGACGTCGGCGCCGCGGATGTTGAAGGTCCAGGCCACGCCTTGCGGATTGGACACGACGAGCGCGTCGGCCTTGAGCTTGGCGAGCTCGCCGCGGATGCGCGCGAGCTTCGCCGCGGCGTCCTCGCCGGCATAGCGCAGGTCGTGCAGCGTCACCGGACCGAGCGGCGGCGGCGGGCGGTCGGACCAGACCGCGTCGATCGGGTTGGGCTCGGTCGGAACCAGCGCCGCATCCGCCGCCGCACAGGCCTTGGCCAGTCTCTCGGCGCCTTCGACCGTGTGCAGCCACGGATCGTAGCCGAGCTTCGTTCCGGCCGGCAGGTTCTGCTCGATCCAGGTCTCGGGCGGCGTGTCGACCAGATGCGCGACCGCGAAGGTCGCGCCATCGACCTGCTCGCGCACCTGCAGCGTGTAGCGGCCGTCGACGAAGATGACGGCGCGGTCGGCGAGCACGATCGCGACGCCGGCCGAGCCGGTGAACCCGGTCAGCCATGTGAGCCGCCGCTCCGACGGCGGCACATATTCGTTCTGGTAGCGGTCCGCGTGCGGCACGATGAAGCCGTCGAGTGCGCGCCGGGCGAGCTCGGCGCGCAGCGCGGCAACGCGCGGTGCGGTCGACGCGCTCTCGCTTTCGTCTTCGAACGATTGGAAACGGGCCTCGAACATGGCCGGCACTCTATTGACGGGGTCGATGAGGGGCAAGGTTCACGCGATATTGATGGATCGAACGAACATCGTGAATGAATTGCCGCCATGCATGCGGCCGTCGCAGCGCTCGCATGCAACGTCACGTGGGTGTCGAAATCGGGTGGCGTCATACATTGCGGTGAGGAGGAATGCCCGGAGGTGTCGCTCAACTCTTGAACAGGAGAGCCTCCCCCGATGGCGACCGCCACCCTTTGCACACAGATTTCCATTGCCGAGTCCCCAATTCCGGGGGCTGCCGTTCCCGCCGAACCGGCGGAGAAGAACTGGTTGCTCCGGTTGATCGACGCGATCGCCGCGTCGCGCCTGCGCAAGGCGGAGGAAGAGATCCGACGCCATGGGCATCTGCTGCCGGACGCATGGGAGCGCGAGGCTTACAAGCTCGGTCCGAACAGCGAGGACCAGCTGCCGTTCACGCAATAGAGCGACTTCCGACGAAATCGACGCACTCTCTTGTCATTGCCGGGCTTGACCCGGCAATCCATCTTCTTCGCAAAGATTCTATGCGAAATAGATGGACCCCCGGGTCAACCCTCGCCGCTGTGGCGGCTCGCCCGGGGGTGACGAATGCGGATTTGCGAGCGCTGAATCACTCCGACCGGAACACGCGCTGAATCGCGTGGGCGCCTCATCACGAGGGTCGTCCAATTTTCGCAGGTGATGCGGTTAATGAGCGTCAGGCCTTGCGCGCGATAGGCCGCGATCGCGGCATTGGCCTGCTGCGGCAACAGGCCCGAGAGGACGACGCGGGCCCTGCGAGCGAGGAGCGGCCGCATCGGCGCCGCGATTCGTTTGAGCGGCCCGAGCAGGATGTTGGCCAGGACGAGATCGTAGGGCGCGGCCGCGCGAATGCGCGGTGCGGAGAGACCCGCGGCGTGAACGATTTCGATGAGCGCCCCGACGCGGTTGAGCCGCGCGTTGTCCTTGGCGGCCGAGACCGCCGTCCGGTCGATGTCGGTTGCCACCACCGGCCGACGCAGCGCTTTGGCCGCGGCGATGGCGAGCACGCCCGACCCGGTCCCGAGATCGAGGATGCGGGCGCCCTTTCCGCCCCGTTTCGCCGGGACGTGATTCACCGCGCGGCGCGTTCGGCTGCTCGTCCGCTTCAGCAGCGCATCCAGCGCCAGCAGGCAGCCGCGCGTGGTGCCGTGATGGCCGGTGCCGAAGGCGAGCGCGGCCTCGATCTCGATGGCGATCCGGTTCGGCGGCAGGCCGGCGCGATCGTGCCGTCCGTGGATGACGAACCGGCCGGCCGCGACCGGCTTCAAGCCAGCGAGGCTCGCCTTGACCCAGTCGCGCGGCTTGACGGTCGACAACGTCAGCGCGCGCGCCGCAGGCTCGCCTGCCACCTGCGCGACGAGATCGCGCAAGGCCGTCACGTCGGGGCGCTGGGAGAAATTCACCTCGACCGCCCAGCGTCCGTCCGCCACCTCGACGACGGCCGTTGCCGTCTCGTCGGGGTCGAGCGTCTCGGCGATGAACGCCGCGAGCAGCTTGGCGGTCGCCTCATCGAGGACCACCCGGGCGAGGATTGTCGCTAAAGGCACGGCCTCGCTGTCGGGCATCAAGCGATACGACGGCGACGCTACTTGCTCCGCACCACGTCCTCGTAGGTCGGGGCTTCCGAGAGGAACCCGCGTTCGAGCATCCAGTCGACCTTCTCCTGGAATTCTTCCGCCTGGTAGGCGTGCACGCCGGTCAGCTCGGGCATGAGGCCGCCGGCGCGAAGCTCGGGCTTCAGGTCGCGCAGCAGCTCGTCGCGCGAGCGCGCCTCGTTCTCGCGCAGCCACGCGACGGCGCGATCGAGCGCCCGGCGAAGCTTGGCGGCGGTCTCCTCGTCCACGTCGTCGCCCGCCACGATCCCGCCGCGCCAGCGCAAATCGGCGATCTTGCGGGCGCCGGTTTCGCGCGCGCGGCTCACCAGCGGCTCCATCAGCGCGGCGGCTTCGGTCCTGCCGCTCACGAGGGCGTCGAGCCGGTCGGCGGCGTGCACGAGCTTGATGGCGTCGAACGGCACGCCGGCCGCTTCCAGGGCCTCGATGGCGGCATAGAAGGTGCCGGCGTGCCAGGTGACCGCGATCGGCACGTCGCGCAGGTCGGCCAGGGTTTCGATGCGCGAGTCCTTACGCACCATGATCGCGCCGGTGCGCACGGTGGTGTCGAGGCCGATGATCTTGCCCCGGCCGAGCGTCTGGACGCGCTCGATCGCGCCCCACTCGCACACCGGGTAGACCTCCAGCGCGCCGTCCTGCAGCCGGGATTCCTTCCAGCGCTGGGAAAAATCTTCGACGCGTCCGGCGACGCCTTGGGGATTGTCCTCGTGGTATTCGACGGTCAAGCCCTCGTCGGCAAAGAAGCCCTGCTCGACGGCGACGCGCCAAGGGCGGTCGTGGGCATTGCTGTCGCTCTGGAGACGAATGACGCGCGTCATGGCCGATATCCTTCGTGGTCGCGGCAACGGTAAAGGGAGGCGCCGATCAACTCAATGGAAGAATGGGCAATCGTCGACCCGCTTGTCCTTTCACCCCGTCGATATTAATGGGGCAGGGGGACTTATCCCATGCGACTGACGAGACGCGCGCTGCTTCATTTGGCGGGATCGCTTGCCGCGACGCCGGTCCTGCCGCTCGCCGCCCAGGAATGGCCGTCGCGCCCCATCCGCCTGGTTATCGGGACCGCTCCCGGCGGCAGCCCGGACATCATCGGCCGGATTCTCGGCGAGAAGCTGTCGGAACGGCTCGGGCAGTCGATCGTGATCGAGAACAATTCGCAAGGCGCCGGCGCCGTGGCGCAGCTCAACGTGGCGAAGTCCGCGCCCGACGGCTACACGATGGTGATGCTGACGGCGGGCTATCCCGGGCAGATGATCCTGCGCAAGAACCCGCTGTTCGATGCATTGGAGGGATTTTCCTTCGTCACGCTCGTGTGCGGCTACCCGATGGTCTATGCGGTCAGGCCCGATTCGCCGATCAAGTCGTTTCCCGATCTGTTGGCGCAGGCAAAAGCGAATCCGGGCCGGCTCACCTATCCGATCAACGCCGCCGGTTCCGTCTACCATGTGCTGACCAAATGGATCGAGCAGGAGTCGGGAGTAGAGATGACCTACATTCCCTATCGCGGAACGTCGCCAGCGTTGAGCGACGTGCTCGCCGGCCGGGTCGATTTCATGGTGGATGCCGCCACCTCGGCATTTCCGCGCGTCCAAGCCGGCCAGCTGCGGGCGCTCGCGCTGTCCTCGCCGCAGCGCTACCCGCTGATGCCGGAGGCGCCGATCATTGCCGAGACGTTGCCGAAGGTCGAGTTCATGTCGTGGCTCGGTCTCGCCATGGCGCCGGGAACGCCGCCGCCGATCGTCGACCGGTTGAACCAGGAGGTCCGGCGCGCGCTGAGCCTGCCCGACGTGCAGCAGCGGCTCCTCGAAGGGGGCAACATCGCCACTCCCTCCACGCCGGAAGAATTCCGCCAGAAGATCGCGAGCGAGATGACACGCTGGCGCCAGGTGATCGAGGCGAGCGGGATCAAGGTGGAGTGAGGCGGCGGACGACGGGGGCACTTGCTTGATCCGACCTTCGCCGTCTGCCACGGGTCCGATGGCATGAGCAACGGCCCTTGATATTGACCGTCATCCTGAGGTGGCCGCGCAGCGGCCCTCGAAGGATGGCGGCCCGGCCTGGGCCGTCGCCCACCGATCTCGGGTTTACCCGAGATCGGCATCATAGCGCGCAAGTCGGCAACAGCCGACTTGCGACGGCTCGCTTCGCTCGCGCCTCAGGGTGACGGGAAAGAGTCAGTGATCAACGCCGTTGGTATGACATGGACCGCGACGACAAGCAGGCCTGCGCCGAGCTGATTGCAGCCTGGGGCCTCTACCGCGACCAGGGACGTTGGGCGGAGTTGCTCGCCACCTTTGCGCCCGACGGCGAGATCGCCGTCTCCTGGTTTCGCGGACCCTTTCGCGACTTCGTCGAGCGTTGCAGGCAGGCGTTTGCGGCCGGGAGCCGGTCGAAACACCTCATCTGGCCGTCGACCGTGCGCCTCAACGGCGACCGCGCGGTCGCCGAGACCAGCATCGCCATCCTGGTGCGCCAGGAGATCGACGGCGTGCTGGTCGATCTCACCTCCTATGGACGATTTCTCGACCGGCTCGAGCGCCGCGAACGCTGGATGATCATCGAGCGCGCCGCGATCTACGAGCAGGACCGGCTCGATCCAGTCGAGCCGTCCGACGCGTTCGACGCGATGATGAAGGCGGCCGACGTGGCGAAGTTTCCCGCCGCCTACCGCTACATGGCGTTTCGCCTGCTGGCCGCGGGCCGCGCGCTCGCGTTGCCGGTCCATTGCGACGGCGCGGCCGAGACGGGAGAGCTCTATGCCCGCTACAATTCCTGGCTCGGCGACCCGACCGACGATCTACAATCGCGTCAGTCGGGTTAGCTAACCGACCAGCTGCGGCGGAGACCGAGTCGCCCGAATCACCGGAACGACGCCGTAGCCCGGATGTGCAAAATCCGGGAGCTGCACCTCTGCGGCATCATCCTATTGCCGGACGCGACCGTAGGAGCGCCCCTCGTGGGCGCCCGCGACGGCGGTGCGGAGAAGGGCGACCACGAGGGTCGCCCCTACCGGACGGTCCGACGTATCGATGCGATCCGAATGGCTGACGCGGCGCGGACCGACATCAAGCCGGCCTGACTCCGTTCCCGGACGGCAGCTGGAATTGGCCTTCCGGATAGCCATTGAGGAACGCCAGCACCTCGGCGGATGAACGCACGTCGGCATACTTGGCGTTCATGTCGCAGAGATTGACGGCGTGGGAGGCTTGCGAACGGTCGAAGCACCCATCCTCGACCACGGTGATGCGGTAATTGAGCGAGAAGGCGTCGAGCACGGTGGCGCGGACGCAGCCCGACGTGGTGGTGCCGGTCACGATCACGGAATCGCATCCCAGCAGGACGAGGTAAGCGGCCATGTCGGTGCCGAAGAAACCGCTCGGCTTGCGCTTGAGCACCACGATGTCCTTCGGGCCCGGAGCGATCTCGGAGACGATCATGTTCCCGTCCATGTTGGGCCGGCCGTGCGGCTTGGCGTCCTCGTGGTTGCGGCTGTTCTTCCACGACCAGGACCCGGCGTCCCAGTTGTCGGCGCGCCGCACGCCGGTCGTGTAGATCACCGGCACGCCCCTGCCGCGGCAGGCATCGATCAGCGTGCGGATCACCGCAACGCCGTCCCATCCCTCCTCGCCGCAGGAGTTGCGCCACGTCTTGATGCTGTCGAGGATCGGCTCGCGCCGGTCGCCGACGAAGTTGTAATTCACGTCGATGACGATCAGGGCAGGCCGCTGGCCGAAGCCCTGATGCGCGCCGTAGCCGGATGCCGCGAACACGGCCTTGTCGCGCTCGGTCAAGAAATTATCCCAGATTCGTTCGGACATGGCTTCTCCTCGGTTTACCGGTTTTGCGCGCCCGGGAACCCGGGCTCTTGCCGGCGCCGTCCGGGCCGGGCGCGAGATGACAATGCAGGATCGCACCATGCGAAACAAGAAGGGCCGCCCGCAGGGCAGCCCTTCCATTGTCTTTCGAGCACCGCTGACGTAACGGTGCGTTTCCGCTTCTTCACTGTGTCAAACAGCCAACGCTCCGCCGGCCCGGCTGAGGCCCGAGGGCCTTGAAAGCGCGCCGGGTGCGCTTCCTTTTTCGTCCCCTCGAAAACGAGGGGGGTAGAGCGCCGGCAGGCGCTCGGTGCGGATCGCCGCACCTTGACCGTGCCAAAGACGGGCACGGCCTGGACGCCTAGCGAGGCATCCCGCACCCAGTAACGTAGGGTGCTCGCCTCCCGGCGCTCTACCGCGGCATTTTCACGAGTCCGGGTCGCCCACGAGTCCCAGGTAGCAGTCCTGGGTCCGCATTTGCGCGGTACTCCCAGTCGCGGGAGCTGTCTCGCTTGCGGGTCTTAGTGCCCGCCGGGTCGGAGCCCGAAGCCGCCCCGGGAGCGTCGGGTGCAAAACCGAGGCCCGCAGGGTCCGCCGCGTCCCGCTCCGCCT
>WNGA01006087.1_pt1 | contig 27976 bp, 30 predicted proteins | sample 5400061 | NCBI WGS metagenome assembly WNGA01 (sample SAMN13153366, study PRJNA577476) | soil metagenome | isolation source: 100 cm soil or saprolite under grassland replicate 2 | place: USA:California | collected 2016-06-15
GGCAGCGGTCGCTTGCGTGCCCCCCGGGGAACTCCCTTGATCGAAAAACGCGGGCTGCGCTGCTGTCGCGCAGGGGCCTCCCCCGCCTACGATATCCGGTGCGATCCCCGATGTTCACGCACGCGTGCCGAAGGCACACTCTGCATCCTTCAGCGCCTACGGACATCGATGCCCCCGCCCTCGGATCCAACTCGCGATGCTACCATTCAATGACACGCGGCCAAGCATCACCGGGCGCGCGTCTCCACTTTTTTGCCGTTTCCGATCAAGTTCTCCGAATTGCTGCAGTGCGGCCGCCTTGTGCTGTATGGCCCCCGCAATCGACCAAGACGCAACGGATGTGGTTGGAAGTACGCTGATTCCGCGGTTCCCACGCGCAAAGAATAGCGAGGCGGTGGTAGCCTTTGGGTGCGTGATGCCTCGGGAAATTCAGAACTTCGAATGGTGCACCGTATCCCCAGAAGCGGCAGTGCGGATGCGAGAGGTGATACCGCGTCCATTTCGTGGTCGAGCCGTCGTCAATTCCGAGGACGGTGATCTGAACAACCTGATGATCGCCGTGATCCAGATCGGAAACGTGCCTTTGCTGCGGGGTCCCGGTCTGCTGCCGGCAAGCTCTCATTCAGCCGAATCGCGCGCCAGCCTCACGATTGAGGCGCGCGCAGACGAAGCTATCGTGATTGAAGTGTGGAACGTAGGGAACGTGGAAAAGCGCGTCCAGGTTGGTTTGATCCCCGTATTGGGGCCGGTGTAGTGCTGGGGTTCGGCTCACAAATGGTCCACACGAACGGTCGAGTAGCGACACCGATCCACGCGCCCATCGGGATCGCGCAACTCGGCGTAAGTCCCCCGGTGACCCGCAACCGGTCCTCGATGGGCATAGACATCGTGGGTCGCGAGGTCGGCGAGCGTCTCGGCCAGCGAGGCGACTTTGAACCCGATCACGGGATCGGTGCTTCCGGATCGGTGCACGTCACCATCAGCGAGGTCCACGCAGAGTCGCAGAGTCCCGGCATCGATGATGAAAAAGCGGCCCTTTTCCTCCTCGGTCACGGAGAACCCAAGCGCTCGACCCAAAACCGCCGCGCTCGCGTGAGGGCCGTCGTCGTCAAGGCCACGAACGAGTACCGCTCAACGATCATCGCCGGCTCCCATGGAGAACGTATAGCGACGAGTGGGAGAAATCATTTACCACCCGCATAGCGGGTGGTTTGATGAAGGCCCCCAGAGGGAGCCTTCGGTGCAATGAAGAGAGCTACGCTCTCGGTTTGCCTGATGAAGGGGGCTGAAGCCCCCCGAATGGAAGCTGTTCCTGGCGCTTTTCTTCTTCCTCCTGTTCCTGGATGTATTTGCGAACTTTGTCCTCGTCCAAGCCGACGGTGCTCACGCAGTAGCCTCGTGCCCAGAAGTGAAACCCGGTGAAGCCGCGCTGTCGACCGAGAAACCTCCGGTGAATCTGGATGGCCGACTTCCCTTTCACGAACCCCACGGTGTTCGCGATGCTGAACTTCGGCGGGATGCTCAGCAGCAGGTGCACGTGGTCCAACATTGCATGGCCCTCCACCAGCTCGATGTCGTGCTGAACGCACAGCTCTCGCAGGATTCCACCGATTTGCCTGCGCAACTCCCCAAAGATCGTGCGCTTGCGATACTTTGGTATGAACACGACGTGGTACCTGCAGTACCATCGGACGTGCGACAGGCTTTGCCACTCTCGCATGACGGTCTCCTTTCGCGCGAACGGTCAGGTTCGCGTGCGGGAGACCGTCACCTATTTTCTCTGCTCGGTGCACGACGGGACGGCGGAGCCCTTTCGAGTCACACCGCCGGAGGCGGTGGCTTACTATTCGAGTTATCTGACGTTTGGGCGTCCTCCATTAACACGCTATGATAGCGTCGTTCTTGCGACCCGCTCCATGCAAAACCGCACCCAGGCCTTGCGCCAACTCGAAGAAGAGACCCGCCGGGCTCGCGAGCGCCTCGAAGGGGAGGCTCGAAAATCGCCCGATCTCTGGGTCGCGTATCAGCATTGGCGCACCGATGGCGAGCCAATTGGTTTTCGAGCCTGGCGCGACCTCGAAAAACGGCTCAACGAGGCTCCCGAGCTCGCTCATCTCTGGTCGAGCTACCTTCGTCTCACGGCGGACCTCAAGCATGCTCTCTCACGGCCGAGCTGGCCCGGGATCCTGAGCGAGGACGATCCCACGCCGCCGAGCGGTAAGAGAACCGTGTGACCGGGGCGCATCTTGGCGAGGCAACTGCCCACGCGCCACCCCCTCGCGCCACCCCCCCGTGGGTATGAGGAGGTTGTATGGCATGGTATCTGCTCATTTGGGCAGTAGTCGGTTCGAGCCTCAAGCGCCGGTCGGGGCCGCACCTTCCCTCCGTTGCACATTTTGGACGATACGGGAGGGGGTCGCACTCACGCCCAAGTGCGCGATCTTTGGCTGGATCGAGCACGCATTGCCGGGCGCCATAGATCGCTATCTCGCGAACGAGTACACCATTCGTATGTGGGGCACCGAACCGACGAGTTCTGCATCAATGGGTTGCCCGGTCAGCAAGATCGGCCGGACAACGTGGTAGTCGCGGTTGACCGTGCGCACGACGGCGTCGCTCCCAGCGTTCTTCTCGTCGACGACGCGGAGGCCAACCTCGGAGCACTGGAAATAGTCCTCGAGCCCCTCGGGTGCGAGCTCGTGCGCGCAACCTCCGGCCACGAAGCACTCAAACACACCCTCTCGCGCGACTTCGCCGTCGTCTTGATCGACGTGATGATGCCCGACCTCGATGGGTTGGCGACAGCGAGGATCATCAAGGCCCGACCGTCTCACCGGCACCTCCCCATCATCTTTCTAACGGCGCGCAATGCCGATCCGAAGGAAGTGGCCCGAGGCTACGCCTTGGGGGCCGTCGACTATCTGGTGAAGCCCTTCGACCCCCCCATTCTACGTTCGAAAGTCGCAGTCTTCGTGGAACTGTTCTTGAGAGGTCAAGAACTGAAGGCGCAGACGGCATTGGCGCAGCAGCGCGAGCGCGAAGCGATCGAAAACCGACGGCTTTACGAAAAGGAACGCGGCGTGCGAGCGCAAGCGGAGACGATCGCCCGCGCAAGAGAGGAAATGCTCGCTGTTGTTTCACACGATCTGCGCAACCCGATGACTGCCATCGCCGCCAGCGCTCAGATGATCCGCCGAAAGGTTGAGCAGGCGGACATGGACGAGGTCTTGGCCCGCGCGGAAACCATTCAGCGCGGTGTCGCGCAGATGGAGGCGTTGGTCCGCGATCTGCTCGATACGGCGAGCGTTCAATCCGGAAACCTGACGGTCCACCTGCAAGTCGAAGAGGTCACAGGCATCGTAAACCAAGTCGCCGATTTGCTTAGGCCCGTCCTCGCCTCAGCAAAGCAGACGCTAGAAGTCGTCCTCCCCGAAGGACCACTTCGAGCGAGATGCGATCGAGAGCGGATTTTTCAGGTTCTCTCCAACCTCGTCGGGAATGCGGGCAAATTCAGCCCCGAGGGCAGCTCGATCACGATCAGCTTGAGGGCTCGACCGCGAGAGATCGTGTTCGAGGTGCTCGATCGCGGCTGCGGTATTTCGCCCGAACATCTACCGCACATCTTCGATCCCTATTGGCAGGCGTCGCAGAAGCGTCGAGAGGGGTTGGGGCTGGGGCTCGCAATCGCAAAGGGCATCGTCGGCGCGCACGACGGGCGGATCTGGGTGGAGAGTCGGCCGGGGGCCGGAAGCAAGTTCGCTTTCTCGCTGCCGCCAGCCGAATAGGACAATAGACCGGCCGATCAAAGTTGCTGGCAGCGGTTGCTGCGGGCAGGCGGGATCATCGACCCCTGTTACGCCCGGAGAAGCACAAGACTGGCAGAGGAGTGAGCGCGCGCTCGAGTCCGCGCCCTGGAGAGTAGCACCCAAAGCCTAACCGACCGGGGCGGTCGCGCGCTACAAGATCGCTGGACGCTGGCCAACCCCGCCGATCCCGAGCTACTCGCGTCGATGCACCGTCACGTCGATCTCGTCCGGCGCAACGTGCACAGGATGTCGATGATCATCGGCGACCTTCTCGACAACGTTCGAATCGTTTCCGGGGCACTGCAGCTCGACGTTGGTCTTTATCCGTTTCAGGAAATCGTCTTCCAAGCCGTCGATCTGCTGAAGCCTCTCGCCGAGGAGAAGAACATCGAGCTGAATGTCACCGGCAGCGCCGCTGCTTCGCCTGTCGCCTGCGATCGGGATCGCATGCTGCAAGTACTCTCGAACCTCTTGGGCAATGCGCTCAAGTTCACGGCTCCGTCCGGCAAAGTCGAGGTCGAAACGAATTCTTGCCAGGATGCGCTGTTCGTGTGCGTGCGCGATACCGGGCGCGGGATCGCACCGGAGGACCTTCCTCAGGTTTTCGAGAAGTATTGGCACCGAACCGACAAGGCAGGAGACAAGGGCCTCACAATCTTCATGCGTTAGCGACAATCGCGTAGGCACACACGTGAGTTATTGTCAGCCGCTGTGCGTGCCGTTGAAGGGCGCTTCGACTCCGGTATCCTTCAGTTCTGGGGGAGGTTGCATGAGTGCTCCCGAGCTCGCCGCCGGCGACATCGTCGACGACAAGTACACGATTCAGGCGGTCCTGCGGCACGGCGGACCGCTCGCCACTTACCGGGCGGTCATCGGTCAGGATCGTCAGGTCGCGCTCAAGTTCTACGATCCGCGATTGCGGTCATGCACGGGCGCGGTGAAGGCGCTCGCGCGATACGAAACGATCACCAGCGAGCTTCCCACCACTCTCATCGTGCACGTCGTGGAAGGTGGCGAGGATCCAGCGACGGGCGCGTTCTACACGGTCACGAACTTCGACCCGAATCCGTCGCTGGCAGAGCTCGTGGAATGGAGTCCTCTTTCGGCTTCGGAAGTGGTCGCTGTCGTGCGCAATCTTGCGCGTGCGCTCGATGCGGTGCACGCCCACGGGATCAGTCACCTGGCGCTCAAGCCGACGAACTTGTTCGTAGGACCGGGATCGGCCTACACCGTGCGTGTCGTCGACTTCGGCATGTCCCACGTCCGAGGCGCGCTCTCAGCGCCGCGCGAGCGCGGACCGTGGTCGTTCTGGCTCGCTCCTGAGCAGAGCACCAATCCGGCGCTCGGGGGACCGGCCGCTGATGTTTTCACCACAGCGCTCATCGCGTTCTACGCGTTGACCGGAAAGTCTTACTGGCGCTCCTTCCAATCGAGCACGCCCGACTATTCTGCGTGGAAACTCGAGATCGTCGGAGCCCACGTTCCGGTCTCGCAGCGTGCGGCAGAGCTTTCGATTTCACTTGACTGTCGCCTCGACTCGGCATTCGCACGGGCGCTTGCCGTCAAACCCGAGGACCGTTTTCGCACAGTGGGTCAATTTGCCGAAGCACTTGCCGCAGCTGCAATGGATCCCGCTACCAGGACCTTCGTGGCTCAGGATCCAATCGCAAAGGAGGTCGAACGACCGGCTCCATCGTCGACCTCCGCCGTTGTCTTGGCGCCTTCAGTGAAAACGGATGCGCAGGCGCCTTCCGTAACGTCGGAGGCTTCGATGGCAGTGGAGGCTCCGGGATCACTCACCAGAATGAATGCAGTCCGTGCAGCGTTCCAGCGCATCACGCCGAAGCTGTTCGGTATGCGAGCTGTTGCCGTGCCCACTTCGGGCATGGACCGTCGAGACAGCCAAACGCCCTTCGCCTCGGCGCAGCTGGCCAGGCGGTTCCGGTCACTCTGGATGCCCGCAACGGTCGCCGGCGCGTTGATCGCTGGAGCGCTATGGGTGAGCTCAGGAGCCAAGAGCTCTCCGGCGCCTGCGGCGGCAGCACCGAGTTCGGCAGCGGCCGTCACGTTGAGCACGGAAGTTCCCGAGCCTTCGGCAAGGGCGATCGCCGAAAGCGACAACGCGGCCGCCTCGACCAATGATCAACAGATACGCGACCCCGCAGCGGCTAACGACAACACCGTTCACTCCCCCGCCACCGTACGGCCCCGCAGGCGCAGAGCATCTCCCCCTGAAAAGAAGTGCGGCAAGCTTCTCCTCAAGCCTTGCCAGTAGCGTTGCGCTTGCCCCTCTGACGTGATTTCAAAGGAGCAGTCTTGACGAGCGCTGCTGCTGCCCTTCCGTTGCGAGTTGGCCGCGATGCGCTCTCCGGAGACGAAAGCCGCGACTGATCGGAAGGCGAAGGGACCGCCCCTGCGTGGACCCGCGGTTCATGCCACGCCGCTCGTGCGCTGCGCTCGAGGATCGAAATCAGCGATTCAACACCCTCGTCAGGGAGCTCGCCTCCAAGCTCCGTATCCAAAAGATGTCGTGCCTGCTCGATCGTACCCGGCCACGATCCGACGCGAGTCGTGCCGACGCCGACACCTGCTCGCAGCCGTCTTGCCCAACGCTCGCCCAGCACACGGGCGACTTGCTCCAGATTTTCCCACGAAAGCTCGGTCGACAACGACGCCCCTCCCAGTACCGAGAATCGTACTATCGCTAGCGTCGATAATAGGATTCGTCGTACGCGCCGGCAATGCGAATAAGAAATGCGCACGGTCAACAGTGTCCCCGCGGCACCGGCGCCCGTGTCGCTGTCGCAAGCCACCACGTCCACGACTGAGCGGAGGCCGTGCAGCGGCAAGCGTGTGTGCTCCTGTGGTTTTGACCACCGCGGGTCGCAATTTTCGAGAATGCGTCCGGGCAAGAACTTAGAGTTATCGCGCTCAGGAGCCCGGGATGTCGTCCGCCCACTGCGACTATGAACTGTTCTAGAACGGCCACCAGCGCGGACGCTTTTCGGTCAATCTCGGTGAGGCTAGCTCGGTTGGTTCGGTGCCCGCCAAAAAGACTTCCGCGACCGGTCTCGGGGTCGATGAATGCCCGCACCAGGCCCTGCGACGGCGTCGCGAAATCACGGCGTGGCTTACCCTTGTGAGCTTCTTGCATGAACGCCATGAACGCCGGTAGCGAAGTCGTCGCCCCCGTCTCGCCCGTACAGAGGGAAGAGAAGTCGTCGAAGCCGGTCCACACGACGCAGGTGATGTCGGGCGAGTAACCGGCGAACCAGGTATCCTTCGCGGCGTTCTACGAGGCACGCAGGCTTGGTTCGACCGGCGAGACATTCTGAATACTGCGCGACGACGCTTGCCGCATAGTGGCGGAGCTTTCATCAACCGGAACACCTCGCGATCTCCGAATATCGGGGGCGGCGGCAGTAGCTTCCGCCACGCTCGCCTCGAAGTCAGCATCGAGTCGGGGCCGGAAGATAGATTCGGTGCGCCCGAACGTAAAGAGAAGGGCACGATGTGCGAGATGACGCCACACGTGCGGGCGAGCGTAGCTATCGCGACCGGATCGCCGCGCATTGTCAAGACGTGATCTTCGGACGCTCTTGCTAGCATCGTCGTATGAGAACGTTCGCGCTCGTGCTGCTAACCGGATGGTTGTCGATGGCTGCCTGCGGCGGCGGCGACAACAAAAGTGCCTGTGACAAGCTGGTCGCCTGCAACCTCAGTTCGAGCGGATTTTCGTGTAACGATCAGGACAGCGATTGCGGCGATTGCCTCAACGACTCGAGTTGTGACGACATCGTCGGAGGTCATTGTACGTCGGCCTGTCCAGCAGCCGAATTCAAGCCGAAATGATCTGCATGCGTGCCACGACTGAGTTGGCACAATCGATTGGCACAGCGGTTGCTCGCGTGGGTGGTCATGGAGCGACTCGCATTCCTGCTTTGGCTTTGCCTCGCGGCCTGCAGCAGCGGCTCCGTCGATGCGTCGGATTCGTCCTGCTTCGGCGGACAACCTCCCACACAGGTGGCTGCGCTGCCGAACGAGCAGTTGCCGGCGCACGAATGGAAGGAAGGCGACCCGTTGGTGATCGACGTGTCGCGGTGTGAGAGCGGTCGTTGGTTTACCTGGCTACCATTGGGCAGCGCCTGGGTGATGGTGCGCCCCTCGGCTGACGGTTGCGAGCTTTGGCTCGGCGGCGAAACGGAGAATCCCATGTACGACGGTTCGGCGAGCCAGTATTGCCGCTTTTTGCGAAACGACTGTGAAGCTCACATCGAGGTCGGGCAAGGGGGGCCGGCGCACCTGCAAAGCGGCGCCTGCACGCCGTGAGTCATTTGCGACGACGCTTGGGAGGTGACGCGTGCCCACCGCCCGGCGGAGGCGGCCCCGGTGCAGGATGCGCGGGTGGTAGCGGTGGCGGTGGCTGCGGCTCGTGCACCGACTGCGGCAACCAAGCCTGCATCAACGGCACGTGCGGCGCCTGTCGAACGAGCGCCGACTGCTGCGCGCCGCTCATCTGTGTGAACGGGACTTGCGTACCGAATGTCATCGTCAAATGATGAACCGCTAGCACCTTGGCGAGGCAGTCGCCCCCGGGCCGCGCCCACACCGGGGCCCGCGGGACGGCCTGCCTCGCCCTTTTTTAGTCTAGTTCTCATCCAGAAACGCTGCAAATCTCGGACTGGAAGGTGGTTTTTGGGTCTGATGGGGACTGCGAAGGCACGCTGGAGCGATCGAGATGCTGCTCAGCCGGCACTGATCGAATTTCTGGTGACACGTGTGCCTGAGCCCATCGACTGCACTGGCTGCGAAAGTCGATCAGGACAGCAAGTGACGAGCGAATTGAAGCAGATTACACACGAGCACCGAGCTCCATGCATACGCGTGAAGCGATTCGCTGCCGCGCCATGTGCAACGGTCGAGGCCAAAGGCGCGCTTGAGGGTCGAGATGGTCGCTTCGACACCGGCGCGAAAGTTTCGGAGCGCCTGGTAGGTGACGCGGTCGCGCGCCATCTCGGTAATACCGAGGCCGAGGTGCTTGCTGAAGACGACGTTCTTCACGCCGAGCGCGCGAATGTCGGTGAGGTTCTGTCGGGCTGCGAAGCCGCCGTCAAAAGCGACGCTGCTTGGGGTTCGCCCCAGCGCCTTCGCCGCCCTTTCGACGGCGGACACCGCAAGGGTCGAGTCGCTCGGATTGCCGGCGAGGGTCTGCAGGTCGAAGACGAGGCCGGACGAGCCAGCGGCGAGACAGACCTTGTGGCCGTAGAGCGTTTCGCGGCGATCTTTGACGATGACGTCCGCGTGCGGCTCGAAGATCGAAACGACCTTCTCTTGCGCTGGCACCTTCTCGCCTTGAACAATTCGACGTGTCGTCTGGTCGACGACGCGCTCTGCCAGCGAGCGAAAAGACAGCAATTTGCCGTGCAATCGGCGGGCCGCAGGTTGGGCGACTCGTCCGAGTGCAGCGATGACGCCCTTCACGCTCTCGAGCGTGTGCGACGTCAGTTTCAAGATCTCGCGGTACTTGGGAATCATGAAGCGGTGAGCCTTCGCGTTCAAAATTTCGAGGACTCGTCGACGAACGCGCCGCAGGTGATTGACGAAGCGCGTCGGAACCCAGCGGCGGGCTCGCCTCATGAGCCGCACAAGCACACGGACGCAATCGCGCAACAGCGTCGAGTCGGTAGGATGATGGATGTTGGCGTCGACGACGGTGCAGTCGATGCGAACCTTCGCGCCGCTCTCGACCTTGCGATCGACGGCCTCGCGGACCACCATCCGGTTGATCATCTCGAGCGTCGATGGCTTGATACGTTTGATGTTGGCCTGCAGCGTCGAGCGCTTGGGCGCCATCTGCCCGATTCCGAAGCGACAGAAGCGACGATAGGTGAGCGAGTCCTCGAGATGAAACGCGAGTTGCTCGTAGCTGAACCCGTTGAGCTGCTTCACGATCAGCACGCGAAGCGCCTGCTCGCTACTCATCGCCTCGCGACCTATGCGAGGGCTACGGGGCCCGCCCACCAGATCCTCGTGGACCCAGGTGAGCGCCCCCGGGATACTGTCGAGGATGGCGCTGATCGCGTCCCATTCCTGCGCGTGAACGTGATCAATTCCAACGGAGACAAGTCCCAGCTGCTGGTGTATTTTCTCGCGCATCGGAGTGTCGTTTCTTTCGGGCGTTCTTGGAGGAACTCCGAGAAAACACGCACTCCGATGCTTTTATTTCCATCATCGACCATCGAAAACGGCTCTGTTTCAGGCACTCTGCCGTTTCTGGATGAGAACTAGTCTAAGCCGCCCGATCGCTGACCGGGACCAGGTTCGAACCTGGCTCGACGTTGCGCCAGGCTGTAACATCGGGTCACCTCTGATTTTGTCTGGGAGAGATGCTTCCCGCTGCCGTGGTCGTCGAGATTGCTCCTCAAGATGGCGCCTCCTCCATGGCAAGGGTGCTCCTGACCACGTGCAGCGGCGCAGTGCGTGTCCCCGGTGGGTGTGTCGTCGAGGCCGACACGCAACGAGTCCGCCCTGCAGCGATTGCGATCGTGTCGTGGTCGGATGCGGAGCGGCGCGGAGCGCGAGTCGAAGTGGGAACGCAGAGGGCCGAGCGATCGGACTGGGTGTCTCGAGATATCTCATTTCATCCTGGTGATCAGGAGATCGAACGGTGGCGCGCAGTCGGGCTGCTGATCGCAGCGCTCGTAGGTGAGGTCTTGCAGGAGCCCGAGGCATCCAAGGGGCGGCAGACAGGTGGATCCAGCGCGCCACCGGAACAGGCACCGGAACGACATTCCTGGTGGTTCGATGGCGGCTTCCTCTTGCAAGCGCGTCCGGCGTTCTTCGGCGTCTCCGTACGCCCCGCCCACATTCTAGGACGCAACTGGCTCATCGCCGGTAGATTCGACTATGCCGATCAAGCCGCTCCGCCCGGGGGCGTCTACCTAACGTGGGTGGGCGGCGGCCTTGGCTGCGGTATCACGTCTCCGCTGCTCCCCACGGTGAGTGTAGATGCGAGGATTGAAGCCGTTGTCCGCTATTTGCGGGCAACTGCGACGCTCGGCGGTTCCTCCGATCGCGCGAGCGAGTGGGGCCTCGGGGCGAGGTTCAGCGCGAGCGCGGCGTGGATGCTGAGTCGTCCTCTCGGTTTTTTCGTGGGCGTCTCGGTGCTGCAGATGTCGAGCGGCGTCATGGTTCGGGTCCGCGGGCAGACCACGGAACGTTTACCGTCTCTGAGTGGGGATCTTAGCGCCGGGGTGCGTTTGGCGTTGCCATGAGCGGTGCGTGCCTGGTCGAAGGGCGCGCCGGCTACAATGCAAGAGGTGAGATCCAGGCGCGCTCCCCAGGTGGTTTTGCGGGCAGTCCCGAAAGATTGCTCGTCCGAGCCTGTGCTGAGCGACGCCGCGTTGATCGAAGGGATTCTGCGCGGCGACGAGCGCATCGCTGCTCAACTCTACCGCCGGCTCGTCTCGATCGTCGATCGTACGCTCTACCGGGTCTTCGGACGAAGAGAATCCGATCACGACGATCTCGTCCAGAGCGCTCTCGAACAGGTCGTGTTGACCTTGTCGGCGCGTCGATTTGCGGGTGCTTGCAGCCTGAATACCTGGGCATCGACCATCGCGTCACACGTCGGTTTGGCCGCGCTGCGGGCAAGGCGCCGCGAGCGACGGTTTTTAGCCCGTGAGCACGACCTCGATGCCGCCGCGGTGGCAGTTGCCGTTCGCCGGGATCCCGAGCATGAGCTCGGCGTGCGCGACCAGATCGAGCGCGCGCGCAGCCACCTGGTGGCCATGGATCCCAAGAAGGCGGAAGCCTTGGTTTTGCACGACGTGCTGGGCCACGAGCTGGCGGAGATCGCCGTCATGACCGGAACCTCGATCGCCGCTGCCCAATCGCGCCTGGTGCGAGCGCGGCGCGAGCTCGTGGAGAGGATGCGAAGCGAGGGGGAACATCGTGAGTAGCCCGCCCCGTGATCCGCTGAAGATGTGGGCAGACTCCGTCGTGCCGGTCGAAGACGCACAGGCGGCGGCTGCCCGCGAGGGCAAAGCGATCGAACGCCTGCGAGATGCGCTTCGCCAAGTGAAGGAGAGCGAGGCCCGTAACCGGCGTTCGAGCACGAAGTGGCTCGTCCTGTCGGCGGCGGCGATCGCCGCGGTTTCGGCGGCAGCGCTGCGCCATGAGGGACGCTCGCCGACGACGAGCCGCGACGGTGCGCTCGCTGGCGAAACCGCGCTGGGATTCGTTCGAATCAGAGCGGGAACTGTGCGCACGGTGCACGAAGGGCGTTCACGCCTGGCATCCGCTATCGAGACGCCGGAACTACCGCTCGCCTCGATGGATGAAATCGCCACGCTTTGGGATGGAGAGGCAGGCGTCGGTCTCGTCAACGGAACCACGATCGGCCTCCGAGCCGACACGCGTATCCGCGTGGCCGGGACGCAGGGTGACGAAGTCGGACTCGATCTCGGCACCATTCGCGTCGACGTCCCCAAGCTCGCTCCAGGGCATACATTCCGCGTCCGCACACCGAACGCGGTGGTCACGGTCCACGGCACCGCCTTTTCCGTGGCGGTTTCGGGCGACGACGGGAGCATGAAAACGAAGGTGGCGGTGACAGAAGGAGTGGTATCGGTCCGCTGCAATGACCGGGAGGACCTGCTGTACGCGGGGTCTGAATCGCTCTGTCCCTTTTCCGCTCCCGAGCGGTCCGCTGATACGGTGGGTCCGCCGGCGCGTCCGATGCCGCACACGCCCGAATCGATCGTTACCTCTCATGGTGCCGCCCGCGCAGAGCGCGGCACCCTGTCGTCACCGGCGTCGGCAGAGCGCGTGAGCGACCTCGCGGAGCAAAATCGGCTGCTCGCCGCGGCAATGGAGTGCAGAAAGCAGGGTGACGACTCCGGCGCCGTACGCATGCTCGACGAGTTTTCGTCGAAATTTCCGGCCTCACTCATGCTCGAAGTCGCGCGCGTCGAGCGATTTCGTGCTCTCGAACGAGCCGGGCGCCACGCGGAAGCGGCCAAAGACGCCCGACGCTACTTGGCGACGTACCGCGATGGTTTTGCCCGCGAAGAAGCCCGCAAGCTCGCGCTCAACGGGTTGCCGTCGACTTCCTCGTCGCGCTGAAAATCTGTACGAAAAGAAAGAGGACCGGCCCCGCGGAGGCGGAGCCGGTCCGATGATGGGCGTTCGACGTCGCCCTGCTTGTGTTACTCGGCGCGCCTTTCGGCCCGCCTGCGCTACTATCCGTTACAACTGAAGTCGGCCCTGCAGGTTTCGCCTTGCGGACAGTTGGTGTTCGTGAGGCATTCGACGCAGCGATGCAGATCGGTTTGGCAGTACGGGTTGCCGCCGCCGCCGCAGCTCGTGTTGCTGAGGCACTCAACGCAGCGCCCGCCGGGCATGAGGCAATACGGATTGCCGGTATTCGCACAATTGGTGTCACCCAAGCACTGCACGCACACGCCGCGCGCCGTGTCGCAGTACGGTGTGCCTGTTCCCGCCGGGCAATCTCCGCTCGAGGCGCAGCTGCGCACGCATCGGAAGTTGATCGTGTCGCAGGTAAGCCCGGCATCGCCGCAGTTTCCGGCAGCGAGGCATTGGACGCACGTGTGAGCGGGCGAGCAATACGGTGTCGTTCCTCCGCAATGCGAGCTGTCAAGGCATCGGACGCACGTGTGCGTCGCAGTGTCGCAATGCGTATTGGCGCCGCTGTTGGTGCAGTTCGGATCGCCGAGGCAGGCGACACACAGGTGTGCCTGCGTGTCGCAATAAGGATTGGGGGGAGCGCAATCGCCCGTCCCCGTGCAAGTTTGCGCGCCCGAGTCGGTGCCCGTCGTGCCGCCGGTGGCTGTCGTTCCCGCAGATCCGTCCGCCGTCGTCGAGCCTCCCGTCGCGGTGGAGCCTCCTGTTGCGGTGGTCGTTCCGGTCAGGGATCCACCCGTTGCAGTTCCGGTCGTGGCACTGCCCCCCGAGCCGCCGCGTCCTGCACTTCCACCTGCTCCGGCGACGGAGCTCTCGTCCGAGCCGCCGCACTGGCTCGCCAAGCCGGCGGTTCCCGCGATCAGGATCAAGATCCACACCTTACTTCCGACGTTTCGCATCGCCCCCATTCCTTTCATGTCATCCACCGCAAGTGAGTTCACCGGGATCGCATCGTTGGCCCCCACCACAATTCGCGTCGGTTAAACACTGCACACACTCATTGTGCGCGGGATTGCAGTACGGCCGGTCGCCCGTACTGGTGCAATTGGCATCCGTTAGGCACTGGACACAGCGGGCGGTGGCCGGATTACAGTAGGGCGCATCGGCGGTGCAGTTGCCGTCGCCGAGGCATTGGACACAGAATTGGCGCACCGGATCGCAATAGGGCCGCCCGGTGAAGGCGGAACAATCCGCGTTCGAACCGCATACGGCCACACACGTGCCCCCCGCGGTGTCGCAGGTCTGCCCGCTGGCACAGTTGCCCGCGGCCACGCACTGAACGCACCTCAGCGTCGTCGGTGAGCAGTAAGGTACATCGCCGCCGCACTGCGAGTTGTCCAGGCACTGTACGCACGCGTGGGACGCTGGATCGCAGTGGGGTCGGCCCGTATCCACGCAGTTGGGATCAGCCAGGCAGGCGACGCACACGCCCCCGCCCATATCGCAGTAGGGGAGAGGTGGGGCGCATTGTCCATCGGAGGAACACGGAACAACGCCACCCGTCCCGGTGCCACTCGGGGGCGGCAATCCACTGGAATTGTCGCTCCCACCACAAGCTGGAAGCTCGCAAAGGACACCTATCGTTACCCAAAGGGACACATACGCCAAACGCAAAGACACCATCTTCCCACCTCCCGCCACCACCCCATACTCATTCACGGGTTCTTCCCCCGTTTAGTATCCGACTCGAACGCGAGCAGGCAGCGCGCGGACATGAGAATTGCGCGGGGTCATGCCCCTCTGTGATCGCGGTATGATGCACGGGTCATGCGACAGCCTTCATGGCGACGGATCGGATGGGGAGCCATGCTCGCCCACGCCCTTTGTACGTTGGTGGGCTGCGGAGACGACGCTGTGATGGATCTATTTCCCCTCGCCGAAGACGCAGCCGCGACGCCTCTCTGCACGAGCAACGAACAGTGTGGCGACCAGTGGCCGCTCTGCGAACCGACGAGTCACAGGTGCGTCGAATGTGTCACCAATGCGGACTGCACGAGCGGGTCGCTCCCCGTTTGCGACCTGCGGTCCTTTCGGTGCACGAACACTTGTTCGACATCGACCGATTGCGGCGGCGGCGTGTGCGACTTGAGTGTGAGTCTCTGCGTGGAGTGCCTCAGCGATACCCAATGCGAATCGGGCCAACATTGCCTCGTGTCTGCCGGCAGGTGCGTTCGCTGCTTAGCAGACGCGGACTGCTCCTCCGAAGAGGGTTATACCCACTGTTGGCTCAATCAGTGCGTGGCGTGCAATACGAATGCGGACTGCGCCAGCGGCGTCTGCACGGTCGAGCACGCCTGCGCCAATTGAGTTTAGAACGGCCGCCAGCGGGGAGGCTTTTCGCTCAACCGCGGTGAGGCGAGCGCGGTCGGTTCGGTGCCCGACAGGAATACTTCCTCGATTGCCCCGTCGCGGCTCGGCGCCAGCTGACCCGTCTCGGGATCGATGAATGCTCGGACCAAACCCTGCGATGGCGCCGTGAAATCACGGCGCGGTTTTCCCTTATGAGCTTCTTGCATGAAGACCATGAAGGCCGGGAGCGAAGTCGCCGCGCCCGTCTCGCCCGGACCCAGCGGAGAAAAGTCGTCGAAGCCGGTCCACACGACGCACGCGATGTCCGGTGAATAACCCGCGAACCAGGTATCCTTCGCGGCATTCGACGTTCCGGTTTTGCCAGCGACTGAGATCGGCAACGACCGCGCGCGCTTGGCCGTCCCCTCGTCGACGACGGAGCGGAGCAGGCTGGTCACGATGTACGCCTCGGCTTCATCCATCACGCGGCGCGGCGCGGCCTGGGGCAGTGGCACCTCCTTGCCGTCCGGTCCCACGACGCGGCGGACGAGTACGGGTTCGCGGCGGACCCCGCCTGACGCGAACGTCTCGTACGCCGTCGCCAACTCGAAAGGTGTTACCTCGTACGATCCGAGCGCCAGCGAGAGATCGGCACCGAGTTTGGATGAGATGCCGAGCGACTTGGCCCACGCCACCACGTTGGCAGGGCCGAGCTTGTCGAGCGACCAGACCGCTGCGACGTTGACGCTGTGCGCGAACGCTTCGCGCAGTCGTTTTGGAGCTTGGCCTTCGCTCTCGTCGAAGTTGCCGGGCCGATACTTGTTGCCTAACGCGGCAGGATTGGTCTCGAGAATCGTTGCCGCTGTAAAGCTGCGTGTGTGGATCGCATAGCTATACACAATGGTCTTGAACGCCGACGCCGGCTGGCGGTGTGCGGCCCTGGCGCGGTTGAGTGCGCCGCGCGCGGTCCCGTAGCCGCCGACGATCGCCAGCACTTCGGCGTTGTTCACGTCCATCGCGACGAGCGCCGACTCGGGGCCCAGCGCAAGTTTCAGTCGGCCGCTGCCAGGATCACCGTCCTCGAAGGTGACACGGATGACGCTGCCAACTTCAGCGAATTGGCTGGGGCGTAGTTTGCCGGCGTTGTAGCGCTCTTCCTTGTCGAGCTGCACGATTCCCTGCACCGTACCCACGCGAATCAACAGGGTGCCCTGCGCATCATCCGCACTGGTCACGATCCCGTCATAGGCGCGTGCGCCATGCTGCGGCGTACCTTGGAAAGGGGACGTCCGTCGCGAATCGGCGTTTTTGCGTCCAAACGGAGCGACGAGTCCGTGCCGCGCAGCGAAGGCGTCCAAGTTCGTCCGCACGGCCTTACGTGCGGCAGCCTGGAGAAGGGGATCGATTGTGGTCGTCACCGTATAGCCTGCGCTTTTCGCCTGCGGACCTTGCGCAGCTTCGAGCGTGAGCTCTACCTCGGCGACGACCTCGGGCGCGAGCTCGGTTGCGGTTTCCGGAGGAGGCGCGAGCGTGATCGGTTGACGCATCGCGGCCGCGACGTCGGTGCGCGCAGCGAATCCTTTCTCGCCCATTTGCTCGAGCACGTATTGTCGTCGCTGAAGTGCGCGCGCCAGGTCGACGCGTGGCGAGTAAATGCTAGGGCCTTTGACGAGCCCGGCGATCAGGGCAGCTTCTGGCAGAGTTGCCTCGCGAACACCTTTGCCAAAGTAGTAACGTACCGCTTCCTCTACGCCATAACGGCCGTGGCCGAAATAAATGCGGTTCAAGTAGAGCTCGAGGATCTGGTCCTTCGTTAGCTCTTGTTCGATACGACGAGCCAAGATGAGTTCTCGGATCTTGCGCGCTAGGCTACGTTCTGACGTGAGCAGCACGTTCTTGACGACCTGCTGCGTGATGGTGCTGCCACCTTGCTGGGCGCGCCCGGATCTCAGATTGACGAGCAGCGCGCGGAGGATGCCAAAGTAGTTGACGGCACGTCCGCGATGGGAACGACCGTCCGTCGTTCCACGAATAGCTCCCCGAGCACCATTCCGTCGCGCGCCAGGATGCGGGTGACCTGGGGCGGGTTGTAGTGCTTGAGCTCCGAGGTCTTGGGTAGATCGGCACCGTAATACCAAAGGAGGCCACTGAACGATAGAAGACCGAACCCGACCATCGCGCAGACGATGGCGGCGATCCGCCATGCCCATCGTCGCAAGTGTCGCTTCCAAGGCAAATTGCGGTGTGGCCGAGTGCGCTTTTGCGTTCGGCGCTCGCCAACGAAGCCGCGGAAATGCGAAATGAGCTCCTCGAACTTTGAGCGTAATCTCGTACCTACTGAAGGTACCGGCGCGCGTCGCGGTTCCTCGACTGGCTCTTGGATGGTCACCTTGGCCACGGGCACCCTGCCCCCTACACGCAGTTCGCCGCGGGGATCGCTTCCGCTTACTCTGGACATGGACTTCCACAGGCGAACAACGTAAAAGAGCACCGTTCGACCAGCCCTGGACAGTCTTCGATCTCGCACTCGAAACCAGGCGCGCAGTGCACCAAGACGGGCGCGCCGCGTTGGCTCTTGACACTGCACTTGCCGGCGCACGAGATCGTGCACCTTTCCGGCCCGATGCACTGCACCTTGGCGCCGTGCACGGCGCCGATGGTACATCCGCTGCGGTTCGTGCATTCGACCTTGCACCTGCGGTCGCAGACCTGCTCGCAGCCATTCGTGAGAAAGCAGTTGAGCAGCGAGGCCGGCGGAGCGGGATCGGGCTCGGCACGCTCGGGCGCCACGACCGGTGTGGGTGGGCTCACTTCACGGGCCTGATTCGCCTTGTTCATGGGCACTTCGGAAGGAGTAGACGCGATGGGTAGCGTCGCAGTCTTTTCGCTGGGTCGCCCGGGGCTCGGCTCGTCGCGATCGACGCGCGTCACGCCGTAGAAGACGAGAGCAAGGACGCCGGCAGCAATCATCGGAAAGACCACCGCCGCCCAGCGAAGCCTTCGCTCGCGTAAAGTCGTTACCGTCCATTCTGTCAGCACCGTGAGATTCGTCACCTTCGTGGTACCCTTCGCGATCGCGTGTTGGCGAGGGAGCGCCGGTTGCGGGTCTGCCCTGCCCCACGGCGCGGGGGCGGGCGAGTTTGTTGCGAAAGGCATCACCGAATCCACGATGGTTGGCGCGTACTGATCGACGTGTCCCCGCTCACTTGGTGAGTAAGTCAGGTTCGGTGTGGCCGCAGCCATTACGTCGCGGTGCCCGACCAGTACTGGTTGCCCATCAACCCTGCCCGGTCGCGGCGGCGGACGCTTTGGCATGAAAGCCCGCATCACGGTCGTTGGCGCGTCGACTGGCACCGCCGGATGGGTGGGTGCGTCCATGCGCGTGGCGGCACCGAGCGCGAAGGCCGGAGGCTCACCCTTGCGAACCGCGCGGATGTCCTGTTGCATCGCCTTCGCATCCGGGTAGCGTCCTTCGCGATCGAAGGTGAGCGCGCGACCGATGATGGCGCACACGCTCGCCGGAGCGCCTTGCGCCACGCTCGCCAGGGGAGGAGCCGGAAGCGTCGCCATTTTGATGACAAGCTCGGCATCGGAGCGCGCCTCGTGAATGCGGCGCCTGGCGATCAGCCGAAACATCGTCGCGCCAAGAGCGAACACATCGACCCGAGCATCGATATCCGTGCCTTTGATTTGCTCGGGCGGCATGTACGCCACCGTGCCGAGAGTCGTGCCGGTGCCGGTTCGAAGCTCATTCGCCGCCTGGCGAACGCGGGCGACTCCGAAGTCGAGGACCTTGATTCGACCGTCGGGTAGGTAAAATAGATTATCCGGTTTGATGTCCCGGTGGATGATTCCCTGCGCGTGCGCCGCAGCGAGCACATCGAGCACATCATCGGCGATGCGCAGAATCTCGGTGATATCGGGCGAGCCGAGACGATCGTAGCGCGCCCGCACCGATTCGCCGTCGAGCAGCTCCATGACGAGAAACGGACAGCCGTCTTCGGTCACATCGATGTCACGGATCTCGACGGCGCCCGGGTGTACGAAGCGGTTGACGGCGTAGGCTTCCTGATCGAAACGCGCCCGCAGCTGGCTCTCGCAGGCAATCTGTGGATGCAGGATCTTGATGGCGTCGCGACGACCGATCTTGTGTAACCCGACGTACACCGCCGCCATCCCGCCGGAGCCCAGAAGCCGTTCGAGCCTCCATTTGCCGCGTAACACCGTGCCGATCCTGGCTTCGAGCTCCATGCGACGGATCGATCGTAACCTGCTCTCGACGCGGAAGGCATCGAACCCGATCCGAATCGTCCGAGCTCTCGGTTAACCCCACCGCCTTACAAACGCGTACTCGCGCCTCCCTCTTCGTCCACAAAAACAGTCGCGCTTCGCGGAGCGGCTGAGGTAATGAAGAAGAAGGGGTAGGGAGAGAAGTTCGCAGTACCAACTCGCGCTTTTGCCATCGAGTGGCGCAAGGAGACAACGATGTTGGTTCGAACCTCGAAGTGCGCTTCTCGCATCGCCTTGCTGTCTTGTGTGCTCGGTGCGATGTTCTTTCTCTCGAGGAATGCGCGAGCCGACGAGTCGATCATCAAACGTCCGGGGGATCATCCGAACTATTCGGTCGAAATCGAGCCGCATCTCTTGGCGGCTTTTTTTCGCTACGGCGCTACCGGCATCGGCCTAGGCGGTCGGTTCACCATCCCCATCGTGAAGAATGGCTTCGTGTCGACGATCAACAACAACGTCGGCATCGGCTTCGGGCTCGACTGGATCCACTACAGCGGCTGCTACTATGGGCGCTGGTACTACTATTCCGGCTGCTACTACAACTCGTTCTGGTTTCCAGTCGACTTGCAGTGGAACTTTTTCCTGACCAAGCATTGGAGCGTGTTCGGCGAGCTCGGGCTGGGCATCATCTATTCCGATTGGGGCGGCTACTACGGGCCTCAGCCCTGCTGCGACCGGTTCGGGTGCTACGACTGCGGCCCCAGCCGTTGGGGGCTCGAGCCGGTCATCTTCGTGGGCGGCCGCTATCACTTCTCGGACGCGATAGCCCTGACTCTACGTCTGGGGTGGCCGTACATAAGTTTCGGCGTTTCGTTCATGCTCTGAGAGCTTCAACCGTCAAAAGACGGCGCCTCGTCGCTAGGTGGAATTGTGGTGTCCCTCCTGTTGGGCCGCGCATCACGAAACGGCGAGTCAAGCGCCCCGGGGTCGGCTGGCGTGGCGTCGATGAACCACGAGAGCCGCCTCGCCTCGACTCGTCCCCACCTGACAGCGACTCAGCGTCGACAAGACCGTACAGCATTTTCCGCGCCGGGGATGGGACCGTGTACTGGGCGGCATGGTGCCCTGGCTGCGCAAAGCACGATATCCAGACGGCGGTGGCGGGTAACAGAGAATGAGGAAGCCGCTTCTTCTCGTCGATCCCTCGCACCCGCGACAGGTGACGCAGCTCCGGCGTCGCCCCGAACGAAGTACCGACGCTAACGCCGCGATTTCGGACTTCCAGCTGCGCCCGCGGGCGGAGGATTCGTCTGGCTCGATGGAGCGACGGAAAGCCGGCTTCGCGTCGCAGTCGTCGTGCTGGTGGAGCGGGTTTCACCCGTGCTCGTTCGACTCGGGCGAGCGCTTTCTCGATCAGAGCTTTCTGATCCTTCCGGAGCACCCGCTGCCGCCCAGCTCTGAACCTTCCACAGCACGACGACAAGCGCCAACGCCGCCAGGCACCATGCGGCGAGCATCCAACCGCGCGCGTGAAGCTGCAACTGCTTGCGGCAGCACGCAATCGTCCTCGACCAGGCCATTTTCGCCAACCCGACAAGACGCCACCCGGACTTCGTCATCTGATGACCAAGCCGTCGAGCACCAACGACGGTACGAGCGACCCAATGGTCGTCGCCTCGAGCGTGACTTCGATTCGGGCGGTGACGCACCGAACGCTCCGCGTACTCGCGAACACTCGAGACTCCCTGCAAAGCGATGGCGGACGTCGACGAGGCAACTCTTGCCAACAACGTCTGCGCGCGACCGCCGAGATCTCGCAGAGAGCGACCAACGCCAAGTACGAGCGCGCCGCCCGCCTGCACGGGCAAGGCTGCACGGACATCGCTCGGACCACCACGCTGGCACGACGCTTCCTCGAGTGCTGCCGCAAGATCACTCGCCGTCTGGAAACGGTTGGCGGGATCCTTCGCGAGGAGGGCGCGCACGATTTCGGCAAGGCGCGGTTCCTTGGCTGGCAGAGCAGGCGGCATCTCGGGGGGCGCTGCGGTGACGTGCTGTTCCAAAAGCAGCGCGAGGTTGCCTGCGAATGGGCAGCGACCGGTCAGAAGCTCGAAGAGGATGACGCCGAGGGAATACAAATCGGATCGTGCATCGATCGCGCGGCCGAGGATCTGCTCGGGGGACATGTACTGGGGCGTTCCGAGCATGGCACCGCTCTCGGTGAGGTGCGGACCGCGATCGGGGACCTTCTCGGAATCGATTCTGGCCACGCCGAAGTCGAGGAGTTTGACGAAATCTGGATCGCCGTCCCGCTCCACCAGCATGACGTTTTCGGGCTTCAGATCACGGTGGACGATTCCTTTTTCGTGCGCTGCGCTCAGGCCGGCGACCACGCCACGCATGATGCCGAGCGCCCGCGGCGGTCGCATCGCTCCGGCCTTCAGCTCGGAGCGCAGACTTCGACCGTTCACGAATTCCATGACCAGGAAGAACGAGCCGTCGGGCAACTTTCCAAAGTCCGTCGCGGGAACGACATTGGGATGCTCGATTCGCCCCGCCGCGATGGCTTCCCGTTCGAAGCGAGCCACCAGGAGCGGGCGATCGGCGTTGCGGGCGTGCAGGACCTTCAGCGCGAAGACTTTGCGGAGCTGCAAATGCTCGGCACGATACACTGCCCCCATTCCGCCTTCGGCAATGAGCGAGAGGATCCGATACCTGCCAGCGATTTCGGTGCCTTCTGCAATCGAGTCCGACAAGCTCTGCGGCGTGGCAATCTCCGTTTTTCGGAGCTCCACCCTCGCATTCGCAATGGCCATCTACTCGATCTACGGATCTACGGCTCCGTGACTCCAGCGTCCAGCGCGAGGGCGCTCGGTGTGGATGCCGGGCGGGAAACCGAGCATCCAATCAGTGGGATGATGGAGGCCGATGTGTGGCGTCGGCTCCGCTGGTGGCCGTAATTGTCAGCGCGTCATCGTCCGTCTGCGAGCCTCAAGCTTGCCCTTTCGCGGCCGAGCTGGCCAGGGATCCTGACCGAGGATGATCCCACGCCCGAAATACCGCGAAGATGCAGTCTCAGAGGGGGCACCGCGGCCCACCAGGCGAGTGAGCAGGTCGAACGGCTCGAGAAGAGCGCGCGCGTGCCGTCTCTCCAAGCCCTCTTCAGCTCGAGTTCGAGCCGCCCGTCGGCGCGACGCGTGAGCGCTCTTGGACGAGGGGCGGACGGGTGATGTACCTGCACAGTGCGGGCAGCAGCGACGCTCTCGAGACCGAGCAGGCGTTTGACTCTCTGCCGCAGCGAGCGCAAAGCGTCCGCGCTGGTGGCCGTTCTAGATCCGGTATGGGCGTCCACGTCCTGACCGTCGACGAGGATGGTCGGGAGATCGGTGAAACCGGCGCGCCACGGCGTCCGGCCTCGGCGCCGTCGAGTTTCTGGTCTTGGCAATTGAGACAGACGAACGTCTACGCCTAGTCGCACCGGCTCATCCAGGTGCTCGGATCGGATGCCACGAGTTTGTCCTCCAGCAGCGTACCCAACACGTGCTGCATGCCGTTCCACCAGCTGCAGGCGTCCGCGCGGCGCGCCCAATCTCCGTAGATAGCGCCCGGAACGTCGTCGGGTGCATACGACATCGGGTGGTAGTAACCTTCGGTTCTGTATGGGCTATCCGGGCCATAGTCGGTGGGGTCGAGCCACCAGTACGGATCGCCGATGATGTCGTCGCCCGACTGACCCACGAAAAACCCCGCAAATCCTCCAGTGCACGCACTTGCGCAGGACTGAGCCGTCTTGCACTGCTGCAGGAGCGGTGGCGGCGTGGGGAGCGTGACCGCGTACAGGAATTGCTCCTTGCCGTACGGGACGACCGTGTTCGGATTGCTGTCAGGCAAAGGTGGGAGCGTTTGGGTGTTCTGTGCCACATTTTCGAGTGCGGGGCTTCCCGTTGCCGACAGCTTGGTCCACACGGGGCAGACCGAAATGTTCTGGGGGACGACGACCGTGGTCAGCCAGTTCGTCCAGGCCTGCGCGATACAGAGGTTCGCCAGCACCAAGTCGGACCGCAGTTGAAGGCTCAAAAGCCGATCGATCCGTAGCAGCGAACCGACATCGCCCTGCAGGGTGCACGCAGAGAATCCCCGCACCAGCAGCCCCAATGCGTTGACCACGAAGGAGTCTGGGCCAATCGTACCGATACAGTCGATGGTGGCCTCGGCAATCGCGGCGGTGTACCCATCGTAGCTCTCGCAATCGACCAGGCCCTGCGTCGCCGTCATCGTGTCGGACGAATCTCCGCCGGACGCGCCCCCGCCGCATCCTGTCACGGCCACTATCGTCAATCCAAGGATCCAAGCTACAGTCAGCAACCGAACCATTTGGCCTCTCCTTAGTTGAAGAACGATTCGCGTCGCAATCCGACTTCGGGACGAATTCAAGGAGACGTCTCTTGCGCCTCGTTTGTTTGCTGACGAAACGGAGTTGCGGTTCATCAGAATCCGACATCCGGCTCCGGGTTGTTCGCCCGCTGATTTCTGGGCTTCGCCACGACGCGAGGCCTTCTACGTTGAAGGGCGGCAGGGGGGCGAAAGCCGTCGTCCTTGCGCACGCTCGTTTCGGGAGGCGTGTCGGCTGTCGGAGATGGCTGCGCCGCTGTAGCGACGGAGACGCATTCCAGGACAGAAACCTCCGCCGGCCGTGCGGATGCGACGCCCGCTGCCGGTGATGCGGCGAGCGCGGTGACGCTAGACGATCGATCACCCCCGAAGGCATAGACGGCGGTCAGCACGAGGAGAGCTACTCCGAAAAGCAAGGTGCGCCTCGACCGGGGAGGGGTCACGACCTGCGCGGGCGGGCGTGAGTAGGAATGCGGCGGTACGACGTCTTCCGCTTCTGCGAGAAGCGGCGGAATGGGATGCACCTCCGACTTTTGGTCGATGGGCTGCGACTGCTGATCTTTGCCTCGCACGCCGCGCGTGTCGATGTCGCAGAGGGCCTTGCGCAGTGCATTGCGGCGCGCGGCTCCACGTGCGCCAAGCAGCTCGGTCACATAGGCTCCCACTTCGCGCGTGGTTGCGACGGCGCCGGCGGAACGGGCGAACTGCTCGATCGTCAGCGCCATCTCCGCAGCGGTCTGAAAGCGTTCCGCCGGGTTCCGTTGGAGAGCCTTCAGGACGATTCGTTCGAGCTCGGCGGGGTAGCTCTCGACGAAACTCGAAGGCGGCGTCGCGGTCTCGGACACGATCTTCCGCATCGTCACAGCAGCGGTATTCCCGGGCCACGGATGCCGGCCGGTAGTGAGCTGATAGAGGCTGATTCCCAAGGCGAAGAGGTCGGTCCGGCGATCAATCTCCGCGCCGAGCAGCTGTTCGGGCGCCATGTAGCGAAGCTTACCTTTGACGTGGCCACCGGGCGTAAGTGCATTGTTGACTTCAATCGTCTTCGCCACGCCGAAATCGGCCAGTTTGACGATGCCGCTGTAGGAAACGAGCACGTTCGGCGGGCTGACGTCGCGGTGTACGAGACCGAGAGGCCGGTCCTCGTCGTCGCAGAGCTCGTGCGCGGCATGCGCCCCGGCGCACGCGTCGATGATCAGTTTCAGCGCAATCGGCAGCGGCACCGCTCCCTGGAGCCTGGCCGACTTCATGATGGCGCTCAACGTCTCGCCATCCATCCACTCCATTGCGATGTAGAGCACTCCCTTCTCCTCTCCGAGGTCGACCGTCTCCAGCACGTTGGGATGCCGGATGCGTGCCGCCAACGTCGCCTCGGAGAGGAACATCCGCTGGAAGTCCGCGTCGTCGGAAAGCTCCGGCAACATCGTCTTCAGGGCGACGATTCTCGAGAAACCATGTGCACCGCGGTGCCGGGCCGCCCAGACATTGGCCATGCCGCCGCGACCTACGCGCGAAAGCAGCTCATATCTTCCCAGCGTGTCTCCCTCTCGGACACGATCCCCCGTCGTCATGTACCCCCCTCCGTCCAGCGGTGGCACCAATTCTCTCGCCATTGTGGCCAAGGAACGATCTCATACGAGAACTAGGCCGAGTTCATCCGATTGCCGTACGACGAACGATCGAGCGCCTCCAGCGCGCACTTCCGACGCGCGAAAACAAAGCCCAATCAGGGCGCGTTCCTGGACCGACACACGTGTTCCACGACCCTCATCAACTCGTCGACATCGTAGGGCTTCGGTAAGTATGCATCGGCTCCGGCCTCGAGTGAATTGGCGCGCACGTCGAGCGAGTGCCGCGCGCTCGTCATGACGATACTCACGTCGTTCAACATCGGGTCGGCTCGAATCTGCTCGCATACGTCGAAACCCGATATGGTCGGAAGATTCAAATCGAGCCACACCACCGCGGGATGGACTTCTCGGGCAAGTCGAATGGCCGTTTCACCGTCGAAGGCGAGAGCTACCTCCCAACCCTGCTCCGTCAGAACGTCGGCGAGCGCCGACTGCGTAGCCGGATGGTCCTCGACGACGAGGACCATCCGCGTCTGACGCATCCCGTCATCTCGTGGCCGCGCCATGTGCCTTTCCCGCGACAGTTGGACCACGTAGCGAGGTTGGTACGCGTGGGTCGTGCGAGGCAGTTCGACGAAAGTCTGGCGCGAACTCGAGACGTGGTCGGTACCTCGATCATCTAAATTGCCTTGGACCACCGACAACCGTTGCGTGCCGGAGAGTCGTGTGAGCCGCGGGACGCTCGATGGAGGGAATGTGCGTCGAATTCCCGATCGAGCGCAAAAGAAGACATGGATCGGCTTCGTCGAAAGCAGCGGATGGGTCCTTCGCAATGCCCTTCCGGCGTAGCGACCAGCCACATCTGCTTCGTCTTCTCTCCAAGAAAGGATCTGAGTATCTGGTCAGAACAACAGCGCGTCTCCGGTTGCATGAAAGAAAGAACCGTCGCCTTCTCCTTCGAGTATTGCGGGAGCTGGCATTGCTGTTCGGAAGACTCGATCGACAGACTCGTGGTTCGGCTTGGAACCAGGACGTGGTGCGTTCCCTTCTCGAGCAAGTTCAGAGGCGTTTACCCCACGTGGATCGCAACGCTCCCGCAACGCTCCACGAAGGGCGTGCCTTCTCTTCCATCGACTGAGACACCCCCGGTGAGAGTCGTTCCTACATTTTTTTTCTGTTCCTAACTTGTTTCGAGAGTTGCGAAACTTGCACATGCTTGTGGTGTTGAGGAACCGTGGAGGCGCCGCCGGAAGTGTCGCTATTTTCTGAATTGCGTGACAAGCGTTCTGACCAGTTGTGTCCCATCCAAGGGGGAGGTAGCGTCTGGTGATGGCTGAGTTGCGCGAGCTTGCTCGCGTTGAAGGAAAGGCGTGGGCGAGTCGTCTGCGCAAACAGCTGCAAGCCTGGGACCGTCCGGCGAATGATAATTTCCCCGGACGCATCGAAGAGGCTGCCATGCTGGCCATGCACTTGAGCCGCGACCCTCTAACGCAGCGTGCTCTGGCTTTGATCATTCAGGCAGAGGCGCGGGCAGAGTGGTGCAGTCTGAAGGGCCGTTCTAATAGCCGATGACTCGTATGCGGCTTCAGAGAGCGTCCACGCTGCAAGCCCTTTCGAGCGCCTCGGTACCGATGTTCATTCCGATGCGACGCGGTGGCTCGCATCGAGTGATCTAATCCCGGTGCTCAGTTGAATGGATGAAGTCTGCAGGCCCGATCACCCTGGCAAAACCGGCCGGTCGATCGCATGGAGACCATCAACCCAACAGATCTCCGGGATTAGAGCTTTGGCAGCTTTGGAAGATTCTCCCAAGGGATGGTCCGCGCGACAAGATTCCACAGCTTGACGAGCAAGGGCCGAGGATCGAGCCACGGCAGGTCGCGCGCAATCGAGATTTCCATCGCGACGAGCGTCAACGCCGCCGTCAGAATCATCAGGAACAAGAACTTGGCGAAAAAAGAACGCTTGGCCGACCGACGAGGACGATCCACCGCCGGCGCAACGCTTTGCGGCGGGCGGCTCGACACGCCAACGCGTAGAGGTTCGGGCAGCGCCATGCGCGGCTTGGTCAGGAAATCCGACGCGCTGACCCGGTCCCGGCGGTTCGACGACGGGACCGCAACGCGTTCCGTAGGAGCCTTGGCATAGCCGGAAACTCGGGCGTTGGACGCCGGGGGCGCGAGGTCATCGATGATCCGATTCGCCGAGACGGGATGGATGTTCGATTCCACGGCATTGGACTCCGTCGTCGGCACAATCTCGATGTCAGCGTCGCTCAAAGAGATGACCGAGGGGTCGCTGCGGCGGCCCGACCGGGTGTTTCGGACGTGCGCCGGCGCCCCCGGCGCTGCGCGATCTCACCCCACCGCTGCACTCCGCACGAAGCGCGGGCAATGACACTGCCGGTGTGCGGCGCGCGTCATACGCGACGGTATCCTCATCGTCGAGGTCGAGAAAATTCGGCACCGCCGACACGCCCAGGCC
>WNGA01002515.1_pt1 | contig 27972 bp, 31 predicted proteins | sample 5400061 | NCBI WGS metagenome assembly WNGA01 (sample SAMN13153366, study PRJNA577476) | soil metagenome | isolation source: 100 cm soil or saprolite under grassland replicate 2 | place: USA:California | collected 2016-06-15
CGATAGCGCGGCCAGCACCACCCGGTCGGCTGGTTGGAGATCGGGGCGGTGGACCTGGCGGCGCAGCACCGCCACCTGATGGCGCAGGACCAGCAGTTCGATGTCCTTGGCTCCGCCGTCGCGGACAAGTTGGGTCAACACCTGCAGCACCTAGTGCGCTGACCACAAACGTTCGCCGGTTTCCGACACGCCGGTCATGATCCGTGGAGTTGGTGGGTTTTGATCTCACTCTCGATCGCATGGGATGCGTGAGGGTGAGGTTGTGATGGCATAACCGGTCCGGCCAGGCGGCTCTCGGAGGACGAGGGACGTCGGCTGCAGCAGATCGTGCGGCGGGGACGGCAGCAGCCCGACCCGCTCGTAATAGCGCACGGTGTCCGGCGAGACGCCTGCGGCGCCGGCCAACTCGGCGACCCGCAACCCCCGCACAGTGGTGGTCGTAGTACCCATGAAACGACCGTAAACCTTGGAGCCCACTCCAAGGTCAAGTCTGGGTCGGCGGTGGCATCCCAGTGGACCGCTCGCGCTCGCCTCGTCTGCGGCTGGACACGTTCCTCACCAGCATCCCAGATGGCACGCCGCGGTCGGCGACAACGACCACGGCCCTGTCCGCCGATCCCACACCGCCAGCACACCCCTGCGAGGCCGTCGAGTGAATCGAGGCCCGCTGCTGACCGGCGGACACCCCACGCCGCACGTGTCACATGCAGGCAGCCATCATCGCCGCAGCGGCACCGGGCATCACCCACCCCGCCCCCGCCAACAGCAGCACCACAGCGGTGGCGGCGGCAACGACTAGAACCGGATGCGGCACACGCCACCGCCGGCGCGGCAACTCCACCGCCAGCGGCGGCAGGTCAGCGAACAGCCGATCCAGATCCCCATGGGTGCCCGCTGCCCACGCCTGCCCCGCCCGGGTGTCGAACTCCGCAATGGTCAACCGCCCAGCCGCGGTGTGCTCCACCAGGGCAGCCACCGCAATGCTGCGTTCGGCGTCCCCGACCCTCACATCCGGCTGCCGACCCATCCGCATCACCTTCAACCGACGGTACGCCGGCGGGCGCGACACGAAGAAGTGTCGACAAATGATCGTTCGCGGACGCTCGGCACGGACGGTGGGTTTCCCAGGAGCGGCATGTCCGCATGCCGTGTCCGCGCCTACGTCACATTGTCGGGATCACCAACACTGAAGTCGCCGGCACGGCGGGCGGACCCCTGCCAGATAGCCCGCACGATCCCTGCCGTTCACCCCCGCACGTCACAGTCCGATCCGCCGAAGATCGTTTCAGCGCGGTGATAATGGGGTTATCACCGCGAAAGTGCAGCGATCTGCATCGGCAGCGAAAGATCGGCCAGGGGTTGTGCTCGACGCACCATTCCGGCCGCGTCTCCCGCATCGACGCAGGCCAGCCACACGTTCACGGTGAAGCCGTAACCCGTCTGGTGCCAGGTCGGGCATCGAACGTCGTTCGGCTCAGCGACCAACCGGTGCCGTCAGCGGTGCACCCATCGCGGGCGGGCACGAGTCGAGCAATGCATCGCCGCTTGGGGCGCTGCTGTGCCCTTTTACCGAGCCGCGGCTGTGAGGCCGGCTTCGGCGGCGTAGCGGCGCAGCGTGTCCTCCATGGTCGGTACGTCGCCGAAGACCTCCGCCTGCGCCGTGGTGTCGGCTACGTATTGTCCGGTGTGGAAGTACTCGATCATGGCGCGGCCGTCCCTGACCCGTTCGCTGAGCAGGCTCACCGGGCGCATCAGACCGCTCAGCAGCGGCCAGGGAAGGCTGCGCACCGCGATGTCGCGACGGAGGATGTCAGCGAATACGTCGGCGATGTCCCGCGCCGACACCGGCCGGTCCGTTCCGATGTCGATGCGCTTGCCGACCGCTCGCGGCTCCGCGACGGCATCCGCGAGGTAGCGGGCCACGTCGTCGACGTGGACGTACGTCCAGCGGACGGACGGGGAGCCCAGTGCTGTCACACGCTCCTTCCTCAGGCCGCGCGCCCACCAGTCCCAGGCGCCCACGAAGGCGCCCGGGCGCAGCGCGACGAACGGTACGCCGCTGGCCTCGAGGTGGTCCTCGATCAGCTTCTTCTGCCAGAAGTGCGGGACGCCGGGGGCCTTGTCGCAGGTGAGGATGCTGGTGAACACAAAACGATCCAGGCCGGCCTGGCGCGCCGCGTCCACCAGGTTGCGGTTGCCCCGATCGTCGACGGCGGCCAGAGAGTCCCCCTTGCGCCGGCGAAGGTATCCGGCGGCGGTCGTAACCAATGCGCGTACTCCGTCCAACGCGGGTTCCAGCGAGGCCGGGTCGACCAGGTCGCCGCGGACGACCTCGACACCTTGGGCGGTGAGGCGGGTAGCGTCGGTTCCCTCGCGCACGAGCGCACGCACCGGTGTGCCTCGGTCTACGAGTCGCCGTACCACCCGCCCTCCGAGAGTCCCGGTGCCGCCGACGACCAGGACCCTCGGCCGCCTCTGCTGGTCAGCCATCCCCGCCCTCCCATTCATCTCCGGCGGGCTCGCCGAGCGTTACCCGGACTGTCCGTCCCTCGGCGCCGCGGACGATCGCCAGGTCGATCTGGCCGTCGGCGGCCGCCTCCAGGGCGTCGAACAGATCGTCCATCCCACGGACCGGGCCGCCGGCGGCCGCCACGATCAGGTCGCCCTGAGCGAGCCCGGCCCGCGACGCAGGGCTGCCGTCCTCCACCTGGCGAACCAGCAGCCCCTCGGCGTCCGGAAGACCGACGACGCGCCGCAACCGCCTGGCGACGTGCGCCGGGGCGACCCCGATCCCGAGCCGAGGCCGCGCGGCCGACTCACCGCGAGCGAGGGCGTCCACCCGTCCCCGCAGGCTCTCGTCCGCCGGGATCGCGAGGTAGAAGCCCTCGCCGAGCCGGTTCGTGTTCACCCCGAGCAGCCTTCCCTCGGCACTGACGATCGCCCCGCCCGAGGAGCCCGGCAGCAGCGGCGCATCGTGTTCGATGCTCCCCGTGATGCGACGGCCGCGAGGGCCTCGGAAGCTGCGGTCGAGGCTGGTCACGAAGCCCAGCGTCACCCGCAGCCCCCGCCCACCCGGGTTGGCGAGCGCGAAGACCGGCGTCCCGATGCCGGGCGTACCCTCGGTCGCCCACTCGATGGCCGGCGACTCTCCCGTGTCGGCCTCGACCACGGCGAGGTCACCGTCGACATCCAGCCCCCGCACCCGACCGTCGGCCGTACGCCCGTCGGCGAACGTGACCACCACCGGCTCGGCGCGCACGTTGTGCGCATTGGTCAGCACCTGCCCCCCGCCGACCACCACCCCGGAACCGACACCCCAGCGCTGCCCGACGCCGACGACTGCGCCACCGGCGCTCTCGGCCACCCGCCGGATCTCGTTCTGGATCTCGTCGAGCACACCCATAGCGCCTCCCAGTTAGTAGTAACTTGCAATCTACTACTTACTTGCTCGGGGTGAACTCTCTGACCGGCATACGATCTACCGATGACCGAACCGGAGCGCCCCGGACGCGATCGCACCTCCTCTCCCCTCGCCGAGGCGCTGGCGCGGGTCGGGGACCGCTGGACCCTCCTTGTCGTGCAAGCACTGCTCGGCGGGTCACGCCGCTTCAACGACCTGCTCGAGCAGATCCCAGGGATAGCGCCGAACATCCTGTCCGAGCGCCTCAAGCGGCTCGAGCGCGACGCCCTCCTCCTGTCGCGGCCCTACACCGACCGGCCGCCCCGCTCCGCCTACGAGCTCACAGCCGAGGGCAGGGAGCTCGCCGGAGCGCTACGGCTGCTGGCGCACTGGGGGGCACGGCATTCCCTGCCCGCCGAGGCGCCGCGACACCCCGCGTGCGGCACGCCAGTCGAGGCCAGGTGGTACTGCCCGACCTGTGACCACCTTGTAGAGGACGAACCCCAGGCCGAGATGCACTTCCTGTAAAGGCGGCCGCTCAGAGTTGGTGTCAGGACTTGCTGGCCACCCACCGTGCCCACACTCGGATGCAGAGACACCACTAGCAGAGCGAGACGGTGCGGCGGCTCGGGAGCACAAACCGCCGCGGTTTGCGCAGAACCAACGACCAGTCTCGTGGGTCTAACTCATCGGTGTGGAGCGGGTCGACGAAGGCGTTGCATTGCTGCTTGTGACGCGTCGCTTGGGCGTCCCTCCGCATGCGGGCCTCCGCAGACGCTCAGGTTGGGACGTCGAGCGGGAAGGGGATGACCTTCCGTATCTCAGTCGCGCCGGTGAGGGCCATGAGGAGCCTGTCGACTCCGACCACGAGGCCGCCGGTCGGTGGCATGCCGACTTCGAGAGCGTCGAGGAACTCCTTGTCTACCGGCTTGAGGTCGTCAGGTGAAGCGGGGTCCTGGTTGCGGAGTAGTAGGAGTTGCTCGTGTGCGTCGACCATCTCGCTGTATGCCGCGGCGATCTCTCGACCGAAGATCACGAGGTCCCATTTCTGGGCGAGGCGCGGCTGGGTCGGATGGGCGCTGGCGAGCGGTGAGAGAAGGCGTGGGAAGTCGGTGTAGAAAGTCGGTCGTGTGGTGTAGGCCTCGACGAGTCGTTCGTACAGTTCCATCGCTACATGTTCGGCACTGGTGTCCTCAGCGACCTGAACGCCGTGCCGCGGCGCGAGCGTGCGGGCGATGGCAGTGCTGACGCGTCCCGGCTTTGTCAGGGCTGCCCCCACCCACCCCGGCACCTCCCGGGACAGGCTGCCCTCAGCTCCCACCAGGCCGCTGCGACGCCCCGGCGGTGGTGGTCTCTCACCTCCACTCGAACGACAGCGCCTCACGGCGCACGAAACCCGCTCTCAACGCCTTCGCCATCACCTTCAGCGACCGCTTCCCGGCCGCTGAGACCTACTGATCAAACCGCCGGAAACACCGTTAGCGAGATAGTCCCGCCAATACCGAGAAGGAGGACTGGAATTTCCATAATCTTTACTCACAGATTGCCAGGACGACGAAAAACACAAGAACAACGACCGTGGCCGCCAGCAGAGATCTTCTGACAGGACCTGCTCTTCGACGTGGCGTCAGTTGTGGTCGCCACGATCGCGACTCCGCCGTCCGCCAAGATAGATCGAGATGCCACTTATGAGGACTCCGGTGCCTGAAAGAAAGCCCCCGAGCAAGGCGCCAGGGCTACCTTCCCATAACGAGAACAACACACTCGAGACGTACAGGAGGCTTGCAACTATCAGAGCTGCTCGGAAGAGTCGCAGCCGCATGCGTCTTGAGATCTCTACTATCGGAAGCTTCATTAGAATACTCCGGCACAAACATGGCGTACCCAGATGTTCTCCAGTCCGGCGCTGATCGCACCGACACCGAATCCGATGGCGATGATGCCCGCGCGCCGGTTGCCCGTGTAGCGAGTTCGCCCGCCCGCATCGTCGCGGTCCCGGACCCGCAGGCAAGCGGGGCCGCTGGGGGTGCCGTGTGGGCCAGGCCCAGGTTGTGCGCAGTGAGGTGATCTCAGCAAGGTGGGTATCGGTGCTCGAATTGGGTGAGTACGAGTGCCGCCTGTGCGGTGGCACCGATTTTGGTGGGGCAGGCGGTGACATGGTCTGCCCTGGGTTCGGTGGAGCCGGGTTTCTGGACTTCATGCCACTGTGGACGCGTTCTCGAACTCTATCGGTGTCAGCCAGCCGAGGCTGCTGTGACGTCGTTGCCGGTTGTGCCAGATCTCCAGGTAGTCGAAGATCGCGTTGGCGAGTTCGACGCGGGTGCGCCAGCGCCGCCGGTCGAGCAGCTCGGCCTGCATGCGTGACCAGAACGCCTCGATCATGGCGTTGTCGTAACATTATCTGGCTAATGATCTTGGTTTCCCGCTGTTGGCCGGTCAACGAACCGATGCCAAGGCCGGACTCACCGCTAATCGGACGGGACTGTCTGAATTTCGTGGGTGAGCCGGTGATCCAGAATGCTGGGGCAGTTGCCCTGGCGGGAAGGATCACCAGTGTCTGAAGTGGACAAGTCGGCCGAGGATGTGGCCGGGGACTGGGCGGCGGTCGGCGCCGGGCTGGACGTGCGGATCGCCCAGGAGTTGATCGAGCGGGCGCGCGCCGAGGGCGTGTCGCTGGTCGGTCAGGGCGGCCTGTTGCAGCAGGTGACCCGCACCGTGCTGCAGACCGCCCTGGAGGCCGAGATGGCCGACCACCTCGGGTATGAGCGGGGCGATGCGCCACCCGTCGGGTAATCACCGCAACGGCAGCTCGGCGAAGACGGTGCGCACCGAGCTCGGCGAGGTGCGCCTGGATGTGCCGCGGGACCGGCACGGCACATTCGAGCCGAGGATCGTGCCGAAGCACGCCCGGCGGGTCGAGGGTTCGACAAGGCGATCGTCTCGCGTATACCAAGGGCCTGACCACGGGCGAGAGCCAGGCGCACTTGGCCGAGATCTACGACGTGAAGGTTTCCCGGGACCTGGTCAGCAGGGTGACCGACAAGGTGTCCGAGGAGCTCGTGGCGTGGCAGTCGCGGCCCCTGGACCGCCCACCAGAAGCTAGACGTACAAAGCGTTTCGTACAACGGTGGTGTGACCGCTCTCGACATCCCCCAACGATCGGCGTTGGATTTCTCAGGGTCTTCTCCGGTAGGCGTCCGGCGGGGGCGGGGTCGAAAGGGGCGGCGGGGCCGGCAGTTGGGGCAGCGGCGCCGTGCCGCGGAATTGCCCGGTGGGTTCCGCCGGCGGGGTGGCGTCGCCGTCGACCAACTGCGGGATCTCGTGCACCCGCGGATCGCCGCGGTCAGCGGTGTAGTCCTGCGGCAGCGTGCGGTCGCGCCCTTCGGGTAGTCCGATGATGCGGCAGGCGATCGTCACCGATGCGGCTACGCCGAGATTCACCATGACCGCGACGACACCGACGTACACGGTCGCTGGTGTGTCCAGCCCCAGGTTGGCCAGCGCCCATGCGGAGCCTCCGAAGTGGGCGCGCAGCACCATCGTGCCGTCCGGCCCGCCGCGCTGTGGCACCTGATACAGCATGGTCATGCCCACGGCGAGGCCGGCGAACAGGCCGGCGAGAAGTCCCCATCGATGGAGCCAGCGGGTGTAGAGACCGACCGCCACGGCGGGCAACGTCTGCAGGATGATGACACCGCCGATGAGCTGCAGGTCGATGGAGAACTGCGGGTCGAGGAACAGGATGACCGCGATCGCTCCGAACTTGACCGCCAGCGACGCGGTCCTGCTGACGCGGGCCTGCTGCCTGGGGGTGGCGAGCGGGTTGAGGAAGGCCTGGTACACGTTGCGGGTGAACAGGTTCGCCGCGGCGATCGACATGATCGCGGCGGGGACCAGTGCGCCGACGCCGATGGCGGCGAAGGCGATTCCGGTACCCCAGGACGGCAGGATCGCCTGCAACGCCTGCGGCGCGACGGTGTTGCGGTCGCCTGGCGCGCCGGTGGCGGGGTCGGCACCGAGCGGGGTGATGTGCTCGGCGACGGCGGCGTATCCCACCAGCGCCAGCACGCCGAGCGCCAGGGAGTAGACCGGCAGCGCCGCGACGGTGCGGCGTACCGTGTCGCGGCTGCGCGCCGCCAGGACGCACGTGGCCGCGTGGGGGTACAGGAACAGCGCCAGTGCGGAGCCGAGCGCGGTGGTGATGTACGTGAGCTGGTTACCGCCGAGCAGCAGGCCGTCGCCGGGGTTGGGGCTGACGGCGAAGCGCTCCTCGGCGGCGGTGAAGACACCGCCCCATCCGCGCACGCTCCCCGCGACGATCAGCAGAACACAGAGGGTCACCCAGAAGATGAGCGCGTCCTTGACGAACGCGAGGAGGGCCGGTGCCCGCAACCCCGACTGGTACGTGAACAGCGCAAGCACCGCGAAGGCCACGACGACGGGCCACCGGCCCTGCACCCCCATGACCTTGAGTACGGCTTCCAAGCCGACAAGCTGCAGGGCGATGTACGGCATCGTGGCGACGATCCCGCAGACCGCGACGAACAGCGCCAGAACGCGGGAGGAGTACCGGGCGTGGACGAAGTCGGCCGGGGTCACCATTCCGTGCACATGCGCCACCGACCAGAGCCGGGCAAGGGCCACGAAAGCCAGCGGATAGACGATCACGGTGTACGGCACGGCGAAGAAGCCGGCGGCCCCGGTGGCGAACAGCAGCGCCGGAACGGCGACGAAGGTGTACGCGGTGTACAGGTCGCCGCCGACGAGGACCCAGGTGACCCAGCCTCCGAAACTGCGACCGCCCAGGCCCCACTCGTCGAGGGAATCCATCCTGGACGGCCGCCAGTGCGCTGCCGCGAACCCGAGCAGGATCGCCACCACGAACACCCCGATGAACACGCCCCACACGACCCCGTGTCCATCGACCGCGAACATGGCGTTCGGTTACCTCTCTTTCGGTTCTTCCGCAGGTGCGCGGTCGCCGTGGTGACGATGCCCAGCCGATGAAGAGCGGCAGGTGCCGGGGCCTACGGCCGATCCTGTGCTTTGGCGTGCCGCTGGACTGTCAGCAGCATCGTGTGCTCGGACCGGTCTCCTGCCGGTCGCAGCGGAGCCGCTCGTACTCGCGGCGGGTGGGCACCGGCGCACCGGGTCGGGTGCGCCGGTGCCGCTCGACGTGACGGTCGTACTCCGCCTCGCCGGTCAGCTCCCGCAGGTACCACCGCAGGAAGCCGAGGAACCTGCGTACGGTCATGCCTGTTCCCGCGGTGGTCCGCTGTCCGCGCCGACGAGTTCCAGTTCCCGGCGTTCCTCAGAGGTGGGAAATAGTCCTGCGGGGGCGACGATGTGAGACTCGACGTACGGCGCCTCGGCGGTGGGCAAGGCTTCCCGGGTGCGTACGGCGCGCCAGCACACCACGGCGGCGTTGGCGATCACGAGCACCACCAGCAGGGCGAACACGGCGGCGAGGACGCCGTCGACGGTCGAGTTGGTCACGATCGCGCGCATCTGGTCAAGGTCCTTCGCCGGCGCGAGCACCTCGCCTGTGTCAAGGGCGTCGGCGTACTTGCCGCGCTGGGCGAAGAAGCCGATCCTCGGGTCGTCGTGGAACACCTTCTGCCAGCTGGCGGTCAGCGTGACCGCGGCGTCCCAGGCCAGCGGAATGGCGGTGATCCAGGCCCATTTGAGCCGGCCGCTCTTGACCAGGATGGTGGTGGCGACTGCCAGGGCGACGGCGGCGAGGAGTTGGTTGGCGATGCCGAACAGCGGGAACAGTTGGTTGATCCCGCCCAGTGGGTTGGTCACGCCGGTGTAGAGGAAGTATCCCCAGGCCGTGACGACAGCTGCGCTGGTGGCCCACAGCCCAGGCTTCCAGCCGACCCGGCCGATCGGCTTCCAGATGTTGCCGAGCGTGTCCTGCAGCATGAACCGGCCGACCCTGGTACCGGCGTCCACCGTGGTCAGGATGAACAGCGCCTCGAACATGATCGCGAAGTGGTACCAGAATGCTTTCAGCGCGGTGCCGCCGAGCACGCTGGAGAAGATCTCGGACATGCCGACGGCGAGGGTGGGTGCGCCGCCGGTGCGGGCGACGAGCGTCTGTTCCTGAACCGCGGCCGCGGCGGAGTTCAGGTCCGCGGGGGTGATGGTGAAGCCGAGGTTCGCCACCGCCGCGGAGGCGCTCTGTACGGTGTCGCCGACCACGCCGGCGGGAGCGTTCATCGCGTAGTACAGGCCGGGGTCGAGGATGCAGGCCGCCACCAAGGCCATCACGGCGACGAACGACTCCATCAGCATTCCGCCGTACCCGATCAACCGGACCTGCGACTCCTTCTGGATCATCTTCGGGGTGGTGCCCGAGGAGATCAGCGAGTGGAACCCGGACAGCGCGCCGCAGGCGATGGTGATGAAGACGAACGGGAACAGTTTGCCGGCGAAGACCGGACCCATGCCGGTCGCGGCGAATGTCGTGATCGCGTCGGTCTGCAGCGTCGGCGCGGTGATCAGCACGCCGACCGCGAGCATCGCGATCGTACCGACCTTCATGAAGGTGGACAGATAGTCGCGCGGCGCGAGCAGCATCCACACCGGGAGCACGGAGGCGACGAACCCGTACCCGACCAGGCAGAACACGAGAGTCTCCGCGCTGAGCGTGAAGGCCCCGGCCAGGCTGGACTCGGCGACCCAGCCGCCGGCGACGATCGCGAGCAGCAGCAGCGCGACACCGATCAGCGACGTCTCGATCACGCGGCCCGGCCGCAGCACCCGCAGGTAGTAGCCCATGAACAGGGCGATCGGGATGGTCATGGCGATGGAGAAGGTGCCCCAGGGCGACTTGGCGAGCGCGTTGACCACCACCAGGGCGAGCACGGCGAGCAGGATGATCATGATGGAGAACACGGCGAGCAGTGCGGCGGCGCCGCCGACCGGGCCGATCTCCTCGCGCGCCATCTGGCCGAGGCTCTTGCCGTCGCGGCGCATCGAGAAGAACAGGATGACCAGGTCCTGGACGGCACCGGCGAAGATCACCCCGATGATGATCCACATCGTGCCGGGCAGGTAGCCCATCTGCGCGGCGAGCACCGGGCCCACCAGCGGTCCGGCACCGGCGATGGCGGCGAAGTGGTGCCCAAGCAACACGCGCCGGTCGGTGGGGTGGTAGTCGACTCCATCATCGAGTCGCTCGGCCGGGGTGGCCCGCCGGTCATCCACCCGCAGCACCCGCCTGGCTATGAAGCGCGCGTAGAAACGGTAGGCGATCGCGTACGAGCCGAGGGCCGCGACGACTATCCAGATGGCTGAGATCTCCTCGCCGCGGGACAGCGCTAGGACTCCCCAGGCGATCGCACCGGCGATGGCCACCGCCGTCCACACGAGGATCGACCTGGCGTTGAGTTTTGCGCCGAGGGCGCTGGGTCTGGTCACTGCTCGTACCTCCGAAAGGAGCGGTGAAACATGACAAAGCAGCCGAGCGGGCAACGCTGTTCCGGCGTCGCCGTCGGCGGTCAAGATCGTTTGGGGAAATTACGGGCTGGAATTAGGAGCGGGGTCGTTTCCGGGGCGGCCGAGCCCGTTCACGGAGCAGTAGGTAGGCGGTGATCATGAGGACAACGCTCCCTGGCACCCATACGAACTGGTACCAGTAGAAGAAGGGCATCCCGGCCAGGCGGGGTCCTTCATGGGCGTACAGGGGCAACCACAGCAGGGCGACGAGGGGCAGCACAAGACAGACACCCGCGGCCATCAGCCGCGCCGGTCGACTCGTGCTCGCCATCGTGCCCTCCGTGGGAAGCCCTGGTTGTAGAAGCCCTGGTTGTAAGAGAGTTGCCGAGACCCGGTATTTGGTTTACCGCGGATTTCGACGAGATTTCGTGTCAACCAAATCCACTGCTGGCGCAACCTACAAATGACGCGACCCGTGGGCGGTGAGAGATGACCGAGCCGGCAACGGTGGCGACCTTCCTGGCCGTCCTCGGCGGCACTTCGCTGCTCGCGGTCACCGCGCGGTGGTTCCGCAAGGGCGACGAGCTTCCCACGCTGGAGAGCTGGGCGTTGGCCGACCGTCGGTTCGGTGCCCCGCTGACGTGGTTCCTGCTCGGTGGGACGATCTACACCGCGTACACGTTCGCCGCGGTACCGGGTCTGGTCTACGGGGTCGGCGCGCTCGGGTTCTTCGCGCTGCCGTACACCGTGATCGTTTGTCCCCTGGCCTTCGTCCTGCTGCCCCGGCTGTGGTCGGTGGCGAGTCGGCACGGGTACATCACCGTCTCCGACTTCGTCCGCGGCCGGTACGGCTCGCCACTGCTCGCCCTGGCCGTCGCGCTGACCGGGATCCTCGCCACCATGCCTTACATCGCGCTGCAGTTGCTCGGCATCCGCGCGGTGCTCACCGCCGGGGGCCTCTATCCCCGGGGCGCGGCCGGCGATCTGGCGCTGGTCGCGGTGTTCGCGGTGCTCGCAGTCGCGACCTACCGGCACGGCCTGCGCGCACCGGCGATCATCTCGGTGGCCAAGGGGGTGGCCATCTTCTGCTCGATCCTGGCAGTGGTGTTCCTGGTCCTCGACCGGCTGGGCGGCCCCGGACCGATGTTCCGCGACGCGGAGCGCGCACTGGCCACCGACCAGACGAGTCAGTTGTCGCTGACCCTCGACCCGGCCCTGTTCAGCGTCTTCGCCACGCTCGCCGTCGGCTCCGCGATGGCGTTGCTGATGTACCCACACGTGCTGACCGCGGCGTTCGCCGCCTCAGGGCCGGACACGCTGCGTCGCGTGTCGATCGCGCTGCCCGCCTGGACAGCCGTGCTCGGGCTGTTCGGGCTGCTGGGCGTCGCCGCCCTCGCCGCCGGTATCGAGGCGCCCCCCGGCAACGCCGAAGCCGCCGTACCCCTGCTGGTGAAGGAGCTGATGCCGGCGGCGCTCACCGGCCTGGTATTCGGCGCGCTCACCGTTGGGGTGCTGGTGCCGGCGGCGGTCATGTCGGTCGCCGCGGCCACCTCCTTCGTCCGCAACGTGTACGTGGAGTACTTCCACCCGAACGCGACGCCCAAGTACCAGATGCGGATCGCGCAGGCGGTCTCACTCAGCGCGAAGGTCGGGGCGGTCGTGTTCGTCTTCGGCCTTCGCAACCAGGACGCCATCAACCTGCAGCTGCTCGGCGGGGTGTGGATCCTGCAGACCTTCCCCGCAGTCGCCATCGGATTGTTCACCCGCTGGCTGCACCACGGCGCGTTGCTCGCCGGCTGGGCCGCTGGCATGGCCGCCGGTACCCTCATGGTCGTCCAGAGAGGCTTCTCGTCGGTGGTCCCGGTCGGCATCGCGGGATGGGAGGTCCAGGCGTACGCCGCTGTGGTCGCCCTGGGGCTCAACCTCGCGGTGGCGGTCATGCTCACCCCGGTGCTCGACCGGACGGGCGCGTTGCGCGGTCCCGACCTCACCGTGCTGCCCGAGGCCGTGGGCCAGGTGCCCGGAGCGCACGGGAGCCGGCCATGAGCGGCATGCCGGGCGGAGTACGGGTTCCCACCTCCGAGGACACGGTCGACGCCCGGGGACCGATCGGCGCTCGGCAGGGCGCCGCGCAGCCGTCCCCGCCCGCGGCTCTGGCATCGGACGACGTCGACGCACCGTGCGTGGTGACCGACCTGCGGGACCTGGACCGGGAGGCGGCCCTGGCCAGGCTGTTCGACCTGCACTACACGGGCATGTTGCGGCTTGCGGTGCTACTCGGCGCCGATGACGCTGAGGACATCGTCGCGGAGGCGTTCTACCAGCTGTACCGACGGTGGCAGAAGCTGCGTACGCCGGAAGCCGCACTGGGGTACCTGCGGTCGGTCGTGTGCAACCTCGCCCGGATGCGGCTGCGCCATCTGGGGGTGGTCCGCAAACACGCGCAGACGCCGACGAGTCCCGCCGAGTCGGCCGAGAACCTCGCCTTGCTGCAAGCGGACCAGCGAGCGCTCGTCGAGGCGCTCCAGCGACTCCCCGCCCGGCAGCGGGAAGCGCTCGTTCTGCGCTACTGGCTCGGCCTGCGGGAGTGGGAGATCGCCGCGGCGATGGGCATCTCCGCCGGCGCGGTCAAGGCGCACACCGCCAGAGGCATCGCGACCCTTACTCGGGTGATGGAGGTGCGACGATGACCGGCACTGTCAACACCGAGAACCAGCTGCGGGAAGCCCTCGACGTGCTCGCCAACGGCGTGCATGCCGCGCCGGACGCGTACCGCCAGGCCCAGAGCGAGTGGCGGCGCCGCGAGCGGCGACGCCGGCTCATCCTCGCGATCCTGATCGCCATCGTGTTCATCCTCGCCGACATCCTCGGCCTGTGGGCACTCAATCACGCCAGCAACGACCCCCACATCATCTTCAACGAGCCAACCCCCGTACACCAGGAAGACCCAGCCGACCGCCTAGGACCGCCCTAGCCACCGGTGACCTCGCCTTCCGTCCAGTGCACATTGAGCGACGAAGATAGTGATTTACGGGTCCACGCCGACACATTGCGCCCATTGTTGGCCTGCCGCCAGCCGTCCCGCCGCCCAGGCTCAAGGTCGTGAGTGGCGCCGGCGTGGCCCCGCGGCGGGTTGCCTCGTGATCGGACCGGGGTCGCTGAAGCGGGCCGACTCCGAGCTCGTCGTGGAAGATGTCGATGAGCTTGGTCCGCGCCACCGGCGTGCTGGACGGCTGCCTGGCACAATGCATGACCGCGCGAGGGTGCCCGTGCGGGAGCACCAGAACCTCAACACCAAGCGGCGCAGCCTCACTGGTTTGGTCACACAGGCAAAGCCATGGCTGTCGAATGTCAGATGCTCTGCTCGCACGACCACTCTCCGCCCGCACCGTGTCGAGACGTCGACCGGCTTCATGCCGTCACCGCCGAGGTCGGGGAGGGCAGGTCGACGCCGAGGTACGCCTGCCGGACGCGCGGGTCTCTCAGGACCTTGTCGGGTGGGCCGGTTGCGATCACCTGTCCGTAGTCGAGCACCGTGACCACCTCGCAGCAGGCCGCGACGAGCTCCATGTCGTGCTCCACGAGCAGGACTGCGCATCCGAAACGCTCCGGGATCTCGGTGATGCGAGCGGCGAGGCGGGCGGACTCGGCCAGGCCGAGCCCTGCGGCCGGCTCGTCGAGCAGGACGAGCGACGGGTTGCCGGCCAGGGTGGCGGCGACCGCGATGAGGCGTCGCGTACCGACATCGACCTCGGAGATGGGAGTGCTTGCCGGTGGACAGTCGAAGTCCGCGAGCAGCTTAGCGAGCCGGTCTTGATTGAGGCCGTCGTGGGCCGATAGGGAGAGGTAGCGCTCCACAGAGAGGTGTGGCGGGACGCGTCCCGTTGGAAGGAGCGGCGGATCCCGCGATTGGCGCGGCGATGGACCGATACGCCGCCGAGGGGCTGCCCGTGGAGCGTGACCGCGCCTGACTCTGATCGGACAGTCCCATTGCGACAATTGATCTCAGCTCGGCGCGCACTCCAACGGAACTGACCAGATCGGTGAGTGGCACCGCGGCTGGCTTCGCCACACCGCGGCGAGTCCGGCTCTGCCGGAACCCGGGCTTGGCGCTCTACCAGGCAACGCGCCGCCGCCGCGCCTAGCCGATGAGCGTTCTCTTGGGACGGAGCACACAAAATTCATTCCCCTCTGGGTCGGCGAGTACGGTCCATGACTCGGCGCCGGTTTGCCCGATGTCCACGGTGTGTGCGCCGAGTGCGAGAATCCGTTCGATCTCGGTGTCCCGGTCGTCAGCGTCGGGAGTCAGGTCGAGGTGGAGGCGATTCTTGACCGTCTTCTTGTCCGTCACCGGCATGAAACAGATGCCAATCGACGCGGTCACATCGGGACCGATCACGACCTCTCGCTCCTGCTCGGAGAGGATCCTCCAGCCCAGTACCTGAGCCCAGAACCGGGCTAGGGTGGGCAGATCGTGGGTGTCAATAACGATGTGATGCAGCGAAACAGCCATGTCTGAAGTATCGCTGGCGGGCGTGACCGCTTTCGGTACCCACCGCAACTTGAGCTGTATCGCGCCTTGAGACACCGATCGCGACGCCCCGGTGGCAACTTTACCGGTCACGCAGCTTCAGCTAAGGAGGCTGACCTGGTTGAGCACGTTCACCCGTACGCCGACAACTGGCGGCGTATCCGCTGGTCGGTGCGGTGAGCCGGACTGGGTGCCGCAACCGTGGAGCGCACACCTCGCTCTACGGCAGGTCTGATATCAGTCCACACCCGACGGTGCGTCGCAGTTGATCGGGTGGCGTCGGTACCGTCGGTCGGGCTGCCCGATGCACAGCCCGTTCTCGTCGATAGCGTTGTAGACGGCCAGGTACTTGGCGCCGACGTCGAACCCGAACGCGACCCCACCGTGTGTCTGATCTGTCCTGGTCCACTCCGGACCAGTGTGTCCGCGCTCGCCGCCGCCCTGGCTAGCAGTGCGGCGCGAGACGGGTGTTCCAGTTTGCGCTGGGGATGTTCACGTGCGCCTCTGCTCTGTGCGGGCAGGCCCACAGCCTGGGTGAGCTGGTGACATTTCGGGTTCTGCAGGGGGTTGGCGGCGGCTGCTCGTCCCGGTCGGCACGGCGATGCTGCTTCGCGCGTTCCCGCCGGTCGAGCGGGCCAACGCCGCCACGGTGCTCATGATGCCGGCCATAGTCGCGCCGGCGCTCGGTCCAGTGCTCGGCGGGTGGCTCGTGACCGACGTGTCATGGCGGTGGATCTTCTATGTGAACGTGCCCGTCGGCGCGCTGGCGTTCACGGTCGGGTTCCTCTTTCTGCGACAGGAACGAGGCGGCCAAGCGGGGCGGTTCGACCTTGCCGGGTTCGTGCTGTCCGGGTCTGGCCTGGCGCTTGCGCTGTTCGCGCTCTCACAGGGCCCGGAGGTGGCGGTCCGCGCCGGTTGCCGTGGCCGGCGCGATTGGCGTCGTCGCGTTCGCACTTCTGGTCGTGGTGGAGACGCGGGTCGCTGAGCCGATGCTGGCGCTGCGGTTGGTTCGCGAGCGCACGTTCCGTAGCGCGAACGTCCGATAGGCACTCGCCATTGACCCAAGGAGGTTGTCATGCAGTCGAAGAAGTCACCAATGTCCGAACCGCAGGTCCTGGTGAATGGCATCCTGTTCGGCGAGTCGCCGCGCTGGCACGATGGCCGGCTCTGGTTCGCCGACTGGGGAGCGCGCGAGCTCATCGCCGTCGATGCCAAGGGCACCAGCGATGTCATGGTCCGGCTGCCCTTCCCGTCATTTCAGGCGATCTGTTTCGACTGGTTGCCGGATGGGCGCCAGATCATCGTCTCCTCCCAAGAGGCACGTCTTCTGCGCCAGGAGTCCGACGGGTCGCTGGTGACCCATGCCGATCTGGGCAGCCTCTCCCGCGGCTGGAACGAGATCGTCGTCGACGGTCGCGGCAACGCCTATATCAACGGCGGCGGCTTCGATGTCCTCGCCGGTGAGGAGTTCGCCCCCCGCCTTGTCGCATTGGTCACCCCCGACGGCTCGGCTCGACAGGTGGCCGACGGCATCGCCTTCGGTAACGGCATGGCCGTCACGCCCGACAACTCGACACTGATCGTCGCCGAGTCCTATGGCAGAAGGCTCACCGCCTTCGACATCTCAGCCGACGGCAGCCTGTCCGACCGGCGCGTCTGGGCCGACCTCGGCGAGGGCGTCCCCGACGGCATCTGCCTCGACGCCGAAGGCGCCGTCTGGTACGCCGACGTCCCCAACAAACGCCGCGTGCGGGTCCGCCAAGGCGGCACGGTGCTGCAGACAGTCGACCTCGACCGCGGCTGCTTCGCCTGCATGCTCGGCGGAACGGACCACAGCACGCTGTTCCTGATCGGTAGGGAATGGCATGGCATGGCCAGCACCGCCGACACGACACGCACGGGCCAGGTACTGACCGTCCACGCACCCGCACCACACGCCGGCAGGCCGTAGCAGACTGCGTTTCGGCACACTGAACCGCCCCGTGTTTAGTGGAGGCTCGGTTCTGTGGTTTCTTCGGTGACGTCAGTCTGACGGTAGTGGAGGTACTCGTACTCGGCGGGCGGGAGGTTACCGCTGGCACTGTGCAGGCGCCGGTGGTTGTACCAGTCCACCCATTCCAGGGTCGCTAGCTCTACGTCGTCGAGTCCTTTCCAGGGGCCGCGGCGTCGGATGAGTTCGGTCTTGAACAGCCCGAACAGTGACTCGACGGCAGCCATATCAGACAGGTGAAAGCTACACACCCCCCACACGCCTAACGATTCTGGCCCGTCCCCCGCCGTCAGACGCGGTGTGAAAGTGTTTCCCTGGCGTCCTCCAGGGAAACACTTTCACTCCGCGTTTCCGCTGGTCAGCGGGGTATGCGCGTCTGGCAATGCGGAAGGAACCCACGACACGCGGCGAGGTCTCGTCGTGCGGCGATCAGTGCGACCGGATGGGCAACGCTTCCTGCTTAGGGTGTCGGTGATGCTGGTGGCAGCTGCGGGACCGTGCACATTGGGCGTTGAGGCGGGTGCGTTGCTGCGTTTCGGTCAGGAGCCGAAACCTCCCAGGGGCTGGGCTGGGGCGGCGGCTGCTGTGGCGAACGGCACGGTGTCCCTGGAGGACTGCCAGGCCCGGCTCGCCGACGGGGTCGATGGGCTGGATGAGGAGGTCATCGACCGGTTCGCCGCTTTACCTGCCGGCTGTGGCGAGTGAGTGGACGCATTTTGGGGGCTGCCCCAGCATCCGCAGACCCCGTACTACCGCACCTTCGAGACCCCGGTCGACGCTCCGGCAAACCTGTTCGAGCTCGTGGTGCCGATGGTGGCACCCTCATGGAACGACCAAGCCCGCGTGAAGCAGCACGCGAAACGACTGGCGACCTCACCGCGTCCCACCGCCGTGGCCGTGTCGATCCTCGACGTGTGGGAACCCGCAGTCGACACCCACGCCGCGATTGGTACGCCCACTGGGCGGTGACCCACTTCCTCCTCGACGGAGACCACAAGCCGCCGAAGCCGTGCACCGGCTTGAACTGCTGTCGCTGCTGTCCATCGACGCCGGCCTCGCCACCGCCGAGCAAGTCCGCCGCGTCCCACACCTACGCGCCCAACCACCAGCGCCCCGCCAAACCTCTTCCCACTAGCCACCAGAACAGCCATGTGCGCACGCTTAGGCTCGGCCGGCCACGAATTTGGACGCAGCCGGATCGGACACGGCCCGGACATCGGCTCGGCGCGAGCAGGTCACACGGCGCTGGGAGGCCTGAGGGGTGTCTGAACAGCTGGGCTGACCCGGATGCGCCGTGGCCGTGCCCGGCCTGCAGCGCCGAGCCTCACAGAGCACCGATCCCGGCGACTTGTCGCGCAGCATCTGCCACTGCGGCCACCCCGCTACCACGACAGACATCTCGATGGCGCCTGCCCCCGCCCATAGGAGATCTCGCAGCTGAATCCCCGCGCCTCCTGGCCTACGGGAGCAACGAGCCAGCGGTGTTCAGTCAGACCCAGATCGCGCAGGGCAGGCCGTCACTGAACATCTCCGGCGGGTCCGGCATAGACCTCGCGTCCCCGGCGGCGAACCGACGCGCGGTCCACGCCGCGGCGGCGGCGTCGAGCACATCGTCGACACGAGCCGGCCCGCCAACTTCGCCGACATTGCCGGCCAGCGTGATGCCTGCCGTGTCTAGCAGCTTCAGACGGTGCTCGAAACCAGCCCACATGGCCTTGCCGTGAGGCAAGGCCGCGCCCGCCATCACCGCGAAAGACACCTCGGGGTGCACCTCGACCACCTTTCGAGCCGCCTGTCGCACCCACGCGTCGACCTCGAGGATCCTCGCCCTGAGGCTGAAGGCTTGAATCGACACGCCCTTGCCCGTCGCCCCCCGGTTGACACGCACCGCACTGGCGTGATCCACGCACTCGACCGCCGAGCGCACCGGCGTCATGAACACCGACGAACGGCGGCGCCCGACCAGACGGCAGGCCAGAACGTCAGCCCGGCGCTCACCGCAGTCCGGCAGCCCAATCGGGATATCGATCCCGACCACCCCGACCTCGCCACCGGACTCCGCAGCCACCACCACCTCCGCGATCGTCGCGCCGAAACACCCCGACACCGACCTCTGGTCAAGGACGACCCCGACCCACCCAGACCGACACGCGTCGACCCCGACAACCCTGGCTGCCACGAACCCGAACCTAAGCGCGCAGGCATTAATGCCCCATCCCCCGATACGGCCCGCCCGCATCAACTGATTGGCGCTCGCGCGGCGGACATCACAGCGTTGGCCCGTTGCGCCGGCTGCGCGGTGCAGCCCAAAACAAGGTGATCAGGAAGGGTCACTGTCAACGACCGGGGGTCGCGCTGCGCTATGGCTGCGGCGCGCGGTGGGCGGCGGCTACGGTCATCGCGTGATCACAATCGAAGACATAGAGGAAGCTGTCTGGCCAGAGCCCGGGGCAGACTCGACTCCGCCAGTGCGCCGATGTCCTGCGCTGCGTCGAAAGCCGTCGACGGACTTCACCGCCGCCGATCTGCGGATCATGCTAGGTCAGCGGGTCGGTATCGCGGTGCTGCCGGTTGCGTCCACGGAGGTGGTGTATGTCGGGCTTGGTGATGGGCGTGGCGTCGTGAACTGAGACGGCCACCGCGTGATCCTTCGAGACGGCTAAGTCATAGACGAAGGAGAACAACGCTATGGCCGCATGTGACCGTGTGGCCCCTGCCGGCTGGGTCGTGGCGAAACTTCTGCTCACCAGCTTCGCCACCGTGGTCCTGCTCTCGGAGGCGCAGGCCGTCCGCTAGATGGCGAAGGCGGCGGTGGCCGAGCCCGCCCCCAGAGCGGGCTCGTTGGTCCACTCCGTCGGTGGCCTGGTGATGTTGCTCGTCGTCGTGATTCTTTCGGTGTTCAACCCCGCGGCCTGACCCCGTACGGGTGGCGCACACTGCAGGCGCAGCGCGGCAGCCGCCGCGGATGAGGCTCGGCGCGTCGCTCGCCGCGTTCATGCCCTGGGTGGCTGGTCTGCGGCTCGGTCTGTGGGCGTGCTGCCATGAGGCGTGCCCTGGGTGCCGGTCATGCCGGTTTCGTACGCGAAGATGACGGCCTGGATCCGGTCGCGGAGCTGGAGCTTCATCAGGATCCGCTTCACGTGGGTTCTGATGGTCGACTCCTCGACGACGAGCGCGGCCGCGATCTCCCGATTCGACAGCCCGCGGGCGAGGTGGGCGAGCACCTCGCGCTCCCGCGGTGTCAGCCGATCGAGGTTCGCCTGGTCGGCGAGCTCGGGAGTCGGCTGTCGCGCCATCCGGTCGATCACGCGTCGCGTGACGGACGGCGAGAGGAGGGCGTCGCCGGCGGCGATCGTACGAACCGCCGCGATCAGTTCCTCGGGTCGGGTGCGTTTGACGAGGAATCCCGCGGCGCCGGCGCGGAGCGCGCCGAAGATGTAGTCGTCCTGTTCGAAGGTCGTGAGGATCAGCACCTTCGAATCCGGGGCGGCCCGCAGCAGTTCCCGGGTGGCGCTGACGCCGTCGAGGTCGGGCATCCGCACATCCATCAGCACGACGTCCGGCGTCAGTCTGCGGGCCTGTGCTACGGCCTCGCGCCCGGTCGACGCCTGACCGGCGATCTTGATCTCGGGATCCGCGGTGAGGAGTTCGGCGAGCCCGGCGCGCATCAGGTCGTCGTCATCCGCGATCAGCACCCCGATCACTTGCGGTGACCTCCGTACGGGATCCGGGCGTGCACCCGGAACCCGCCGTTCACGAGCCCTGCGTCCAGGCTGCCGCCGAGCAACGTGGCGCGCTCCCGCATCCCGATCAGCCCATGTCCCCCGCCGGGTCGCGGCGTACTCGTGGCGATCACCGGGTTGGTGACGGTGAGGTCGAGCGCCGCGTCGCCGAACCGCAGCGCGATCCCGGCGCTGCCCGTCCCGTGGCGCGAGGCGTTCGTCAGTGCCTCCTGCAGAATCCGGTACGCGGCCTGGTCGGCGAGGCCGCCCAACGGTCGCGGCGTACCGGTGCTGTCGAGCGTCACCGTGAGCCCCGTCGTCGCGTGGTACGCGATCAACGTGTCCAGGGAGGCGAGCGCGGGCGGAGCAGTGCCGGTCCCGTCCGCGCCGCCTTCGCGCAGCGTCGCGACGATCTGGTCGATCTCCTCGGCGGTCTGCCGTGCCAGGTCCTCGATCACCGCCAACGCAGACCGCGAGCGGTCCGGGTCCTGGTCGTGCCGCAGCCGGGCTGCCCCGGCGCGTACCGCGATCACGCTGATCGCATGGCCGGCGGAGTCGTGCAGATCGCGCGCGATCCGGGTGCGCTCCTCCGCGACAGCCAGCAGTCGCTCGCGTTCGGCCTCCCGCTCGGCGCGCAGCGCACGCTCCTTGAACTCGGCCAGCTGCTCTCGCCGCAACCGGGTGCGCTCGCCGGCGAACCACGCACCGGCCGCCGCCAGACCGGTGTGCAGCAGTTCGATCGCCGGAAAGCTCCCCTGCGCCAGCCCGGCCGCACCAAGGTAGGCCACGAGCAGCCCGACCACCGTGGCGGTGGTACGCGGCGTCCACGGCGTCTCCCGCTCGCGGCTGGCGGCGAGCAGGTAAACCGCGCCGACGGGCCCGACGATCAGGTCTAGCGGATACCCGAGGCCGACCAGCAGCACGCTCGACACCGCCGTCGCCACGAAGGCGCCGAGCGGGAACCGACGCCAGGCGACGAGCGGCGCCGCCGAGCACACCGCGAGCACCACGCCGACCAGGTCGAGTCCTCCCGAGCCGGGGCGGGTGGGGGTGATGCCGCCGTGTGAGAGCTGGGACATGGTTGCGGCCAGCGCGACGCCCGCGATCGCGACATCGAGCAACGCTCGCGAGATCGGCCGGTTCGCGAAGAGCTGACGGGCGCTGGCAGTGGAGAACATGGCGATTGCGACGTTACCGCCGCGACAGGTCCCGAGAGTCGCCCTGGCGGATGATCCACGTCCACGAAATGGGTACGGCCAGGTTCCCCTCGTGGGGCGTTTCGCCGCGCCCGCCGGCTTGCATAGCTTGGCGGCAATGGATCACACCGAGGAGCCGAGACCATGCTGATCGCCGAGGCGCGGGTGAAGACCGAACGCCCCAGCCGCTATCTCGCCCAGCTCTGCCGACATATCAACCTGGTGGCGCGGCTGAACCCACGGATGCGGGCGCGTGTCGAATGGTCCGACGACCACGGGGTGATCAGCCTCGGCGCCGGCCGGTGCACGCTGCGCGCCGACCCGGGTGTTCTGACCTTGCGCGCCGAGGCCGACGACGAGGCGACCCTCCATCAGCTGGAACAGCGCGTCGCCGACCGGCTTGAGCAGGTCGGCAGACGTGATCGGCTGACGGTGACCTGGACGCAGCCGCAGGACGTCGCCCGGCGTACCGAGGGGGACGGCGATGAGTGAGCCCGGCATGCCGCGGTGGGTGAAGGTGGCCGTGCTGGTCGGGCTTCTGCTCGCGTTGCTGGTCGTCGTCGTGATGCTCGTCGGCGGGGGCGCACACGGCCCCGGCCGCCATTTCTGATCAACCGAACCGGAGGTCGACACCGTGGAGTACGCGATCCAGATCCGTGACCTCGTGAAGACGTACCCGCTCGGCGCGGGCGAGGTCGTCGCCGTGGACCGGGTCAGCCTGGATGTCGCGCGGGGTGAGTTCGTCGCGATCGTGGGCCGGTCGGGCAGCGGCAAGACGACCCTGCTGAACCTGCTCGCCGGGATCGACCGGCCCACCTCGGGCAAGGTGCTCGCCGCCGGCGCCGATCTCGGTGCGCTGTCGGAGTCCGGGCTGGCGGCCTGGCGAGGCCACAATGTCGGTCTGGTCTTCCAGTTCTTCCAGCTGTTGCCGACCCTCACGGTCGCCGAGAACGTGATGCTGCCGATGGACTTCGCCAGGAAGATTCCGGTCGGCGTACGCCGAGACCGGGCACGGGAGCTACTGGATCGGGTAGGCATCGGCGACCAGGCCGACAAGCTGCCCGCCACACTCTCCGGCGGCCAGCAGCAACGGGCAGCGATCGCCCGGGCCCTGGCCAACGAGCCACCCCTGTTGCTGGCGGACGAGCCCACGGGCAACCTCGACTCGGTCACGGCCGAGGCCGTACTGGGACTGTTCTCCGACCTGAACCACGACGGGCAGACGATCGTGGTTGTCAGCCACGAACCTGACATCAGGGCGCTCGTCGGTCGAGAGGTGACGTTGGTGGACGGCCGGGTCGTCAGTGACGAGAGCGTGGCGGGGGTGTCGGCGTGAGCAGTCTGCTGACGGTCAAGTTGCGCCGCGACCTGCGGGCGAGCTGGTCCCGGTTCGGGTTGATGGTGCTCGCGATCGCGATCAGCCTGACGGTGTTCGGCGGGGTGCTCTTCGCCTGGAGCGCCATCTCGAGGGAGACCGAGCGGGCGTACCTGGCCACCGAGCCGGCGTCGGCGACGATCCGAATCGGACCCGGGATCGACGCCGCCGAGATGGCGGAGATCGCGGCCGAGGCACGTACCCTTCCGGGGGTCATCGAAGCGGCCGGGCGTACCCAGTTCAACAGCGAGATCAAGGTCAACGGCCGAACCAGGGAGATCCCGCTGCAGGTGTTCGCCGCCGCACCCGAGGACCCGATGCGGATGGCGACCTTCCAGGTCGAGCAGGGCAGTTGGCCCCCGGCCCCGGGAGAGATCCTGATCAGGCGCGACTCCCTCGGCCTGCTGGACATGGCGGTCGGCGACACCGTGACGGTCGAGACACCGGGCGGCGACACCGCGCGGCTTCGGGTGGCGGGCACCGTGTACGACCCCAGCCTTGCGCCCGCTGGCCAGCAACAGACCGGCCAGGCCTATCTGTCCACGGCGTCGCTGGCCGGGCTCGGCGAGCCGGACGTCTTCGACCAGTTGAAGATCCAGGTCGCCGAGCCGGGACAGGCGGTGCCCAGCCGGGACCGCGACGTGGTCGTGGCGCGTGCCAGTGCCGTCGCCGAGTGGCTACGGGCCGAGCACGGGCTGGCGATCCGGGAGATCCAGGTTCCCAAGCCTTACGCCCACCCACACCAGGGGCAGGCCGACGCCCTGCTCAGTGCACTGCTCATCGGCGCGGGTGCCGCGCTGCTGCTCAGCACGATCCTGGTCGCCACCATGCTCAACAACCTGTTCACCCAGCAGATCCCGCAGATCGGCATCATGAAGGCGATCGGCGCCCGCTCCGGCCGGATCGGCCGGCTGTACCTGGCGATGACCCTGACGGTCGCCGGGGCGGCCACCCTGCTCGCGCTGGGCCCGGGCATCCTGATCGGTCGGGCGTTCGCCCCCATGGTGTTCGCGTTCCTGGGCATCCAGGCCACCAGCGTCGCGGCCACCTGGTGGACCTACCTGGTGGTACTCGCCGCCGGCGTGGTCCTGCCGGTGCTGATGGCCCTGGTGCCGCTGGTCCGAACCAGCCGAACCACGGTACGGGCGGCGATCGACCACCACGGCGGCGGGTCGAACCCGAGCGCAGCGGCCGGCGTACTCGCCCGGCTCGGCCGGATTCGCGGGCTCGACCGCGGCCTGCTGATGGCGCTGCGCAACACGATCCGGCGTCCCGCCCGGTTCGTCCTGGCCGTGGGGCTGCTGGCCAGCGCGGGCATGATGTTCGTCGCCGGGATGTCCTCGCGCGAGGCCACCGCTGCGGTGGCCGAGGACGCCGCCGCCCGGCTCCGCTGGGACGTCGTGGTGCAGGTCGCCGATCCGATCTCGGCGGACGCGCTCACCCCGCTGGTGAAGCGGGTGCCGGGCGTCGAGCGGGTCGAGGGCTGGACCATCGCATCGGCCGGTGTCTTCGGGCCGGGACAGCTCCCCCTCACCCGCACCTACCCCGACCAGGGGCACGGTGGCATCTTCCTGACCGCGATCCCCACAGACACCACCATGCAGACCCGCCCCACGCTGTTGGAGGGTCGCTGGCTGAAGCCGGGCGAGACCGGCGCCATCGTGCTCAGCCAGGTCACGCTGGCCAACGCCGACTTCGACGTCCACGCCGGTGACACGGTCGAACTGTCCGTCGACGGCGACTCCACCAGGTGGCGGGTGGCCGGGATCGCCCAGGAGCGGGGCGAGGGCGGCGGCGCGTACGTGACCGCCGAGGGCCTCGCCAAGGCCAAGGGGGAGCCATTGTGGTCGAACACGCTGCGCATCGCCACCGACCGGCACGATGAGCGGAACCGCAACGCCGTCGCCGCCGCCGTCAAGCGAAACCTGACCCGCGCGGGCATCAGCGTACGATCCGCGGAGTCGGTAGGTCTGCGGGAAGCCGCCACCGGCGGACACCTGGAACCCATCCTGGTGATACTGCTGGCGACCGCCCTGCCGATGGGGCTGATCGGCTGCATCGGGCTGGCGTCGACGATGGGCGCCAACGTGCTCGACCGGACCCGGGAATTCGGCGTCATGCACGCCATCGGAGCCCGCCCCAGGACCGTGCGCCGCATCGTGGTCGCGGAAGGCGTACTCATCGCCATCGCCAGCTGCCTGGTCGCGGCCGTCCCCGCCGTCGGGCTCACCGTGGCGTTGAATGCCGTACTCGGGAATCTGTTCTTCTACGCGCCGCTGCCGTTGCGGATCTCCGTCCTCGCCGCTGCCATCTGGACGGCACTGGTCGTCATCGGCGCCATCCTCGCCACCGACGCGGCAGCCACCCGTGCCTCCCGCCTGACCGTACGTGAGGCCCTCGCGTACTTCTGAGAACGCGCCGACTGAGAGGAAGCCCACCATGGCCGACCGGGCCCGCCACGCAGCGATGAGGCGACTGGTCAGAGTGCTGGCCTTGACGGCGGCGCTGGCGATGGTCGCCACCGCGTGTAGCGGCGACAACGACACCACCGGCCGCGTCCCCGATGACCGCGCGACCACCGGCGGCGAGCTCGGCGGCACCTTGACCGTCTACTCGCGCGAGCGGGACTTCGCCGAGCCGCTGTTCGAACGGTTCGAGCAGAAGACCGGGATCAAGATCCGGGCCCGCTGGGGAGACCCGGTCGATCTGGCCGACCAGATCATCGCCGACGGGACAGACTCGCCCGCCGACGTCTACTACGGACCGCTCAGCGACGCACTCGGAACGCTCAGCGCCGCGGGGCGACTCGCCAGGCTGTCCGACGAGCAGCTCAACCGGGTACCTGAGGCGTACCGGTCGCCTGACGGCACCTGGGTCGGGACCGCAGGCCGCGCACATGTCGTGTTTTACAACACCGACAAGCTCAGCGCCGACGACCTGCCCGACTCCATCCTGGGATTCACCGATCCCGCCTGGCGTGGCCGCATCGGCTGGGATCCCACCAGCCGCTCCCTGCGGGACGTCGTCACAGAACTGCGTGAGCTAAACGGCGAGGACGCCGCTCGCCGCTGGCTCGAGGGGATCCAGGCGAACCGGCCCGCGGTGTTCCGTGGCGCGATGCCGATCATCGACGCCGTGGCCGCCGGCGAGATCACCGACGTCGGCTTCGGGAGCCACTCGTACCTGTACTACATGCATGCCGACGGCAAGGCCAGCAACGTCGCGGCCAAGTTCTACCCCGGCAAGCCCGGCGGCCTGCTCAACCTGGGCGGCGTCGGCATCATCAAGGACACTGACAATGCGGCCGCGGCGGGCGCCCTCGTCGACTTCCTGCTGTCGCCGCAGGCTCAGCGATACATGGCCGCGGACACCTTCGAGATCCCGGTGATCAAGAATGTCAAGCCGCCCAAGGGCATCCCGACGGCCGATGAGCTGATCGTCCCCGGCCTCGAGGCGAAGCAGTTCGAGGAACTGCCGGACGCTGACCGGCTGCTCACCGAGGTCGGGATCATCGGGTGATGAAGCCGGGACCGGGGCCGACCGGCTTCACCACGCCTTGGCGCTGCGCCCATCGCCTAGTGCGCGGCGGTCCTGGCCGTACGACCCGTTCCGGCTAAAATCCCAGGGCCGTGATCGCAGCGGCGATGTCGACGTACCACGGGAGGGCAGTCGTCTCATCGACCTTGAGCCGTCAGCGTCGGATGTCCGAGCTGCATCAGGGTTTCGGCGATCATCGCGGGGACGGCCCCAGCAGGCGTGATGTCTCCGACGGCTGAAGCATCCTCGGTTATCGGAAGTGTCTGAATGGCTGAACCCCCAGCGGCCCGACGTGGCGTTCCGGCAGCACACCGTGCAAGCGTCGGGGCCCGAAGACCCGGCAGTCGCATCGATACTGCGGCGCTACGCCGCCGCAGCTGAGTTCGGCGTCCGTAACCAGTGAGCAACCCGGCCAGGCCCAGACCGGCGCCCGACGAGCATGCGACCCCCACCGGCTACCCTGCCCCGCACGCCGTGGCAATTCCCTGGAACCGTAGAGACTTGATTTGTGGGATCTTGCGCTCGTATCGCGCCGCGCGCCTTGGCGGGCAGGGGCCTTTTGGGGCCTGCTCGCGCCGCTGCCTGTCAGGGGCCGCAGAGGCTCCGGGGTCAAGGGCGGGCCGGCAGGCCCGTCGCGCAGCAATGCCGCGTAGTTAAGCGAAAGGCTGCGTGGTCCAGGATCTATGGCGGCGTGGCGAGGTTGTAGATCCCGGCGCCGGTGCGGGCGAGGAAGCCGAGGCGGGTCCATTCGGCGAGTTGGGTGAGCATGTTGCGCCGG
>WNGA01003397.1_pt1 | contig 27959 bp, 27 predicted proteins | sample 5400061 | NCBI WGS metagenome assembly WNGA01 (sample SAMN13153366, study PRJNA577476) | soil metagenome | isolation source: 100 cm soil or saprolite under grassland replicate 2 | place: USA:California | collected 2016-06-15
GAGCCAGGTAGGCCGAGCGCATCAGCCAGGCCACGTAGAGCCCCAGTCCAAGCAGCACCGCTAGCGTCAGGACCAGATGCGCGCCGATGATTCGCCGGGCCAGACTCGTACGCACTCCACTTACCATGTGAATGATAACGGGCCCCGTTTAACGGGAGGTTAACGCCTACGGCGAGGGCTGGTTGGTCGATCGTAGGGCGGGACTTGTCCCGCCCTGGGCGCTGGGCGAGGACCACCCTCGCCGCCAAGGAGATAGCAGCACTAATGGCCGTGCCCCCCCGCGCGCCAGAGCTATCGCGACTCGAGCGCGGCGGAGTAGAACCTCAGGTAGTCGGCCACGTGGTCGGACCAGTACTCGTCGCCGTGCTCGCCCTCATAGATATGCAGCTCGTGCTCGACGCCCTGCTCTTCGAGCAGCTCGTGGATAGCGCGAACGTTCAGGAGCCAGGGGTCGTCTTCGCCCACGTCCAGCCACACCTTGAGCTTCCTGGCAACTCGCGTGTGGGTGATCAGCCAGAGCGGGTTAGCCCGATTGAAGGCCTCCTCATCAGCGAAGAGGCCTTCGGGAGCCTCGTCGTAGGAGAAGCGGGTCGATGGGCTGTGCGCACCCGACACGCCGAACAGCTCAGGAAAGGTCAGCGCGAAGCGCAGCGCGGCGTCGCCACCCATCGACAGGCCCCCGATCGCCCGGCTTCGAGCCCTGGCCACCGTCCGATACCGCCGATCGACGTCGCCGACCACCTCGGTGGTGATGTGGTCGGCCCAGCGGAGCCCGTCGCGAGGATCGTTGAGGAAGTAGCTGTTCCAGCCAAACGGGAGCACGATCAAGAGCGGCTGGATATCGCCGTCGGCGATCAGCTCGTCGGCCGTCCCAGTGAGACCGAAGGCGGGCCACTGCTCCGAGTCGGCGTCGAGGCCGTGCAGCATGTACACGACCGGGTATCGCCGGGCGGACGCGTCGTAGCCGGGCGGCAGAAAGATCCAGTACGAGATGTCCTGGCTGAGCGCGCGGCTGTACAGGCTTTGCTCCAGGAGTGCCCCGCCGTTCGGGTACGAATCGCGGGGGCGGACGCTACCCGCTGGGCCTGGTGGCTGAGGGATGGTCACCTCGGGTGTCGGGGCAGCCTGGTGGTTCGGGGACGCGGTCGGCGCGGCGCTGGCAGTCCCGCTCGCGAGCGATGCGAGGATGAGTGCCGCCCTGAGTAGACAGAGCACGTTACCTCGCATCGCGGAGCTCCCTAGCCTGACCTTAGCAGACGTCCATTCGAGGCGCCAAGAGGGGACGGCCCTCACCCCCTCTTCCCTGTCCCACGCTTGGCAGAGGGGGCCACCCACCCGGGCGCGCCAGCAACCGTTGTGCCAGGCTGGCCGGGACGCATATAACGAAGTCAGGGCGTGACGAAGAACCCCTGGCGAGAAGCATGAGATCCTTCCCTTCGCTCACAGGTTACGAAAAAATCGTCGGCTACGCGCTCGTCTCACTGGCTTGTCATTCAGAGCGTAGCGAGGAATCCGTGCCCGGGCTGCGGATCCTTCGCTTCCTTCAGGATGACAATGTGGACTCAGGCTGACGGCGAGATATGCGGATCATTCTTTACACCGGCAAGGGCGGGGTTGGGAAGACCTCCGTGGCGGCGGCGACGGCCGTACGGACTGCCCAACTGGGCTACCGGACGGTGGTCATGAGCACCGACCTGGCTCACAGCCTGGCCGACAGCTTCGACCTGCCGCTCGCCCCCGAGCCGGTCCAGATCGCGCCCAACCTGTGGGCTCAAGAGACCGACATCTACTACAACCTCCGCACCCACTGGGGCCGTGTCCAGGAGTGGCTTCGTGCGCTGCTGGCCTGGCGCCAGATCGACGACATCGTGGCCGACGAGGTCAGCATTCTGCCGGGCATGGAGGAGCTGGCCAACCTGCTGTGGGTCAACCGCCACCGCGAGAGCGGCGAGTACGACGTCATCGTGGTGGACTGTGCGCCGACAGGCGAGACGCTGCGGCTGCTCAGCTTCCCGGAGATCGGGCGCTGGTGGATCGACAAGTTCCTGCCGATCCACCGCGCCGCGGCGACCGTCGTGCGCCCGATCGTACGCGCCACGGTGGGCATGCCGATGCCCGAGGACGATGTCTACGATGCCGTCCAGGACCTGTTTGGCCAGCTCGACCGCCTACATGGGATGCTCGTCGACGCGGGGATGACGTCGGCGCGGCTGGTGATCAATCCCGAGAAGATGGTCATCAAAGAGGCCCAGCGGACCTGGACCTACTTCAATCTGTTCGGCTACCCGTCTGACCTGGTGGTCCTGAACCGGGTCCTGCCGGATGCGATCCACGACGCCTACTTCGCTGGCTGGAAGGAGTCCCAGGCCCGCTACCGGGCGATGGTTGAGGAGCGGTTCGCGCCGGTCCCGATCAGAGAGGTCCCCCTGTTTCAGGATGAGGTTGTGGGGCTCGAACGACTGGAGGAGATGGCGCGGGCGCTTTTTGGCGACGAGGACCCGGCCCAGATTTTCTTCCGCGGGCGCAGCCAGGCTATCGAGAGGACGGACGGCGGATACGTGCTTACGTTGCCGCTGCCGTTCGTGGAAAAGGGTGACGTCAACCTGCTGCACGCTGGCGACGAACTGCTGGTCCAAGTAGGCCCGCACAAGCGCAACGTCATCCTGCCGCGCGTCCTGGTAGGCCTGGTTACTAGCGGCGCCAAGTTCGACGGGGACAGCCTCCGAATTCGCTTCACGCGGTAGGGCGCAGCAAGCATCGCCCCTACAGGTCGAGGTCGGGCCCTTTGGTGAGCTGGCCGCTGTATTCCATGAAGGCGGCCAGGCGCGCCAGGCCGGGGACCCGGGTCGAGAAGACCAGCCCGCCGCGGCCAAGGTAGCGAGCCACGCTCGCGGCTGACATCGGGTACCCATCCCCCTCGGCCAGCAGGGCTGCCACCTCGGCCGGCTCGCGTGTGGCCAGCTCGGTGGCCTCGCGCAGCACGTCGCGGAAGGCGGCGAACAAGGCGTCGTGGCGCTCGTACAGGGCAGTGGTGCTGAATGCCACGACCGTCGAGGTGGGTCCGCCCATCACCTCGGATCCATCGACCAGGCGATGGAGACCCGGCGTCTCCAGCTCATCGTCCAAGAAAGGGCTTTCCGCCACGTGGGCGGTCACGTCGCGGCGTGCCAGGAGAGCGGTGAAGGCCTCCGGGTGCGCTCTCGGGACCACGAGCGGGTCCAGCGAGCGCCAATCGCCCAGCTCGCGCAGGGCGGCCATGCGGAGCAGCACGTGCTCCAGGCCGCCGCGCGCGGGCACGGCGATTCGGTCGTCTGACCCGAGATCGCGAAGGGACCTCGCCTCCGCGCGGCTGCCCACCAATCCGAGTGGCAGCTCGGAGACCCCGGCCACCACCCGCGCCCGCAGCCCATGCTCGCCAGCGAGCAGGAAGGCGACCGCCGAGCCGGTCGCAACGTCGAGGCCGCCCAAGGCCAGAGCCTGGTAGACGGCTTCCTGGGTCGGGATAACTTTCCACTCGACGGCCAGGTCGGGGACCCGACGCTCGAGGAGCCGGCGCCGCTGCATGAGCAGCAGCGGAGCATAGCCGGCCTCTCGCAAGATGTTGACACGGAGCACCTGGACGGCGGCACGCTCACGATGAGCGAGCCTGGCCGGCTGGCAGGCGCTCACGAGTAGGCAGTAGGCAGTAGGCAGTAGGCAGAGGACGGCGAGCCTACTCACTACTCACTACTCACCACTCGCTACTCACTATAATCGGTCGTTTCGAGGAGGAGGTGACCGATGCGACCGAATACCGCTAGACGGTTGCTCAAAGAGGGCAAGCCGGCCGTTGGGACCTGGCTGAACCTGGGGAGTCCGCTGGCCGCCGAGTGGCTGGCCCACCTCGGATGGGACTGGCTCAACATCGATCAGGAGCACGGGGCTATAGACGTCACGCTGCTCCAGTCGCTCCTACAAGCGATCAGCACGACCGACACGATCCCGCTGGTCCGGGTGCCCTGGGCCGATCCGCAGGCGATCAAGCGGGCGCTGGACGCGGGAGCGTACGGCCTGTTCATTCCGACCATCGAGACGCGCGAGGAGGCCGAGCTGTGCGTGTGGGCGATGAAGTACCCACCGGACGGTCGGCGCGGGCTGGGCGGCTCGCGGCGGACCCTGTATGGCGGCGCCGATTATGTGCAGCACGCCAACGAAGAAATCCTGGTCATCCTCATGATCGAGACCGCTAAGGGCGTGAAGAACGCCGACGACATCCTTTCGGTGCGGGGCGTGGACGCTTGCTTCGTCGGCCCAAACGACCTGTCGGCCTCGCTCGGGCTCAAGCCGAGCCTCGACCCGGACGATCCCATCTACGACGAAGCGCTTGAGAAGATCCTCGCCGCCTGCAAGCGGCACGGCATTGCCCCAGGCCTGCACACGCCAAACGCGGAGGCATGCAACAAGCGCATCGACCAGGGCTGGCAGTTGATCGCGGTCTCGGGCGACGGTGGCTTCATGGCATCGGCGGCTCAGCGAGAGCTTCAGGCGATCCAGCGCGAGGGACGCCTGGCTACGGCCGGGGCGCAGCCAGCGTATTAGGGCGACGGACGATACACGATGGACCGGCGGTAGCCGACGTGCGTCGTCCGTCGTCTAGCTCGGTAGAACACCAGGCGCGACGCCTGGTGGATGGGTTGTCCAGGTCAGCATGACGGAGAGGCGGACGCCATCGCCCGGCCGAGGCGCGCGATCGCCTCCGGCATCTGGTCCTCGGGGGCGAAGCTGAAGGCAAGGCGCAGACATTCCTGGCCCTCCCCACTGGCGAAGCAAACGTTGCCGGGAACATAGGTGACGCCCTCGCGCGCGGCCGCCTCGTGCATCCGCTCGGGCGACACGTGCGGTTTCAGGCGCACCCAGATGAAGAAGCCACCCTCCGGATAGGTCCAGGTGGCGTAGGGCGCGCAGTGTTCTTTTAGGGCCTGGAGCATCGCATCGCGGCGACGGTGGTACCCGGCCCGAAGGATCTGGATATGGCGGTCGAGCTGGCCCGATCGGCCAAATGCAGCCGCCAGATGGCTGGCAAACGGGCTCGTGCCAGCATCCACCTTCATGCTCGCCAGCCCAGCGATCAGCTCAGGGGGACCCACCGCCCAACCCAGCCGGACGCCGGCCGCCATGATCTTCGAGAACGTGCCCAGGCGAACGACAAGGCCATCGCGATCGAGCGACAGCAGGCTCGGAAGCGTCTGGCCATCGTAGCGCAGGTCCCCGTATGCGTCGTCTTCGACGATCAACAGATCGCGCTCGCGCGCCAGAGCGATCAGGCTCGCGCGTCGCTCGGCCGGCAGCGTCACCCCGGTCGGATTTTGAAAGGTGGGCATGGTGTACAGAAACTTTGGGCGGACGCCGTCGGCATCCAATTTATCGAGCAGAGGGGCCAGATCGTCGACGACGAGGCCGGAGTCGTCGAGCGCGACTTCGACGATCCGCGCGCCGAGCATGCGAAAGGTACGCAGCGCGCCGATGAAGCTGGGCCCCTCGACGAGGACCGTGTCGTCGGGGTCGACGAACATCTGGCCGAGCATGGCGATCGCCTGCGACGAGCCGGCCGTGATGATGAACTGGTCGGGACCGAGCTGTAGGCCCTCCTGCTCGTTGAGTCGGGCTGCCAGGTAGGCGCGCAAGCCAGGCACCCCGAGCAGCTGGCCGTACTGCAAGGCCTGGTCGGCCTCACGGGCCAGGACCTCCTGGGTCAGTGCCGCGAGCTGAGCGCTTGGAAACAGATCAGGGGCCGGCATGCCGATGGTGAGCGAAATGACGTTGTCCGCGGCGGGCGCGAAGTCGCGCATGCCGGGGCGGCTGGCAAGCGTCCGCGCGGCCCGCGACAAGCGGGCCTCGATTCGGTTCTCTGAGGCAGTTGGCATCCTTGCTCCAAGCTATCAGCCATCAGCAGTCAGCTGGTCACCAAATCCATTCAACTGATAGGTGATAGCCGGCGGCTGAAAGCTGAAAGCTAGCACATCATGGAAAGCTGCGTTCGGTCCACTCGAGCGGATTCACGTTTGCACCGCCGATCCAGAGCTCCCAGTGCAAGTGTGGGCCAGTAGAGAGGCCGGTACTGCCGACCCTGGCCAACGGTTGGCCGCGCTCTACGAGCTGGCCGACCTCCACCTCGACCGCGGACAGGTGAGCGTACGTCGTGAAGACTCCAAGGCCGTGATCGAGGACGACAAGGTTACCACGCAACCGCGTCTCATCGATCAGTACGACCCGGCCGCGGTTGGGCGCTACGACTGGCCGCCCGGCCGGGCCCGCCAGGTCCACTCCCGCGTGGTGGCCGGCAACCGGTCCGCCATTGTACGAACGGAGCGTGGCGAACTCGGTGATGACCGGGCCCTGGACCGGCATCAGGAACCGGCCTTCCCAGAGGCGCGGCTGGGTCACCTTGGAATACGTAGGAGCCAGGTGACGGTCCTCCTCGTCCCGCACTGCCGAGGCTAACAGAGGCAGCAGGGTCGTTGGCACTTCCACCCTATCCAGCGGGAACTCTCCAGGCGCCACCTGGATCGAAAGCTGTTGATCGGTCTGGTTGCCAACCTGGTCCGTGCCGCTGACGACGAGGGGGACGACGGCCGGCTGATCATCCGGAGGGAAGCCGACCACCGCCCAGCCAAAGCCGTCGCCGGCCTGGACCTCGAGGCGCTTGCCCCCGAGCCAGGCCTGGATCGCGGCCGGCTCGTCCGGTCGGATGCGCAGCAGCCAGGTGTGGCCCTGGATGACACGGTCCGAAGCGGACTCGAATGTGAGCTGGGGCGGCGTGTTGTCGGAGTTGAAGCTGACCGAGCTGGAGGTCCGGTTGCGCCGCCAGGAGATGTCCTCCGCCACGACGACCGCCTGGTGGGGTCCGTCCGGCAGACTGGCCGTGTCGACGACGATCGGCTCGCCCAGCCCAAGCGGCCTGCCGTCGACCTCCGCATCGACTATTCGGGCCCGCCCACTCGGAGCGAGCTGGACGTCGATTTGGACGGCGCCCCGCACGACGGCAGGTGGACTGGAAGCGGTGACGGCTGGGGACGTGGCGTTGGTCAGCCACCAGACGCCGAAGTCCAGACTTCCGCTCGCCCAGGCGATCGCCAGGATAGGTACCAGGGACAGGAGAAAGACGGGAAGAGCTATCCCGCTCGGGGGCTTTCGCCCAGCACCGATTCCTCGTCCAGGCCGATGCCCCACATCCGCTCCAGATCACGCCGCGAGTAGCACTGAAACGCCATCAGGGTTGTCGTCTTGACGATCCCGGGCACGCGGGCCATCTTGCGGGGCACAACCTCAGCCATCTGGTCGTACTCGCGCACGCGGACGATGGCGACCAGATCGTATTCGCCCGCGACGGAGTAGACCTCGCTGACCTCGTCGAGCTCGACGAGCGCCTCGGCGGTCTCAGGTATCCGCAGGCGCTCGGCATTGATCAAGACAACCGCGGCGATCACGGCCGGGGATTGTAGCACGCGGCTGTCAGCTGTTTAACTATCAGCTATCAGCTATCAGCTATCAGGTGGGGGCGCGGCAGCGGATGGCTGACGGCTCGGTGTGCTAGCATCCGAGCCGGGGGACGGTCAGACGGCGGTCCTCCTGTTGTAGGCGGGGCCCACCGAGCGATGGAATATATGGCGCGCGCGCTGCATTTGGCGGCCCGGGCGCTGGGAACGAGCAGCCCGAATCCGGCCGTTGGGGCTGTCCTGGAGTCGGGCGGGCGGGTTGTCGGCGAGGGCTCAACACAGCCGCCTGGGCGGCCGCACGCCGAAATCATGGCGCTGCGCCAAGCCGGCGACCAGGCGCGCGGCGCCGCGCTATACGTGACCCTGGAGCCGTGCGCCCACTATGGCCGTACTCCGCCTTGCGTGGAAGCGATCATCGCGGCCGGGGTCGCCCAGGTCCACATGGCGACGATCGACCCCAGCCCCTGGGTGAATGGGGCCGGACGAGCCGCCCTCCAGCGGACGGGCATCCAGACGACCGTGGGGCAGCTCGAGCGGGAGGCCCGTCGTCTCAACGAGGGCTACCTGTGGTGGGTGACCAGCGGTCGGCCGTTGGTGACGGTGGTGTACGCGATGACGGTGGCGGGGCGGATCGCCGAGGATGGCGTGGTGGGTCTCCTGGGCGAGCCGGCTCAGGCCGAGCTGGAGCGGCTGCGAACGCGGGTCGACCGCACGGTGATCGGCACTGAGCCACTGCTCACGCAGGACCCTGGCCTGGCGGGACTGGGCGCGGCTGGGGTGACCTCGCTGATGGTGGAATGCGGGTCGACGAGCCTGTTCGAGCTGCTGGCCGCAGGCCTGGCGGACAAGCTGGTGGTCTTCATCACGCCGGGCCTGGGCGACGGGCCGACGGACGTGGTCACCGAGACAAGCCCATTGTCAGGACCGGTCCGGCTGCGCGGGGTCACCTACGAACGACTGGGAGAAGATCTGATGATCGTCGGCTACACGCGGGCATGTTCACCGGGCTCGTAGAGGAGATCGGGCAGGTCAGGGAGCTTGTCGTCGCCTCCGATGGTACGCGGCTGTCGATTGGGGCCGTCAAGGTTCTGGACTCCCTCGCGACGGGTGACAGTATCGCGGTCGACGGGGCCTGTCTGACCGTAACGGAGTTGGATTCGGGCGGATTCTGGGTCGGGCTGTCTCCCGAGACCGGCCAGCGGACGAATCTGGGAGAGCGACGGGCCGGCGACCGGCTCAACCTCGAGCGAGCCGTCCAGGCTGGGACGCGCCTCGGGGGCCACTATGTTCAGGGGCACGTGGACGGAGTGGGGCGAATCGTCGACCGGCGACCGGACGGCGATTCGCTCCGAGTATGGTTCAGCGCGCGGGCTGACCTGATGCGCTACGTAGTGGTTAAGGGTTACATTTGTATCGACGGCGTGAGCTTGACGGTCACGGAGAGGGCCGGAGAGCGGTTTGGAGTGGCGCTGGTGGCGTACACTCAGGGAGCGGTGGTCTTGCCGAGCAAGCCGGTTGGGGCCAGCGTCAACCTGGAAGTGGACGTGATCGCCAAGTACATTGAGAGCCTCCTGGAGAGTCGATTTGAGCACGAGCGGGGACGCTAGCAGGTCCAACGGTTCAAGACCGACCGACTCGTTCTGCGACGTGCCAGAAGCGATCGCCGACTTCAGCGCCGGGCGGATGGTCGTGATCGTCGACGACGAGGACCGCGAGAATGAGGGAGACCTGGCGATCGCGGCCGAGCACGTCAGCCCTGAGGCGATCAACTTCATGGCTGCCCACGGACGCGGCTTGATCTGCATGCCAATGCTTGGCAGGCGGCTGGATGAGCTCCAGATCCCGCTCATGGTCGTCCGCAATGTGCCCAGCCAGTCGACTGCGTTCACCGTCTCGGTGGACGCCAAGCAGGGCGTTTCGACCGGCATCTCGGCCTACGATCGGTGCCTGACCGTTAGGGCGCTGATCAACCCCAACAGCACGCCCGAGGACATCGTCCGGCCGGGCCATCTTTTCCCCTTGCGCTACGCCGAGGGCGGCGTGCTCAGGCGGGCCGGCCACACCGAGGCCTCGGTCGATCTGGCGCGGCTGGCGGGGCTGTACCCGGCCGCCGTGATCTGCGAGGTAATGAACGCCGACGGATCGATGGCCCGGCTGCCCGAACTCGTTACATTCGCGCGGGCTCATGGCATCAAGATCTTTACCGTCGCCCAGTTGATCGAGTATAGACGGCGGACCGAGAAGCTGGTTCAACGAGTCGCCGAGGCGGCCATCCCGACCGAGTTCGGCGACTTCACCTGCTACGCCTACGAGTCGATCCCCACCAACGAGCATCATCTGGCGCTGGTTAAAGGCGACTTGCGAACGGGACCGCCCCCGATGGTCAGAATGCATTCGGAGTGCCTGACCGGGGACGTCTTTGGCTCGCGGCGTTGTGACTGCGGCGATCAGCTCAGGATGGCGCTCAAGATGATTGGGGAGGCCGGTCGCGGGGCGCTGGTCTACCTTCGTCATCACGAGGGGCGGGGGATCGGGCTCTTTAACAAGCTGCGCGCATACAAGCTCCAGGAGGACCAGGGTCTCGACACGGTCGAGGCGAACATTCACCTGGGCTTCCCGCCGGACCTGCGCGATTATGGGATCGGGGCCCAGATCCTGGTCGACCTCGGCCTCCAAAAGATCAAGCTCCTCACCAACAACCCCAGTAAGCGGGCCGGGCTGCACGGCTTCGGGCTCGAGGTGGTGGATCGGGTGCCGCTGGTCGCCACGACGACCGATTCGAACCGCAAGTACCTCGAGGCGAAGCAGACGAAGATGGGACATCTGCTCGAGCTCGACGCGCACCAGGGCGCCGATCTCCAACCGACCGGCGTCGGATCGAGGGCGACCCAGAACGAAGGCGAGGTCGACCTTCCCATCGACGCCGGTCTCGAGGCTCGCGGCGCACGCCGTGCGCCCCTGCAGGACTGAGCTTGGGTCGAGAGCTGCGCGGCCAGCTGGCTGGAGAGGGCCTGCGGATCGCGATTGTAGTCGCCCGGTTCAACGAGCTAGTGACGCGGCATCTGCTCGAAGGCGCTCGTGACGGCCTCCTCCGCCATGGTGTGTCCGCCGACCACATCGACGTGGCCTGGGTGCCCGGTTCCCTGGAAATCCCGCTGGCCGCCAAGAAGATGGCCGCGAGCGGCGACTACGCGGCGGTGATCTGTCTGGGTGCGGTGATCCGTGGCGAGACCAGCCATTTTGACCAGGTCGCGAACGGCGTCAGCGGCGGGGTAGCGCGCGTGGCGCTGGACACCGGGGTGCCGACAATCTTCGGGGTGCTGACCACTGACAGCGTCGAGCAGGCGCTTGACCGGGCCGGCCTGAAGGCGGGCAACAAGGGCTACGATGCGGCCGAGAGCGCCCTGGAGATGGCGAGCCTGCTGGCGGCGCTGGCAGAGGCGGGTCGCAGGACCGTCCCCCCAAGTCAGGACTAGCCTGATCGCGGGTAAAGGGTCCCTGCCCTCACCCCCTGGCCCCCTCTCCCTCTCGGGGGAGAGGGGGAAACGACTTCCCCTCTTCCCTTGAGGGAGAGGGGCAGGGGGTGAGGGGACTCAGGCTTTCTCTCCCAGCTTGCGCTCGGTGCCGCTGAGGAGCCGTTCGATGTTGTCGCGGTGGCTGACGACGATGAAGAGCGGCACGAGCAGGCCGTACAAGAAGTAGGCCGGCGGGTAGCCCGCGAATACCACGAGCGCGATCCCGATCGCACCCGCGCTGACCGTGCCGGTAATCGAGCCGAGCGACACGTACCGAGTGGCGGCGATCGCCAGCGCCCCAACGAGGAATCCAAACAGCGCGATCTCGGGTTGGATCACCGCTAGGCCGCCCATCGCAGTCACCACGCCGCGCCCACCTCGGAAACCAATAAATGGCGAATAGCTGTGGCCCAGGACAGCCGTGCTGGCAGCCACCACCTGAGCCCACGGATCGCCATTGGCCAGAGCGCGCGCGACCAGCACGGCCGCAACGCCCTTGGCGAAGTCGGCCGCGAAGACGAGGGCGGCCGGTCCTGGCCCAACCACCCGTAGGACGTTAGTCGCGCCGGTCCGGCGGCTGCCGACCTGCGTGAGGTCGACTCCTTTGAGCCCAGCGACGATCATGCCATTCGGGATCGAGCCCAGCAAGTATCCGAAGATCGCGCAAAGGACGAGCGGCGGCCCCATCTGGCGCCCCCTAGGTGCCTTCACCCCTACCCCCTCTCCCCAGCGTGGGAGGGGAGGTGACGATGGCCCGGGCGGGCCTAGAGAATATCATAGTGACTGCCTGGGCTCTGAGACGTGGGAGGTGGGATGAGCGTCGTCGGGGTGCTCAACGCGGGTGGCTGGGGAACCGCCCTGGCGGCGGCGCTCGGCAGGCAGGGCCATCAGGTCCGGCTCTGGGCCAGGCGCGCCGAGCAGGCCAGGGCGCTGGGCGAATCACGTCAGAACTCGACCTACCTGCCCGGCGTGCTGCTGCCCGAGACGGTCGTGACTACCGCCGACCTGGAGTGCGCGGTGGCCGGCTGCGACGTGGCTCTGCTCGTGCCGATCTCGGCAGGCGCTCGAGCGCTCGCTCGGCGGCTGGCGCCGATTCTGCCGCCGGCGGCTCTCGTCGTTCACGGCACGAAGGGTCTGGAGGTCGACACGCTGCTCCGGATGTCGGAGGTAATCGAGCAGGAGCTGGGAGCAGGATACCGTGGGCGGGTCGCGGCGCTGTCCGGGCCAACCCACGCCGAGGAGGTCGGGCGTGGGATCCCGACGGCGGCGGTCGTTTCATGTGCCGACGAGTCGGTCGCGGCGATGCTTCAGGAACGGTTGAACAGTCCGGCGCTGCGCGTCTACACCAATCGCGACATCGTGGGCGTGGAGCTGTGCGCCTCACTCAAAAACGTGGTCGCGTTGGCGGCCGGCATGAGCGATGGCCTGGGCGGCGGCGACAACGCCAAAGCGGCGCTCATGACACGCAGCCTAGCCGAGATCGGACGTCTGGCCCGGGCGGCCGGTGGGCAGGCCGGCACTGTGGCCGGTCTGGCCGGCGTCGGCGACCTGATTGTCACCTGCACCAGCCAGTACAGCCGCAACCGACGGGCTGGCGAGCAGCTCGGGCGGGGCCGAACGTTGAACGAGGTCGTGGGGCAGAGCCGCCAGGTGATCGAAGGCATCCCGGCGACCCGAGCGGGGGTGGCGCTGGCGGCGCGTCTGGGGGTGGAGATGCCGATCGCCGAGCAGGTCCACGCTATCCTGTTCGAGTCCCGCAGCCCACTCCAAGCACTCGCGGAGTTGATGGCACGCGAACCCACGGCCGAGGAGTCGGGGCGCGGTTTCCGCGCTCAGGACTAGTCCGCTTCGCGGGGCGCGGGGACCCCGCCACTACTGATCCCGGCGGTCGGGAACGGCTACAATCAACCGTCTGACGCTTATGGGGTCACGCTATGAATGAAGTCGCCGCTTTCGTGGACGTCGAGAACATCCGCTATTCGATGCTCAACCGCTGGCACCAGGAGCCAAACCCATTGGCCTGGCGGGACAAGGCGCGAAAGTACGGGCTGATCGGGATCGCCCGGGCATACGCCGATTTCGAGCAGCACCCACCCCAGCTTCGCCAGCGCCTGAGCGTGGCCGGCTTCGAGGCCGAGCACTATCCCGTCAAGCGCTACCGCGATCGCGACGGCTCCGAGCGGATCCGAAGTATCGCCGACCTCCACATGATCATCGACATCGTCGACACGGCGTTGGGGCGGCCAACCATCGACACCTTCCTGTTCTTCACCGGAGACGGCGACTTCATCCGGGTGGTCGCGATGCTCAACAACCGATTGGGCAAGCGAGTGGTGATCTGTGGCGTGCCAGAGACCACCAGCCACGACCTGGTCGTGGCGGCCGGCGACGAGGATTCGCTGGAGGTGTCCGAGGTTGTATCCTCGCCGGAGATGGATATCACCCTGATCTGCCGGGTCGACGAATATGAGCAGTCGCTGTACGGCGGGTTTCTGCCGACTCAGGGCAACCTGATCGCCTGGCTCAAGCAGCGGCTGGAGGTGGGGCTCCTGCCAAGCGAGCAGGTGGACGGCAAGATCCTGGAGTTCATTCGGCAGGGGGTCCTGTACAAGCAGCTCGAGACAAGCTCGCGCGGCAAGACGCTAACCACGACTCGGCTGCGGCGTGAGCACCCGCTGGTCGAGCAGGCCCTGGGCTCGGGTTCGCTCGACGGCGAGCAGTCCGCCGGCGGCGACGAAACCCAGGAGTATCGCCACCAGATGCCGCGCGTGGTCAGCGCCCGTCCCTGGGCGCCGGACACGCGGGGCTAGGCTAAGCGCTCACCCCCTGGCCCCCTCTCCCTCAAGGGGAGAGGGGGGAACGGGCTCCCTCTCCCCTTGAGGGAGATGGGGTTGGGGTGAGGGAGTCGACCCCAGTCCGAGCATCGAGCGCAGGACGGTCGGTTGGTCGCGCAGGGTTCGGCGCAGGTGCTTGAGCAGCGGCTCGCCGTGTGAGTGATACACGGCGGCGCCGGGCTCGTAGGCAATAACGTAGCCGGCTCGCAGCATAAGCCGTGCCCAGGCCAGATCTTCGGCGCCGCCGACGTGCTCGTCGAACGGGACCTCGGTGCACAGCCAGCGGCGAAAGGCGCCGTTGGCATTGGAGAACATGGGGTTGCGGGTGTGCCGACGCGGCCGCTCGTCCATGACGCCGCTCAGTCGCATCCCGAGCAGCTCGAGAGGAGTGGCGTTCGGGCGGGGTAGCTGGCGGCCGAACACGCCGGCCACTTTCGGCTCCAAGAACGGCTCGATCAGGCGCCCCAGCCAGCCTTCATCGGCCGGCGTCGAGTGAGCGCTCAGGCTGGCGATCAGCTCGCCCCGGGCGACGGCAATCCCGATGTTCAGCGACCTACCGTACGTGAATGACGCGGGCGGAATCTCGATCAGGGTGAGCGGGTAGCGGCGAACGATCTCGAGAGTACCGTCGGCGGACCCGGAATCGACCACGACGACCTCAAAGCCATCGCCGAAGCGCTGGCTGAAGACCGCGTCGAGCGCCTCGCCGATGAATCGGCCCTCATTCTTGGCGCGAATGACGACTGAAGCCCGCACGCCGGCCCCCACAGCCGCGAGCCGCCCAGGGCGGTCACGACAAGGACTTCCTATTTGCGATTCTACGGCCCAGCGCTGTGCACCCACAAGGAAAAGGGGGGCGAGGCTGCGTTGACGCGGCTCGGTGGAGGTCGGGTACAATTCGGTCGCTGCCGAGTCGCCGCTCGGCGCATGGTGGGCGTAGCGTAGCGGTTAACGCGCCAGGTTGTGGCCCTGGAGATCGTGGGTTCGAATCCCATCGCTCACCCCGCACGAGCTATCAGCCATCAGCTGTCAGCGGTCAGTAGCGGTTAGCTCGTGATGGCTGACAGCTGATAGCTCGTATGCGCCCGTAGCTCAGCGGACTAGAGCACGTGGCTTCGGACCACGGGGTCGGGGGTTCGAATCCCTCCGGGCGTGCCAGGGTGAAAGCGGCGGGATGGCGAGCATGGGGGGGATGAGGCGTTTCCTGGCTCTGGCTGCCCTTGTGGGCGCGATTCTTGTTCACAGCTCGGCGCTGGCGCAAGTGGTAACGATCAGCGTGGAGGATGGCCTGGAGGTCACTCCGCCAGCGGTCCAGATCGACGCCGGAATGACCGTCACGTTCACCAACGACGGGCTGCTGGTGCACAACGTGGTGGCTGACGATGGAGTATTCGAGTCGCCGCTGATGGCGCCGGGCGACAGTTGGTCGACCGTCCTCGACGTCCCGGGCACCCACGCCTTCCACTGCATGCTCCACCCCGGACTGATGGCGGGCACGATCACGGTCCGCTAGCACGGTCCGGGCAGGTCCCCACCCCCAACCCCGCTCTGGCAAGCGTGGCGGAGGGGGGAGGGCGAGAGTTCTCGGGAAGTCAGGCGGCCCACTTACGCTTTTGCTACACTTCCGGGCGCGGTGGGTAGCGGAGCGGGCCGTTGACGAAGGTCATCGTAACGGGCGCGTTGGGGCGGATGGGGCGTGAGGTCGTCGCCGCGCTCGCCAACGACGCCGAGCTGGACCTGGCCGGCGGGGTCGACCCGCGCGCGGCTGAGGAGTACCTCGACCTGCCTGGCGGGGGCGGCCTGATCCCGATCGGGCGCGACCTGGAGAGCATCATCACGCGGGTGAAGCCGCGCGTGATGGTGGATTTCACGCACCCAGACGGCGCCATGAGCAACGCGCGGACGGCGCTGCGGATGGGCGTCTCGCCGGTTGTCGGGACGAGCGGGATCACGCCAGACAACCTGGCTGAGATCGAGCGTCTGGCCGACGCGGCTGATATTGGGGCCGTCGTGGCGCCGAACTTCGCGGTCGGGGCCAATCTGATGCTCCACTTCGCGCGGGTGGCGGCGCGGTTCCTGTCCGCGGCCGAGATTATCGAGCTTCACCACGACGGCAAGGCCGACGCTCCGTCTGGCACGGCGCTCTCGACGGCGCGTGCAATGCGGGAGGCCAGAGGCGAGGCGTTCGCCGATCCGCCCACGACGACGTTCACCCTGGAGAGCGTGCGCGGTGGGGTGGAGGGCGGTATCCGTATCCACAGCGTCCGCCTGCCCGGGCTGGTGGCTCACCAGGAGATCATCTTTGGAGGACCCGGCCAGATCCTGACCATCCGGCATGACTCGATCGCGCGAGACTCATTCATCCCAGGCGTCGTGCTGGCTGTCAAGGAAGTCGTCAAGCGCAAGGGTCTGGTATACGGGCTGGATCGCCTGATGGGGCTGTAACGAGCTATCAGCTATCAGCTATCAGCTATCAGCAAACAGGAGTTTGACCGCTGACTGCTGGCAGTTGATCGCTGATAGCTGAGGGCTGATAGCTGATGGCTGGGTTGAAAATTGGCGTGGTTGGCGCGACCGGGATGGTCGGTCGCGAGTATCTGGGGGTCCTGGAGCACTCGCGGCTGCCGATCGGCTCGCTGCGCCTGTTCGCGTCGCGGCGCTCGGTTGGAACGCGGCTGCCGTTCCGCGGCGAGTCGTTGCCCGTTGAGGAGTTCACGGTCGCCAGCTGCCGGGGTCTGGACCTGACGCTGTTCAGCGTCTCGGCCGAGCTCGCTCGTGAACACGCGCCACGGGTGGCCGCGGCGGGGACACTGGTCATCGACGACAGCTCGGCTTTCCGTCTCGATCCGGGCGTCCCACTGGTGGTTCCGGAGGCCAACCCCGAAGATGCCGCGCAACATCGCGGGATCATCGCGGGCCCAAACTGCTCCACCACTCAGATGGTTGTGGTGTTGGCTCCGCTGCACCGCGCCGCCCGACTCCGCCGGGTGGTGGTGGACACCTATCAGGCAGCGTCTGGAGCTGGGAAGGCAGCGACGGACGAGCTGATCGCCCACACGCGCGCGATTCTGGCGGGCAAACGCCCGGTCCCAGAAGCCCACCCCCATTCGTCGGCCTTCAACCTGTTCCCGGCCATCGACGCCTTCCGCGACGACGGCTACACGAAAGAAGAGTGGAAGATGCTCGCCGAGACTCGCAAGATCATGCACCTGCCGCGGCTGCGCCTCTCGGCAACCTGTGTCCGGGTGCCCGTGCCGATCGGGCACTCGGAGGCGCTGCACGTCGAGCTGGAACGGCCGATGGATCCAGCCGAAGCGCGAGCCCTTCTGGCGGCTGCGCCGGGCGTCGAAGTGGTGGACGACCCGGTCAATGGCCGTTATCCGCAGCCGATCGAGGCGGCTGGCCGCGACCCGGTCTATGTTGGCCGAATTCGGGCAGACGTCTCACTGCCCGGCGGCATCGCGCTGTGGGTCGTGGCCGACAACCTGCGCAAAGGCGCCGCGCTAAACGCGGTGCAGATCGCCGAGCTGGTGTTGGCACGGCCGGTAGGGGCGGGGTCTCCCCGCCCCGCGAAGCGCGCTTCTTCTGGGCGCGGAAACCGCGCCCCCACGGACGTTCCTGCTGGCAGCAGGGTCATCCGTTGATAAGGCGACGTCATTCTCGGTACCCTATTCATCAGGAGGCGAGCAATGGCTGAATTTGGGCGCGTACTCACGGCTATGGTCACCCCGTTCGACGAGGCTGGGCGGGTGGACTACGCGCGAGCGAAGGAGCTGGCGCTAGCGCTGATCGATTCTGGGACCGAAGGGCTCGTGGTGTCAGGCACGACCGGCGAGGGGCCTACCCTGACGAGCGAGGAGAAGCTCCGACTGTTCCGCGAGGTGCGCGGGGCGATCGGCAGTCGGGCGACGATCGTGGCCGGGACAACGAATTACAACACCGCCGAAAGCATCGAGCTGAGCCGCGAGGCCGCGCGCGAGGGTGTTGACGGGATCCTGGGAACCGTCCCCTATTACAACAAGCCGCCCCAGCAGGGACTCTACGCGCACTTCAAAGCGATCACCGAAGCCGTTGACCTGCCGATCATCCTGTACAACGTGCCGCCCCGGACGGCGACGAACATGTTGCCGGAGACGACGATCCGCCTCAGCGAGATCGAGAACATCCTGGGCATCAAGGAGGCGAGCGGCAACCTCGACGCGGTCGCCCAGATCATCGAAGAGAGCCGAGATGGCTTCAGGGTCTGGAGCGGCGACGACGTGTCGACGCTGCCGATCCTGTCGCTGGGGGGCTACGGGATCGTGAGCGTCGCCTCGCACCTGGTGGGCCGCCAGATCCAGGAGATGATCGAGCACCACCTGGATGGCCGCCCCGGCCAGGCCGCGGCGATCCACCGCCGCTTGCGGCCGTTCTTCAACGCCCTGTTCGTGACCACCAACCCGATCCCGGTCAAGTACGCGCTGGGGAGGGTCGGATTCCCGGTTGGTCGGCCACGCCTGCCGCTAGTCGAGGTGGACGAGAAGTCGGCCGCGGTCATCGACGCGCAACTGGAGCGAACGCGGATCGACCTGCCGGTGCCGTCCCTAACTCGCTGAGCGCCCATCTGCCGGTGGGCCGTGCCTTTGCCAGCGTTCGGCCTCAGTACCGCGGCCGTGAGGGGGCGGCAAGATGCGGCTTGTCGGCCGCTTCCTCATGTGCGGCCTTACAGCGCGAGCGGGCCAAAGGCGACCCGGCCCCCCCTACCCCCCAAGCTTGGGGGGTAGGGGGGGCCGGGTCAGAGTGCAGAGGCATCGGCCCGGTGCGCGAATGCTACGCCCCTACAGCGTCTTCGCGCGGACTCTAGCTAGGATTTCGGCGCGGAGGGTGTCGGGGGCGGTCTCGGTGCAGGCGCGGATCTTGACGAGGCGGCGGAGACGCTCTTCGAAGCGAAACAGGTGCTCGCAGGGCGGGCACTGGTCGAGGTGGAAACGCACGACCACGATCTCCTCTTCTGAAAGCTCCCGATCGAGGAACGTCTGGAGCCTGTCCAGCGTCTCCTTACATTTCTTGTGTCGGCTCATGATCCGCCCGTCCTCCCTGAAAAGCCGGCCGCCCTGGCCTGTTCGACTAGCGCCCGCTGAAGTAGCCTTCGACCACGAAACAGCCGCGACATCACCGTCCCTTTCTTCACCCCCGTGATCTCGGCGATGTCGTTGTAGGAGAATCCCTCGACGTCCGCCAGCAAGACCGCCATCCGAAAGTGGGGCGGCAACGCCTCGATCGCCGCCTTGATGTCCTCTTCCGCCAGATGGTCGAGGACCTGAGCTTCGACGCTCCCACCCCTGGACGCCGCCTCGTCGTCCAGATGATGGTACAACGCGAACTCTTCCGAGTCGTCTAACGAGTCGACGCGCGGTGCGGCAGCCGTCTTTCGGTACCGATTGATGTACGTGTTGGTGAGGATCTTGAAGAGCCAGGCCCGCAGATTGGTGCCCGGCTGGAACTGGCCGAAGAAGCGGTAGGCCCGCAGAAACGTCTCCTGGACGAGGTCCTCCGCGTCCTGCGGGTTGCGGGTCATGCGTAGAGCAGTGCGATACAGGGCGTCCAGGTTCTGGAACGCGTCGCGCTCGAAGTCGGAAGCTTCGGGGCTCGCGGCCAGGCTCGTCGACACCTCCGGGCTACCACGTTCAGGCCCACGATCACATCCAATCACGGCCATTCTTTCGATACCTCGGCCATCAGGTCAGGCTCTCCAGGCCGCAATACATCTCAACACGAGACACGGGTTGGCTATTCCGGCTCGACGATTCAGCCCGCGCCGCCGGCGGAAAGCGCGGCCAGTTTCTGGCGCGTGTCCTCGATCCGCGCCTGAGCGGTCTCCTCCATGTGAGCGAGTGTGCCGGCGCCAAGCCGCTCGAGCAGGGCGTCGAAATCGAGGCGGCGGAGGATGTGGACCTCGACCTTACCGCGCGCCCGAACGGTGGCCATGCGAGGCGTTCGCCGCAGGAAGCTGATCTCGCCAACGTAGTCACCCTCACTCAGGACGTTGACGATCTGCTCGTTGCCATCCTCGTCGGTGACGACGATCTCCACCTCGCCGCGGCCGATGATGTACAGCTCGTCGCCGTGCGTGCCCTGGCGGCAGATATCCTCGCCTTTGTCACGCTCGGCGTACAGGAGCAGCCGCCCGGTCTCCTCCAGGACCTCCGGCGGCAAGCTGGAGAAGGGGGCTAGCTTGCTCAGCCGGCGGACGGCCTGGCGCGCGCCGCTGACGGCCGCTTCGCCCAGCTCGTCCTTGATCAATTGGACGTAGAGACCATCTCGGTCCAGCAACTCGTCGTGCGTCCCTCGCTCCACGATCTCACCTCCGTCCATAACGAAGATCTGGTCGGCGTCCGTGATCGAGCCCAACCGCTGGGTGACCCTGATGACAGTGCGCAAGCCGTCAGGCCCGCGCAGAGCGGCTTCGATCTCGCGCTGCTCCGAGGCCTCGAGCGCCGAGAGCGCATCCTCCATCAGAATCACGGACGCGTCTGTCCGCAACAGCGCCCTGGCGGCCGCAAGCCGCTGGCGATGAGGCGTGGCGAGGGCGGTATCACGATCGCTGGTGACGGTGTCGTAGCCGCCGGGCAGGCCCAGGATAAACTCGTGCAGGCCGACCCTCTTCGCGGCCGCGACGACCTCCGCCTCGGTCGCCGTCGGACGGCCCAGGAGGATGTTCTCGTAGATCGTCATGTTCAACACGAACGTCTCCTGGGCCAGGGTGATGACCTGTGCGCGGACCGACTCGCGGCGGACCTTCTTGACGTCCGCGCCGTCCCAGGTGATCGTCCCCTCGGTGGCCTCGTAGAGGCGGGGCAGGAGCTGCATCAGGCTGGCCTTACCAGCCCCGGTCGGCCCTACGAAGGCCACCTTGCCACCGGCCCGTATCTCCAGGGTTAGCTCTTTGAGCAGGTTCTTGCCCTGGGTCTGAGCGAAGCTGACCTTGTCGAATCTAATCGCGTCCGTGAGCGGCCCGACGTCGACCGCGTCCGGCGGGTCTTCCTCAGGCTTTCGTTTGAAGGTCGCGCCGAGCCGGTCCAGGCCGTCGGCCGACAACGACATGGTTTGAAAGGCGCCGGCAAACAGACCCGCCGGAGCGTACAGGCGGAGGAGCAGGGCGTAGAAGGCGAACAGACCGCCCGCGGTCAGGTCTCGACCACCGCTGTACACCACGACCAGACCACCAATCACCAGTATCGCGACCTGGGCGGCGTTGGTAATGAGCGTGCTGGCGCGCGCAAACGCCTGGGTGATGACCATGTTGCGGATGTTCAGCTCACGGTTGATGTCCAGCTTCTCGCGAAAGCGCTCCATCACCCCTCGCCGGGCGTTCCACGTCTTGAGCAGCGGCTGGGCAGTCATGTTCTCCACCACCAGCTGCTGAATCTCCTGGGACCGACGGGCGGTCTCGCGCTGGTTGTCCCGGATAGTCGCCCGACCCTGGCGCGCCGCGAAGGCGAAAGCCGGCAGCCCGAGCAGAGCGACGAGTGACAGCCACAAGTTCACCGAGATCATTGTGGCCGCGAAGATCACGATCTGCAGGCCGCTCGACACGATCGGCACCAGGCCGGCCGAGAACGCCGCGGGGACGTAGGCGATGTCGGTGAAGAAGCGCTGGGTAACTTCTGTGACCGGCGTGCGCGAGTGATAGGCGATCGGCAGCTGCTGGAGGTGTTCAAGAAAGCGCATCCTGAGGTTGAAGTTGACTCCCTGGCTAACTTTGGCCGTCAACGCCGTCTGGCGGATCAGGGCCGCCGCGTTGACCAGGAACATGAAGACCATCGCGGCCGCCAGCCCGTATAGAGCGTTATCCTGGTCCTCGCGCAGGATCCGGGTCCCAGCTGGCCAAATAAACGGGACCCCAAAGCCGAGTGGACGCTGGCCGAGAATGTTGTCGATGATGAAGCGGATGCCCAACGGCATGAAGACGTTGAAGGCTACCCCGAGCAGGATCATGACCAGGATCTGAGCGAGCTCCGGCGTGTACGGGTGGAGGAAGGGCAGCGTCCCCTTAATGGCCGCCAGCGTCTTGCCGCCGCCGGCCTGGGCGCTGGCCTCCATGCGGCGGAGCCAGGTGCGATCGAGGTCGGCCAGCGGTCTTCCGTAGGCCCGCCTGATCGCGTCGGGCGCGCCGCCCCGAGCTGCCACCAGGAGGCGGCGGAAGCGCTCTGGTCCGCGCCACTCGATCAGATACGTCACGAACGCCACGGCGGTGGTGGTGGTGGAAGCCGAGCGACGTTCGGCGTGCTGGCGGACCACGTTGACGAGCGGCCGGAGCTGGCCCTCCTCGCGCATCCTGTCGGCGCGCTTACCCGCCTCGGCGAAATACTCTGATCCGGCCTTACCGGCCAGGTAGCCGGCCAGGCCGTCCTCCCAGAACCGGCTGTCTGGCACGCCCGACCCCAGCGCGCTGCAGAGGACCAGGTGGGTCAGCTCAAATTGCGGATAGGCGCCCGCCGTTTCGGAGGTGACCACCGTCCAGATAGCGTTCGCCTCGATGTCCATCCGCGTGTTTAGGCCTGGCTGGTGCCCATCCGACTCGCCTTCGAGCATTTCGCACAGGTAGACGTGGATTGGCTTGAGCGAGCTGAGGTCGACCTCCAGGAAGGCGCAGACCTCGGCCAGCGCCTTCCGCCAGTGCTCGGCGACGGCGTCGACGTTCTCGTGGGCGTAGGAGCCCTCGTGGTAGGAGAAGACGAGCGGCCCTACTGTCCGAGTCTCCCAAACTTCGGTGGCGACCATATCCGGCGTCACTGTACCACCGCCCCGCAGGCTGGTCAAAGCGACGCGCCCTTCAATAACAAGAATACGCCGGCTCGCTACGAGATGGATCAGAGCGAGAGGAATGAGGAATGAGGAATGGACAGGACTAGACGTTGAAGAGGATGGTGATCACGTCGCCGTCCTGCACGGGGTAAGTCTTGCCCTCGGCGCGCAGGTGGCCACGTCGGCGGGCCTCGGCGAAGCTGCCGGCCTCCACAAGCTGGTCCCAGCGGATCACTTCAGCCCGAATAAACCCGCGCGCCATGTCGGTATGGACCATGCCCGCCGCGTCCAGGGCCGAGCTGCCAGTCCTGATCGTCCAGGCCCGACACTCCTCCACCCCGACGGTGAAGAAGGAGATCAAGCTCGCGAGCCGGTACGAGAACTGGATCACCCGCGGCAAGTCCGACTCGGCCATGCCGAGCGCCTCCCTGAACTCGCTCGCTTCCTCGGGCCCGAGCTCGGCCAGTTCAACCTCCAGCTTGCCGGCCAGGCTGGCCACCCCGGGCGGGCCCGGTGTGGGCTGGTGGGGCGCGCCGAGCGCGGCTCTGATCTCGGCGACCAGGCGATCGGCGTCGGCACCGGGCTCGTCGCCGTTGAGCAGGACCAAACGGGGCTTGGCGGTCAGGAAGCCGTAGCCACGGAGCAGCTTCTCCTCGGCCGGCGCCAGCTCGACCCCCATCAGAGAACGACCGCCAGCCAGGACCTCGTGCAGCCTCCCGAAGAGCTCCAGCTCGGACTCTCGGAGCTGCCGTTCGGCAGGACCGCCTTTCGAATGCTGGACTTCCTTCCGCAATCGTTCCAGGCGCTTCTCGACGACGTCGAGGTCGGCCACGGCGAGCTCCAGGTTGATGGCCTCCAGATCCTCGAGCGGCGTTGGGTCGGTGCCCCGGGTCGCGGCGCTACCAAAGGCACGCACGACCTGGAGCAAAAGGTCCGTATTGCGCAGATGAGCGAGTATGGCGGCGGAGTTGTCGCGGCCCGAGCCGCGGGCGATGCCGGCGACGTCGACGTACTGGACCTCAGCGGGCGTGACCTTCTTAGGCTTGAAGAGCGGCGCAACGGCGTCGAGCCGGGGGTCGGGCACTTTGACGGCCGCGAGGTTTGGATCCGACGTGGGAGCAGAGTAGCCGCCAACCGTCGCCCGCGCGCCGGCCAGGGCGTTGAAGACGGTCGTCTTGCCCGCGCCGGACAGTCCCATGATCCCAATCTGCACGACACTTTATATAGGGGATGGGGGTTGGGGGCCAGGGGCCAGGAGCCAGGAGCCAGGATGTTGCCCCCATCACCCCTCCCCCAGCCCCTATCCCCCAGCCGTGTCACTTCGCGACGAGTTCGAACAAACCGCCTTCGAGATCCTCGATACCTGGCACAGGCTCAACCCTGTCGAGGCGTCGTGGCTGGGAATCCACGCCTACGACGACCAGCTTCGTGAGCTGAGCGGGGAGGGGATCGAGGAGCAGGCGGCGTTCCTCGGCGACTCCCTCCAGCGGCTGGGCGGCATCTCGGTAGGAGAGCTGCCGACTGAGCTGGCCGTCGACTATCAGCTTCTGGTGGCGACCCTTCGGTCGGAGCTGTGGTCGATCGAGAAGGCTGCCGATTGGCGGCGTAACCCAGCCATCTACGTTCAGGAGCCGCTGTTCGGACTACTCGTCGTGGCGACCCGCGAGTACGCACCCCTGGACCAGCGGGCGGCGAGCCTGCTGGGCCGACTGGAGCGACTTGACAAGACGCTGCAGGCCGGACGGGTGAACATCAGCAACCCGCCGGCCATCTTCGTCGAGACGGCGGTCCAGGCGGCGCGGGGCGGAGCGAGCTTCGTCCGGCGGGCTGTTCCGGACGTGGCCGACCAGGTGCCCGACCTGCGCGACGCGCTGCTCAAGGCGTCCGAACGGGGCGGCGCGGGGCTGGACCAGTTCGCGGACTATCTGGCCTCGGAGGTGCGGCCGCTCGCCAACGGCGAGGTTGCGATCGGCCGCGAGCTGTTCGAGGAGCGGCTGCACGATTGGCACATGCTCGATATCACGGCGGTCGAGCTGGAAGCGGCCGGCCGACGGCTGTTCGACCAGACCGTGGTCCAGCTTCGCGAGCTTGCGGCCGACGTCGCGCCCGGACGGGACTGGCCGGAGTTGGTCGAGGAGGCCCGAGCCGAGCATCCGACAGCCGACGAGCTGCTGGACGCGTATCGCGACGAGCTGGCGCAGCTGCGAGCTTTCATCCATGAACGAGAGCTGCTGACCATCCCCGAGGGCGAGCGGCTAGACGTGGTAGAGACGCCCCTCTTCGAGCGGGCGGTGATCCCCTACGCGGCCTACATGCGGCCGGCCCCGTTTGAGACGAGCCAGGAGGGCCAGTTCTGGGTGACGCCGATCGACGCTGACCGGCCGCCAGAGGAACGGGCGGCCCAGCTCCGCGAGCACTGCCGCGCCAGTCTCTCGATCACCGCGCTGCATGAAGGCTATCCGGGCCACCACTTGCAGCTCGTGCTGGCGAACGCCGTCCCCTCGTTCGTCCGCAAGCACGCCGCGAGCGATCTGTTCGCCGAGGGCTGGGCTTTTTACTGCGAGCAGCTGCTTGGCGAGCACGGCTACTACACCGATTGGCGGCTCAGGCTGTTCCAGCTCAAGGACCAGCTCTGGCGGAGCGCGCGTGTGATCATCGATCCGAGCCTGCACACGGGTCGAATGAGTGTCGAGGAGGCCGTCGAACTGTTGGTCGAGGGCGCCCACCTGGCACGCGCGCAGGCCGAGGGTGAGGTGCGCCGCTACTGCATGACGCCGACGCAGCCGATGACCTATGCGATGGGCAAAGAGCAGATCCTAGTCCTACGCGACGAGTTGTCCGGCCTCCCGCAGCGGCGGTTTCACGACCTCTTGCTGGCCAGCGGCACGCTCCCGTTCGCGCTCGTCCGGCGGGAGATACGTTCCCGTTTGTCATCCTGAGCGCAGCGAGGGAACCGCACCCCGGGCTACGGTACGGTTCCTTCGCTGCGCTCCCAACGAAAATGAACTTTCATTCGCTCGGGGCGGGCCGAAGGCCCATGACTCCTCAGGATGACAATGCCGAGCGGCTCAGTCCTCGTCGCCGCCGCTGAGGAAGCCAAAGATACGCAGGATGGCGAGGAACAAGTTGAAGATGTCCAGATAGATGCTGACCGCCATCATGACGGCGTTTCCCTCACCCTGTTCCGCGTACTTGAGGCGCTGGATGTCGTACATGACGAAGCCGGAGAACAGGATCGCCGTAACGGCCGACAGGAGCAGGTAGAAGAGCGGCGACTGGAAGAAGATGCCGACCAGCCCGGCCACGATGACCGCGATCAGCGCCGCGCTCAAATATCCGGCCATCCCGCTCAGATCGCGCTTGGTAGTCCAGGCGTAGGCGCCGAGCGCCAGCGTCAGGCCGGCCGTGGTGGTCGCCGCGTTGATCACGACGCTGCCCATCCCGCGCGCCACATAACTCTCGATGATCAGTCCGAGCGCCATACCCTCGAAAACGCTAAAGGCGTAGAACAGGCCCAGTCCAACGGCTGGCCTGGCGCGCAGCAAGAACAGGGCGATCAGACAGCCGATCGAGCCGACGATCGACAACAGCAGCGCGGCTGGGCCCAAGGCGCGTCCGATGACGGCGCCACCAGCCGTGAACACCAGCGAGAACGCCAGCAGGCCAAACACCTGGCCGACCAGCGTCCCCCGCCGCGCCCGCTCCAGAGCTTGATCGTAATACATCTCGCAGCTCCCTCCCTGCCCGCGACACTCGATAAGCGAAGCCACCTCGATTATATAGGCCACAGCCAACATTTGCATCACTTCAAGACCTTAACTTCATGAGGTGGCACGTACGGCGCGTGGGAGAGGGGGCCAGTCATCCGGGGACCTCCGCGGGTCTGCCCCCACGCGGGTACAATCGCAACACGAGTGTGAGTCCTGTTGCAGCGGGGTCTGGTCTGAGCGGCGAACAGCGTGCGTTGCTGGCGGCCGAGCACGCCAACATGCTGGCGTGTATTCGATGCGGCCAGTGCCTCACGTCGTGCCCAACCTACGTGCTATCGATGCACGAGGCGGAGGGCCCGCGGGGGCGTGTGGCGATGGCTCGCGCACTGCTCGAGGGCCAGCTCGAACTAACGCCCGAGCTGATTGCGCACGAGCGCAACTGCCTGGTATGCGATGCGTGTAGCGCGATCTGCCCGGCCGGGGTGCAGATGGACCCGCTCCAGGTTGCGCTGCGGGCCGCGATGGACTCCAGCGTCACGCGACCGCCCTGGCAGCGGCTGATGCGAGGGCTGGTGTTCCGCCAGGTCTTCTCGAACATGCGCGTCTTTCGGTCAATCGTCCGCTTGCTCTGGCTGTATCAGCGATTCGGCGTGCAGCGGCTGGCGCGTGGGCTGGGCATCTTGAAGCTGCTGCGCATGGAGGAGATGGAGACGCTGCTGCCGCGCGTGACGGAAGACTTCCTGGTGCCACGGGGCGAACGGCACCCGGCTTCAGATGGGAGCCGTGAGCCTCTGGGCGTGTCGTTCTTCGCGGGCTGTATCATGTCGACCGCGTTCGCCGAGATCGATCGGGGCACGATCCGGGTCCTCCAGCGGGCCGGCTGCGACGTGGAGAACACCGCTGGCCAGGGCTGCTGCGGGGCGCTCAACTTCCACGCCGGAGACCTCGAAGGCGCCAGGCGCTTGGCCCAGCGCAACATCGCGGCGTTCGAGGAAGACTTGGGCGGCCCGATCGTGGTCAACTCGGCCGGTTGTGGGGCCATGCTCAAGGAGTACGCGCACCACTTCCGCGACGACCCGACCTGGGCCGAGCGCGCCAGGGCGCTGAGCGCCAGAGTCAAAGACGTGACCGAGCTGCTGGCCGGCCGCGAGCTGCCGATGCGGCGCGATCTGGGCGTCAGCGTGACGTATCAGGAGCCGTGCCACCTGGCGCACGCGCAGCGCATCGTCCATTCCGGGCCTCGAGCTGCGAGAGATGGCCGAGAGCAGCCTGTGCTGCGGCAGCGCGGGGATCTACAACCTCACCAACCCGGTCGAGTCGCGGCAGCTTCGAGACCGCAAGCTCGACAATGCCCTGGCGACCGGGGCCAGCGTGATCGTGACCGCCAACCCGGGCTGCCTGATGCAGCTCCAGGGCGGGCTGGCAAGACGGGGCAGCGACGTGCGCGTCAAGCACATCGTTGAGCTGCTGGACGCCGCGACGGCGGAATGACGAATGAAGAATGAAGAATGGAGAATGGAGAACGGTGGGCCGGAGGCATGAGTTTTGGTTCGGCTGGCATCGCCTTCGATCTCCGACGGCTCCTACGGAGCAGCGAGTCGAACGCCAGCAGCTCTCGATCGTCGGTTCTTGATTCCG
>WNGA01003104.1_pt1 | contig 27954 bp, 27 predicted proteins | sample 5400061 | NCBI WGS metagenome assembly WNGA01 (sample SAMN13153366, study PRJNA577476) | soil metagenome | isolation source: 100 cm soil or saprolite under grassland replicate 2 | place: USA:California | collected 2016-06-15
CAGCAACAGACCGCCTGACCGCCCGACCGCCTGACCGCCCTTCATACCAGCGCGTTCCAGAACCGCACCGTCTCCTCCCGCAGCGGCCACCCCGACCGCACCGTCCACTCGATGCGGCGGCGGGCCACCTCGCGCAGTATCGCGTCGCGCTCGGCCGGCACGCGGGCGGCCAGGTCACGGCGCGCCTGGCGATCGAATGTGCGTCCGGGCTCGAGGTAGTCAGCGAGGTAGAGCATGCGCCCGGCCTCGTCCCAGCCGGCGTAGCCGATCGAGTGGTAGCGCACGGCGTCGAGGACCCCCTGGTCGCGCTCGCCGTCGCGCGCGGCGCGCTCCGCCGCCAGCGGGCCGTGGTCCAGCTCCGATGCCGCGGGCGCGTCCCGCAGCGCATCGTGGAGCCATCCCGCCCGGAGCCAGCGGGCCCGCTCGTCCGGCGGCACTTGCATCGCTCGCGCCCATCCGTCGAGCAGCGCCACGACGCGCTCGATGTGCGCCCGCCGCTCCGGCGTGGCGACGGCCCAGGACGGCAGCGCCACTTCAGGCGCGCACGGCCGGGTCGGCGGCCAGGCCTTCCCCCAGCACCACGTTGTCGATGAGTCGCGTCGTGCCGATGCGCGCGGCCACGAGGACAATCGTCTTGGCCGTCACCCGCTCGACCGGCGCCAGCGCTTCGTCCACGAGGGCGAGGTACTCCGGCTGCACGCCCGGAGCCGCGAGCGTCTCCATTCCTTTCTTCTGGAGCGCGGCGGCCTCGGCCTGGCCCCCGCGCCACGCCTGCTCCACGGCGCGCAGCGCGCGGGACAGGGCGAGGGCCGAACGCCGCTCGTCGGGGGACAGGTAGCTGTTGCGCGACGACAGCGCGAGCCCGTCGAGCTCGCGCACCGTGGGTGCGACGTCGATCTCAATGGGGAAGTCCAGCTCCCGCACCATCAGGCGGACCAGGGTCGCCTGCTGAAAGTCCTTGCGGCCGAACACCGCGGCATCGGGCTCTACGAGGTGGAACAGCTTCGCCACCACGGTGAGCACGCCGCTGAAGTGCCCCGGGCGGATCTTGCCCTCGAGCACGTCGCCGACGGGACCCGGCGCGACGCGGGCCACGGGCTCGCCGGGATACATCGCGGAGGTGTCCGGCACGAAGAGGGTGTCCACGCCGCGCGCCGCGGCGAGTGAGCGGTCGCGCGCCAGGTCGCGCGGGTAGCGCGCGAGGTCTTCCGTGGGCCCGAACTGCAGCGGGTTCACGAAGATGCTCATCACGACGCCGTCGGCGAGCTCTTTGGCGCGATCGACGAGTCGCAGGTGGCCCTCGTGGAGGAAGCCCATCGTGGGGACGAACCCGACGCGGCGCCCGCGCGCCTGCTCGCCGCGGGTCCAGGCGCGCATGTCGGAGAGACTGGTGATTTCCTGCATCGCTACTTCTGGAAGGAATGCTCCGCGTCGGGATACTTGCCGTTGCGCACTTCCGCCGCGAATCCCTGGACGGCCTGCTTGACCTCCTCGGCGAGGTTCGCGTAGCGCTTGACGAACTTCGCCGCAAAGCGGTCGTTCAACCCGAGCAGGTCGTGGAGCACCAGCACCTGGCCGTCGCAGTCCTTCCCCGCCCCGATGCCGATCGTGGGAATCGTGAGCGCCTGCGTGATCTCTGCCGCGAGCGGCGCGGGCACCAGCTCCAGGACGATCGCGAACGCGCCCGCGTCCTCGAGGGTCTTGGCATCCTCCTTCAGGCGCTGCGCGGTCTTGTCGTCCCGTCCCTGCACCCGATGGCCGCCCAGCGCGTGCACCGACTGGGGGGTGAGCCCGAGGTGGCCCATGACCGGAATCCCGACGTCCACCACCGCGCGCACGGTGTCGGCGATCGCCCGGCCGCCCTCGACCTTGATCGCTTGACACCCGGTTTCCGCCATCACGCGGCCGCCGTTGCGGATCGCGTCTTCCTTCGTCACCTGGTAGGTGAGGAACGGCATGTCGCACACGACCATCGCGCGCTGCGTCCCGCGCCGCACGATCTTCGTGTGGTAGATCATCTGGTCCAGCGTCGCCGAGAGCGTGGAGTCGGCCCCGGCCAGCACCTGGTTGACCGAATCCCCCACCAGCAGCACGTCCACGCCGCTCGCGTCGAGCAGCCGCGCGAACAAGGCGTCGTAACACGTCAGCATCACGATGCGCTCGCCCTTCTCCTTCATCTGCAGGAGGGCGTGCGTGGTGACCGGCTTCAAGCCGGGGCCGTCAGGCATGGGCGGCGCTCAGCGCTTCCAGCTCCGCCACCTCGCGGCGCCAGAAGTCGCGGTTGGGGAGCTCGGGATGGGGCACGGTGAGACCGGGCTCGGTCACCACGCGATCGCCGTAGCGGACGAGGTCCAGGTCCAGCGTGCGGGGCCCCCAGCGATCGCCGCGCTCTCGGCCCCGCTCTCGCTCGATCTCCAGCAAGGCGCGCAGCAGGTCGCGCGGCTCGAGCATCGTCTCCAGCAGCACCATTTGATTGAGGAACGGGCCTTGCGGAACCGGCCCGAGCGGCGCCGTTTCCTCGACCCGCGTGGCGGCCACGAGCCGGGTGTCGGGCAGCGCGGCCAGGTGCTCCCGGGCGAACGCGAGATGCGCCGCGCGGTCGCCGACGTTCGACCCCAGGGCCACGAAGACCCGCTCGAGGGTGGAGGCTGGCACGGGGGAATCCTAAGCGCTCAGGCGACGCCGGCAAAGCCGCGCGTCAGCTCGCGCAGCATCCCGGCCACCTGCTCGAGCTCGCGCGTCGCCTGCTCCAGCTCGGCCAGCCCGCGCGCCGCCTCGCTGGCGCGCGTCGCCACGCCGTCCGCTTCGCCGCGGTTCTTGCCCGAGATCTCGGCCACCGCGTTGATGCGCTGGCGCAACCGCGCGAACGCCTCGTCCTGCTCGCCCGCGGCCGACGCGATGCGCTGGGCGTGCGTGGTCGCATCGGCGGTCGCGGCCACGATCGCGTCCAGGGCTTCCAGCGCTCCGGCGGACAGCTCCTCCACGCCGCCGACGTTGACCTGCCCGCGCCGCATCTGCTCTACCACCTCGCCCACCTGACGGTGGATGTCCTGCACGAGCTCGCCCGCCTCCAACGCCGCCGCGGCGCTCTGCTCACGGCGAATCCTTTGCCGTGCTTGCCCGCCCGCGCCGCCTCGATCGCCGCGTTCAGGGCCAGCAGGTTCGTCATGTCGGCAAGCTCGCGGATCGACGCGATGAACCCGGTGATGCGCCGGCTCACCTGCCCCAGCTGCTGCACCTTCGACGAGCTCTCCCCCACAAACCCTTTCAAGGCCACCAGCCGCTCGATGGCGTCGCGGATTTGCTGGCGGTTCTTGCCGGCGACGTCGCTCGCCGCGCTGGACGCCCGCGCCGCCTCCGCGCCGTCGTTTGATACCCGGCGCGCCACTTGCGACAGCGTCTCCGTCGCCGCGAGCCCGCCCGAGACCTCGCCGGCTTCGGCCACGACCCCGCCGCGGATCACTTCGGTGGACACGGCCACGGCCTTCGCCGCTTCGCGCAACGCCACCGCCGCATGCGTCAGCGTCTGCAGCTGCTGCGTGACCCGCTCCACCGTCTCGACCAGCGGTCGCCGCAGCTCGGTGATGTGGATCGTCGTTGCGAGCTGATTGGCGAAGGTCGTGATCGCCAAGACGTCCTTGCGGCGGTACGCCTTGCGTTTGTGGTGCTCGAGCTCCAGGGTGCCGATCACCAGATCCCCGAACTTGAGGGGCACGATGACGAGGCTCTGCACTTGGAGCGGGGCGTCCGCAACGCGCCGGTCGCGCGAGACGTCGTCGATCACGACGGCTTCGCCCGCCCGCACCGTGGCCTCGCGCAGCTCCACGGTGTCCGACGACGGTTCACTGCGTTCACCGCGGCCGATGGCGCTGCGGTACGCCAGCGCCATCCCCCCGTCCTGGCGGCGGTAAATGCGGAAGTCCCCCCAGTCCACCAGGCGGTTGGCGAGCCGCTCGATGCGGCGGAACGAGTCCTCGAGGCTCAGGTTGCTCGTGATCACCGCCTCCATCGCGTGGATCTTGTTGAGCTCCTCGGCGGACACTGCTTCCTCCAGCATCATCTTGAGGAGCAGGCCCAGCCCCACCAGGACGGGCGCCACGAACACCCAGGCGATCGGCGGCCACGCCACGATCACGGAGACGACCGCCGCCGTCCCGATCAACGTCGCAAAGTACCCGAGCATCTCGTAACGCAGGATCATCATGCGCTCGCCGAGCTCGAGCTTGCCCCGGATCAGCAGACTCAGGTAGAAAAGGATCCGGGAGATCAGGAAGTAGGTGAGCGCGAAGGCGAACAGCGGCAGGATGACCGCGCTGTGCGGCTCCGGCGGGATTTCCGCGGCTTCCAGCACGAACGCGTAGACGCCGTACGCCGCGACCAGCGCGATCACTTCCCGGCCGAGATTGATCCAGGCCGCGTGCAGCGGCTTGCGGTGCCACGTCCAGTCGGTGATCACCGTGCCGCCGGCGACGGCAATCGCTGCGGCCGGAAGCCCCACGAGCAGGCTGCCCGCGAGCGCGGCGAGGCCTGTCTGGGTGAGGTAGGAGTACTTGCTCAGCGGGATGTGCAGGCCGCGCAGCCCGATGCAGGCGCCGAGCAGGAGGATGATCTCCGGGATTTGGTGCAGCCAGCGCGGGTCGGCCGCGAGGACCGCGGCAAGCAGCACCAGTCCCGCGTAGGCCAGGCCCCAGCTGTAGACCACGACGAACCGCTGGATCGTCACGACCGCTGCTCCGCGCCGGCGCGGACCGCTGTGGCGAGCTCGGCGAGCAGGCGCTCCGCCGAGCCGAGCCCGCCGTTGCCGAGCGCCTCGACCAACGCGCTGCCCACGACGACGCCGTCCGCCACGCGCGCTGCAGCCGCGGCCTGTGCGGCCGTGCCGATCCCGAACCCGATCGCGACCGGGAGCGGTGTCGTGGCCTTGACGCGCGCGACCTGGCGTTCCATGTCGGGCGGCACCGCGTCGCGCACGCCGGTGACGCCGAGGCGCGAGATGAGATAGATGAAGCCGGTCGCGCCGCGCACGGCGTCGGCGAGCCGTGCATCGGGCGTCGTCGGGGCGATGAGCCGGATCAGCGCCAGGCCGCCCGCCGCGGCGCGCCGCTCGAGGGCGGGGTCCGCGCCGGCGGGCAGGTCGGTGAGCAGCAGGCCCGACGCCCCGGCCGCTTGCGCCTCGGCCACGAATCGCTCCACGCCGAACGCCAGCACCGGGTTCAGGTACGTCATGAGGATGACAGGAATGCCGAGACGGGCCTCGCGCACCACGTCGAGCACGCCCGCCACGGTCATTCCCTGGTCGAGCGCGGCCTGGGTGGAGCGCTGGATGGTGGGTCCATCGGCCAGGGGATCACTGAACGGCACGCCGACCTCGACGAAATCCGCGCCGGCCCGCTCGGCTACGCGCAGCGCGTCGCGGCAGGTCGCCGGGGTGGGATACCCGGCGGTGACGTAGGGAATCAGCGCCGCGCGCCGCTCGGCGCGCACGGCCCGCCAGCGGGCGGCGATCGGGTGGTCAGACAAAGTAGTCGCTGACCTGGATGCCGTACTTCGCCGGATCGCTGACCTTGATGATGGATCGAGGGAAGTTGCCCTGTTCATCGCGTTGCGCGAGGTCGATCACGGTGCCCGGGTGCAGCAGCGCCCCGTCTGGGGTTGCCACGATGCGCACCACCGGCCGGTGCACCGCGGCGACGTCGGCGTTCGCCGACTGCACCAGCGCCACCTCGTAGGTGTCGAGGATGACGCACGTGCCCACGGGGTAGATGCCGATGAGGTTGATGAACGCTTTCACGACCACCGGGTCGTAGCCGCGGCGGGGATTCTCCCACATCTCCTTGAGCACCTGGTCGGGCTGGATCGGCACCGTCTGGTAGACGCGGCGGCTCGTGGCGGCGTCGAAGCCGTCCGCTACGGCGACGACCTTGGAGTAGATCGACAGCTCGCGCGACCGGACCGATTTGGGATACCCGGTCAGGTCCGTCTTCATGTGATGCTCGTAGGCGACGATCATGCCGCGGTACGGGATCTCCCCGTACCCGCGGAGTCCGAACAGCGTGAGCACGCCGAGCCAGGGGTGGGCCTGCATGATGCGCCACTCCTCGTCGCTCAGCCCCCCCTGCTTGTTGAGCACCTCGAGTGGCACGCGCGACTTGCCCACGTCGTGGAACAGGGCGGCGATACCCAGATCGTACAGCTGCAGCTTGGTGAGGCCCAGTTTGCGGCCCAGGGCGACGGAGAAGATGCAGACGTTCACCGAATGGGTGAACGTGTACTCGTCGTAGTCGCGCAGGGTGGTGAGGCCCATGAGCGACGACTCGTTGTTCAGCACCTGGTCGACGATCGCCTGCACGGCGCGCTTGACCTTCTTGACGTTGGCCGTGCGTCCCAGACGGATGCTGTTGATGACCTCCTTCGTCACCGCCACCGACCGGGCGTAGGTCCGCTTCGCCGCCTCCTTCAGGCGCTCGGTCTCTTCGACGTCCTCTTCGGTCTCGAGCGGCGGCTCGACGGAGATGAAGGAGACGCCGCCGTCCTGGAGCTTTTGCGCCAGCTCGAAGACCTTGTTGGGGTTCGCCTCGCGGGCGGAATACGACAGCAACAGCGACACGAAGATCTGGAGCTGCTTGCGATCCACGCCCTCGTCCATCCGCACCGCACCGATGCCGCACTGGCGCAGCACGCCGAGGATGTGCGAGAATGACGCGTAGTTGTCGAGGTCGAGACGCAGCCGGGTGGAGTTCACGAAGATGAACTCGCCTTGCAGCCGCACCTCCAGCTCCCGCTCGACGTCGAGCAGGTGCTTGGTCGCGGCGACCAGATCGTCGAGCGCCCGCTGCACCTGCGCGTTCTCGATGGGATAGAGCTTGAGGGAGCGCAGGCCCGTGTACAGCATGATCAGGAACTCGCGGCCGGCCAGCCGCAGGAAGCCGTCGGTCGTGGCGACGGTCTCGACGATCGATGCGCGGCGGGCCGCTTGCGGGTCGCTCATCCGCCGACCTCCCGGAGCGCCCGGCTCACGGCGTTGCGCACCAACGCTTCCTTATCCTGGGCGGCCCGCTCCAGCACGGCGCGCGCATCGGGATGGCGGATCTTCCCCAGCGCCATCGCCGCGCACGCGCGCGTCTCGGGGTCCTCTTTCCTGGAAAGCATGCCCTTGGGGATCAGCATTTTCTCGAGCAGCGGCACGGCGGCGGCCCCCGCCAGCGTTCCGTACGCCTCGAAGAACGTCATCTTTTCAGTGAGATCGCTGCCCTTGAGCTTGTTCCCCGTGACCGCCCCCTCGATCCGCGCAAACGCGTTGCGATAGCCGCGGGCCGCGAGGAACTTGACCGCGGCGATGCGCACGTCGCGCTCGCCGTCCTCGACCGCCGTCTCCAGCAACCGCATCGCGGCGGGACTGCCGATGGCGGTGAGGGCTTCGACCACCGCGACCTTGAGCTCGCGATCGCCGGTCTCCAGCAGCTTGCCCATCCCCTCGGGGGCGCCCGGCAGCTTGAGCCGCGCCGCCAGCCGCACCATCTCCAGCTGCGACGCGCTGTCGTCGCTCGCCAGCGCCTTCAGGACTTCGCCCGCGTGCGCCTGCGCCAGCCGCTCCGCCGCCTTGTGCACCAGCTCCTTGACGCGCGCGTTGGTGAGCTTCGGCAGCCAGCCCATCAGCGTGACGAGAGCGTCGGAGCGCAGCTCCTGGAACAGCTCGCTCAATTCCTCTTCCGAGGGGTGGACCGCCGCCTCGTCGAGCGACTGCAGCAGCTGCGAGAGCGCTTCCGGCTGCGACAGCCGCGCCGGCAGGCCCTCGAGCGCCTGGCGGTGCTCGGGGATGAGTTCGCGCGCCCGCGGCAGGACGTTGCGGGCCTCGCGCAGCACGAACGCCACGGAGCGGAAGTCGCCCGCCCCGAGGAGGTAGGGGATGAAGTTCTCGACGATGGAAATCAGCTCGGCCCGGACCGTGCCGTACGTCTGCAGCTCGAGCAGGTCGAACAACATCGACAGCACGTTGCGGCGCAGGTCCTGCTGATACTCCCGCTCCACCTCCTTGTGGAGGTAGTCGATTTCCTTGTCGTCGAGGAAGTACAGCGTGGTATCGAAGTCGTCGACCGACACGAGCCCTTCGCGCTTCGGCGGGGCCTCCTCCTGGACGTGCTGGCGGACGTCGTTGGGACTGACCGTGGGGATCGTTTCGCCCGCCTCGATCGGCACCGCGTTGTCGCTGGCCAGCTCCCGGAACGTGTAGGTCAGGAACTGGAAGTCCTCCTGCCACAGCAGCGTCAGGAGGTCGTCGGCGGCTTCGGCCTGGAGACTGCGCGACTGTTGCAGCACGCGCAGGAACTTGACGATCTCCTCCTCCTCGATCCCCGGCTTCATCGCCAGCGAGCGCACGCCGTCCTTGTACAGCGTCCAGGCGATGCTTTCGTTCTTTTGATCGTTGGCGTAGACGATGTGCTCTTCCCAACGCAGCGAGGTCTCCAGCACGTCGAACACGAGGTCGCCGGTGGACTGCCAGATCTGGCGCAGCGCGCCGCGGACGTTCTCCACGGCGCGCTGATAGACGGGATTGTTCGGCAGGTACAGCTGGGTCGCCCGCATCCCCTTGCCGAGAAGCGACCAGAGCTCCTCGACCTGCGACGGCGGCAGGGCCAGCTCGGAGATCGGTGCGTTGCTCAGGTCCGGCCTCCCGTGAGGTCCGCGACCAGCGCGACGTCCTTGTCGCCCCGGCCGCTGAGGTTGAGTAGGACCACGTCCCCGGCCGACCACCGCCCGGGGTGGGCCAGCACCCAGGCTACCGCGTGGGCGCTCTCGAGGGCGGGCAGGATGCCCTCGAGCCGGCTCAGCCCCGCGAAGGCGTCCAGGGCTTGCCGGTCGGTCACGGTCTCATACAATACGCGGCCGGAGTCCTTGAGGTAAGCGTGTTCGGGCCCCACGCCGGGGTAGTCGAGTCCCGCGGAAACCGAATGGGCCGGTTGAACTTGTCCGTCCTCGTCCTGCAGCAGGTAGCTGAGGCTGCCGTGGAAGACGCCGGGACGCCCCCGGGTGAGCGACGCGGCGTGCCGGCCTCCCCCCTCGAGCCCCTCGCCGGCCGCTTCCACGCCCACCAGCTCCACATCCCGGTCCTCGAGGAACGCCACGAAGATACCGAGCGCGTTGGAGCCGCCCCCGACGCACGCCACGACCGCGCGAGGGAGCCGGCCGAACCGCTCCAGCACCTGCGCCCGCGCTTCCCGGCCGATGACAGCCTGGAAGTCCCGCACGATCCGGGGGAACGGGTCGGGACCCACGACCGAGCCGATGATGTAATGCGTCGTGGTGACGTTGGTGACCCAGTCGCGCAGCGCTTCATTGGTCGCGTCCTTCAGCGTGCGCGTGCCGCTCGTCACCGGGACGACGCGCGCCCCCATCAGCTCCATGCGATAGACGTTGAGCCGCTGGCGGCGCATGTCCTCTTCGCCCATGTACACGACGCACTCGAGGTCGAACCGCGCGCACACCGTAGCCGTCGCGACCCCGTGCTGGCCGGCGCCCGTTTCCGCGATGATGCGGCGCTTGCCCATGCGCCGCGCCAGCAGCGCCTGGCCGAGCGTGTTGTTGATCTTGTGGGCGCCGGTGTGATTGAGGTCTTCACGCTTCAGGACCACCCGCACGCCCGGCCCCACCTGCGCCGAGAGCCGCGGCACGTCGCTGAGCGGCGTCGGCCGCCCGACGTACTCCTTGAGCAGCGCGTTCAGCTCGACGGCGAACGTCGGGTCCGCCGTCGCCGTGTCGTACACGCGGGCCAGCTCGTCCAGCGCCGCCATCAATGTCTCCGGGACGTACCGCCCCCCGTAGGGGCCGAACCGTCCCACCCTTGGATCCGCCGTCATCGGGGCCGCCTCAACACGCCGCACAAGGCACGCACCGCTCCTTCGGGGTCGGCGGCCCGCGCGACCGCGGTGCCGACCAGCACCAGGTCCGCCCCGCACGCCGCGAGTCGTTCGACGTCGGCGCGGGTCTCGACGCCGCTTTCCCCCACCGCCGGCAGCCCGGCCGGCACGAGCGGCAACAGCCGCTCCGCCACGCTCAGGTCCACGGTGAACGTATCGAGATCGCGACTGTTCACGCCCACCGCCGTCGGTTCGGCGGCGACCGCGGCGTCCAGCTCGGCCTCGGAGTGCGCTTCGATGAGCGTTCCCAAGCCGAGCCCCTTGGCCTCGCGGGCCAGCGCGCGCAAGCGGTCGGGCGCCAAGGCGCGGACGATGAGCAGCGCGCCGCTCGCGCCGGCCGCCCGCGCCTCGAGCAGCTGGAGAACATCGAGGATGAAATCCTTGCACAGCGCCGGTACTGGGACGGCGCGCGCCACGCGTCCCAGGTCCTCGACGGCGCCGCCGAAATGTTTCTCGTCGGTCAGCACCGAGATGGCGGATGCGCCGCCGCGCACGTAGGCCCGAGCGTGCGCGACCGGATCGAGGTCTTCGCGGATTGCCCCCGCCGACGGTGAGCGCCGTTTGACCTCGCCGATGACCCCCACCGTCGCGCCGCGGAACGCCGAATCCAGCTCCGGCCCCGGCGGGGCCGCGGCCGCCGCGCGTTCCAGCTGGCGCGCCTTCGGCCGCAGCGTCGCGACGCGCTCCCGGGTCGCTTCAAGGATGCCGGCAAGAGTGGGTCTGGTCACGCTTGCATTCGGTCCGTCTTCGGGTAGATTATATTCGGTTTCCTTTCGGGGTCCTTATGCCGCTCACACGTCGCCAGCGCGAAATCCTCGACTACCTCTCGGGCTACATCACCGACCACGGGTACGCCCCCAGCTTCGAGGAAATCGCCCGCCAGTTCACGTTCGCTTCGCTCGCGACGGTCCACGAGCACCTCACCAACCTCGAGCGCAAAGGGTACATCCACCGCAACCACAACGAGAGTCGGGCGATCGAGATCGTCCCGCCGAAGGGCCAGACCGGCGCGACCGAGCTGCCGTTGCTGGGCCTGGTGGCGGCCGGGCAGCCGATCGAGGCGATCAGCGGCGACGACACGCTCGCCGTGCCTGATGAGCTCTTGCCGCGGCGCGGGCGCAGCTACGTGCTCCGCGTCCGGGGCAATTCGATGGTCGACGAGCACATCCAGGACGGCGACTTCGTCGTGGTCCAGGAGCGCAACCAGGCCGACAACGGTCAGACTGTCGTCGCCCTCGTGGACGGCTCGGGCGCGACCGTCAAGAAGTTCTATCGCGAGCCCGGCGGCTGGATCAGGCTGCAACCGGCCAACCCCGAGATGGCGCCGCTGCGTCTCAACGAGCGCGACGTGATCGTCCAGGGAGTCGTCATCGGCGTCATCCGGAAGTATTAGGGCTGGCCCGCCGGAGGCGCTCCAGCGCCTCGCGGGCGGCCCCCGATCGCACCGCTTCGCGCGCCTTGGCCACGCCCTCCGCGTACGTCCTGACCAACCCTGACACATAGACCGCCGCTCCGGCGTTGAGGAGCACCGCCGCCAGGCCCGGCGCGTCGTCCCCGTCGCACTCGAGGATGCGCCGCATCCGCGAGGCATTGGCGGGCGGATCACCGCCGCGAAGCGCGGTCGCGTCGGCCACGGCGAGGCCGTGGTCGGCGGGATCCAGCTCCCAGGTCCGGACGGCCCCCCCCTGCACCTCCCACACATCGGTCACACCGGTCGGAGCGATCTCGTCCATGCCGACGCGCCCGTGGACGACGAGCGCGTGCTCGGCACCGAGGTGGACGAGGGCGGCCGCGAGCAGCGGGGCGCGGTCGCGATCCGCGACGCCGACCACCTGACGCATGACGCCCGCCGGATTGGCGAGCGGGCCAAGGAGGTTCATGATCGACGGCACGCCGAGCTCCCGGCGCACCGGTCCGACGTGGCGCATCGCGGGGTGAAAGTTCGGGGCGAACAGGAACGCGAGGCGGGCGTCGCGCAACACGCGCGCTGCCCCGGCCGCGTCGAGGCCGATACCGATGCCCAGCGCTTCCAGCACGTCGGCCGAGCCGCAGCGCGACGTGAAGGAGCGATTGCCGTGTTTGGCGACCGTAGCGCCCGCACCGGCGGCCACGAACGCCGCGGCGGTCGAGATGTTGAACGTCGTCACGGTACCGCCGCCCGTGCCGCACGTGTCCACGAGATGCACGCCGTCGGCGTCGACGCGGACCATCGCCTCCCGCAACGCGCGGGCCGCGCCGGCCACCTCCTCGGCGGTCTCGCCTTTCACGCGCAGGCCTACGAGCAGGGCGGCGATTTGGACCGGCGACGCCTCCCCGCGCATGACCACCGAGAAGACTGTCGCGGCCAGGGATTGGCTGAGCGATTGCCGGTTGGCGAGGGCGACGAGGGCCTGCTGCAGAGGCGGAACGGCGGTTGTCGGGGCGTCGGGCATGGGGTGGGTCTGGGGTGCCAAAGGTACCCCGAAAAACGGGCTTTTGTCAAACAAGGACAATGGGTTGCGCCGCTTGATGCCCCCCCGCGTTTTCCCTATCTTTCGCGTCGTGACGAGCCGGCCCTTCCTCGCCGTGGTGCACTACGACGGGGCGCAGTTCGTGGGGTGGCAGCGCCAAGCGAAGGGCCGGACGGTGCAGGCGGAGTTCGAGGAGGTGCTGGCGCGCCTGCTCGGCCGTCGCACCACGGCGGTCGGCGCCGGGCGGACCGACACGGGCGTCCACGCACTCGGGCAGGGCGTCGGGTTCCTGGCGGACGATCGCTGGGCGGGAGACGGCGCGGGCCTGCGGCGGGCGCTCAACGCCCTGCTGCCGCGCGATGTCTGGGTCGAGCGCGTGCACGCGATGCGTGCCGGCTTCCACGCCCGCAACAGCGCCACGGCGCGGCGTTACCGATACGTGATCGGCACTGATGATGCGTGCCGCTCCCCGTTCCGCCGCCCCTACGAATGGGCCCTGGGGCGGCCGCTCGATCTCGATGGCCTGGCCCGGGCCGCGGCCCAGCTCCTCGGGGAGCATGACTTCCGCGGCCTCGCGATGACGGGGGCGTCGCCGCCCGACTACCGATGCCACGTGACGCTCGCCGGGTGGGCGCCGCGAATGGACGGAGCGGGAGTGACGTTCGAGATCGAAGCCGATCGGTTCATGCACCGCATGGTGCGGTTTCTGGTGGGGCTCATGGTGGACATCGCCCTCGGGCGCCGCCCGCCGTCGGATCTCTCCACTCTGCTCTCCGTGTCCGACAACCAGGCGGCCAGTCCACCCGCCCCGCCGCAGGGGCTGTACCTGGTGGCGGTGCGCTATCCCCCTGACCTCTACGCTGAGGCCTGAGCTATGAAGTTCTTCCTCGACACCGCCAGCCTGAAGGAGATCAGCTGGGCCGCGCAGGCGGGGCTGATCGACGGCGTCACCACCAACCCCTCACTGCTCGCGAAGCAGGCCGGGGATCTCGATCCTCGCGACGTGCTCAAGGAGATCTGCTCCCTGGTCGAGGGGCCGGTCTCCGCGGAAGTGGTGGCGGTCGAGACCGAGGGGATGCTGAAGGAGGGGCGGAGCCTCGCGAAGATCGCCGACAACATCGTGGTGAAGATCCCGATGCTCGAGGACGGCATGATCGCCGTGCGCCGGCTCGCCGCCGAGGGCATCAAGACCAATGTCACGCTGTGCTTCTCGAGCGTGCAGTGCCTGATCGCCGCGAAGGCGGGCGCAGCGTTCGTGAGCCCGTTCATCGGCCGTCTGGACGACGTGGGCCAGGAGGGGATGGACGTGATCCGCGAGGCGCGGGTGATCTTCGACAACTACGACCTCGCGACCGAGATCCTCGCCGCCTCGATCCGCCACCCGCGGCACGTCGTCGAGGCCGCGATGATCGGCGCCGACGCGGCGACCCTGCCCGCGGACGTGCTCAAGAAGCTGCTGCTGCACCCGCTGACCGATCGCGGTCTGGACCAGTTCCTCAACGACTGGAGCAAGCTGGCCGCGCGCGCCAAGGCCTCAGTGTGAACTACGTCTCGCCGCTCTCGACCCGCTACGCCTCGCCGGCGATGCAGGCGCTGTGGAGCGAGCGCCGGCGCATCGGCCTGTGGCGGCGGTTGTGGCTGGCATTGATGGAGGGGCAGCGCGAGCTGGGGCTTGCCATTCCCGCCGAGGCCCTCGAGCAGCTGCGCGCCCACCTGGACGACGCCGACCTCGATCGCGCGGCCGAGCACGAGAAACGCCTCCGCCACGACGTCATGGCGCACATCCACCACCTGGGCGAGCAGGCGCCGGCGGCGCGGGGCCACCTCCACCTCGGCGCCACGAGCGCCTTCGTCACGGACAACGCGGATCTGCTGGTGATGCGCGAGAGCCTGGAATTGCTGCTGGGGCGTCTCCAGGCGGTGCTGGTCGCGCTCGGCAAAGTGGCGCGGCGCTACCGCGCCCTCCCTTGCCTCGCCTACACGCATTTCCAGCCGGCGCAGCTCACCACCGTGGGCAAGCGGATCACGCTGTGGATGCAGGATTTCGTGCTCGACGCCGAGGAGGTGCTCCACCGGCTGGACACGCTGCAGTTCCGGGGCGTCAAGGGCACCACCGGGACCCAGGCGAGCTTCCTCGAGCTGTTCGACGGCGATCATGACAAGGTCGCGGAGCTGGATCGCGCGGTGGCCCGGAAGATAGGGTTCGCGCGCGTGTTCGCTGTCACGGGCCAGACCTACCCGCGCAAGCAGGACGCGCAGGTGCTGGCGGCGTTGTCCGGCATCGCCACGTCGGCCGCCAAGTTCGCGACCGACCTGCGCCTGCTGCAGCACGAGGGCGAGATCCTCGAGCCGTTCGAGAGCGAGCAGGTGGGATCGAGCGCGATGGCGTACAAGCGCAACCCGATGCGGGCCGAGCGCATGACGAGCCTTGCCCGCTTCGTCATCGAGCTCGAGGGCAACGCCTGGCACACCGCGGCGACGCAGTGGCTGGAGCGCACGCTCGACGACAGCGCCAACCGCCGGCTTGCCATCCCCGAGGCATTCCTCGCGACGGACGGCATCCTCGTGCTCGCCACCAACGTGGCCGCGGGGCTCGAGGTGCGCGAAGCCGTGATCGGCCGCCACGTCACGGCGACGATGCCGTTCCTCGCCACGGAGCGGCTCCTGATGAAGGGCGTGAAGGCCGGCGGCGACCGCCAGGCCCTGCACGAGGTGATCCGCACGCATAGCCTCGCCGTAGCCCAGGCGGTCGCCGAAGCCGGGGCCGCCAACGACCTGCTCGATCGGCTCGCCGCCGATCCCGCGTTCAAGCGGCTGAAGGTCAAGGCGGGCGCCGATGAGCTGCTCCCCGAGGCGTACGTCGGGCGCGCGCCGCAGCAGGTCGATGAGTTCCTGGACGAGGTGCTCCCCCCCGTGCTGCGGCGCATCGAGACGGCCGCCCCGGCCGCCGCCTCGGCTGAGGTGAAGGTATGACCGCGCCGATGGTGGAGAGCCGCCTGCCCCTTCCGATGCTGCGGCGGGGCAAAGTGCGCGAGGTGTACGAGGTGGATCGCGACGCGTTGCTGATGGTCGCGAGCGATCGGGTCAGCGCGTTCGACGTCGTGCTGAACGAGCCGGTGCCGCACAAAGGGGCCGTGCTCACGCAGCTGAGCGCGTTCTGGTTCCGCACGCTCGCGGGCGTGATGCCGCACCATCTGCTCACCGCCGCGCCCGACGAGATCGTCGCGCGCGTCCCCGCGCTGGTCGAGCACCGCGACGCCATCACCGGCCGGGCGATGCTGGTGCGGCGCACGACCCCGGTGCCGTTCGAGTGCGTGGTGCGCGGCTACCTGTCGGGATCGGCGTGGGCGGAGTACCGGAAGGCGGGCACGCTCGCCGGCGAGCCCCTCCCCCAGGGACTGGTCGAGAGCCAGCAGCTCGAGCCCGCGATCTTCTCGCCCGCGACGAAGGCCGAGCACGGCCACGACGAAAACGTGACGTTCGCCCACATGGCCAGGGCGCTCGGCCAGCCGATCGCCGAGCGGCTGCGGCGCGCCAGTCTGGCGCTGTACGAGGCGGGCCGCGTCTTCGCGGCGGGACGCGGCATCATCATCGCCGACACCAAACTCGAGTTCGGGACCACGGCCGACGGCGCGCTGCTGGTCATCGACGAGATTCTGACGCCGGACTCCTCGCGCTTCTGGCCCGCCGACCGGTACGCCCCGGGCGGCAGCCAGCCGAGCTTCGACAAGCAGCCGTTGCGCGATTACCTCGCCGAACTCAAGGCGCAGGGTCGCTGGGACGGCGATCCGCCGCCACCACCCCTTCCCGGTGAGGTCGTCGTCGCCACGAGCGCGCGCTATCTCGAGGCGTACCGGCGCCTCACCGGGGTGGAGTTGGAGACGGCCACGTGAGGATGGCGCCTGAGGGCCGGCCCTTCATCGCGGTGGGATGGAGCCTCACGGCGCTCGCCGCGTGGGCGACGTGGCGCTGGGGCGCCGCCTGGGCCGCGGTTTCGGTCGTCCTCGGGATCCTCTCGGTGTGGTTGCTGGTGTTCTTTCGCGATCCCGCCCGCGACGGTCCGCGCGGCGACGCGGTGGTGATCGCGCCGGCGGACGGGAAGATCGTGAGTGTGGTCGAAACCGACGAGCCGATGTACCTGAAAGGCCGGGCGCTGCGGGTGTCGATCTTCATGAGCGTGTTCGATGTGCACGTGAACCGCTACCCCGTGTCGGGCACCATCGAGCTGGCGCACTACAACCCCGGCAAGTTCCTGCACGCCGCGCGGGAGAAGGCGAGCCTCGACAACGAGCAGGCGTCGGTCGGGCTGCGCGGCCGCCGTGGGCCGGTGCTGGTCCGCCAGATCGCGGGGTCGATCGCGCGACGCATCGTCACCGACGGGCGCGTCGGCGATGCGGTCACACAGGGCGCGCGGCTCGGCATGATCCGCTTCGGATCACGGGTGGACGTGTTCCTGCCCCTCGCGGCGCGCCCGGCGGTCCGCGTCCAGCCTGGGGACCGCGTGGCGGCGGGCGCCACGGTCCTCGCGGAGTTGGGAGGGAAGGCGTGAGGCCGCCGGCGATCCGCCCCCCGAACATGCGGCGCGTCGTCATCGTCGTGCCGAGCCTGTTCACGCTCTTCAACCTGTTCTTCGGCATCTGGGCGATGGTGCTGGCGGCGCGCGGCGAATTCTATCGCGCCAGCTGGTTCATCGTGTTCGCGGGAGTCCTGGACACGCTGGACGGGCGCGTCGCCCGTCTCTCCAACACGGGCACGCGCTTCGGCGCCGAGCTCGACAGCCTCGTCGATATCGTGAGCTTCGGCGTCGCGCCCGCGTTCCTCATGTACGAGCAGCATTTCGCCGCCGCGGGGGCTGCGGCGTGGATCTTCTGCTACTTCTACGTGATGGGCGCGGCGATCCGGCTGGCGCGCTTCAACATCACCCAGGCGGGCCGCGCCAAGTCGCACTTCATCGGCCTGCCCTCGCCGGCGGCCGGGATGACGCTCGCCACGTATTATCCGTTCTCACAGACCGCCTTGTATCAGGAGCGGCTGGCCCACCTGCCGTGGCCGCTGTTGCTGACGTTCCTGATGATCCTGCTGACGATCCTGATGGTGAGCAACGTGCGCTACGCCACGCTCCCCCGCGCCGGCTTCCGCACCGCCCGCGGGCTCTTGGGACTGGCGGTCATTCTGAGTATTCTCATCTTCGGGATCTGGCGGCACGACGAGTTCCTCTTCCCGCTGGGGATCGCGTTCATGCTGTACGGGGTGCTGCGGGCGACGGTGCTGGGGCTCTTCGCCGGCCCCGAGGAGGACGAGGAGACGGAGATCGCCGGCCCCATCGTCCTCGGCGACACCGATCGGATCGGCGAAGCCTACGGGCCGCCGCGCCGCGGGATCTCGCCCCGGGGGGGCATCTGATGGCGCCGTTCCGCGTCGAGGTGCGGGTGATGCCGCGGGCGGCACTGCTCGATCCCCAGGGCCGGGCGGTCGAGCACGCGCTGCACGCGCTCGGGTTCCCGGAAGTGCGGCAGGCGCGCGTGGGCAAGCACCTGGTGCTGGAGGTGGAGGCGGCGACGCGCGAGGACGCGACCGCCCGCGCCCGGGCGATGTGCGACCGCCTGCTCGCCAATCCGGTGACGGAGGATTACCAGCTGGCCGTGGACGGCGAAGGAGGGGGGGGAACCGCGTGAGCAAGCGCGTGGCCGTGGTCGTGTTCCCGGGATCGAACTGCGACGCCGATACGCTCGCCGCCGCGCAGGCCGCGGGGTCGGACGCGTTCCCCGTCTGGCATCGCGACACCGACCTCACGCAGGCCGATGTCGTGATCCTGCCCGGGGGATTCAGCTACGGCGATTACCTCCGGTCCGGAGCGATCGCGCGCTTCTCACCGGTGATGCGCGCCGTCGAGGCGCACGCCCGCGCCGGCGGCCCGGTGCTCGGCATCTGCAACGGCTTCCAGATCCTGTGCGAGGCCGGGCTGCTGCCGGGAGGGCTGATGCGCAACGTCGGCCTCAAGTTCCTGTCGCGGCCGGTGCGGGTGCGGGTGGAGGTCACCGACACCCCCTTCACCTGCCTCGCCACGCCGGGCGAGGAGCTGGTGCTCCCGATCGCCCACGGCGACGGGCGCTATGTGGCGGACACGCGCACGGCGGCCGAGCTCGAAGCCGACGCGCGGGTGGTGTGGCGATACGTCGGGGATAACCCCAACGGCTCGACGAACGACATCGCGGGAATCTGCAACGTGGCGCGCAACGTGGTGGGCATCATGCCCCATCCGGAGCGCCGCAACGACCCACTGTTGGGCGGCCCGGACGGCGCCCGCGTCTTCCAGTCAATGGAGGCAGGTCATGCGACGCAGCACGCTGGCGCTCTTCGCGCTGTTAGCGGTCGCCACGACGGGATGTGACAAGATCAAGCTGGCGATAGACAAGATCCGAGGCCAGAAACCGACGACGACGGCCGCCCGCCCGGTGGTCCCCGCGGCGGACACCGCCAAGCGCCCCGCCCCCGCCCCCATCACCACCCCCGTTCCCGGGCGCCCGGCGGCCGGGCAGCCCGGCGCCCGCCCCGTCCGTGAGCCGCCGCAGACGGTGGCGTCCCGGCCGCCGCAGGCTCCGGTCGTTCCGCACCCCAATCGCGACGTCCCGTACTTCTCGGCAGACACAGGCACGATCGCGCCCGGGATGGGCGAGCGCGACATTTACTCGATCTGGGGCCAGCCCGTCGCGGTGCGGCGCGAGAGCGAGTACACCTACCTCTACTTCCAAAACGGGTGCGAGTGGACGTGTGGCATGCAGGACCTCGTGATCCTGCAGAACGGCAAAGTCGTGGACGCGGTGTTGCGCTGGCCCGGCCACGGCTACAGCGGCCAGTCCTCGTCGCCACCGGGCAAGAAGCCGGTCCCGAATCCCGGCGGCGACACGCTACGCGTCAAGCAGTGAGGGGCGATGGCCGAGAAACCGAGCAAGAACGAAGAGGAGTACTTCGCCAGGCGTGATGCCGAGCTGATGCGCCAGCAGCGCGCGACGGCCCAAAAAGCCGCCGCCGATGCGGAGCGTCGCTCGCACCACATGAAGTGCCCCAAGTGCGGCTACGATCTGATCACCGGCGAGTGGCACGGCATCGAGATCGATCAGTGCACGCACTGCCACGGCATCTGGTTCGACGCCGGGGAGGCGGAATCGCTGCTCACCCACGATGACCGTGGTATCTTCTCGCGCGTGTTCGGCGCGGTGTTGAAGGGCGTCTCCGGCGCCCGGGCCTCCGACACGTGAGCGGGGGGCTCCCCCCCACGCCCTTCCCGGGCGACCCCCCGATCACCCCTGCGCTGGTCCGCGAGCACAATCTCACCCCCGACGAATACGGCCGTATCGAGGCGCTGCTGGGTCGGACACCCACCTTCGCCGAGCTGGGCATCTTCTCCGCGCTGTGGAGCGAGCACTGCTCCTACAAGCACAGCAAGCCGGTCCTGAAGACATTGCCCGTTACCGGACCTCAGGTGGTTCAGGGACCCGGCGAGAACGCCGGCGTGCTCCGTCTGCCCCACGGGTGGGCGGTCGCGTTCAAGATCGAGTCGCATAATCACCCGTCCGCCGTCGAGCCCTACCAGGGCGCGGCCACGGGCGCCGGGGGCATCCTGCGCGACGTGTTCACCATGGGCGCCCGCCCGGTCGCGCTGCTGAACAGCCTGCGGTTTGGGCCCCTCGACGACGGGCGCAACCGCTACCTGTTCGCCGGCGTGGTGCGCGGCATCGGCGATTACGGCAACTGCGTCGGCATCCCGACGCTGGGCGGTGAAGTGGACTTCGGCCCGAGCTACGCCGGCAATCCGCTCGTCAACGCGATGTGTGTCGGGCTCCTCAAGGAGCGCGACCTGATCCGCGCGCGCGCCCACGGCGTGGGGAACGTGCTGCTGTGCGTGGGCTCGCGCACCGGTCGCGACGGCATCCACGGCGCGTCGTTCGCATCCGAAGAGCTGACCGAGGCGAGCGAGCAGCGGCGTCCCCAGGTGCAGGTCGGCGACCCGTTCACCGAGAAACTGTTGATGGAGGCGAGCCTCGAGCTGATCGCCTCGGGGCACATCGTGGCGATCCAGGACATGGGGGCGGCGGGGCTCACCTCGTCCTCGGCTGAGATGGCGGCGCGCGCCGGGGTGGGCGTCGAGATCGATCTGGCCCTCGTGCCGACGCGCGAGCCCGGGATGACGCCCTACGAGATCCTGCTCTCCGAGTCCCAGGAGCGGATGCTCGTCGTGGCGAAGCCCGACCGGGTTCCCGAGGTCCAAAGGATCGCCGCCAAATGGGAACTGGATGCCACCCCGATCGGCCGCGTGACCGACGACGGGATGTATCGCTGCCGCTGGCAGGGTCAGGTGGTGGTGGAGATTCCGGGCCAGCCGCTGGTGGAGGAGGCCCCGGTGTATCACCCTGAGGCGCGCGAGGACCAGGCCATCGTCCGCCTGCGGTCGGCGCGGCTCACTCCCCACACCCCACTTCCCACGCCTGAAGAGTGTCTGCTGCGTCTCTTGGACGATCCTTCCATCGCCTCGAAGCGCTGGGTGTTCGAGCAGTACGACTCGACCGTGCAGGCGAGCACCGTGATCGCCCCGGGGGGCGACGCGGGGGTGCTGCGGGTGCGCGGGGAAACGTTCGGGCTCGCCGTGAGCACGGATGGCAACTCGCGCTACGTGTTCCTGGACCCCTACGAGGGCGGTAAGGCCGCCGTCGTGGAGGCGGCGCGCAACGTCGCCTGCACGGGGGCGCGGCCCCTCGGCATCACCAACTGTCTGAACTTCGGCAGCCCCGAGCGGCCGGCGGTGTTCTTCCAGTTCAAGGAAGCGTGCCGCGGCATCGCGGACGCGTGCCGGGCGCTGGGGACGCCGGTCACCGGCGGCAACGTCTCCTTCTATAATGAAAGCCCCAGCGGCGCGGTGGATCCGACACCGGTGATCGGGATGGTGGGGCTGCTGACCAGGGTGGACCACGCCGTGCCCAGCTTCGCCGGCACTCCGGGCGACGCCGTGCTCATTCTTGGCGAGACACGGGCCGAGCTGGGCGGGTCGGCCCTCTGGGCGAGCGTCCTCGGGTTCGTCGGCGGCGAGCCGCCACGCGTCGATCTGGAGCAGGAGCGGCGCCTCGTGGACCTGCTCGCCACCGCCGCCGAGCGCGGGCTACTGGGCTCCGCCCACGATTGCTCCCACGGCGGGCTTGCGGTCGCGCTCGCCGAGGTGGCGATGGGCGGGCCGTACGCGGAGCATGGCTTCGGGCTGGACATCGATCTCACGTCGTATGCCGTACGCCTTAGTCCCTACGAACTGCTGTTTAGCGAATCCCAAGCACGAGCCGTAGTTACCTGCGCGCCGGATCGGTCGGCGGCGGTCACGGCCCTTGCCGAGGAACTTGGCGTCCCGGTGCACCGCGCCGGCACGGTTGGCGCCCCGGACAGCGCGTTCCGCGTGACGTGGCGCGACGGTCATATGACGCGTCCTGTCACCGCGCTGCGCAGGGTATATTACGAAGCAATCCCGCGCCGGATGGGAGGGGGAGACTAGCATGTGCGGCATCATCGGCGTTTCGGGTCTCGCGGAAGCGGCCCGGCTCGCCTACCTCGGCCTCTACAGCCTGCAGCACCGCGGCCAGGAGTCGGCCGGGGTCGTAGCGGTGGACGGCGAGGGTGTCGCCCGTGCCCACCGCGGCATGGGGCTGGTCGCCGAGATCTTCAACGAGCAGATCATTGCCGGCCTCCCCGGCGACGTCGCCATCGCGCACACCCGCTATTCCACGGCCGGCACATCGGTGCTCGCCAATGCCCAGCCGGTGCTGGCCGGGTACCGCGAGGGGCCGCTCGCGCTCGCCCACAACGGCAACCTCACCAACGCCGTGCAGCTGCGCAACGATCTCGTCGCCAAGGGCTCGATCTTCCAGACCAGCTCCGACAGCGAAGTGCTGGTCCATCTGGTCGCCCGCTCCGAGGCCCGCGAGCCGGAGGATCAGCTGCTCGACGCGCTGGAACGCGTCGAGGGCGCCTACTCGTTGGTGATCACCATCGGTCGCACGCTGTACGCCATCGTGGACCCGCGCGGGTTCCGCCCCTTGTGGCTCGGCCGCCTGGGCGCGGGGCACGTAGTCGCCTCGGAGACGTGCGCTCTTGACCTGATCGGCGCGAAGCGGGTGCGCGAGCTCGAGCCTGGTGACTTCGTGCGCATCCGCGACGGCCGGGTGGACCGGCTGCCGTCGTTGCCGCCGAAGCCGTCGCGCCGCTGCGTCTTCGAGCTGGTGTATTTCTCCCGGCCCGACAGCACGATCTTCGGCCGCTCGGTGGACCGCGTGCGCCGGGCGCTCGGGCGCGAGCTGGCCAAGGAGCATCCCACGCCGGGCGCCGACTGCGTGTTTTCCGTCCCCGACTCCGCGAACGCGATGGCCCTGGGCTATGCCGAGGAGGCGGGTTTGGAGCTCGAGCACGCGTTGATCCGCAATCACTACATCGGGCGGACGTTCATTCATCCCGCGCAGCAGATCCGCAGCTCCAAGGTCAAGATCAAGTTCAATCCGGTGCGCGAGGTACTCGAAGGGAAAAACGTCGTCGTGGTGGACGACTCCTTGGTGCGCGGCACCACGAGCAAGGAGCTGGTGCAGATGATCCGGCAGGCGGGCGCGCGCGAGGTGCATTTCCGCGTCGCCTCGGCGCCGATCACCGGCCCCTGCCACTACGGGATCGACACGCCGACGCGGGAGGAGCTGATCGCGGCCTCCCACTCCGTGGAGGAGATCCGCGCGCACCTCGGCGTCGAGAGTCTGGGCTACCTCTCCCTGGACGGCATGCTGCGGGCCGCGGGCGGCGACCCCGGCGAGTTCTGCCACGCCTGTTTCTCGGGCGACTATCCGACCGCCATCCCCGAGGACCTCGCGGCCAACCGTCACGCGGCCCCGCTCGCGACGGCGGTTACCCTGTAGGCCGTTGCCTTCCGTCGAGCGCTTCGTCTACTCGTTCGGCTCGGGCCGCGCCGACGGCTCGGCGGCGATGCGCGACATCCTGGGCGGCAAGGGCGCGGGGCTCGCCGAAATGGCGAACCTGGGCCTGCCGGTGCCCCCCGGCTTCACCCTCTCCGCCAAGCTGTGCCTCGCCTACATCGAAACCGGCGACCTCTCGGACGCCCTGCGCGATGAGGTCGCTCGAAACCTGAAGCAGCTGGAACGGGCCGCCGGCAAGAAGTTCGGGGACCGCCGCAACCCGCTCCTCGTGTCGGTACGCTCAGGCGCGGCGGTGTCGATGCCGGGGATGATGGAGACGATCCTCAACCTCGGCCTGAACGACGATACCGTGCAGGGGTTGCTGGAGGGATCGAAGAACCCGGGCTTCGCCTACGACTCGTACCGGCGGTTCGTCCAGATGTACGGCGACGTCGTGTTCGAGCTGGGCAAGGAGCCTTTCGCAGAGGTCCTCGACGAAATGAAGCGCCGCCGCCGCGTCGAGCGCGATATCGATCTGCCGCCCGCAGATCTGAAAGCCCTGGTGGAGGAGTTCAAGGCCATCATCCAGGCAAAGCGCGGCGTTCCCTTCCCCGAAGATCCCCAGCACCAGCTGTGGGGCGCCATCGAGGCCGTATTTCGCAGCTGGAACACGCGCCGCGCCGTGGATTACCGCAAAGTCCACGGTATTCCCGATACGCTCGGCACCGCCGTGAACGTGGTCGCGATGGTATACGGTAACATGGGGGACGACAGCGGCACGGGCGTCGCCTTCACGCGCGACTGCCGCGGCGGGGAGGACACGCTCAACGGCGATTTCCTGGTGAACGCCCAGGGTGAGGACGTGGTCTCGGGCGCACGCACGCCGCAGCCGATCGCCAAAATGAATCGCGGGCGTCTGGTGAAGGTGTTCAAGGAGCTCACCCGCATCGCCACGAAGCTCGAGCAGCATTTCAAGGACGTCCAGGACATCGAGTTCACGTTCGAGCGCGGCAAGTTGTACATGCTGCAGACGCGCCGCGCGCAGCGCACCGGCCCCGCGGCAGTGCGCATCGCCGTGGAGATGGTCGAGCAGGGGCTGATCACGCAGGACGAGGCGATTCAGCGGGTCCCGCCCCAGGATCTCGACCAGCTGTTCCACCCCATGGTGGATCCCAAGTCCAGCGTGACAGTGCTCGCCAAGGGGCTGCCCGCGTCACCCGGTGCCGCCACGGGCGAGGCGGTCTTCGATGCCGACGAGGCGGAAGCACTGGCCAAGAAGGGCCGCAAGGTCATCCTCGTCCGCCCCGAGACGTCGCCAGAGGACTTTCACGGCATCGTGGCCGCGCAGGCCGTGCTCACGGCACGCGGCGGCATGACGAGTCACGCAGCGGTTGTGGCCCGCGGGATGGGCAAGACGTGCGTGGTGGGGGCGCAGGGGATCGACGTCGATCCGGCAGGCGGGCGCTTCCGCGCCAACGGACGGGTCGTGAAGCGCGGCCAGACGATCACCGTGGACGGCACGACCGGGCGCGTCATCCTCGGTGCCGCCAAGGTGGTGCAGCCCAAGATGGGCGCCCACTACGCGAAACTGATGAGCTGGGCCGACCAGCGCCGCCGGCTGCGGGTGCGCACCAACGCCGACACGCCGGCGGACGCCCGGCGCGCCCGCGAGTTCGGGGCCGAAGGCATCGGGCTGTGCCGCACGGAGCACATGTTCTTCGAGGGGGACCGCATCACCGCGATGCGCGAAATGATCGTCGCCCCCGACGAACCCGGCCGGCGCGCGGCGCTCGGCAAGTTGCTCCCGATGCAGCGCGAGGACTTCGCCGGGATCTTCGAAGCGATGGCGGGCTACCCGGTGACCATCAGGCTCCTGGACCCGCCGTTGCACGAGTTCCTGCCGCACACGCGTGAAGAGATCGCCGGCCTGGCCAAGGCGATGCGGCTGCCGCCGGCGCGGCTGCGACGGCTCGTCGCCTCACTTGTCGAAGCCAACCCGATGCTCGGCCACCGCGGCTGCCGACTGGGGATCACCTACCCCGAGATCACGGAAATGCAGGCGCGGGCGATCTTCGAAGCCGCGTGCCGGGTCGTGTCGCGCGGGAAGAAGGTGAACGTCGAGGTGATGGTGCCGCTGGTCGCCACGGTCGAGGAGCTGAGGCGCCAGGCGCAGATCATCCGCCGGGTGGCGCAGGAGGTGTTCCACGCCGAGGGACGGGCGGTGCCGTGTCTCGTCGGCACGATGATCGAGCTGCCCCGCGCGGCGCTCACCGCGGACGACATCGCCCGGGAGGCGGAGTTCTTCTCGTTCGGGACAAACGACCTCACCCAGACGACCTTCGGTCTCTCCCGCGACGACGCCGGGCGGTTCCTGCCGTTCTACATCGAGGCCGGCATTTTGCCCGACGACCCCTTCCAGGTGCTGGATCAGGAAGGGGTGGGCCGGTTGATGGAGCTGGCGGTACGGCTGGGACGCGGCGTGCGCCCCGAGCTGAAGGTGGGCATTTGCGGGGAGCACGGAGGCGAGCCGAGCTCGGTGAAGTTCTGCCACCGCGTGGGGATGAACTACGTCTCGTGCTCGCCCTTCCGCGTCCCCATCGCCCGCCTCGCGGCCGCCCAGGCGGCGCTGGAAGAAGCGGGCGTCACCAACCGTACGCGCGCGACGGTCTAACGCCTCAGCTGGTCTTGGGCGCGCACGTCACCGCGAAAAAGACGCCGACTAGCAGCGCAATCAGGAAACACACGATCGCTACCGTGTACGCCGAGCCCTTCGAGAGCTTGTGCGTGACCCGTACCCCGGTGGCCGTCAGCACCACGCCCCAGATCGAGAAGGGGTTGATACCCTTGAGCAGGTTCGAGGCGAACCGCCCGCCGGCGGGGATCAGCAGGTCGAGACCGATCGCGGGCTGCAGGTCCTCCATGCTCGTGATCGACTCCTTGCCCTTGACCATCATGATCACGAGCGTGATCAGCTGCGTCAGCACGAACGTGACCGATGCATAGGTCGCCACGCTGAGCAGCTTGCTGAACTTCGCTTCGCCGCCGAACAGGGAGACCACCACCCACAGCAGCCCGGCGTTGATGAGCATGAAGATCGCGTAAATGATCGGCCAGACCGCGACGCCGACGCCCGCGAACTTGCGTGCCGTCGCCGCGCGGTCAGGCGGCATGGCCTGGTACATCGGCTCCAGAGCGATCTTGGCATACGGAAGCAGAAGGATCTGGATGACGACCAGCGCGACGGCCAGCACGACGAACGGCTGCCAAAAGCGCGGCTTCTCGGCCACCCGAGTGAAGACCGCCTCTGGCTCGAACAGGACCCGACCGACATCGGCGAACGCAGTCATCTCACCTCCTGATCGATTGCGGATTGCGGATTGCGGATTCTAGGGTTCGACGTTCAATTCCGCAATCCGGAATCTGCAATCCACAATGCGGGGCGTGACCCTTTCCCTGCGGCTGGGGTACGGTGAAGACAAGGGGCCAATGGTTCTTCCGCTTGTTGTGAAGCTCGGGCTGCTCGCCCAGACGCCCGTCCTCTCCACCGCCGGCGCGCATGCCGCGCCGACCCTCACCGTCGCGCCCGTCCGTGTCTGGCTGTCCGACAGCAATTACCAGGTCGGCGGGCGCGCCCAGGTGTTCGTGAACCTCCGCGATCCGGGCTACCTGGTGGTCCTGCACGCCGACGCCGCGGGCCGCATCCGCGTGCTGTATCCCCTGAGTCCCGACGAGCCCGCTCGGGCGCCGGCGGGAGCCACGCTGGAGGTGTCGGGCTGGGATGATCGGGCGGCATTCGTGGTGCCGGCCGGCAGCGGCGTCGGGACGGTCGTCGCAGCGCGCTCGCGCACGCCGTTCCGGTTCGATGACCTGCGCAACGAAGCCGGGTGGGACTATGCGAACGCCCTGCTCTTCCAGCCGACGGCGGGGAACCCGCTCGCCGCCCTGCTGGACATCGCCGATCGCATGGCGGGGGGCGGGCGTTACCAGTATGACGTGGCGACGTACCGGACGCCGCAGGCGTCGAGAACACTGGCAGTTCAGGACGAGGTACCGTGGACCGGGAACGGATCGGGCGGGAGTTACTACCCGGAGGTTGCCGCGCCGCAGCAAATGGCGGTGGTGACGCAAACCAATTCCGTGGACTGCTCCAATGCGACGCTGGTGGATTCGTTCTGCGGCGTGATCGACAATCACGTCACGAACATCTATCAGCAGCCCGAACAGCAACAGGCACCGCAGTACGTGCCGTACTGCCTCCCGTACTTCTTCCCGCGGCGCCACCGCTTCACTCGGGACTCGCAGCCCACACCACCGCAGCCGGCGATCGCGATGGCGGTGAACCTGCGCGCGCTACGGACCACGATGGTCCCGCCGCGGCAGCGCGAGCCCCCTCCGTTCCGCGTGCGGCAGCCGTACGCGCCGAGTCACTTGTCGCCACCCGGAGAACAGGCGATCCCCGCGGCCGTCGCGGCGCCGGGCCTGCAGATCACCAGCACGGTGCCGGTGGGGGCTGCGGGCGGCGCGTCCACGACGCCCGGCCGCATGATGATGGTGCGCTCGGTTCCGGCAGGAGTGTCGGTGTGGCGGGGCGGTGTGGCCGGTCAAACGCCCGCTGCGCCAGCTCCCCAGGAGTTCACGGGCGGCAGCAGCTCCGGA
>WNGA01007035.1_pt1 | contig 27951 bp, 17 predicted proteins | sample 5400061 | NCBI WGS metagenome assembly WNGA01 (sample SAMN13153366, study PRJNA577476) | soil metagenome | isolation source: 100 cm soil or saprolite under grassland replicate 2 | place: USA:California | collected 2016-06-15
TCGACTGAATGCAAGCACTCCCCCCTTACCCGGCCACGCTGCTCGGAACTTGACCGTCCTCGCCCGACGACTTTGGTCAGTGGGACTGATGCCTGCGGCGAGGCAAGCGCGCGAGGGCGATGATCGACAGGATCACGCCGGCGAAGCCGAGGCCGTTCGCGACGAGCTGCGATGTATCGGGAGGCCAACTCGTCACGCCGACGAGTTCGCCGCCCAGCTCGACGATGCGGAGGTATGTGCCTTCGTATCGCGAGATGGCTCCCGACAGGTCGAGCTTCGAATATTCGGGGGACCCGACGGCGACGAACCGATCGACTTCGTCCTCGATGACGAGTGGGTTCGCGAGATCCCGTCTCATCGCGTCCGCTCTCTGGGCTTCGGCGACGAGCGGCGGGAGGAAGATGCGGGACCCGCCCGAGCCGGGACTGGAGGCGAAGCCCGCGGGACCGCCGAAAATCGGGGACGCGGCGAACGAGTCGGAGGTCGATCGCTCCCCGCCCTGGGTCTCCTGCGGCAGCAGGACGAGTAGGGACGTGTACGGCGTGGCGACGCGGTTCTCGGTCGCGAGCGCCGTCACCTCGGCGATGGCCGCGGGATCCGCCCGGGCGTGGGCAGCTTCGAGCAGCGCATGGATGCGTGTCAGCACCCACTGCCGCTTCAGGAACGACTGCGAAGCGACGTCCGGACCCGCGGCTTGGACGTCCAGGGTGTGCCCGACCCCACCTCGGTCCGACCACGCCATGCGGAGATCGATCGGATCGGTTTCGGTCCCTCGCATCTTCGCGATGACGAACGCCTCACCGCCTTGCCAGATCGTCTGCGGATTCGCGCTCGCGATCGTCACGTTGACCGCATCCGGGACCTCCGGGCGGACGCCTTCCAGGACGGGTACGCGGATTGAGCCGAGGAGTTCGGCCACGGCGCTCGAGACGTCGGCGTGGAGTGTGACCAGCTCCCCGCGATGGTAGTGGGAGAGGTTGTGGAGGACGGTCTCGTCCGCGTGGTCGCTCGGTTGGACCGCTACCGCGAACACGGGCATGTCGGCGTCGTAGGAGACGCGGGCGTATGCGGTCTCCAGCTCGGGGTCCACCGGCGCGCGCGTCGGCCGTCCGTCGGAGACCAGGACGAGGATCGGCTGCTGGCCCAGGCGGCGGGCGTCGGCCGCCCACCGGGCCGCCTGCGCGAGCGGCGCCGCGAGGCTCGTGCTCCCGTGCGGCCGGAAGGAGTCGAGGAAGCCCAGGAGATCCACCTCCGACGCGGACGACCAGGTCTGAAGGGACGCGGCGAAAGGCGTGACGGTTGCTCCCTGAAAGACCGCGACCCCGTACGACTCCCCTACGCCCAGGTCGGCGGCGATCTGTCGCACCGTCTCCTTGGTGAGCGTCCAGTTGGTCCCCATGCTTCCCGACGCGTCGAGCAGGAAGAGGAGCGCGCGTGGCTTTGGCTGGACGGACGACGCGAACGCGGGGTCCGAGGCGTCCAAGGAGAATCGGACGTACCGATCTCCCGTCGGCTCGGCGAACTGGCTGAGGGACGCGCCCGCGGCCCGGAAGCGGATCGGAAGATCCCCCGTGCCCGCGCCCTGGGTCGCGTTGATGTACGCGTCCGCGCGGTGCAGCCCGCTCCGGACGACCGGGAGGTCCGTGTGGCCGGGTAGGACCACCTCGCCGAGCGCGGCGACGGTCTCGATGCGGACGTGCACCCGGAGGTACGACACGCTGTCCCGCGCGTCGATCGAGAGGCGATACCCGTATTCGTAGAAGCCGTCCGCCTTCGTGAGAGGCATTTCGAGCGTCGTGATGGTTGTCCGAGCCTCCTTCGGCGGGATCGTCACCGCGATCCAGTAGAGGTCCCTTGCCGGATCGTACTGGACGAGCGCGGCGTCCTGGCCCTTCGCGATCGCGTCGAGGAACGCGGTCAAGGCGTCGGACCGGTTCTGCGCCGACGAGTTGTACACGACGTTTCCGATCTTGAGCCGGAGGTCCGTGATCAGCTCGTGGCCCTTCTCGAGCGGGAACGCGATTTGCCCTTGCTTGAATTCGTCGCTTGGATTGTAGAACTCCTTGATGATGACGACCCGCGCGAACCCCTCCGTCAGCTGGATCTCCACCTGCGTCCCGTTGACCTGCGTGGGGAGCGGCGTCGGCGGCTCGACGATCACGCAGAACGCCGCCGCGGGACCTGGCACGTTCAGGAAGACGACGACGAGAATGCTGATGACGAAAGCGAGGCGCGCGGCGTTCATGCGCGTGCCTCCGGTCTCGCGTCGGCATCGAGACGTGCACGATGGATGGCGTACACCATCAAGAGCCCAAACAATGTGACTGGCCAGAGGAACAGGACGACGACGAGGAGGCCGGTGTAGTACCCGGAGAGGAGCAACGCCACGACCGAGAGAGCGGCGCCGGACCTCGCATAGATTCCGTTCGTCATCGCCGGGTTTCGCACCGCCTCGTGGGCCGCGCGGTCCGCCCACCAGAGTCCAACGAGCGCCACGGCCGTCGATCCGAGCATTAGCAGGTACGCCAGGAGGAGATTGAACCAAGGGCCGAACGTCGCGAACACGAGCGACACGAGGAACACGGCCACGAGTCCGGCTCTCGTCGATCGCAATGCAGTTCCGCTCGGCATCGAGGCGGGCCGAAGACTCCGAACGTCCCGCCCTTCCCCGTCGGGCATGCCACGGCATCACACGCATCCGACAAAACTCCGAGGAAATTGTTAGGGACGCGCCGAACGCCGGTGCGGCGGCCGCGAGCCCGGCAATCAACTCCGATAACGGCAGCGTCCGGTTTATCTTGCCGTCCGGGAACCGCCGCGATAAGGGACCAGCCGTGGCCATCTCGTCGAATCGAAGTGTTGTCGTCCTCCTCGTCGCGATGGTCATCGCTTCCCTCCTCTCCGTCGGTGCGTCCGGCCGGTCGGTCCTGAGCGCGAGCGGCCTCCAGGTCTTGGTCTTTCAGCCCGGCGCGAACGGCACGGACTCGTTCGTCCAGAGCGGCACGCCGCTCTGGAATTACGGGGACAGCCCGACGCTGTGGGTCGGTCCGAACGCGACGAGCGGATACCTCGCTCGGGGCCTCCTGCGCTTCGACCTCACGGGCCTCCCGTCGAACGCGACGATCGTGAACGCGACCCTCGGCATGTACGAGGTGCAAGGCGCCGCCGGCGAAGTCCGCGCCATCCCCGTGTTCGCGTCGTGGGCGGAAGGCGATGGAGGTCACTCGTGGACCGTCCAGCCCGTCACGGTCCGCGAGACCGCGGGCGTGAACCGCACGCGGGAGCCGGTCGAGGTTGTCGTCCCGTTCCAGTCGAACTCGATCGCGGACCCCGCGCGCGACCTCCGCGTGTACGACGCGGGACAAGAGGTGCCCTCTCAGGTGTACCGATTTACGTACAGCGGCGGCCAGATCGCAGCCGCGCACGTGTTCTTCGGCGCGACGATCGGCGCGTACGGCTCTAAGACGTACGACATCGTCTATAGTACGAACGGGACGTCCGTGCCGGCGTACCGGACGGGCACGTGGAGTGCGGGTCCCATCTGGACGTACGGGCCCACGGGCGGCGGCGCTTCCGGCGCGACGATTGCGGACCTAGACAACGACGGTCGGCTCGACATCGTGTTCGGCGGGACGGACGGATACGTGTACTGCCTCGACGAGGACGGGAACCTGAAATGGCGGACCCTCGTCTCCTCCGGCCAGAGCGTGCCCTTCACCCCCCAGGTCGCGGACCTAGACCGCAGCGGCCAACTCAGCGTCGTCGTGTCGACGAACGCACCGAGCGTGGTCCGGCTCAATAGCAGCGGCTCCATCGTCTGGACGTACAACAGCGGCAGCGTCCTCTTTACCACTCCAACCCTCGTCGACGTGAATGCCGACGGCGTGCTAGACGCCCTCGTCGGAAGCAACGCACGGAACCTCGCGGCGATCGACGGCCTCACCGGGACGTCCCTTCCCTCGTACACCGTCCCCGTGGCCGCCTACACGCCGACGATCGCGGACATCGACGGGAGCGGCGCGCCGGAGATCCTCGTGGATGGGGATGACAAGAACATGCACGCGTTCGCCCTGGACGGCACGCAGATCTGGGCCGCGAACGCTCCCGGCGGCTCGTTCCTCGAAGGAAGCATCGTCTTCGGCGACGTGAACGGGGATGGCTTCCCCGAGGTCGTCACGGGCGACGTCAGCAACAACGGGGTCGAGTTCGCCCTCTGGGCCTCAAATGGGACGACCGTTTGGTCCCGGTCCCTGCCCTCGTACCGCCAAGGCGGCCAAACCATGGCGGACGTGAATGGCGACGGGCTCCCGGAGATCCTCGTGGGGGTCGTGTCCGGGACCGTGTACAACCTGCGCGGGACCGACGGGTCCATATTCTGGAGCTACAACGCCGGGACGACGCAGGCAGGGACGCCCGTCGTCGCAGACTTCGATCGAAGCGGCACGCGGGAGATTGCGTTCATCGAGGGTTCCGCCGTGGACATCCTCACCGCCGCGGGGTTCCTCGCCAACGGATGGACGATCTCCCCGCCGAATCTGAATCTACGGAGCGCGTACCAGTTCCCGATGACGAGTCCCGCCTTGGCGGACCTCACGGGCAACGGGACCCTCGAGATCCTCGTGCCCACCTCGGGCGGCATGGCCGTCTATGGAACGGGCGGACTGGACCATGACTGGCGCACGTGGGGTTACAACGTCAACCACACGCAGCGGTTCCTCGACGGGGCCGCCGGGAGCGGCGCGCCGATGCTCGAGGCGACCCTCGGCGTCTCCCACGTCTTTCCGGCCGGGGGCGTGTCCTGGAACTATCGCGACGGCACGACCCCGTGGGCCACATCCGGAGGCGACTTTGGGCTGTCGTCCACGAGCGCCCCCGCGGGCCCTGGTTGGATGTCATGGAACCTCACGAACCTCGTCCAAGACTGGGTTGCGGCCCTCGCCCCGAACGAGGGAGTGTTCCTCCTTGAAGCGAGCGAGATCACGGGCGTCCTCCATGGGTTCGTCGCTTCCGATTCCCCGGATGCGCTGCACCGGCCGATCCTCACGGTCTCCTACACCTTTTCGTCCGCCGGCGCGGGGAGGGAGCCGCCGCGGATCGTCGGTCGGATTCCGAACGTTCTGCTCCCGGAGAATGCCGGGCCCGCGGCGTTGGACCTCGGCGCGTACGCCTCGGACCCCGACACGCCCGCGTCGCGGCTGCGGTGGAACGTCACCGGGTTCGACCCGGCCGTCGTGGCGATCGGCGGGGCGAACATCCCGGGCGAGTCCATCGTGACGATTTCGCCCCAGAGCGGCCGTTGGGGGAATGCGCAGGTGACGTACTGGCTCACGGACCCCGAGGGAGGCTTCGACCGCCAAACCGGATGGATCAACGTCACCCAGGTGGACAGTCCGCCGGCGTTCGGTCCGCCTTCCCCGCTGTACGTGACCGCGAACGAGACGTACGTATTCGACGAGGGCCCCTACCTCACCGATCCGGACACGCCCCGTGCCTCGCTCACGCTCACGAGCGACGACCCGATCCACGTCTCAACGTCCGGGACGAACGTCTCCTTCCGATATCCGGAATCGTACCTGGGGCGCTGGGCGTTCGTGAACCTCACGGTGAGCGACGGCACGTCCGGGGTCACGCGGGTCGTCGTGGTCAAGGTGACGACGGACCACCCGCCCGCCCTCTGGAGGCCTCTGCCGGACGTCACGTTGATGGAGGGCCAGCTGATCCGCGGCGTGTTCAACCTGTCCGAGTACTTCTCAGATCCGGATCAAGACTCTCTGTTCTACTCGACCGGCTACGCGCACCTAGTCGTCGCGATTCGCGCGAATCTGAGCGTGGACGTCCAAGCTCCGAACGGCTGGTGGGGCCAGGAAGAGGTGACGTTCCGTGCGACGGACCCGACCGGGGCGATCGCGGAGGATACCGTCCTCGTGACGGTCGTCCACATGGACGCCCCGCCGGTCTGGGGCGCCGTCCCGGACTTGCGCGTCCGGTTCAACACCCCGTTCTCTTTCAACCTGGACCCATACGTGAGTGACCCGGACACCCCCTCGGCGGACTTGATCGTCAGCGCCTCGGACACGGCGCATGCGTTCGTGTCGGGCCATCTCCTCACGCTGACCTATCCGTGGGTCCTCAACGGCACGGTCCAGCCCCTCGTCCTCACGATGACCGACGGCGTGTTCACGGTCAACCGCACGGTCTTCGTTGCGATCGGCTCGGACTGGCCACCGATCATCGTGACGAAGATGCCGGATGTCTCCTTCAGCGAAGGGACGACGCGCCGGGCCGCGTACCGCCTCTCGGACTATTTCGCGGACCCGGACGGCAACTTGCTCTTCTGGACCGTCGGGAATTCGAGGATTGGCGTGACGATCCAGGCGAACGGGAGCGTGGACCTGACGAGCGCACTTGGGTGGTGGGGGACCGAGACGGTGACGTTCCGCGCGACGGACCCTCAGGGCGCCCTCCAGGAGGACACGGTCCGGATTACGGTCGACCATGTGGACCGACCGCCCGCCTTCCTTTCGGTGCCCGAGGTCTTCCTGAACGTCACCACGACGTACCTTTCGCTCACGTCGTACATGGTGGATCCAGACACGAAAGTGTCCGACCTCGTCCTCGTGTCCACGAACAGCGCGCACGCGGTCATCGTCGGCCAGGGGCTCCTGCTGACCTACACGGCCGATGCGGACGAGTCCATCGATGTCGTCGTGAGCGACGGCAACCTGACCGATGCGACGACGATCCATGTCCGCGTGGTCCTGCCCGCGGGCCTGGTGCAAGAGATCATCCCCGGTTGGCTCTACTGGCTTCCGCTGCCGCTCGTCGGCGGGGCACTCGGCGGGTTCCTCGTCTACCGCCGCCGGCAGCTCGAGTGGGCATTCCTCGTGACGAACACGGGCTTGCTCGTGAGCAGCGTTTCGCGCCGCGGGGACGGGTCGCTCGACACGGACCTGCTGACCGGCATGCTGACGACGATCATGGACTTCGCGCGTCGGAGCTTCTCCGACGAAACGGAGCGGCACCTCGAGGGGCTCGAGCTTGGAGAGAAGCGCGTGACGATTGTCCGGGGGAGCCGCGTCTACCTGGCCGTCGTCTACCGCGGCCGGACCCCGGGATCATTGACGTCGAGGATGCGTGTCTTGCTTCAGAAGTTGGAGCGTCGATATCCGGAGGCCTTCGGGGACGTCCTCGACACGTCGAAGCTCGAGGGCATCCCGGTCGAGCTGGAACGCTTGGTGAGCCGCGGGAACCTTCCGTTCGTGCGCTTCGGCTCAGAGGACCGCACGGCGTGATCGGACCGCATGAGCGCCGTTCTTCACGGAACGACCGAACGAATCGGCCAGTCGGCCATCCACATCGCCGGAGGTCGCGGACTCCTCCGAAGTTCGGACGTCTATCCGGGCGTCTTCCCTGACGGCTGCTTCGTCTTCTTCGGCTCCACGACCTTGACGTCGCCGATCTCCCGCAGCAAGATCGCCTCGCCTTGACCGGGAAGGACGAATTCGGTCGACTCTTCGCTGAGCCGGCTCCAGGTCTCGTCTTTGTGTTCCCGGAAGGAGTCGAAGTCGCCGTACTTGCTGCACTCCATGATCATTGCGGTGTCGTACCGGCCGAATCCGAGGACGGTCCCGAACGTCCCGCGATACGTGAAGCCCCGCGGCGCGTGCTTCGCGAACAAGTCCTCGTTCTTCTTCGTCCACGCCTGGAAGTCCTTCATCCGGCCCTCTTTCACGTTCCAAAACTGAATCCACAACACGCGGGTTCCCCCGCTCACCAGGATCGGTCGCGAGATAATGAACTCGTCTCCACGCCTTCTGCGCGGGGATATGCCGGACAGGCACGCCGGCCTATGGCCCAAATGCGTGGATGAGCTGGCGCGAGATCATCGCCCCGGTCACGAACAGGATGATGATCGTCAACTGCCCGAGGATCCCGCGAGTCATTCGGCCAGGTGCGGATGTCCGCCGTCTCGTGGATCTCCATGTCGAGGACCTGCAGACCTGTCATCTCCCGGAGGCGTTGTTCGAGAGGGACGCCTTCTCGGCTTGAGGGTTCGTGCTAGAGCCACCGGTGGCGAGTCGGGTAGAACTTCGGCCGGCCGTCCGGATGTCGGGCCTTGTACCGGACGTACCGCTCGTGCCACCACCGGTACCGCTCGTCGGATGTCTGGAGGCGCCGGTGGGGCATCCGGATTAGGGTCCGCTCGACGGCCCACACGTTCCGGGGGGAGAGACGCCAGTCCGCGCGGAGGCTTCGCAGATCGAGGACGCCATAGCCGTTGACGCGCCCCGTGAGATCGACGAACGGGTCGACGTACGAATAGACGAGATCGCGGACGGACCGAAAGACCGGCTTGCGCCCATGGAGGCCCGGGTCCCGTGACCGCGCGACGGTGCCGTACTTTCCGCCACGCCGGAACAAGAAGACGACGTGATCCAGGTCGTCCTGGGATTCGAGGTCGACCACGATCGGCGGATATCCGTGCTGCTCGAGAATCGTCGCGGCACATAGCGCCCCCTCGAGGCAGTGCACCCGGTTCGCCCGCACCACGCCGCGGAACGTCCGGAGCGTCTCGGCGTGCTCCTCGTGGTTGTACGGCAAGGATTCGAGCCAGCGTTGCACCCGCTCAGGCGAGGATGCGGCGTCGATGATGCGCCTCTCCCGGCGGGTGAAGGCCGATCGCGGAGGGGCCGCGCTCATGGTCGACGGCGGAGGATTTCCGAGCCCTCGGATGCGGTCATCGGCCTCCCGTAGATCGGCGAACCGGGTTGCTGGCGTCGCCCGCCGTCGCGGAGCGAACCCGTGTCAAGCGCTGCGAACCCGATTTCCTCGATGAGTTTCGCGACCGTCGCCTTCGCGGCCGCGTCGTCGCCCGCGACGAAGACGGCGAGCCGGTCCTTCGACGACGGCCGTCCGCTGGTCTCCAGGGTCTTCCACCCCATCGTGTTGAAGGCCTTCACGACGCGGGAGCCAGGGAGCCGCTTCGCGACCTCCTCGCTCGACGTGCTCTCCCCGACGTCCATGACGCGGCCGGCCGCCGAGTAGGGATTCATCGCGTCGATGACGATCTTGCCGGCGAACCGGTCCGCGGACGGGAGCTGGTCCGCTCTCCGCCATGGGATCGCCAGGAGGATCACCTCTCCGAACGTCGCGGCATCCGCGGGCGTCGTGGCCTTCGCCCTCGGGCCGATGGACGAGACCAGGGGATCCAGGGACGCCGGGTCCCGCGAATTCGATACCGCCACGTCGTGTCCGGCCTGGGCGAAGAGCTTCGCGGCCGTGCCGCCGATATGCCCTGCCCCGATGATCCCGATCCGCATGCGTCCGCTCTCCCGGGCGACCGCCAACACGTTCGTCCGTTATGGAGCTTCGGAATCGATTGGCGGGTCCGTTCGCCGACGTCACCGGAGGCTAGATAACCGGGCCGCCGTTGCGCCCGGACGGGCCCATGGCCTCGACCGCTAAGCCGGACACCCCGCGGACGCGCGTCCCCGTCCCCCGCCAAGTGCAGTGGTTCATCGTCCTCCTTGCGCCGTCGGCGATCGCCTACGGATTCTTCCTCGTGTGGATCCCGGCGTACCTCCCGGAGCTCGGCTTCGACTCCGGGACGATCGGCCTGCTGCTCGGCGTCAACGGCGGCGCCCTGATCCTCGGCTCGATCCCGCTGAGCATCCTCGCGGACCGGAAGGGCAAGAAGCGCGTCCTGCTCGCCGCGCTCGTCGTGTTCCCGCCGATCATGGCGGCATTCGCCCTGACGTTGGACGTGCGGGTGCTCGTGGTCGCCTCGTTCCTCGCGGGCCTGGTCGACGGGGCTTTCAGCTCGACATGGAACGCCCTGATCGCCGACCAGACGGTCCCCGAGAACCGCGACCCCGCGTTCGCTCTCTCCTTCATCGTGAGCGCGCTGTCGACCGGCGCGGGGTACACGATCCCGCTGTTCCTCCCGCCCCTCGAAGCGGCGACGGGAGTGGACTCGCGGACCGTCCACGTGGGCACGTTCCTCGTCCTCGCCGCCGGAGCCGTCATCTCGCCGATCGCGCTCTTCTTCCTGCTCCGGGGGTACCGGGACGCACCGCCGAGCCGGCAACCGTTCGTCCGTGGACGGGAGTTGCGTCTCCTCGCTCGGTTCTCCGGATACAACGGGCTCATCGGGCTCGGTGCCGGGTTCATCATCCCGCTCATTCCGACGTGGCTGTTCCTGAAGTTCGCGGTGTCGGACTCGTTCAGCGGTCCCGTGCTCGGCATCGCGAGCCTGACGATCGGATTCGCGGCCGTGGCGAGCTCGCGGCTCGCGAAGCGGTGGGGGCGCGTGCCCGCGATTGCCGCGACCCAAGGACTCTCGACGGCGTTCATGCTCGCCCTCGCGTTCGCCCCGAGCCCCCTGTCCGCCGGCGCGATCTACGTCGTGCGGGCGTCGCTGATGAACATGTCGATCCCTCTCGCCGACTCCTTCGTCATGGGGATCGTGGAGCCGGACCAGCGGAGCTTCGCGAGCGCCCTGAACTCCCTCGTCTGGCGGATCCCGAACAGCGTGAGCACGGTCGCGGGCGGCGTCCTCATGGCGTCCGGTCATCTCGATCTCCCGATCTTCATCGCGACCGCGTTCTACGTCGTCGCGATCGGCTGGTTCTACGCGGCGTTCCGCGACGTGAAGCCGACGACGTGAGCCGCGGAGGTGAGTGAACGATCGGCGGGTGCCGCCCGCCGCATCTCGTGCGCCGGCGATTCAGTGCCGATAGATTTCCGTCGCGTTCCCGTCGCTGAACACGAGCACGTTCTCGTCGTGGAGATAACTCACGTAGTTGTCCATGAAGTGGTCGTCCGGGAAGACGCCCCACGAGCCGAGCGCCTGAAACTCCGCCGCCACGAAGTCCTCGGTTCCTTCGTAGTCGTGGACCTGGTGCCCGGTCGAGTGCGTGTGGTCCAGATGCGCCGCCATGATGACGAGGTTCGGCTCGAGCTGCCAGAGGCGGATATGCTTCCGCGTGCCGAGGATGCCGCAGAATCCGTCTGGGTCCCGTTCGAGCTGGGCGTTCTGCGCGATCCAACGGCCGTTGTAGTAGACGTATTCGACGTACCCGCACGCGGTCTTGTGCCAACCCGCGTTCTGGAGCGCCCTCGTCACGGCGGTCAGCCCGGCATACGCGATCATGCTGACCGGGTCCGCCCGCGCGCCGAAGTCCGTCGACGTGTACGTCCACGCGGGGACGTGCGAGGCCGATGCGGTCGACGGGAGCGCGACGAAAGTCCCGACGAGGGCGACGGCGATTCCGAGCGTTGCGAAGACGTTCAATTTCCTGGGCGAATCCCCATCCTGCGCCCTCTGACAAAACCTTCCGGAGGCCTTCAACGTCGACTCCTCCAGTCCTCCCAAAAGGCCTCTCGGGTACAAAATATCCGCGGGCCGCGCAACGACGAGCCCGGAGGACCGCTTCGCGGCGTCCAAAGTCTTTTGACCGCCGACTCGTTCTCTACGGGCTATGCGTCTCGTCCTCCTCGGCCCCCCGGGCGCAGGTAAGGGCACCCAGGCCGAGAAGCTCTCCGCGTACCTCGGTGTGCCGCGGATTTCGACCGGAGACATTCTGCGGCGGAACGTGACCGACAATACGCCTCTCGGGGAGAAGGCGAAGGCGTACATGGACTCCGGGCGGCTCGTGCCGGACGACCTCGTGATCTCGATGACGGAACGCCGGCTCAAGGAGCCGGACGCCAAGAAGGGCTTCATCCTCGACGGCTTCCCGCGGAACATCGCGCAGGCGGAGGCGCTGTCCAAGCTCACGAAGCTCGACGCGGTCGTGAGCCTCTTCCTCGAGCCCGAGGACCTGATCAAGCGGAACACGGGCCGGCGCGTGTGCCCGAAGGACGACACGGTGTACCACATTCTGATGAATCCGCCGAAGAAGCCCGGCGTCTGCGACAAGTGCGGCACGCCCCTCATCATCCGGGCGGACGACCGAGAGGACGTCGTGCGCAAGCGGATCGAGACGCACGAGCAACAGACCGCACCGCTGATCAAGTACTACCGGGACCGCGGCCTACTGCGCGAGGTCTACGCGAGCGGGCTGATCGAGGAGATATTCCTTCGGACGATTGAGGCGCTCAAGGCGTGAGGCGCCACTATAAGTAGCATCAAATAGGGCTGGTCTGTTAGGCGCCGGTGCGCCCCTGTCGGCTAGTTTGGACAGGCTAGAAGCCTGCGGAGCTTCAGACCTGGGTTCGAATCCCAGCAGGGGCGTCGGCCTCTGGATGCGGGTGACGTTCCGACCATGGCGAATTCGTGCCCGGGAATGTTCTGACACCGCGACGCGGCAGTTCTCGCGAAGGCAAGTCGCCTCATGGGTATCGAGACTACGTCCGACCTTCTCGGGAAAACGTGACAACTCAAGTCAAGTCGACCTGACATTCTTCGTCATATACATCCACACACGTTTGCTGCGCGGAGGGGACTTTTACGAACCGGGGGCTTCGAATTGCAGCGATTCTCTGTGCCGCCATCATGATCATCGTGGTTTTTCAGACTCATGACGTCGCTGCGAGCTGTCAGAACGGCGGGGACTACAATCACGCGCGCGACTGCAACGGAGGCATCGCGACGGCGTCCGGTTCCTCGGGGACGAATACGCCGGCGAAAGCGATCGACGGCGATTCCTCAACGTATTGGCAGAGTTCGACCACGACGGGCTGGCTAGCGGTTCAATTCCGGGCCATGGCTTCCGTGAACGAAGTCCACGCGCACTTCACGACGACGAAATACGCTTCCTTGTCGCTCTACTTGGACACGAGCGGCAACCGTGCGTACGAGACGACCGAGAAGGTGTGGTCGACGACCTCGAACGGCGTCCTCGACGTCATCATCTCCCTCCCACAGGTCTACCTTGCTCTCGGCGCGAAGATCGCGGTCGACGCGAAAGTCGGGAGCAATCTGCCGAAGATAAACGAGTTCGAGGCGTACCTCCTGGGCGATTCGGACGGAGACGGTCTGACGAACGCGCAGGAGGCCGCGACGACGTACTTCCAAGACATGGGACCCAGCGGCCTGCCCGCGTCGATTCCGGACGACGGCGTGAACGTCTCCTCGAATGGGGTGTCGCTGACGCAGTTTTACGGAACCGGCGTCATCGCCCTGGCGAACTTCACGGTGGACCACGCGCGGAAGACGGACCTCACGGCACAGATCGGCTACTGGAACGGATCGGCGTGGATCGATCGGTACGTCTGGGATCCCGGACGCCGGCTGGACCAGGTGAGCGTGACCCAGCCCCTGCCGAACGCGTATGTGACCGGCACCGTCGAGGTCGTCGCGACGGTCCAGCATCCGGAGATTACATCGAAGGTCGAGTTCCGCGTTGCTGGCGTCCTCCAAGCGACGGTTACCACGCCGGTCGGGAACGACTACCGCTGGAGCTGGAACACGACCGGTCTGGCCGACGGACCGACATTGGTGAACGCTACACAATACGACACGGCGGGCGGAAAGGCGTGGAGCCAGATCACGGTGAACGCGGCCCGGCCTCCCCAGATGACGTGGGTGTCTCCCGCGAACGGAGCCTTGGTCTCCGGCGTCGTCACCGTCCAGGTCACGGCCTCCGACTACGAAGGGGTCGAGTGGGTCGACTTCTACGTGGACGGGCTGTACAAGTCCCGCGTTTACACACCGAATGTCGGCCCGAATGGCTACCAGTGGTCCTGGGACACGTCCCAGTACTGCACGAACGGGCAACACACATTGAAGGCCGTCGCCACGGAGAATGGACCGCTCTATCTCTCGACCGAGCTCTCAGTCTCGGTGACGACGAACCAGGCGCTCCGGGTGTGCATCACCTCCCCCACCCCCGACGGCGCGACCGTCAGGAACACCGTCGTCATCCTTGCGGACGCGGCGACGCCGCAAGGCACGACGATCACCGAAGTGGACTTCTACATCGCCTACTCGCATTGGTCGACCGACACGACGGCCCCTTATGCCAGCAATCCGTGGGACACGACGGCCACGAGCGACGGGGCGTACGCCCTTGAGGCGATCGCAACCAACTCCGCCGGGAACACGGCGCAATCGGTCATCACGGTGCACGTCTCCAATGGCGGCGGTGGCGGAGGCGGAGGCGGCGGTTGCCGGACTCCTCCTTGCCCCGTGGGTCCCGTCGGAGCGAACGAGACGATGCAGGCGGATTCGGGCGCCGTCACGCAGCCCACGGCCACCCTCGGCGTCTTGACTACCGAGTGGGCCCGCGGAGAGGTCGACGTGGGTACGAAGGCGACCGTCGTCGTGGATCTCGTGAACCCCCAGACGTCCGCGAGCGCGTCCGAGAACGCGTCGAGGATCTTACGACCTGCAATTCCAATCTCCACGTTCACGACGTACCTTCAGTGGCGCCTCGTGATCCGGGATTGGTCGATCGGCTCTGTGGGTAACATGAAGTCCTTCACCCTGCGATTCGAGGCGACGAGCGATCCGCAAGCGATGGACACGGACTCCGACGGGATCGGCGACGGGACGGAGGCGTACACGTGGTCCACGCTCCCCGTCACGAGGGATTCCGACCTCGACGGCCTCTCCGACGGCTACGAAATCGCGCCGCATACGCTGACCGTGTGGACGGGCGGTGTTTCCTCGATCCTCGCCGCCGTCACGACGAACCCAGCCCTCGCGGACACGGACGGGGACGGCCTGACGGACGGTCAGGAGCGCGGCTTCGTCACGACGGGCCAATCGAAGGTCATCGGAGAGGTGGGCCTCGCCGTCGGCGTCACGGACGCCTGGACGAAGGTGTTTCTCAAGAACAGGTACACCAGCCCCGTCGTCATCGCCCAACCCCCGACGCAGAAGGACGGAGCCACCGGGGTCGTCCGGATCCAGTCCATCACCGACCACACCTTTCAACTGCGCTTCCAGGAATGGTCTGCCGTCGGCGGGCACGGCGGCGAGAACGTGACCTACCTCGTGCTCGAGTCCGGGAACCACGTCCTGCCGGACGGCACCGTCGTCGAAGCGGGCACCAAGTCCGGGGTCGGTACGACCTACGTGGCCGTGCCGTTCCGGGAGGCCTTCGCCCAGAATCCGATCGTCCTGGCGCAGATCCAGACGAACGCCGACACGAAGGCGGCCGCCGCAAAGATCCGGTCGGTGGGGGCTTTCTCGTTCGAGACGTACCTGCGCACGAACCCGCTCGGGACGCACGCAACCGAGACGGTCGGGTACGTCGCCGTCGCTCCTCAGGCGGACCCGACAACGCTCGCGACGTGGACCCGCCTGGCGGTGAGCGTTGGCTCGGCCGCATCGGGCACCGTGTCGTTCCCAAAAGCCTTCGCTGTCGCTCCCATGATCCTCTCCTGGTTCGCGACGGAGAATTTGAACGCGGATGTGAGCCTTCGGCTCGGTCCGGTGACGAACGCCAGCTTCGGCTACGTGCGCGAGACGAGCGTGACGCCGGGCGTAGAGGTGTTACACTACTTTGGATTCGCAGGACTGATGAACCTGACCGCGCGGATGACGACGAAACCGACGGGCACCGGCGCCACGGACACGGACGGGGACGGACTCTCGGACGGCGCGGAGGTCAACACCTACGGATCGAACCCGTCGCTCAAGGACACGGACGCCGACGGGGTTCCGGATAACGTCGAGGTGTCGGACCGCACGATCACGATCCCCGTGAACGGGACCGCGAAGTCCTTTACGTTCAAGACCTCGCCGACCTCGGACGACACGGATGCGGACGGCGTGAAGGATCCCGATGAGCTCGCGGGGATCTTGGACCACCGGATCGCCTTCTACGATATGGAGACGACCCTGGCGGACGGCCGTCTGCGCGATTGGAGCGGCAACGGCGGCCATGCCACCTTGTCGGGGACGACCTCCGTCACCGGGAAGGTGGGGAATGCGCGTTCGTTCGCCAGCTCGAATTACGTCCAGGCGGGCGACGCCCCGGTGCTCTCGCCGGGGATGATTACGGTGGCCGCCTGGGTCTCCATTTCGAGCAGTGCGGGGACGTACAACCCCGTCGTCGTGAAGGGCCAGAGCGGCGTGGACTTCCAGTACTACATGGACGTCCGGAAGGTCGGCACGGCGTGGAAGCTCAACGCGCAAGTCAAGAATGTCGCCGGGACGACCGCGAGCGCGACCTCGAGCACATCGATCACCGCGGCCACGTGGACGCATGTCGGGTTCACGTTCGACGGCTCGACGGTCCGGCTATACATCAACGGCGTCGCGGACACGACCACCGCAAGCCTTTCCGGATCCCTCCGGACGACGGGGCAACCCCTGCGCATCGGCCAGTACTATGGGTCCACCTTGTACTTCCTCGGATCGATCGACGAAGTCCAGGTGTGGGATCGCGCCCTGGCACTGGACGAGATTGCGCAATATTCGGCCGCGGATCTGCCGGTCGTGCGGTTCGACATGGAATCCCTTCGGTCCGATGGGAGGCTTGCGGATTTCGCAGGCAAGGGAAACGCGGGCACCCTGTTCGCCACGTCGGTCGTCGAGGGTCGGATCGGGTTCGCCCGGAACTTTGGGCCCGCCGCGTCGAGCGTCAACGTGACGGATGCGGCGAGCCTGAACTTCAACACGGCGGGCCTGACCGTTTCCACATACGTCCTTGCTTCGTCGGCACCGGCGTCCGACGTCTCCCTCGTCGCCAAGAAAGGGGAGTTCTACCTGAACCTCAGCTCGGACGGGCTCGTGCGCTTCACGATCTACACGAAGACCCCGCTAGTCTCACAGCTCCCGCTGCCATTGAATCGCTGGGTCCGCGTTTCCGCGACCACCGATGCGACGACGATGGCCCTCTACTTCGACGACGTGCTCATGGCGTCGGCCGCCGGCTTCAAGCCGACGGACACGGCGAACCCGATCACGCTGGCTCGGGCGGAAGGCTGCTCGCCGAGCTGCCCCCGATTCGGCGGTTCGCTCGACGAACTCGTCGTGTACGCGAAAGGAATCGCCCAAACCGCCCTGACGAAGTCCTCTGCGCGGGGCATCCTGTTGAATCCGAACGCGACGGACACGGACTTCGACGGCCTCTCGGACGGGCAGGAACTGTTCGTGAAGACCGCGAAAACGCCAAAGCGCTACCCGATTCAGAATCAAACTTGGGCCTTTACCGACAACGTGGACCTCGGGCTGGGCGGCCCAGCCTGGGCGATCCGGTCCATGGACCTAATGGTGGGCTGGACCCATCCCGACATGGGGCAGCTCCAGACCATCTTGGATCACTACCGCAATGGCCTTGTAGAGAGGCAGCTGACCCTTCGCTCGTACCAGAACGCGGGAGAGGCGAACAACTTCACCTCCTATGACCTCTTGAACAAAGGCGTGCTCCCCTCTGAGTTCACGAGCGGGGGCGTCTGGTACCTCCAATCGTGGGATAAGACGGCCGACTCGAAGAAAGGCCAGATGGAGTACATGCAGTTCCAAATCACCGTGCACACGCTCCCGAACCGCGCCGACACGGATGCCGACGGCCTGAATGACTCAGAGGAGCTGAACTTGGGTAGCGACGGCTTCTCGACGGACCCGTGGAAGACCGATACGGACGGCGACTCGCTCCCCGACAACGAGTACTTCACGAAGGGCACGAGCCCGGTCCTCGCGGACACGGACCGGGACGGCGTGCGCGATGATGTCGACCGCGCACCCCTGGGCGATGCGTTCGTCGAGGTCGAGATTGACTCGGCGTACGTCTCCGGCTCGGATGCGCACAGCACGGGGAACGTGCCCCTCCCGTTCGTCAAGGTGACGATCCAAGGCAACACGACGTACACGCCGCACCTCGACGGCCGATCTGGCACGTGGTACACGACCGACTACGTCACCCTCAACTCGTATGTCGGGCACCGGCTCAGCGTGAACGTGCCCGACGACGTCGCCCAGGTCGACTTCACGGTCGAGATGTGGTCGTACGACTCCCGGAAGGACGGGAACGGCAACCCGTACAATCAGCACACCTCGGTCATCGCAGGCTCGCACACGGAGTACCTCGGCGGCGTGCCGTACTGCGTCGACGACACGGTCGTCACGCGCGCCTACTCGATACAGGCGGCGGGCCAGTCGACGTCGTATTCGTTCCGCGGCTGCGGCAGCGGCTTGTACGCGAACCCGCTGAACGTCACCCTCCGGACGATCGTCCCGGGCCGCGTGACGACGGACCTCATCGTGCCCGCGGACTATTCGGGGGTGTACAACATCACGAACGCGTCCGGCGGCATCGTGGGACGCCGCTACATCGGCGAGCCGCGGTTCGTCGCAATCCTGCTCAACGCGACGACCTACGAGCCGGCGTTCCACTGCTACTGCGGCCCGCCCGTGCCGATGTCGTTCCTCGTCCCGCGGTCCGTGTTCTTCGACACGGAGTTGTACAAGCGGCTCAACGCCTCGAATCCGACGACGCCCTTGGACAAGCTCACGTTCCGCCAGAACGACACCTCGGCGTCGGCGAACTCCGATTCCCTCCAGGAGATCCTCACGGGCAACGTGACGATGGGCGACTGGGTGTCGATCCTCTTCCTGCTGGAGGACAACGCGACGAACGTGCCGGTCCGGACCGCCTTGCGCCTGGCGAACGACCTCCTCCTGTACTCCCTCCCGGACGACGTCGTGCGGTTCATCGCCTACGCGCCACCGCTCACGGCGCCCTCGTGGACGTATACGTTCTGCACCTCGTCTTGCGGCCCGCCTACGGCGAAGCCTTGGTGGGAGCAGGTGTGGACCGGCCTGTTGATCGTCGCCGCGGTCCTGAGCGCGGTCATCCTGCCGATCAACGCGTTCGCCGCGCTCGTCCGGCTCCTCGTCCAAGTCGGCAATTGGCTGTGGACGAATATCGTCGGCCCTGGCATCGCGGCCGTCGCGAGCGCGGTGCAGGCGGCGGCGGAGACTTTCGGGAAGTTAGTAAGCTGGGTCGTGGACCTGATAATAGCCGCCCTCCGGACGGCGTTCCAGCCGGTCATCAATATCCTTGAGTCATGGCGCAGCGGAGTCTCCCTCAACGGCCTCACTCTCGCTGCCATGATGTTTCCAGGCAAAGTCGGCAGTTCCGCGCTTCTCACGGGATCCGTGGGCCTCGATCTCGTCAGCCTCGGTCTCTCGTTTGCCGAAGTTCTCCTGTTCGGCGCCGGATTCGTCATGATGATGTTTGCAGTTGCCACGGCTTTTGAACTCCTCGAGGTGACGGTCAAGTCGTTTACCGTGGGCCTGGCGAATTTGCTGAGCAAGCCCGTCGTAGAAGTCATCAAGGGCATCATCATTGCGGGCATTCTGGCGAGCTTCGTCGCAGCCGTCTTCGACGACGTTATCGAGCTCATCCCGCCGAACTTGGACGTGGTGGCTAACGGAATGTTTTCGCTCACGGAGGTAATCGCCGCTCTTGCAATCTGGACCCACTTCCGGATGAACGGAATGACCTATTTCTGGGGTGCCGCTGCAGGGCTCGCCCTATCGGCGGTCGCTTTCGGACTGCTCGCGATCAAGGAGATAATTGCTGACCAGCTTCACAACAGGTTCGGGTTGTCGGAGAACGGGTATGTGGCATCCGCCGTCAGTATCATTTTCGACGCCATAGGTGTCAGACTCTCGCAGGAAGCACAGAGGAGGGTGAAAATGGACCCCGTTGGTGCATACGCCTATGAGCTCACTTACAAGGTTTCCGACATTCTCGCGTCCCTAGGGAAACTAGCCACCGTCGGTAGCATCGTAGCGGACGTCTCTCTCCTGGGGATAGCTGTGGCCCGGGGAGAGGCATGACCGAAGGAGAACCCGCACCTTTGCTCTCATCATCCGCGGGGGTTCGGGAAGAGGCGGCCAGGTCTATTATCCCTACCCTCGGCATCTGGATTATCGGCGAAGTGGTCGTAATCGGCCTGGCCTTCGCGGGCCTGTTCGGCTTCCTGGACCCGCTCTTCCTGCTCGTTGAACTCATCCTCCTTTCCGCCTTCTTGCTGTTGATTCAGTCGCATCTCACATGGCAGCATTTCGCCGTTTACGAGCACGGGATCGCACCACAATACCGACGTCTGACCCATGCGTTCCGCGGTCAGAGAGTCTTTCCATTTTCGTCCATTGCACACGTCGACTCCAAGGAGGACGAGACCCCTCTTGGGAAGATGTGGGCGTTCAAAATCATCCTGGATGATGGCACGTTCATCTATGTCCGCAGGATGCCTGAATACCCCCCGCAAAGCTACGACGCCCTCAAGCTCATCCAAACTCTGGTGAACTCGAGAAGGATGGATGAAATCCCGTCTCGACTCAAAGAGCTCGTTGCGGCCCAAGGCGAACCGTGATGAGTTTGGTAGAGGTTTGCAAGTCTACATTGCACACCGGGAGCCGGACTGATTCGTCGGAGCTGCCAGATCCGCCGGCAGAGGGATTGTCCTGAACCCGAAACGCGCCGACACAGATGCGGACGGCCTCAACGACAGCGAGGAGATGAACCCCGGCTCTGATGGCTTCGCGACGGATCCGTGGAAGACGGACACGGACGCCGATGGATGGTCGGACGGATACGAGACCCTCACGAAAGGGACGAACCCCCTCGCGTGGGACACGGACGGGGACGGCGTGCGCGACTCCTCGGACCTGGACCCATTGCACAACCTCCTCGTGGCCGTCCGGGTGAACTACGTCCACCACGGAGCGAGCCCGTGGTGCACGCCCGAGCTCGTCGGCATCATCCGGGTGAACGACGACTACACGTGGGTGAGCCAGCACGTCGGCTCGACGCTCGATTCCTTCACCTCGTGGGCCTGCCCGCCGCTAATCCCCACGACCCAGTACTCGACGTCGTACTTCGGCTACACCTACTACGCGGACGTCCCCGACGACGTCTCGTCCGTCTCGCTGCGAGCGACCGCGTGGGCGATCAACCCCGGCCGCGGGGATGACATCCTCGTCGATGCGTTCGTCCAAGGCGGCTACACGCTGAACTCCGGAACGTCATACCAGACCCTCTGGAACGGGAACTCGTGGTACTCGTTCGACATCTGGACGGTCGCCCTGCCGAAGGCGAAGACCCTCTTCGTCACGGACGGCAACGCGACGATCACGCTGGCGAATGGCCAGAGCCGCCTCGTCGGGCAGGACCGATACTACGTCTTCACGTTCGCCGTCACGTCCGCGTACGGTCCGTTCGTCGTCGGAATCAATGCGATCGTCGTCCCCCGGTCCATCTTCCTCGACTCGAAGCTCCGCGCCGACTTCGACGCCGGGACGTTCGCCCCGCTAACGGACGCGACCCTGTACGGGGAGGACCTCGGACAGTCGAAGGTCTCGGAGAGCGTCGCCGGGACGATCGCGAAGGCCCTGTCCGGCGTCGACGCGAAGAACGTCCTCGACCGCCTCCTGCGGAACACGACGAACGTCCTCGTGTACTCGTACGTCGACGTCACGTCGTATGTCGTCCTCCTTAACTTGCCCGCGGATGTCGTGAAGATCCTGCCTTGGGCCTCCGTGTCGATCGGCCCGACCGGCGCGATGCCGCAGGACTTCTGGCAGAAGATCGGGGCCGCCGCCTCGACGGTCGTCAACTCCCTCCTCTACGTCGGCCAGATGATCTACAAGGGACTCGTCGCCCTGGGCACGTTCCTCGTCAACCTCGCCGAGGCGATCGTGGACTGGGGGATGAGGGCGCTCGGGGCGGTGTGGAACACGATCGTGGCGGTCGCGCAGAAGGCGGGGGAGGTGCTGGGGCAATTCTTGGACGCGATAATCCAAGCCGTAATCAACGGCGTCAATAGTGCTCTAGCGGGGTTGCTCGCTATGGTCAACAGCCTCCTTGCGCGGACGCTTGGACTTATGGTGTTCGACTTGGAGGGAGCGGTAGCGAATCCCGATCCGGCTGCGGCGGAGAGCAGCTTGAACAACTTCTTGTCTACTCTCGAAACCATACTTTTGATCATTGCATTGGTTCCTGTCGCGGTGACTGTCGCCTTCCTCGCGTTCAAAGCGCTCACCCTTGGCGTATCTTGGCTCATCGAGACCGCTGTATCCGAGGGAGTCGTCGACTTCATTATCAGCACGCTCGTCCTGACCGCGTTCTCGTTAGCCGTCGGAGCCTTGTTCACAATGATTCTCGAGGCGATGTCTTGGGTCGAAGATCAGACGGCCGCGTTCTTTGCCACGATTGCAGGCGCGGCGGCCACATTCTCGGCAGTCGCGAAGGTTGAATTCCGCCTCTATGAAACGCTCTTTGTTAAGACTTCGAAGGACATCACGTCCTTGCAACGCTGGAAGGGATTTGGCTTGGCAGTAGTGGGCCTGCTCCTCGTCGGGGCCGGTATCCTGTATGCGAGAACCGGTCTTGCCAGGTTAGCAATAGATGTGCTCGGGTTTCTGCTTTCCACGTACGGCTTCTTTCTCTACCTATCGACGAAGGCCAAGCATGATATCATCTTGGAAATCACCGAGTTCGTCAGTCCATTGTCATCGGCCATCGTCAAGTGGGTAACACTACTTTCGCCCACCATCGTCGGTCTGAAGATCGCCGCAACCGCCGCAACGGAGGGATACCAGCAAACCAGCGGAGGCGGGGCAGGATAAGTCCGCAATCGAGGACCTCCCTCGCCAACTTGAACTATTCTCCTGCACGCCGAGCGCGCGTCATCCGTCGCTCGACGAAGGCCCTCCAGATGATCCTCTACGTCTCCGCAGCAATTGCACTACTCTATGTCGTCGGCTCGGCAATCATCGAGGAGGGCTCCCTAAGCGTCTTCACCCTTGTGGGAGCTGGTCTGTTCACGATTGTGGTCGGGATCTTGGCAGCTCTTGTCAGAATAACCTCGTTGGAACGCATCCCTTCTATCGAGAATGGAGTCTTGCGTCTGGCCTTTCCGATCAAGCGAACTAGCGGGATACTCTCGAAGTCCGTCCTTCTGACTGAGATAGCCGATGTTGAACCATCTTTCGGCACAGATCGTACGGATGGGGTCGAGGTCACGCTCATTGACGGCACAGAGTTCTTCCTGCCTCGATCGACGTTCGTCCGCTCTGGCATGAAGGTGCTGGAAGACCTGAGCGCGGCATTCGGCAAATCCTACCGGGAAGTCCTGCAGGCACATGCCAATCGTGGCAACGTGTTGCTCTTCGTGGAGCTGCGGCGGATGAAAGGGGACTCAATCCTTCTCTCCCGTCCCGTTCTAACGTACTCCGATTCATTGATCCAGACTGTATCACCGACAGATGTCTCACGAGTGCGAAAGTTGCATACAGAGGGCGCTCTGAATTCTTACGAATTCGAACTCGCTGACGGGACCCTGTTCCTCATGAAGGCGGAGGATGTCGAAAGGTTCGGACTCCCGACCTCCCGTACTTGGTACGCTCGGTTCGGTCCCGAAAACTCCCGGGACGGTGGCGCCGTTTCCTGAGAAGCATGCCTGCCGATGTCGCGAATCTGTCCAAGCATCTGGTCTCCTCAAACGGAGGCGGACGGCCATTCCTCATTACGTTGCCAGCCGCGGACGCCATGTGTTGTGTGTCCTCCTCGCGACCTCCCCGCGGACGTCGTGAAGATCCTCCCTTGGGCCTCCGTCTCGATCGGCCCGACCGGCGCGATGCCGCAGGCCTTCTGGCAGAAGATCGGGGCCGCCGCCTCGACGGTCGTCAACTCCCTCCTGGTCGTCGGCCCGATGATCTACAAGGGGCTCGTCGCCCTGGGCACGTTCCTCGTCAACCTCGCCGAGGCGATCGTGGACTGGGGGATGAGGGCGCTCGGGGCGGTGAGAGGGGATCCGTGGAGAAAGCCTGGCTCAGGAGTTCCTCCCCTCTCCGCGATGCCTTTAAGACCGGCATGGCCCATCGGAACGGCGGCATGAAGGACTACCGGAGGATCGCGGAGGATTTCGCCCTCCACCTCAAGGCGAAGTACGGCGAGAGGATCGAGCGGATCATCCTCTTCGGTTCCGTCGCCCGCGGAGACTACCGGGAGGACTCCGACGTGGACCTGATTGTCGTGGGACGCGGCGACCGTTTGACGCTCCAGGGGGAGCTCGCCGCGGAATCCGTGCGGTTGCTCCTGGAGACCGGCGTCCTCGTCACCCCGATGGCATTCACGCGGGAAGAGATGGGCCGAGTCGACGAGACGTTGTTCGGCCGCGCTGTGGCCTCCGAGGGCGTCGTTCTTGCCTGAATCCGAGGACCTCCTGAAGGCCGCCCAAGAGTCCCTCGAGGCGGCGAGGCTACTCGCGTCCCGCGGCTTTCATCCGGACGCCGTGAGCCGTGCGTACTACGCGATCGTGTACGCCGCCCGTGCCGCGCTCGCCAGCCGCGGCGTTGCCGCGAAGACCCACGGCGGGACCCTCCAGCGCTTCGGGGAACTGTTCGTCGCGCCCGGCCTCCTTCCGTCGGATCTCACCACGTCCTTCGGTAAGGCGATGGCGATTCGAAACCGGGCTAGATTACTCGACCGCGGTGCGTCCCGGCAAGGAAGACTCGGAGGCCGTGCTCGGGGACGCCGCGCGGTTTGTCGATGCCGTCCGGGGGTTCCTCTCCAGGAAATGATGGCAGGGATACGAGGGTGGCCCCAGTCCTCCTAACCCCGAACGGGACGGACACGGATGGCGACGGCCTCGCGGACGGCCAAGAGCTGTTCGTGAAGAGCGTCAAGACGCCAAAGCGCTACCCGACGAGAGACCAGCTCTGGGTGTCCTCGGACAAGGTCGACCTCGCTCTGGGGGTGACGCTGACGAAAGGGACGAATCCTCTGACGTGGGACGGGGACGGGGTCCGCGACTCTTCGGACTTGGACCCCCTTCACAACCTGCCCGTCGCCGTCAAGATGAAGAAGGTCCACCACGGCGCTGGACCGTGGTGCACGCCCGAGCTCGTCGGGATCGCGCAAGCGAACGACATACACGCTGAACTGGGGCACGTCGCGTCTTGGTGACCGGACTCCGGCGCCGCAAGCGGCGCATGTCACTCCCTCCCCCCTCCGTCCCCCTAGGACTGCCCCGGGGGAGGCCCGCCAAAGGTATATGCCTCTGTCGAGTAACGCCACGTTGATCACGGGAGGCATGCCATGTCGCTCCAGCTCGGAACCGACCCGGAGGCGAAGACCGCCATCGAGCTCCCGGAGGACGCGCTCCTCCGCCACGTCGTCATCTTGGGTGCGACGGGCGCCGGCAAGACGGTCCTCGCGAAGGCGTTCCTCGAGGAGGCCGTCCGCGCAGGCGTCCCCGTGATCGCCGTCGACCCGCAAGGCGACCTCGCGTCCCTCGCGCTCGCGCACACGGACGCGTCGGCGAAGGAACACCCGGCGGACCCGGAGGTCGTCGAGGAATATTGGTCCCGGGCCGCCGTGTCGATCCTCACGCCGGGCTCGACGCGCGGCACGCCGGTCGGGCTGAATCCGCTCAAGTCGCCTCCCGTCGCCGCGGCGCCGGAGGACCTCGTCGTCGCGCTCGATGCGCTCGCGGAGAGCCTCGCCGGCGCGATGGGCTACGATCCCTCCGGCGAGACGGGCGGCCGCGCTAAGGACGTGCTCTTCCTCACGCTGCAATCGTGCCTCAAAGGCGGTCGATGGCCGCGTGACATCGCGGGGCTGGTGAAGATCCTCGAAGCCGAAGCGCCGCCGGACGCCACGGCCCTTCAGACGAAGCAGGAGCGCGCCTCCCTCGTGCGCCGCGCGCAATCGATGACCGTCGGGGCGAAAGGCCTCCTGTTCACCGCCGGACCGGCGCTCGACGTCGAGTCGATGGTCCGCCCCGCGCCGGGAGGCCGCGTGCCCGTGAGCGTCGTGTACACGGGCGGACTGCGGAACCCGCGGGAGCGAGAGCTCGTCGTCGCGACCCTGTGCAAGGACGTGCTCGCGTGGATGACCGCGAAGCCGCTCGGCGATCTGCGCCTCGTCGTCTACATCGATGAGGTCGCGGGCCTCTGTCCGCCCCATCCGCGGAACCCGCCGGCGAAGAAGTTCCTCTCCCTCCTGTTCCGGCAGGCGCGCAAGTACGGCGTCGGGGTGATCGTCGCGACGCAGAACGTCACAGACCTCGACTACAAGGCGCTCGGGCAGGCGAGCACCTGGGCGCTCGGTCGGCTCATGGCGAGGCAGGACCTCGACCGGGTGCGGCACGTAATCGCATCCGTCAACGGACCGCCCGAAGGGATCCTCGCGGCGATCCCGTCGTTGCGCGCAGGCGAGTTCATCCTCCTGTCGCCGGACCACCTGACGTCGGCGCAGCGCCTGCGGGTGCGGGGCCTCGCGACCCGCCACGAGGTCGTGCCGGAGGAGAAGTTCCGGGAGATTCAAGCGACCGGGACCCTTTCCCCCGCGGAGCCAATGGCCGAGGACCGGATCGCGCGTCGGCGGCGGATGGCGGCGGCGGCCGCCCGGGACGCGAAGGCGACGGTGCCCACCGCGGTCGAGGAGGGGATCGGGCTCCGCGTGCTGAAGGTCTTCGAGGACGCCCCGGGGCTGTACGGGCAATCGGAGATCGCGACGCGCGTCGTCGTCGACGAGAAGTTCCTTCCGATCCTCCTGCGGAAGCTCGTCGAGCATCGCCTCCTCATGGCGGAGCGGATCGACGGCCGCGAGGTGTACTGGGACCCGACGGTCGGGTTCGATCCCCGCAGGGGCGCGCCGGCGCGAGTCGCGATGTTCCCGCTGCGGTTCCCGCTCGTCCGCGCGACCAAGGTCGTCCGGGACCACGCCCGCCGGCGGTTGCTGAGCCCGCGGGAGCAGGTCGCCCGCAAGGCGTTCTACTACCTCCCGCTGTGGCGGGTCGAGGCGGAGGTCCCGCTCGGCCGCAAAGGGGGCCGCGTGGTCCGCCAGTTCTACGTGAACGCGGCGACGGGGGAGCTCGGCCACGGGGTGTACGGCCGCATCACGTTCGAGGAGATCCCCCGCAAGGACGCGGTGAAGCTCGAGCCACTCGCGCCGAAATCCCTCCTGGAGCACATCCCCACGGCCCGGATCGACGACTCGATTCGGATTGCGCAGGTGGGCCCGTCGCGGGCGCAGGAGATCGTCCGCACAACGCTCGGCGTGAAGCCGTCGGCCGTGGAACCGGAACTGGTGCTCCTGCCGATCTGGCGGTTCGATGTGCAATCGAGCGGTGACGGACGTCCGCGGTCGCTCTGGGTCGACGGGAGCCTCGGGTCGGTGTTCCGCGAGGCGCCGTGAGCGGGGCGATCGACCCGCCCCGAGAACTACATCAGCCCGAGGGGCCCGAGTTTCTCCGGAAGATACGTATCCGTCACGTAGTCGAGTCCGTACTTTGCGAGCGCCTGCTGTTCCGCCTTCTTGTTCATCTGGAGCATCGTCTGAATTTCGTTCCGCCAGAATTCGTCGTTGAAGCGCGGATCCGAAAGCTCCGCATTGAGGGCGCCGATGTCACGAGGTGTGAGCGTGTCAGATGGGAGATCATAGTTCAGGATGTCGCTTGCGGTAATTCCAACGAACTCGGCGGTCGGCGTCGCGAGGTATTCGGAAATGTGGGCGGTCTTGATCGCCCCATATGCGACGGAGGCGTGAATCCGAAACGACCAGGGATCGCCGTCCGTATAGGTCGCTACAGGGAGCTTCATCTCCTCGTTTAGCCGCTTGAGAAGTCGCCGTGTGCTCCTGGACGGCTGCCCTTTGAGGTGCACGAGGATGCACTTTGCGTCATCGTCGAAGCCGTTCTCGACGAGCCGATCGAACATGCCGCCGGTCTCGATCGCGAGGACGAACTTCGCGTCCGCCTCGATGAACTTGACCTTCTCCTTCTCCACGTTGTAGGGAATCGTGTAGCCGGCGTCGCCCACGTCGTCCCGACAGTTGATCCGTTTGCGTTCTCCGTTCCGCGTGATCTCTTCGAGGGTCAGGTTTCCGATCACGCTCGCCCCGCTCTCTTCCGGTCGGAGCTTGAAGTCCTCTCGCAGGAGCTGGGTGATCACCTCGAGGTCTTCCGCCAGGAGGTTTGATTCGTCCTGGGCGTGGAACTTCGCGATGTCCCAGCCTTCGGAAATGTAGTACATCTCCC
>WNGA01003475.1_pt1 | contig 27949 bp, 7 predicted proteins | sample 5400061 | NCBI WGS metagenome assembly WNGA01 (sample SAMN13153366, study PRJNA577476) | soil metagenome | isolation source: 100 cm soil or saprolite under grassland replicate 2 | place: USA:California | collected 2016-06-15
TGGCGGCCCCGAATCTGGCTGAACTGGAGGTGGCTAAACGCAACCAGGCCAGCGAGAGGGAGCCGCCATGTCAGACGATATACCGAGTCCGCTGAACAACGTCATCACGATTGACGATGAGCGGATCAAGAGCCACCTCGAGCGGGTGGTGCGGGGGACCGTGGAGGAGACGTTGAACGCCTTGCTCGATGCCGAAGCAGATCGGCTGTGCAATGCGCAACGGTATGAGCGCAGCGCCGCACGTCGCGATAGCCGCGCCGGCCACTACGAGCGCGGCCTGCAGACCAAGGCCGGCGAGGTGCGGCTGAGGGTTCCGAAGCTGCGCCAGCAGACGTTCGAGACGGCGATCATCGAGCGCTATCGGCGGCGCGAGAGCTCGGTCGAAGAGGCGCTGATCGAGATGTATCTGGCCGGGGTATCGGTGCGCCGGGTCGAGGACATCACGGAGGCATTGTGGGGGACGCGGGTGTCGCCTTCGACGGTGTCGAACCTGAACAAGAAAATCTACGGGACGATCGAAGCGTGGCGCAATCGTCCGATCGAGGGCGAGCACCCGTATGTTTATCTCGATGGCATCGTGCTCAAGCGCAGCTGGGCCGGCGAGGTACGCAACGTCTCGCTCCTGGTTGCAATCGGCGTGAACGAGAGCGGCTATCGGGAGATTCTCGGCATTTGCGAGGGGGCGAAGGAGGACAAGAGTGGCTGGAGCGAGTTCCTCAAGCATCTCAAGGAACGCGGGTTGAAGGGTATCCGGCTGATCACCTCGGATGCCTGCATTGGGCTGGCCGAGAGCGCCGCAGAGTTCTTTCCTGATGCGGCCTGGCAAAGGTGCGTCGTGCACTGGTACCGCAACATCTTCAGTCACGTGCCCTCGACCAAGGTGCGGGAGATCGCAGCCATGCTCAAGGCGATCCACGCCAGCGAGGACCTCGCGGCAGCACGCGAGAAGGCCATCCGAGTGATCGAGAAGCTGCGTGGCCTGCGCCTGAGCCGCGCCGCCGAGCTGGTGGAAGCGGCAATCGAGGAGACACTCGCTTACTACGCCTTCCCGGAGGAGCATTGGCGGCGGATTCGCACCAACAATCCGCTCGAGCGCATCCTGCGTGAGATCCGGCGGCGCACCCGCGTCGTGGGCGCATTCCCTGACGGTCAATCCGCGCTCAACCTCGCCGCTGCCAGGCTACGCCACATCGCCGGCACGGCATGGTCGACCAAGAGATATCTCAACATCGAGCTGCTGAAGGATCAGATGAAAGGTGCCATCACCGCGTAAGCCAGGGCCGGGCGCCGCTCAGCCAAAACCGAAAGTGCGAAAGATTCTGGACACTACCCGTCCACGAGCTGCGCTCGGCCATGATCTTCCGCAGAAAGGTGGCGACCGAGTCAACAATCGCCTTCTTCAATCTGATTGCGCTTGTATGACATTACTCAACTCAACCGGATTGTCCGCTTAGGTGCGCAAAGTCTTTTTATCTGCCGTTTGCGTACCGGGAGACCGAGGCCCGCGGTTCGCATGGATCAGCACGCCTCCCGGCTTCATTCATCGTTTGCTTGTCTGCAAACGGACGCCGATCTCTCCGGTATCATCGTCGGTGAAGAGAATGCCGGCCTTTTCAAGGGCCTTTTGTATCTTTAGGACGGTTGAGAAGTTTGCTTTCACAACTCCTTCGGTTTGCTCGATCCGCTGAAGTGTCGCTAGCCCCACCCCGGCGACGCGGGCAAGCTTGCTTTGGCTCCAGCCCAGAAGCGCGCGCGCCGCCCGTACTTGGGACGAATATCGCATGGATTTTGGATTTTTTCCGATTCCATGCGCATTGACAACAACTCCATATCGAGTTATTTTAAATCAATAAATCAGGATAACAATCGTAAACGATGCTACTACCGTGGAGATTGTGTTGTGTCTGAAAGTGCCGTTCATCTTCCAACGGTCAGGGGAGCTCCCTGGGAACGCCGCGCATTTATCGGCGGCTCCGATGCCCGGATCATCATGGGTAATGATGAGGAGGCGCTGCTTCGGCTGTGGCGAGAGAAGCGCGGCGAGGCGGAGACCCAAGATTTTTCGGGCAACCTGCTCGTCCAGCTCGGGCTCGCGACCGAAGGCCTCAATCGCCGCTGGTACGAGCGCACGACCGGCGAGGTAATCAAAGATCTCCAAAGTTGGATCCGCCACCCGGTGATCGGCTGGATGGCGGCGACGCTCGATGGAGTCGTCGAGAGCACCGGCGCCGTCTTCGAAGCGAAATTCATGCTGCCCTGGTCGTTCTCGGAGGAAGCGGCGGCGGCGAAGCATATGCCTCAAGTGCAGCACAATATGTGGGTGACCAATGCCAGGGCGGCGGTGCTCTCGATCATCACCGGCGGCGGCAAGTGGGTCGAGATCAAGATAACCGCTGATCCGCTCTACCAGCACCTCCTTTTGACGGCGGAAAAAAAATTCTGGCGCTGCGTAGAGAGTGGCGAGCCCCCTCGGCTCTTTGGTGCCGAACCACCGCGGGCCCGTCTCGAGGCGGTGCGGATCGTCGATATGAGCTCGTCAAATGCGTGGGCGGAATTCTCGAACGTGTTTCGGCGGACGAGAGAGGCCTACCTCGAACACGAGAACGCGAAGGCAGAGCTTAAAGGTCTGATGCCGGAGGACGCCAAGGAGGCGATCGGCCACGGGATTCGAGCTAAGCGTTCCAAATCAGGCGCCGTGAGCTTTGATCTGCTCAGCTTGGAGGTTGATCGTGCACAGCTCCAGTGAGTCAATCGGCACCATTGCGGCGGCGCTTGCCAAAGCACAGGCGGAGCTGACTAATCCAGAGAAGTCGCTCGTTGGCACTATCCGCTCCCCTTTTCCCCGCGAAGGAGAGCGCACCTTCCGCTACGCTCCGCTCTCGAGCGGTCTCGATATCGTGCGCAAGAGTCTAGGCAGGCATGAGATCGCCACTATCCAGGCCACTGCGATCGATAAAGACGCGGGACTTCTCCGCCTGACGACTGTTCTTGCTCATTCGTCCGGCGAATGGATATCGTCGGAATGGCCGGTATGCCAGATCACCGATATTGCTTCTGCGCAGCGAATGGGAGCGGCGCTCACCTATGCCCGGCGCTATGCGCTGTTCACGCTGGTCGGCATTGCCGGAGAAGATGATCTCGACACGCCGGATGTCGGTACCGTGTCCGCAGCCGAAGTGGAGCTGCCTCGAGCCGATTATCCAAACCGGCCGGCTCGCGATGTTGGCAACTCGGCAGCTTCAGCAAGGCCAGTGCTTGCGCCCGACCAATCGGCAGCCTTAAGGGACCGATTTGTCGCAGAACTGTCGGCCATCACTTCGGCGGATGACGCGGCCGCCTGGGCGCATCGGAATTTGCCTGCCAAAAACACCCTAACAGCAGGAGATGCTCAAATTATTGAGGCGCGATTTCAGGCGCGACTCTCAGCAATTGACGATAGCGTGACCGCTGAAGGGCCGCCGCTGAATGCCATCTCAAACGAAGCGGTGGTCTCGGCCGGCCCGCTCGCCACAGACACCCCCCAGAAAACTTCGACGATGGCCAGCCAACGGCCTCGCAGTGGGGCGGTTCGTGCTTTAGGAAAAACAGTTCGACTGCGCGACAAGGAGCACCGGAAGTTCGTGACTCGGCAGCCGTGCCTTGTGTGCGGCAGAGTGCCGTCGGATTCGCACCACCTCACGTTTGCACAACCGCGTGCCCTTGGACACAGGGTGAGCGACGAGTTTACCGTCCCCGTTTGCCGGATCCATCACCGGGAGCTTCATCGGTCGGGTAACGAGGCAGGATGGTGGCAGAAGCTTAACATTGATCCGGTTCCTGTCGCGCTCAGGCTCTGGAAGCATAGTCAGGCCGACGTTGGCCCAACCCGATAAGGGAAGATGTGACGCAGACGAACGCTACCAAGACATCAGGCGTCTCGGGTCAAGATTGAGGAAACGCGAGCCATGATGCTCATGCCGATCCAGAGAGTGCTGCTTCCAAAAATGCCGACGGGGTCGCGACTGAATGACCATCGCAAATATTCTTGCTAGCGGGACAGGATTCTTCGACGACCTAATCCCATTCCTCGTCGGGAGAGCGTCGTCGGCCATGGTTTCATCACCAATCTTAATCTAATCTTGCAAAGGGCCACGTTTGCCTCGCAGGGCAAGCCGGACCCCATTTGCAAAAACGTCGCTCACACCTCGATGAAGACCTTCCCGTCTTCGACGACGGTGGGATAAGTCTTGATCGGAACCATGCACGGCGGCCCGACAACCGCTCCGGTCTTTATATTGAACTGCCCGCCGTGAAAGGTGCACTCCACGACGTCGCTTTCGACGAAGCCCTCCGTGCGTGCAGTGATCGTCGGTGACGAGACGTCGGGAGCGTTGAATAATTCGATCTTGGTCGGCATCGACTAGTCCCGATCGCCGCTCACGCGGTACCGCCTGCAATCTGTGGCGCTGGTTTGCTTTCGAGAGCTGCAGCACCGCGTCGCTCGTCAGGGCGCGCTGCCCGCGCATGCGGTCGTCGTTGGTGCGCCCTCCCACCCTTGCGGGCGAGGGGCAGCTCGTATCGCCAAGTGCGATGATGGGTGAGGTGTGTCTCACAAACCCTCATCCATGCGAATTCGTGGCCCTCTCCCGCAAGGGGAGAGGGCGATCGTAGAGCGCCTCTTAGCTACACACCGGTTGTTGGCCAAAGCGCGTAGAGCCGTCTCGCTGAGAATGCGCAGCTTCGAGGCAGTCTGGTGGATCTCATGCTCCAGATTCAAGCATTGCGCGATGGTTTGGGAACACTGAGCGCGTGTGATGCAGGATACGCCCAACGGTCCGCCGGCACGAAGGTCTGCATCGTGAAGCGCGAACCGGCTGCGGAAGGTTGATGCACCTGGACTGAACCAACCGATTGGAACTGGTCACCGTCAACACCTTGCCGCCACAGCAGACGCTGTCGTTGCGTTTGGCGAGCGGCATCTGCGCCATCTGCTGAAATCGTATCAAAAATCCCAAAGCGCGCGCAGCGAATGATCCAGCCTATCGCAGCGCCTTGGGGGGCGGCACGTGCTCGATGTCAATCGTACTGCACGACGAACCGTGCCGTGCCATAGTCCAGGTCGACGATGCCGGCAACCGGATCCTTGGTCGCCGGGCTGTGAATGATCGTCGGCCGCGGCGGGGTGTAGAGCATGTTCAGATTGTCGGTGGACTTCTTCTTGCCCGAGGGCAGAGCGCCGTCCCCGTTGTGGCTGCGGCCGTTGCCAGAGGTGGTGACATTGAACGTATCGGTGCCCTCGAGCCCGTGAACGCGCAGGGTGTCAGCAAGAATCCCGCCCGCGAGCACCGTTGACGTCGTGGCAAGCGTCGAGACCGCCGCAGGAGCTCTCTCGGACGCCGTCGGCAGTCGAAGTTCGGTGGGCACGCGTCGCTCGCCCGCCTGCAATACCATTCCCATCACGTCATGGCCCCGATCCTCGGGAAAGCCCATGGCGTTGCCCATCTCGTGCACTACGGTGGTGAGCAGGTCCATGCGCCCAGCTGCCGGGCTCGATGGGCTCGCCGCCAACGCCTCGCTCGACAGCCGTATAGCGAACTCGCTGTTGTCGTTGGGCGTCGGGTCGACGAACCAGCCCCAGCCTTGGGCGCTGCGGTCGATGACGATCTGGGTACCGGTCGTCTCGCCAAGCATTCCGCTGGGCAGGTTGCCGGCAAGGACGGTGACCTGATCGAGAACGGCAAGCCGCGGGTCACCGGCACCGAGTGCCGTGGCCCACAGCGTCTTGGCGGCCGCCACGATTGAGTCGAGTTCGTCCTGGGTGATTGTCACCACCGCGGTCGAGTATGGTGCCGCAGCTGCCACGACCTGCTGGATCGGCAGGCCGTTATCGGTGGTGTCGGCCTTGTTCTGCAGGTTGCCGGCCTGCGAATCACGCGGGCCGCCATTCTGCGCCTGCCACGCGGCATCCTGCTGCAGCACCATGCCCAACTCGCCGAACGGCTCGCCGTTGCGAGTCGGGTCGGCGCTGTATTGCGCCGCGAGGCTCAGATCGGCACCGTCGTTCTTCGCGACCTGCAGCAGGAAGTCTATTAGTCCCGGGTTCGGCAGCCGCTGCACGGTCGGCAAGCCGAAATTCGAGTACGGGACGTAGAAGGAGTTGAATTCGCCGACGAAGTCATCCATGCGATCGGCGCCGGTGTTGGCGATCATCACGTCGAGACCGGCGCCGCCATAAACGAGATCGTTGTAGGACGGGTTCGTGTCGGTACGGTTGTTCAGCCCTCCGTTAGTCTCGAGATTGTCGTCGGCATTGACCAGATCGTTGCCCCAACCGGGGAACATCATGTCGCGGCCGGTGCCGCCGACAACCCAGTCGTTGCCGAGATCACCGAAGATCCGGTCGTCACCGTCGGTCGGCACTTGTGGTCCGCCGGTGGGGACCCAGAACGTATCGTCCGGGCCTTCATTGGCGAAGTCGAGGAACCAGGTCAGATTGTTGGCGCCTGGCACGTTCCCGGTCTTCGACAGCGTGCCGCTAGTCGTCAACATGATCTTGCGTAACGCATCACTCTTGCCTTTGTCACCACCGTTGGTGTCGTAGAGCGCGAATATGCCTTGGTCCACCCCTTTGATGACGTTCGGCTTGAAGCCGAGCGGATTGCCCGGGTTGAACGGATGGGCGAAGTCGCTTTCGGTTACGGAGTGATTGTCGGTGTTGTTGTTTACCGGCACCAGGTCGCCGGTGATCTGGTCGTAGTTGGTGACGTAGGCCTTGATCTTGATGGTCTCGCCGCCGAGAATAATAATGTCCGGGGCCTCGCCGCCGAGAATTGCGTCGTCGCCGGCGCCGCTGTGGATCGAGTCGTTGCCGACCCCGCCATAGATGATGTCATTGGCGTCAAATGGCCGGAACTGGGTGTCGGGGACCGAGGCCGGGTCGAGATTGTCCGGCGTCAGATCGGCGGTGTATTTCAGCGCACCGGCGACATTGATCACCGCAGACTCCTTGCCGGTCTTCTCGGTGATCAACAGGGTGATCTGGTTGTCCTGAATGCGGGCGATGCCGTAGAGCGGCTCGCCGAAGCTGGTGCTGTTGCGGCTTGCGAAGATGCGTCCGTCGTCACCAAGGATGCCGTCGTCGCCAGTGCCGCCGGAGATCCAGTCGGCGCCGTAGCCACCGATGATCGAGTCGTTCTGGCCGTCGCCGAACAGAACGTCGTTGCTCTTGCCGCCATAGATGAAGTCGTCGCCCTTGCCGCCGTGGATTTCGTCGGCCGCGCCGATGTCGCCCGCCGCGGCGACTGCGGCGAAGTCCGGCCCGCCCGGCGTGTAGTCGATCAGCTGCACCGCGCGCACCACGATCTTTTGCGACGAGTCGTAGGTCGGATCGTCGTAATTGAAGGCGAGGAAGCCGTTCGAAGTCTTGATCAGGCCGTCCGCCAGCGTGCTTGAGCCGTCGGCCGGCGCGATCTGCTGGCTGCCATTGAAGGTGACGCCGACCAGCCGGTAGATGTAGCCGTTGTCGCCGACGATCGTATCGGCGTCGCTCGAATGGCTGTTCGCCGATGGGTCGCTGGCGTCCGCCGATGTGTCACGGGCGATGTCGCTGCCGCCCGAGCCGCCGAACAACAGGTCCCAGCCGTCAGCGCGCCGCTCTTTGTCCGTCAGGCTGAACAGGTCGGAGCTGCCGCCGATGATGTCGTCCTGGCCGAGATTGCCGAACACCGTGTCAACGCCAGGGCCGCCCTCGATGTAGTCGTCGCCGTCGGTCCCCGGATCGTCGACTGAGGGGTGGACGAACAGGTTGTTGTGGGTGTCGCGCCCGGCCCCGACCAGGGCACGGAAGTCGAGGCCAGCGGAACCAACGGTTCGGTCGGCTACTGTGCTGGCGCCGGCGGCCACTGTGCTGGTGCCGTCCTGCCAATTCGCCAGCAACCCGGCCGGCAGTACCGGCAGCGGCGACCCGATGAAACTAATGTCGATCGAGCCATCGCCCTGGATCACGTCGTTGCCGAGCTGGCCGAAGATTTCGTCATCACCACCGCCGCCGGCGATGTAATCGTTGCCGAAATTGCTGTCGTTGAGCGAGATCCGTAAGTCACCCCAGAAGGTCGAGGCATGCGGATCGACCTGCGACACCCCAGTGACCAGCGCCCCCCCGGCGTCGGTATTCGTCGAGGTGTCGTAGATCTGCGTGCCGTTGAGCGCTTGGAACCGCGGATTGGCGTAGATGCCGAGCGTGTTGGTGCGGTCAAGCGTGACGATGTCGCCAAAGATCAGGTCGCGGTTAAGACCGCCATCGACCATGTCGTTGCCGGTGCCGCCAATCAGAACGTCGTCCCCGGCACCGCCGTAAAGGCTGTCGTTGCCGCCGGTCGCAGGCGCGATCGTTTGGATTAGACGCGCGCTGCGGAAGATGCCGTCGGTCTGGTCATCGGGGAAGACCGAGATGTGGTAGGCGGAGTTGAGCTCCGTATCAACAACTCCATTTTCGTCGGTCTGGCCGAATACCGGCGTCTGTTCCCACGCCCGATCGATCTGAAGCGTATGGGCATCCAGGACGTCGACGATCGTGCGGAACTGAACGTGGCCGTCTGTACCGATGGCCTGCACGCTCAGTCCGACAAGGTCCGCCTTCACAAAGCTCGCCCTATCGTCAAACAGCGTCGTGGGCGTGGCACCGATGACCATCGGATTCTTGATGGTCGGCGCGGCGGAGTGGCCGAGCCGCGTAATAATGTGGTCGACCGGCACCAACTCCGGCGTGTTGGGATTGTTATCAGGGTCGGTGAGGACGGTTTTGATGTAGTCGACCCGTCCGCGATCACCGAAAATGATGTCGTCTCCGGCACCGCCGGTAATCGTGTCCGCACCATCCCATCCAAAGATGACGAGCGGCAGGGTCGATCCGGTAGCGTTGGCTATGTCGTCGCCGGCGTTGAGGTTGAGCGAAAACGCGCCATCTTCGCCCGTAATGCCATCCTCTTCAAATTTGTCGAGTTTGATGGTGACTTTGTCCACGCCCAGGCCGGTGTCGATGATCGTCTGCGTATAGTAGTCGGCCGGCGTGGGATCCGTTGCCGAGGACCTGAGCCTGGTCGGATGATCCTCCGCATTGGTTGCATAATCGACGCGAACCTCATCAGCGCCGCGCCCAAGGTGTGCTTCGACCACCTCAATGTCACCGAAGGAGATGCCGCCGGGCTGCGGACGGCCGGCGACCTGCAGATTCGGTCCCATGCCGAATCCTACGATGCGCCCATGGCTGTCGCCGCCGGCAATCCGGAACTCGCTGTTGATGGTGGGGTCGACGATGGGATTGGGGGAGGTACCTTCCTCAAGCGTGAGCTCACGCAGATCGGGAGCGTCGGTCAGCGCATCTGAGATGTGCGTGATCTTCCAAGTCCTTCCCTCGCCCGGGCCGACCGTGATCTCGAGATTCCTGCCGATGAGATCGTTCAGCAGGGATGCGTCGGACCTGTTTGCGAGCAGCCGCGCCACCGCGATCAGCGACCCCAACTCGACTCGCATCGTCGCCTTCGTTGCGTCGACCGAGTCTGCCGTGAATTGACGAACGACGCCGTCCGCAGAGGTGAACGCGCCGGTGTCGTTACCCACGCTGTCATTGTCGAACATGAACAGGTAGTCGACCTGGTCCACCTCGCGGGCAAAGAAATTCGCGCTCAGCGACGTGATCGCATATTTGGTCCCCGTGGTCCCTGGTGTGGGCCGCGCAAAATCCGGGCTCGGCGTCGGGACGCCGTTCACAAAGAGATTGTCCGGATCGAAGAGCTTGTCCGGGTCGACGGCGCTCGGGTTGAGCAGCTTGAGCTTGACCTGGCCCTCGGTAGCCCCGTCCTCGAGATCGAGGATCTGCCAGAAGCGATTATAGAGGTCATTCGGCCGCGACGGATCGATCACGGTTCCCGCTCCGGGGCCCGAACTCACCTCGAGAGTCTTGCCAATGAGCTGCTCGAGGTCCTGGTTACTGCTGCTGGTCTTGATGTTTGAGTTCTCGCGGTTGAGATCGACGAGCACCTTCCTGAGATCTTCGCGCAGAACCGTCATGAACTCCACGGCTCCTGCCCCATGGCCCGCCTCGAAGGCCTGCACGGAGCCGTCCGCAGGGAGGATATTCAATTCCGAGAAAGCGGTTTGTGCGTCGTCGCTGGGGTCGCCGAAGTGCACCGGCGGCGAGTGCGGCAGCAGCAGCGGCGCTGGCAGGCTGAGCGAACCTCCACCGCCTGCGCCCTCGATGATCATCGGACCGCGGATCTTGTTCACGGTCTGCAGATCGGGCGCGAACACCTGCGTTTCGTTACCATCGCGGAAGGTATCGTTGATAGCGGTCACCGTTACGGTGAGGCCGGTCTTCCAGTTGTCTTTATCGAATGTGAGAACCGTGGATGAGTCGAAATCCGTGGACACGCCGCCACTGACAGTAACCTGCTCCTTGAAGATCGCCGTGCGGCCATAGGTCGTCCGCGTCTCGATTGCGTCGGCCTTTACCATGACCTTTTGGTCGTCGGTGAGAGCACGCGACAGGCTGACCGTGTAGCTATCGGTGGCGCCACCCTCGACAACGTCGATGGTACCGTCATTGTTGGGACCGGTCTCGATCGGACGGATGATGACCATCGGCGAATCCTCGTCGTAGATGTCGACGACGGTGTCCTTCACGAACGAGTTGTCGTAGCCGGCCTCCTTGTAGTCGTAGATCACCTGCACGATGCCGACGCGCTTCTCGGCAAAGCCCTTGTCATCGAGGAACGTGACCGTGTTGCCGCTTACCTTGAAGCGCGCCGGACCGTTAAAATGATCGTCGGGGTCTAGCTGGATCCCGTCCGTATCCGGATCGATATCCCTGGGGCCGTGCTGCAGCTCGTTACCGTCCACGAAGACCCTGACGGTGTCGACTATCGGCCGGTGCGCCAGCAACACATAGTCCGTCGGCTTCGTAGGCGGAATCTCGGACTGAAGGCCAAATAGGTCGAAGTCGCCGTCGGCGTCTTCCTTAGGATCTGCCGCGACCTCGTAGGTGCTCGCGTTGTCGTCCAAGTCCGAGAGCGCGACTGTCCAACCGTGATCGACAGTCAGAGTCGTGGCGGTGTTGTGGCTGATGGTCCGTACCTGGCCGGCACCGGCGCCCGACGTGATCCTGACCGTCATGCCCACAAGCGAATCGTCGTCGCCAAAGTCCGCACCGGTATCGGTCAAACTGGTGGCGCCAATGGCCGCGGACGCGCTGACCGTGCCGCTTGCCAGCACCGCGGTGCCCGAATGCAGGGTATCCTCTTTGTCGAGGAGGCTGGTCACCGTGTAGCGGATACTGTCGGTGTGGAAGCCTTCGACGATGGTGTCGTCAGGCGCCCTGATGGTCACCGTCTGCTTCGTAAACCAATCGTCCTTCGTGAATGTCAGCTCCAACACGCCGTCGACTGACGTGACGCCATTGTGCGCCAGCGTGACCTGGTTGTTCAGGACGGTCAGCTTGACCTTCACATCGCCGTCCGGCACGTGCGACAGCACCACGTCGACGGTATCGGTGCGACCCAAATTGGACGCCCCATCCTCGACGACCATATTGTCGCGTCCGCTCTGCGTGACGATCACGCTCTTGCGGTCGTCGTCGTCGACCTGAACCTTGACGCTCAATGCTTTGACGTCGCGATAGGCGAGGTCGGTGCTGTCCTTCAGAACATGATTGATGAACACGAAGCGCTGGCCCTCGCTCCCATCGTCCGAAGCCGCCTTGAAGCGGACAGTGTGCGGCTTGGCCCAATAGTCGTCGGACAAGGGGTTCGTGTTGAAGATCAGCACCGGCGTAAAGTAGATGCCGGTCTTTTCATCGAACTCCTTCCCGCCTACGAGCAGCGGGTTTAGTGCCGCATCAAGGAACTGGAGGCCCCTGAAGCCCCGCGCCTCATCGGTCGGCGACATGAGCGCCTGCAGGATCGAGATCTGCACGGTCTTGGTTGGCGTTGGCGCCTTCGTCAGACTGATGGTGTAGCTGTCGAAGTAACCCTCCTGGCCGAGCAACGCACCTTCGCGCACGCGCGAGAAGCCCAAGCTCTCGACGACGAGCGCCATCTCCTCTTCATTGTCGCCGATGTTCGCCGACAGACCCTCGATCGGGGTTCCGAGCCAGGCCGGGTCGCTGCCCTCCTCGATGCTGTGCAGAATGATGCCGCTATGGCCCCTGAAGTCGTTGCTGACGACCGAGACCGGCGCGCCGGACGGATTCCCGCCGACGAAGAACGTATCGCTGCCAAGCCCGCCGTCGATTTCGGTAACGACCTCGTTGCCCGTCGACATCACGAAGAAGCGATCGTTGCCCTCGGCACCGTCGGCAATCAGCTTCTCGATGTTGACGTAGCTGACATTCAAGCCGCCACCAAACACGCCGTCATCCGTGACGACGAAGTCATCGGAGAACTCCGTGCCGATAATGCGCACGGTGTCGAATCCGTCGCCACCGTCGATGCCGACCGGAGCGTTCAGCACATAGAGAATGGTGTCGGCACCGCCGTCACCCTTCATGTCGGTACGCGCACGTTCGCTGTCGGATGAGCCCTTGAGCGCGAATGCACGCACAGTGAAGAAGTCATCCCCTTCACCGCCGTTGAGATTCAACACGGCAATGTTGTGGAATACGGTGAATTGATCGTTGCCATCCTCACCATTGATGGTGGTCGCCTGGCTCACGCCGTTGGACAGCCAGCCGCGCGTAATTTCCAGCGTCGTGAATACATCTTCGGCCTTGATGCCGGTGACCAGCGGCTGGTTGTCGAATTGGCGCACGCGCTCCGAACGGAACACCTGGCCGACCTGGGCCTTGTCCTCGCCCAGGCCCAGATTGACGGTGGTCGCGGCCAACGCATCATCGAGCACGACGTAATCGTTGCCGTCGAGCGTGTTGACGGTGATGTCTTCGATGTTGCGGTAATTGAACCGCTCGACATCGCTGCCACCGTTGTTCAGCAACGCGACAAAACCGGTATCGGTGTTCGTGCCGAGCACCTGCGCTTCGGTACGGTAGGCGTTGCCGATGATAGTCTCAATATCGCCCTTCAACGTACCGGGAACGGTGTCCCACGCTTTGTTGACGTTATTGATCAAATCTCCGGGCAGCGGAATTACACCGTAGGCCAGTTTGATCGCCTGGACGATCTCTTCCAGCTTGCCGGGGAATAGTCCGGTGGTTTTGTCATCGAGGATCGCGGTTACACGCGTTCTGATCTCGGCGGACTCGGCGTTGACCGCGGCCAATACGCCGGTGCGCACTGCGTCCGTGTAAGCTTTGACGATCTTCTCATAGAGTTTATCGAGTGTCTTGGGCCCGCCGTCGACATTGACGACGTTCGCAACCGCGTGCGGCCCATAAGCATCCTCCAGGGCCTGCAGAACGGCACGAAGCTTATCCGGCTCCTGGGAGGCAAAAATCTTGTCGGTCAGGCCAGCAACCTCTTGGCCCGGGGTGTCATCACCCACGAGCTTTTCGACCAGCGGGAAATAGTAGTCCGCCATCGCGCGCAACAACACGGTATCGGCCTGCGACGTTCCGATCAGGACGACGTGGTCCGGCGGTCTCGCTTCACCGTTTGGCCCGATGTTTTCGCCGGTGTCGTACATGATCGTGCGCTCGGTCACGAGCCCGCCGCGCGCCGTGATGCGGTACGTGTCTTCACCCTCCTCGCCGTCGAGATCGTCAGAGCCGTAGCCGGCGATCAGCAGATCGCCACCCTCACCGCCTCTGGCGTAGTCGTTGCCGGCGCCGCCCTCGAGATAATCGCCGCCAGCGTCGCCAAAGAGCTTGTCTTGATCGGTCTCGCCAAAGATGATGTCGTCATCCGCACCGCCGCGCATCACGTCGGCGCCGACGCCACCCCACATGGTGTCTTTGCCAGCGTCGCCGTGCATGTCGTCGTTGCCGCCGCCGCCCAGCAGCTGATCGTTGCCGCCGTCGCCGTAGATCTTGTCGGCGCCATCGACGCCAACAACCTGAACGACGGGCACCAAGTCGCCCTGCGCGTTCAGGCGGAACGTGCCGAAGTCACCGAAGATCGTGTCTTCACCGCCGGCGTTCTCGTCACCGCCGTCGCCATGCAGCGTGTCGGCGCCAGACTCACCGAAAATAACGTCTTTGCCATCGCCGGCAGCATTCTCATTGTCGCCGAAGATGACGTCATCGCCCTTGCCGCCATAGAGCCAGTCGTTGCCGTCACCGCCTTCGATGTGGTCGCCGGCGCCTTGCGTCTTGTCGGTCTCGCTGGCAACCGGCGGGCTGTTGTAGGTGAACAAGCCGCCATCGCCGATGATGAGATCGTTGTTGGCGCCGCCCTTGAGGATGTCGGCACCGCCCGAGCCGGCGATCACGTCGTCGTCGTCGCCGCCGTCGATGGTGTCCGCGCCATCGTTGGACGAAACGAGCGCGCGCACGAATCCTTGACGGCTCGTCAGTGTGAAACCGTCGCTCACTTCGCCCTTGTCGCCGAGCAGGATGTCGTCGCCCTTGCGCCCGTCGATGACATCGTCGCCCTCATCGCCAAAGATGAGGTCGGCACTGTCGCTTCCGGTGAGCGTGTCGTTGCCGAGCCCGCCGTGGATGATGCCGCCACCACCACTGCCGGTGATCTTATCGTCTCCGGCGGCGCCATCGATGTCGAACGTGATCGCCGGATCGACGCCGACGAGCTCGACGATGTCGTCACCCTCGCCCGCGGAAATGATGATCTTGCCGGTGACGTTATAGGTCTGCGGCGAGTCGCCATCCTCGATGTTGTCGGAGGACACCTTGACCTTGCCGGGTCCGGCGCCCTCGATCTTGATGTGCTCGCCGAAGTCGGAGAGGTCGCCGAGCTCCCGCTGACCGGCGAACTCTCCGATGTTGATGATCAGGTCGCCGTTGTCGAGCTCGCTCGCCAGCACCGGTGGGCGGTTGAAGTTGACGTCAAAGTCGAGCAGCGTCACCGGGTCCGTGATGTTGAACCGTTTGTCGAGCGTGAAGAAGCCGAAGTCGATCTTCAGGAACGCGAACAGCTCTGCCGTGAGCTCGCCTGAGACATCGAAGATGGCGAGCGGCGCCAGCAGCTTCTCAAGGTCGTTGTCCACTCGCAACTGGTTGAGGAAGTTCGTCGCCAGCTCGTCGAGCCGCACCTTGCCATCGCCGTCGTTGTCGAACAGGTTGAACTCGGCGTGGAAGAACAGGCCGCCGCCGACGCCGCCGCGGGCGATGCCGAGGTTGAGCTCGGCCGCGGCCCACAGGCCGGCATCGAAGATCAGCTCCGCCGGATCCTGGCCGTCGCTCGGATCGCTGGGCGTCGGATCGTCGTCAACGTAGAGGCCATCGAGCAGCAGGAGCGGATTGCGGAACCCGCTATCGGCGAAATCGCGTAGGCCGCGCGTATCGTAACCGAAGGCAAAGTCGACATTCAGTGCGGCCTCGAGATTGATCGAGACGCCGAGTGGGCCGAAGATCGAGAAGAATGCCGTGAACTCGCCGTCAAGCTTGAGAGGCGCCATGTCATAGGACAACAGCGTCACGTCCTCACCCATCAGCAGACCGAAAATGCTGGTGGGATCTTCCAAGATATCAAACTTGAACGGCTTGGCAGTGGGGCCGACACCGTTCGCTGCGGCCAGGTTGGTCAGGACCTCGCCGGCAACGCCTGCGATTTCGCCTAGGACTGGAGAAATGTTGCCCAGCGCCTGCCCAATTTGGCCGCCCGGCTTGAACAGACCGCTGACCTCTTTGATGTCAAAGCTGCCTGAGCCGAGGTCGAACTTCTTCCCGTTCGTAGCGCCCGCAACAAAGCTGTCGATCAGGTCGCGATCCGCCGCCTCGTAGATCGTAAAATCGCCAATCGGAATGACCAGGCTGCCCTCGGACACATCAATCGAATTCACCAAGGTGATGACATCAGCGATCGTTTCGATCGCCGTGATGAGGGCCGGATTGACCAGGCCGGTCATCTTGGCAATATCGAGCAGCGTGATGTCGAGACCGAGGTCTGACAGAACCGGCAGCGGCGTCGTCACGATATCGATGATCGGCTGCACCGGCTCGGTGATGTCCTGAATCTTCTCCAGGATGGGCTTCACCACGTTGCTGATGTAGGTGCCCAGATCGAGTCCGACGTTGCGGAACTCAACGGTCTTGAGCCCGTCCTGGATGGATCTGCCGAAGCTGAAATCGGCGGGCGGGTTGAACAAGCTGATGGGCTGGATGCCTTGGGCGATCGGATCGCCGTCGGGGAGCGCCCAGTCGAGGAAGAAATCAGCCTGAATTTCCGGGAAGCTGCCTTGGTCGCCGGTGAGGCCAAGCGTCATGCCGAGCTCGACCGAGGCGTCCGCCGCAACCCCCACATCGAAGCGTAGGTTGCCAAGCTCGGACAGGCCTAGCCGCTCGTCGGGGGCGTGGGGCGGGCCGATCTTGTCGCTCTTATTGTATAGGTCGACGCCGATCGTCGCCGACAGATGCGTCGTAGCGGCATCGCCGCCCACGTTCTTGTTTTCCGCCGTGAACTGGAGGAAGCCCAGCGATCCCGTGAGAGCGGCGTCGGCGACGACATTAAACTTGAGCAGGAGTTCGTCGTCGTCATTGATGAAGAAGAAGAAGCCGTCCTTGCCAGAGAGGCCGAAACCGAGGTCAAGTTCCCAGGTGAGATTGAGGTTGATGTCGCCTTCGGTCTTTAGCCCGAGTCCAGGCACGCCGATGTCAAAGCCGATGTCGGCGCCGGCGTCGACCAGGTTCTGGCCGATCTTCATCTTCCACCAGATCTCGGCGTCCTTCACGTCGCTGACGTTCGCCAGGTTGTTGAACGAAGTGATGTCGGCCAGGGTGCCGTCGACGAACTTGCCGCTGCTCGTCGTGACCGCTTCACCGGCGAGGTTGACCACCTCGTAGACCGAGGTGTTGTCCAACGCGTCGGCCCACGGCTCGTTCACCGTGAGGACGGTCGCCGTGTTGGCGATGATGGTGCGCGTCTGCCCGGCGCCCGCGCCCGCGGTGATCCGCACTAGATCGCCCTTCAACGAATCCACGGCGCCAAACCCCGTGTCCGTCAAGGTGTCGGCCGTGGCGGAATCCGCCGTCCCCGACTTCACCACGACGTCGGTCGTGGCGATCAGGACGTCGAGCCCCGAGGGACCCAGCAGCTTGAATAGGATGTCCTTGATGCCGTCCTGGTTCGGCACCGCAAGCTTCTCGACCTCGCTCCGGAAGTCCGCGATGAAGCCCGCGCGCAAGTCGCCCACGACATCGGCCGCGCCTTTGAGCTTGTCGCCGACCAGCGGCATGCTGAAACCGAGAACATCGCCATCCATGACGTCCTGAACGCCTGCGAGCACGGTATCGACGCCGTCAACCACGATCAGAATCTGGTCGAGCAGGCTGAAGTTGGAGAAGCCGTCCTCGAGGCCCTGCTTCACCGCGGAGAGATCGAGCGTGATGGCCTTGTCGTAGATGGCAAATTTGCTGGTGTTGTCCGCCGCCGTCTGCCAATCCCTGTCGACCGTAATGGTGAGATCGTCTGGGTCTGCGTCTGTGTCGAGATCCACTACGGCAATCGCGCGGGTCTGCCCCGCACCAGTCCCGGATACGATGTGGATGATGTCGCCTTCACTCACGTCGCCAAAATCATTACCTGACGCGGTCAACGTGTCCGCGTCGCCGCCGGTCGCGGTGCCCTCCGCCTTCACGGCGCTTTCATCGAGCAGCAGTTGCGGTTTCGCGTCCTCAGCGCTGAGGAGACTGCTCAGGTCGCCCGTCAAGGTGACGGAGCCGATACCGTGAGACTCGGTCGGGAAGAACACCGGCAGGTCGACATAGACCGGCGCCGAATAAGTGACCTCGATGGCATCCACGATGGCCGCAAGATTTGCCGAACTGCCTGTGAAGATGAGTTGGACTCGGCCGTCCGTGAACGGGCTGCCGGGACCATCCGCATCGAACGATGCCTGAACGGTGCCCTCGATGCTGGCCTGGCCGCCGATGATCGAAAGGCTCAACGGTCCGAGCCCGGCCTTGAAGGCCATGTCGCTGCCGGCAAGCTTGAGCGTGCCGCTGAGCTGGCTGCTGCTGTACAAGAAGACCTGGGTCGGATCATTGATGGCGATGCCGACGTCGAGCCCGAAGCTCGCGCCGCCCGAGGCCGAGAGCGTCGCTGCACCGCCGAAGTCGACCAAGCCGCCGAGCTCGCCCGGCAGATCGATCTCCGGAATCTGCACGTTGAGCGACCTGCTGAACGCCGCCTGCAAATTGAAATCGAGGCGCAGCAGATCGTTGTCGGGATCGTCATCGCCCAAGTCGTCGAGCGAGAAGCGGAGCAGGTCCTTCTTGAGGTCGGATATCGTGACAAGTTCGGTAAGGGTTGCCGGCAGCCCCGTTGGAAGCTCGCGGTCGAGCTCGAGCCGGGTCTTGCCGGCAGTGAACGTGACGGATGTGACCTCGGCGAAGAAATCGGGCTCGCTCGAAGCATCGGGCCGCACGGAGACGATAGCGCCTTCCAGGATATTTGCGGTTTGATCCCCACTGATGTCGATGCGGTCGAGGAGCGTGTGGGTCGGTTCCGAATCGACCCTCGTGACTGTCAGGCCGCTGAGATCAACCAGCGGCTCGACCGCGACACCGAATGCCTCGCTGATGGTCTTGTCCAGGAACTGCAGCGAACTCGCCGGATTGGCGCGCGCCGCCTCGAGGCTGTCGGCGAACTTCTCGGCGAAGTCCAGCAGGTCGTTGACGCTGACGTCGACCAGCGGGATCGGCGCGTTCAGGAGTTCCTGACCGGTACTGAACTCGTTCAGCAGGTCGCGTAGTGCCAGCAGCGCATCGAGCAGTGAGCCGATGTTGAATTGCACCTTGTCGAAGTCGAGCAGCTCGCCAAGGTCATGCGCGATGTCGAAATCGGGCACCACTTTGTCCGGGGTGGTCTCGGCGGTGGCCGCCAGCGCTGCAAAGCCAGCACCCGTGTCTGCCGTGATGTTCGCCGTGCCGATTTTGATGCCGGTGAGATCACTCGGCAGGTCGGCAAGCGTCGTGACCTTTTTGCCATTGGTATCGGTCACCGTTTGCACACCCTTGATCACGGTAACCGTGGTCTTCACCGTCCCGTCGGCCTGTTCGACCTTTTCGACGCTGTCGACGAACGTGCGGAAGCTCTTCTTCGTGTCGCCGCCGACCGCGTCGATGGTGACGCGCGCGCCCTGGATGAACTTGTCGGTGAAATCGCCATCCAGCGTGAACTTGTTGGTCTCGCCGCTAACCGCCGTCGGGTTGGCGTCGGCCACGCCAGGAACGTCATCCGCCCAATGCTCGAAGAAATCGCCCAGGTTGGTCGCGAGGTGGACCGAGCCATGGCCATTGTTGGGGAGCGTGATGAAGCGGCTCAAGCCGCCGCCGAGCTGGACGGTGACATCGAAATCGAGGACGCCGAGGCCGGTGAGGCTCGGCCGGTCGAACAAGGCCACGCGGTCGGACAAGAAAACGTCCTTCCCCGAGTTGTTGATCAGCTTCAGGCCAGCGCCGGAAAGGGAAGTATCAACCTCGATGAGGCCCTCGAGCTCTGAGCCAGCCAATGCGGCGTCGATGGCGGCCTGAACGTCGTCACGAAGGTCCCCAATCGTGCTGTTGTCGTCGGTGTCGTCCGCGTCCACCTTCACCACGAAGTCGGTGCCGGGATGGAGCAGGCTGCGGCCAATATTCAACGTGAACGTTGCGTCACCCGCGAGCTGATAGTTCGTGAGGTTCGTGATGTCGACGCCGTCGAGCTCGCCACCCCCGGCGACAATCGTCGCCTCGCTCAGGAATCCGAGCCGGCGTACACCCTTGTTGTGGATGTTGTCCGTGAACGCGCGCCCGAATTCTCGGAGTGAGATGCGGTCGTCATCGCCCGAAGTGCCTTCCGCCGCGGGATCCTTCAGCCCGATGGTGAACAGCGCGTCGAGGCTTCCGTTTGCTTTGAGGTTTACGCCGACAATGCCGACATTGGCGGTGAAATTCGCTCCCGTCGCAGGTGTCACGATATTGGCGGTCGCCTGCAACTGGACGTTTTCCATGAAGAAACGATCGAGCAGCCGCAAGCCGCCGAACAGGCTGCTGCCGACGATCTTGCCGTCGCGATCGCTCTTGGTGGTGGCGTCGACGCCCACGATGTGCAGGTCAGTGGCTGCCGCCGAGCCGTTCACCGGGGCGACCATGAAAGTCGCCGGGCCAGGGCTGTCTTTGTCGAACGTGTTGTCGATGAGCGTCAGGCCACCTTCGTCGTTGATCTCGACGCTGACGTTGTCATCGGTCTGATCTTCGATGGCATCGATCAGATCCTGCACGTCCTTAACGACTGTCGGATCGAGCGTGATACGGAAGACGCCCGTGGGAAGTCCGGTGCTGTCAGTGACCGTGATCACGAAATCCGTGTTGTCGGCCTCCAGGTGATCGGCGTCGTCGCCGCTGCCCTTTTCGGTGAGGCCCAATGCCTCGGCCGCTTCGGCGTTTGCCGAGAGCTGGAACTTGGTGATCTGCGGGCCGACGAATCCGTCTGCCCCCGCCTCAATGGCGGAGAACACCAGCTTGTTGCCAATCGATTCCGCCTTGATGCGTCCAGCGAAATTGGTCGCGGTATAATCTTCCGGCAGTCCAAGCTCGTTGGGCGCGCTTGCCTGCACGCGGAACTTGTCGACGCGGGTGGTGACCGAGTTCACCGTTTTGCTCACGCCCTCGAGCTTGATGCGGGCTTCGCCGAGCGCGGATGTCTGGCCGGACGACTTGGCGACCACCAGAGCGGTTTGCGTGGTCCAGCCAAACGCGGCCCGAATCGCTTTGTTGAGATCGCTCACCAGATTGTCGAGCGTCGTATTGGCGGTTGTGTCAGGAGCCGACCCGTTTGTGTCACTAGCCAGCAAGGTGACCGTTTCGGTCCTCGTCTCCGTGATCGCCGGCGGCGTGTCGTCGCTGAGCGTTTGCGTTATCGTCAGATCGAAGCTGATGTCGGAATCCAAGACGAAACTGGACAGCACGTCGGTCTTGATAGCCGCCTTCGACAATGCCTTGTTGAGGTCGTCGACCAGGCTGACGATGGTGGTGTTGCTGGCGGTGTCGTCGGCGTAGAGCGTTACCGTCTCGTCTGTGAAATTGGTGCCGTCCGTCGAGGTGCTGAAGGTCAGGGTGGCGTCATGCTCGAGACGCCCGACCACCGGCACGAGGTCCTTGGTCGCCGACACGTGAGACCGGACAATCACGGCCTCGTTCGGCAGTCCGATCTCGAAGATCGGGGTATCGTTGGCGACGTTTGCCTTGTACGCGACCTTGGTAATCGCGTCGTTGTTGATCTTGATAACTAGCGACGCATTGCCGGAAGTCGTGACGGTGAGATCGCCCGGATCAAGATTTGGCGCCGCCGTGAGGGCGGCATCGATCGCAATACCCACCTTCGAAGCAAGTTGACCAATCGACGTGTTGCCGGTCGTGACGCCGACGGTCACATTGACGGGGATTGGCGTCGCGACTCCAGTCTTGGTGATTTGGAATGAGAACTTTGCGTCGCCCGACGTCAGGTCGTACCGATCGGGCTCGGGCCGATCCGTATCGACTTCGGCGCCGACCAGCGCGCCGGTTGCATCCTTGGACGTGGGGAGCCCAAGGACTTTGACCGCCGGATCATTCTGATCTGCCGACACCGAAAGAGTGATCGAGCTATCGAGCGCCTCGATGCTGATGCGGAAGCCGCCGGTGGCGAGCCGGTCGACGTCGAGGACGGCGTGGACCTTGTCGGCAATTCCTGCGCGGCTGATTGCGCGGTTGATGTCATCAACCAGCTTCGACACCGGTGTGGTGGGCGCCCCGACGCGTATCAGGTCATAGTAGGCCTCGGGGCCGACCTTGCCGGGATCCGGAGCGGGTACGAGCGCTGCGCTTGGGTTGTCCTTGGTGCTGTTGGAGTTATCCGCCCACGCCATATGAATGATGCCGTCGTGGAAAGACAATCCAGTGTAATCACCATAATTTGCGCCGTCGGTGCTCGTGAGGAAGGCAGACGAGAGACCGTCGCTGACCTGGATGTTATCCGCCCAGGTCAATCCGCCGGACCTACTGTAGCTGGCAAAATACTCCACCTCGTCATTGGCGATGCTGTCGAGCTGCTTGTTCTTGCTCAGCGCGCCGGTGCCGTCGTCGTTTCTGGCGTCGTACCATGACACGGCGACATCTCCAGTCGTGTCATCGACATCGATCCAGGAGAAGAATTGGCTCGCTGAGCCGGTGTCATCATTGATCTTGACCAGCACGACACCCTGGTTGCCGGCAAACGCGGTTGAGCCGCTGAAGGGAGTCTTGGCATTGGCTGCGCCCAAAAGCGCATCCCAGGTTTGACCGTCGTTGTCGGAGGCAATGACGAACACATCGGTGTTGTTATGGTCGACTATCTCGGCGGCGCTGGGGCCGGCGTCGGCGCTGCCATCCCGATCGCCTTGATCAACGAAGGAGACGTAGATGCGACCGTGATGGGCGCTGCTGTTGTCCACGGCAATGGAGAGGCCCATCAATATGCCACGGCTCGGTTGAGCCGGAAGCTCATACTCGTGGTCGGCACCGTCGAGACCGAAGCCATCACCTAACGGATTAAACGGATCGTTGAAGTAGTTCACGTTGCCGGTGTAGGCAACGCGATCGACGGTCAAGGTGACGCGGCGGTTCTTCTGCTCGACGATATTGTCGGCAGTTAGAACTGTTGCCCAATGCGCTGCGCTCTTGGTCTCGCCATACGCGACCTTCAGGAGCTGAGTGGCTATTTGGGCATCTGAAACGCCCAGGGCGACCATTTTCGACTTCACATAGTCGAACACCGAAATCGCGCGATTATTAGAAAGCGTCTGGTTCTTCTGGATATCATCCGGAACGTCGGTGGCATTCTCAAAATCGTCGCTGTCGGTATAACCAGAGATGGTGGCGCGCAGATGCGAGTCGCCCGCCAGCAGCGCCGCAAAATTGTCAAGCTTCAGTTTGTCGGCGGCGCTAATTCCAGGGTCACTCGTGCTGGAGTCCGCCAGCACCTTCGACATGCCGGTGTCGAAATTGACGAAGGTGTCGTTCACGCCGCGTAATCGAAGCTCGGAGGTCGCTGGTTTGTTCGGGTCAAACACCAGCTCATCGAACATGACCCGTCCGATTCCCTGGGTCGAGGCGTCCTCCCAGACAACATAGATTTCACCGTTAGGACCGATCACGGGGATGGAATCGATGCTGGAACCGGTCGCGGTAGGAACGTTGGCCGTTCCCCCGTCCAATGCCCCGTGTCCAGGGAAGTTAACGTTGTTGTTCTTGGTACCAGTGACGCCGCCGATGATCATCGGCTTCGACCAGGTCAGCGCATTGTTCGAGGTCGACACGTAAATGGCGTTGTCCCGGTTCCACGCCACCACGTACAGATCATTTCCATTAGAGTCCTTCCCGACCGCGAGATATTCCTTGTCGTCGTCATCGGCGACGAAATCTCCATCCAGATCGAGCCTCTCGGCATCGGTTATTGTGGTGTCGCCGTTCCGGTTGAGTGGAACATCGGAGCTGCGGCCGATGTTGACCGCGGTGCCGGCACTCAGCGATTTTGCGCCCGTAACCGGGTCCGTAAGCACCGAATAGACAGCGGCAGCGTGTCACTGGGCACCGGGACCAGGAGCTGTTGCCAATCCTTGCCTGCATTGAATGTAACCCAGATCCGATCCTTGTTGTCGGTGCTGTCGATTCTGAAATCGTTGGCACCGACCACAATGATGTTGGAATCGCGCGGATTGACGGCGATGGCAGTCTCGGACTGGTTGCGAAGAGCCTTGGTGATATTGATGTCGCCGCCGTCAGCGGCGGCCGGCACGACGATGGTATGGTCGACGCCGTTGATCGTGATGGTGAATGTGACGTCGGTGGACGGCGCCTTGACGGCGTCGGTGGGCACCGCATTGTCGGCGGTGAGCGCCGGCGCCGTCTTGATCCGCACGCCGTCGCCGTCGTTGAGATCCTCGAGCAGGGTGTCGGGCTCGAGCGTATCGGCACCGGGCACGAAGCTGCCTAGATAGATTCCGATTCCAAAGGCCTTATCGAGCCCCACATGGGCGGTCACCGTCACCTTCGCATCGGAGGTGAGGGTGCCGACCGGGCCAAGATCCAGATTGAAGTCGAGCGGGATATCCTTCACGTAATTGAGCGCAGGCACAAACCTGCCGATGTTGACGATGAGCGGCTTGCCCGGCTCGCTCGACTTATAGTCGACCAGCTTGGGCGTGGTGGATGCCGCGGCTGGGGCAAACATGGCCGTCGGCCCCGCCGCTGCAGCAGAAGTTTCCTCGAGGTCGATGCCGAGCTCTTCGGCCAGGGTCGCCAGCCGGAAGATCAGGCCCTGGACGCTGTCGAAGGTCGCCGAATTGTCGGCGCGCACCAGCTTGATGGTGTCGTTACCGATACCGGTGTTCATGCTGGTCTCGCCCGCGTCGAGCGTGACGTTGAAGCTCTCATCGGGAGTAACGCCGGCGCGCTTGATCGTGAATTGAAGCACCGCAGTGCCGTTAATGATCCCGCTGGTGCTCGTCGGGGTCGCCTCGTGGATGATGAAGTTATCCCCGCCCACATCGGAGAAATCATCCGCGTCCGAATCGAATCCGAAGGAGTTGAAAGCCGTCATTGAGCCCGCGTTCGTGATTTTGAACGCCTCGATGGTGGGATCAATGACGACGAAGCGAAGCCCCGTGCCGGTGCCGTCGCCTGTGGTCTCGCCCACGCCCGCGCCCGTGGCCTGGACGATGATCATATTGCCGAGGCCGGCTTTCTCAAGCGCTGCGTTCACGTCGGTGACCAGTCGGTCAACGCCGTCCTTTTGGCCGTCGGCACCGGGATCGTAGAGGAGCCCACGCCGCACCGAATCGGCAAAGTTCAGGACCTGGTCGACCGCGTCGCCAACGAGCGGGATGTCGAGGCCGTCGAGCAGACCATTTTCCCGCAAGTTGTCGAGCTGGTCGCCGAGCTGGCCGATCATGGTGATGATGCCGGCCGCGTCGAGATTGCCAAAATCCAGCGCGCTAGGATCGATAGGGTTCGTGCCGTCGAAGTCAAAATTGTAAGTCGACAGATCGAAGATGTCGGTCGCCGAAACAACCACTTTACCCAACTCGAACGGGGTATCCGGATCGCTGCCGAACCCGGGAACCCCCTGAACGAAAATGGGCAGCGTGGTGTCGTGGAGGGTCCCGCTTGGCGATGGCGACAAGAGCGCCAGATTGCTCAAGAACTCATCTGTCGTGATCTTGTCATCGGCGCCGCTAAGGACCGAAAGATCGACCGTGATGTCCGCATCGAACGCCAAGCTTCCGTCGACCACCGAGACGGTCAAGAAGCCGAGGCTGCTTTGGAAGTTGATGCCGGTTGCCGGGGGCGCGGCATTCGCCGATGCGTGCAACTTCAGCGTCTCAGCTTTCACATAGAAGAATGGGTTGGTCGCGTTAGTCGCGTCGACGCCGAAGGCAAACGTCGGCACAGTTTTTGTCGCAGCGTCCACAAACGCCGCCAGGGCGTCGACCTTGATGTCGCCGTTGATGGTCAGACCGAAACCGCCCGAGCCATCCCCAACAGTGCCGTCGCCAAGGCTGAAATGCGGCGTAGAAGACAACAGCTTCCGCAGATCGAACGTGACCTCGAACGAGTCATTGCTTGGCTGCACGGTGCCGGTCGCCCCGGCGATGATGCCGAACAGCTCGCCGAAGGTTGGCGTCGAGTCATTCTTGAAGAAATCGATAATCGGCTTCTGCAGCTTCTCCTCGATGGTGCCAGACAGGCTCAGCAGCTGGGCGACCGACTTGTCGAGACCGGGGATCTTCGTCTGCAGCGCTGGTAGATTCTCGATGCTCTGAGCGAGCTCGAACAGTTTCTGAAGGCCACCGCCACGGACAGCATCGGGGTCGGAAGCAGTGCCGATCAGCGCCTCCTTCACCGCGCCGGGAATGAGGTCGGTAGTGGTGGCTGCGACCGCGGTAAGCGGATTGCCGGCGAGAACCGGATGCTCGGGCTCTGTGCCGATCAGGTGTCCGATCTCATGCGCGACGATTCCCGCAATCTCCTCCCCATACTGCGTGGCGCTCAGGCCATTCACCGCAATGGCAATGTTGCCGGAAAACACAAAGGCATTGTCGGTGTGGACCTGGTTTCCTGTGTCGACGTCCTCGGCGAGGCCGAGAAAATGGCCCCATGTTGCGAACTCGGCACCGGTGCCGCCGATGTAGACCGTTGAATAGTCGCCCGATTGGGGGCGCTCATTGGTGAACGCGAGGTTGACGCCGAAGTCCGTGTTGCTCAACGCTGTCGTCATCGCACCGACGACGTCGGCCTCTTGGCCGGCGAGCCCACCCGGCGCAACGAAGGCCGGGACATCGATGCCCTCGACGATCACAGGCCCCTGATAGTCGACATCGAGCGCGCCGCTCGTCTCCAGGAATACCACCTGAGAGGGGGCGGCCGGGACGTTGGCCGCCGTGTCGACGATTTGGACATTACTCGAGGGCGCATCGGAAACTACGGTGTCGTCGTGATTCGTGATCGTGGTAAAGGACAGGTCCGCACTAAGCAGAAGCCGCGGCTCCATCAGTTCGAGCGCGAAGTCCTGACGCTTTGTCCTCGGCCGCTGCCGCGAACCACCCATTCGGGGCCGCTTGGGTCGATTGTTCCGCGGGAACAGTTCGCCCATGACGCTGTCCATCATTGTGTCGAAGGTCGACGACATCGATGGAGGAATACGGCGCCGGAATCTCATCATGGCAGCCCTCCAAATAGCCCCAACAAAGACCGAAGATTCGTTCGAACGAATCTGCGTTCAGCAAAGTTCAACCGTAGGCGAAGCGTCGTGTGGGAGTTCGTCCGGCTTGGGTGCCAGAGCGGCTCGATTAGCTCGAACGTCAGCGCGCTTGGGCGCGCGGACCAGCGGTGCCTCGCCGCTCGCTTCGCTGCGGGGCTTGATCTGCTTTGATGTCTCGATTGCCCTAACGGGTAACGAGCGAGGATGCGAAGTCCGACTCCGCTACTCATCTTCCCCCTCCCAGGTTCGCGAGTAGACGTAACGACAGGGTAGATTTTTTCTCCGCTTCCTCCGTTCCTTGTTGCTTTTTTTTCTTGTATCTTGCTTGTATCTCTTCTTTTTCCTTCTAGGCTCTAAGAACGATTAGATTTCTTCGATTCACTCAAGTTCGGTATTGTAACAACAATGTAACAGTAATCATAACAGTTCATTTTCCATGCAATCTGCGCGGCAACATATTCCCATGCGTGCGAACGTGCAAGTAAAAACGAGAATCATATGCCTTATAGCCCCACACTATGGGCCTTAGCGTACGTCCGTCGGCCTCCCTTATTGTTCGGTTTGTTATTGGCGCAGGCAGTTGAAAGCGCTGTAACACTTCGACAGTCACCTTGTGCATAAATGGTGTGCTGGTGCAAAACCGATCAAAAATCCCAGTCCCTCGTCCGCGTTGCGGATTTTTTGCGAAGGCAGGTGTCGCCGTTGGTGATGCTATGTGGCGTGTGTTCAACTCGTTGGGTGACATACTTGGATGTTAAAACGTATCCCGCGCTGACATCGCACCAGGTTGCGCAAATAAGTCAACTACAACACGACACTGTAACTCAGCCAGGTTGATCCAGGTTGTGCAGACGATCTCGCTGCCAGCAACTGCTTGTCAGCAGAATGCTTGCCACAAGTATATGCCGCCACTTTCAGAGGGGATGCCCAAAATTTGTTGAAGTCGGCGAAGGCAGGCGTGGCCGTTCGTGACGCTACGCGGAATATTGTACGTGCGCGGCCCGTTGATTTGCATCAAAAGTTCTCACTAAGCGACAAAGATCATTTTGGCCTTGCGCGCCGTGAGCCTTGGCAAATGGACGCGGGGACCAGCGGCGCCGGCGGATAAGGTGCCGGCGCGGATCAACGGTTTCCAGCGCCAGGTCTCT
>WNGA01002526.1_pt1 | contig 27932 bp, 25 predicted proteins | sample 5400061 | NCBI WGS metagenome assembly WNGA01 (sample SAMN13153366, study PRJNA577476) | soil metagenome | isolation source: 100 cm soil or saprolite under grassland replicate 2 | place: USA:California | collected 2016-06-15
GGCGAGCGGATGGCCATGAACTCGCTGGTGTCGTCGCCCTTGCGCCGCTCCTCGCCATGGACCCGCTGGTCGCCGAGGCGCCGGGGGCGGCCCTGCTCGCTCCACCGCTCGATCAGGTAGGGCTTGGCGGCGAGGAACACCTCGGCGAAGGACTCCACGCGCTCCTCGGCCTGCTCGGGGGTGTCGTCGGCGGCCTCGTTGACGAAGGTGGCGGTGCGGCCGAAGTACAGCGGGATCATCGAGGACACGAGCTGGTCGTGGTCGACCACCTGCGCGTTGTAGGCGAGCAGGTAGTCGTAGCAGATGCGGGCCCACAGCTCGACCGGGAGCACGAAGCCCTCCGGCCGCTCGCTGGCCTGGTGGATGGCGTCCTTCACGCCTTCCAGGTGCTCGGACGCCAGCACCTCGCTCCAGACCTCCCGCCAGGCCACGTAGCCCTCGACGAAGCGCCACAGCAGGCGGTCCAGGTTGACGCGGATCTCCTCGGTGGAGGTGGCCGTGCGGAACCCGAAGCCGGGCACCGGCACGATCTCGGTCGTCTCCGTCCAGCGGTCGACGTAGCGGCCCGCGAGCGCGAACAGGCTGCCCACCACCTGGCGGAACATCGGTCCGAGGTCGCGGCCGGGGTCCTTGGCGTCATGGAGCTTTGCCCCGAGCACGCTCTGGCAGACCGCGAACCCCTCGCAGAGCGCCACCGTGGTCATCCAGATGTCGACCCCGAACCGCGCCACGTCGGTGCTCCAGACCTGCTTGCCGGCCCAATGGGCCGCGAGACGGCCGGAGAACCCGAAGTCGCCCCCGATCGGCTGGCGGAGCCGCTGCCCGTACAGGGCGGTGGTGATCGGGAAGGCGATCGAGTTGGTGATGGTGCCGTCCAGCTTGTGGCGCGCGTACATGGGCGCGACCAGGTCGTAGCCGTGGCCGAGCACCGGCCCGACCAGCCGGTCGATCCACACCGGGCTGACCGAGCGCAGGTCGGCGTCGAGCACCGCGCAGCCGCTGGCGCCGACGGCCGCCGCCAGCTCGAAGATGGCGCGGAAGGCGGAGCCCTTGCCGGACGGCCCGGTGTAGGTGAGCGCGACCTTGCGGGGCGGGTCGACCTTGGGGTCGAGCAGCAGCGGCTCCTCCTCCCCGCGGGTGGTGGCGGCGAGGGCCGCCTGCGGCGTCCCGTCGGTCGAGCTGCCGTCGGAGATCGCGATCAGGCAGTGGCGGTCGGGGAAGTGCTTGCGCAGGCCGGCCTCTGCCGCCCGGACGACGTGCCCGATGGTGCGGGCATTCTGGAACGACGGGATGCCGATGAGGATGTCGAACGCCTCGTCCCCGTCGAGCACGGCGGCGGCATCCTCGGTGAGCACGCTGTACGACAGCGTCGCCAATGGGTTCCCCCCTAGAAGGTGGTCGGTGTGGGTACGGAGCGGAGCAGCGGCCTGCGCCCGAGCTTGAACGGCACGATGGTCACGTTGACCCCGTCGAGGCTGCCGAGCGCCTTCACCAGCCCCGTCGAGGAGTTGTCGTGCAGCACCCGCCGCCAGAGGGTCGCGTAGCGGCGCTTGGGCACCAGCACCGTCACCTCGGTGTCCGGCCGGATCAGCTCGCCGATGACCGCCTGGGCGGTGGCGAGCAGGTTGCGGTCGGGGCTGTCGACCACCTCCAGCGGCACCGGGATGTCGACCTTGCTCCACAGCTTGCACAGCTCCCTGGCCCTGTCCGGGTCGACGGCGATGTGCAGCGCGGTCAGCCGTAGCGGGTTGAGCTGGCGCGCGTACTGCAGGGCGCCGATGGTCGCCCGGTCGAGGGCCTCGACCAGCACCACCACCTCGTGACGTGGCTTGGGCGGGGCGAGGTGATGGGACACCTCGACCTTGAGCTCGCCCAGCTCGCCCTGGTAGGTGCGCTGGGTTCGCAGCAGCAGCCAGACCAGCAGCGGCACGGCCACCACCACCATCCAGGCGCCCTCGACGAACTTGGTGATGGTGATGATGACGAGCACGATCATCGTCACGGTGGCGCCGAAGCCGTTGACGGCCAGCCCCTTGCGCCAGCCCGGCTGCCGCAGCCGCAGGTGGCGCCGGGTCATGCCCGCCTGGGCCAGGGTGAAGGAGGTCACCACCCCGATCGCGTACAGCGGGATCAGGCGGTGCACGCTGGCGCTGAAGGCGACGACCAGGAAGACGGCGCCGGCGGCGAGCACGACGATGCCGTTGGAGTAGACCAGGCGGTGGCCCCGCTTGCGGAGCTGGCGGGGCATGAGCGCGTCCTGGGCGGCGAACGAGGCCAGGATCGGGAAGCCGTTGAAGGCAGTGTTCGCGGCCAGGACGAGGATGAACAGGGTCGCGATCTGCACGAACACGAACAGGGCCTGGCCGACGCCGCCGCCGAGCACGTGCCTGGCGATCTGGGCGACCAGGGTCGGGCCGTTGCCGTTCTCGAATGGGCGGGCGTGGAGCTGGATGGCCAGGAAGGTGATGCCGATGAACAGGAACCCCATGATCAGCGCCATCGCGGTCAGGGTCCGCTGGGCATTCTTCGCCTCCGGCTTCCTGAACGCCGGCACGCCGTCGGCGATCGCCTCGACCCCGGTGAGCGCGGTGGTCCCCGCCGCATAGGCGTGCATCAGCAGGAACAGCGACACCGCGGCGAGCCCTCCCGTGGTGCCGGCGAGCTCCCGGGCCGCCGCCTCGTCGTAGGCGATGGGGCCGACCGAGCCGGAGAGGATGCGGTAGATCCCGAAGGCCACCACCCCGCCGAGGCTCAGGATGTACACATAGGTCGGGATGGCGAAGATCCGGCCCGACTCCCGGATGCCGCGCAAGTTGCCCCACGCCAGCAGCGCCACGAACCCGACCGAGATCTGTACCCGCAGGTCCTGGAGCTCGGGGATCGCGGACGCGAGCGCCGCGGTCCCGGCCGACACGCTCACCGCCACGGTCAGCACGTAGTCGACCAGCAGCGCGGCCGCGCACACCGCCGCCAACAGCCCACCCAGGTTGTCCCGCGTCACCATGTAGGCGCCGCCCCCCTGCGGATAGGCGGCGATCACCTGCCGGTAGGAGAGCACCAGGATCAGCAGCAGCACCGCGACCCCGGCGGCCAACGGCAGCGCCAGCCCCACCGCCGCCGACCCCGCCGTCACCAGGACCAGCAGCATCTCCTCGGTGGCGTACGCCGTCGAGGAGATCGGGTCGGAGGAGAACACCGCCAGCGCGACCCGCTTGCTGATGCGCTCGTGGACGAGCTGGGCGGTCTTGAAGGGGGGCCCGAGCAGCAGTCGCTTGGCCCGGTACCCAAGCGACTGGTACTCGCCGACGCCCTCGAGGGACGGCGGGGCCTCCGGGACCGCTTCCAGGCGCGGCTGCGCCTCCGACTCGGTCTCCGTGGCCACGGCCGCGCCATCTCCTCGTTCGGCGCCCGTCCCCGGGCGCCTCGCCTTCGCTGGTCGCTCCATAGCCTACCCCCCGCGACCGTGTGGCCAGAGAGGATGGCCGGAACGGGCCAGGCGAATCCCCTCCCGCCGGGCCATGCGCACGGTCGCCGAGCCGACGATCTACAGGATTGTCGGCGGCGCCCGGGCCCAGGCCCTCGGTGTGACGGGAGCGGCGGCCCTGAAGCAGCGGGGTTCACTGACCGGGCGCCGTCGTCCTTGCGTCACGGGCTCCCCGGCGGAAGCGGTACCCGCCGCGCGGGCCGGGGGGAAGCCCGGCGGCGGGCAGGGCGAATCTCGCCCCTTCCTGACGGCACGTCAAGAATCGGTCATCCTCGCGTCGTCCGCGCCGAATGGGTCGGCGACGAGGGGCAGGCCGCGGCGCCGGCGCTCCAGGACCACGTTGAGCGCCGCACCGTAGAGGATGAGCTGGCCGAAGAAGCCCAGCCAGACCAGCAGCAGCACCACCGAGACCAGCGACCTCGGTAGGGCCGCGATGCCGGCCGAGTGGCCCGCCCAGTAGTCGAACACCCGCTTCAGCAGGTAGAAGCCGACCGCGCCGAACACGGCGCCGGGGACCTGGCTGGCCCAGGAATGCCTGCGGGCCGGCAGCAGCCGGTACAGCAGCAGCAGCACCAGCGCCATCGAGCTCGGCGCGGCCAGCTCCTCGATCAGCCGGATCAGCGGGTTGGTCGGTGCGACGTCGAGGGTCGTCTGGGCGGTCGCCGACACCCACACGGTGAGGAGGGCCGAGCCGAGCAGCACCGAGCCGAGCACGACCACGATGAGGATGTTGAGCAGCTTCTGGCCGACCGGGTTGCGGCCGCTCACGACCCCCCACATGCGGTTCATGCAGGCGGTCATGGCGCCGACGAAGCCGCTGCCGCCGTAGAAGACGGTGAGCAGGCCGAACGCCCCGAGGGCGGCGCTGTTGCGGACGACCTGGTCGATGACCTCCTCGAAGACCTTGCTGCCGATCCCGGGGAAGACCTGGTTGAGCGCTTCGGCGACCGCCCGCTCGGCGTCGGGTTCCGGGACGGCGAAGATGGCGATGTTGACGATCACCACCCCCGCCACCACCAGCAGCGGCAGCAGCGACAGGAAGGTGTAGTAGGCCATGCTCCCCGACAGCAGGGCGCCCTGGGCATGGGAGAACGTCTGCACCACCGCCCACGGGAACCGCGTCCAGCGGTTGCGGGCGAGCAGGCGGTAGAGCCAGGCGATCGCCTGCTCGATCCGCGCCTCCGGCCCGCGCGGCTCGGCCTCCGCCTCGCCCATCCACCTTCCCTCCTGGGAAGATGGTAGAGCTTACTGGCGAGAAACCACCGTGAGCAGCGACGCCTCCGGCCGGCAGGCGAACCGGAACGGGGCGTACTTGCTGGTCCCGAGGCCGCCGCTGACGTGCAGCCAGCTCGCGCCCCAGCGCGACAGCCCGCGGACCCGCGCCCGGGGCAGGTCGCAGTTGGTGACCAGGGCGCCGACCCCGGGCAGGCGCACCTGGCCGCCGTGGGTGTGGCCGGCCAGCAGCAGCGCGTAGCCGTTGCGCTCGAAGGTGTCCAGGCTGCGGCGGTAGGGGCTGTGGACGACGCCGACGCGCAGGCGGGCCGGCTCGTCGCCGGGCGGCACCGCCACCCGCGGGTCGTCGCGCCGGATGTGCGGGTCGTCCATGCCGGCCAGCTCCACGTCGCCGAGCCGGCCGCGACGGTTGGACAGCACCACCCAGCCCAGGTCCTCCAGGCCCGCGACCAGCTCCCGCCACGGGTTGCGGCCGGAGACCCGGCGCCGCCTGCGGGTGCTGGGCCCGCGGAAGTAGCCGAGCCAGTTGTGGAACCGCGGCGCCCAGTAGTCGTTGGAGCCGAGCACAGCGCAGGCGCCGAGCGCCGGCCGGAAGCGGCCGAGGGCGTCCAGCGCCGGGCCGAGGCCCTCCGGCTCGCCGAGCATGTCGCCGGTGAGCACCACCAGGTCGGCCGGTTCGTCGGCGAGCCGCCGCAGGAACTCGACCCGCCTGCCGTCGGCGACCGTCAGGTGCAGGTCGGACAGGTGCAGCACGGTGAGCGGCGACCGGCCCGGCTCCAGCGCCGGGACCGTCTCGCGGCGCAGGCGATACCAGTCCCGCTCGACCAGCACCCCGTAGGCCACGCAGGCGGCGCCGGCGGCGGCGATCCCGCCGGTCAGAGCGCCGATCATGTATCGGCGCCGCATGCGATCAGGTTGGGCCTGAGTAGGCCCGCCGCATGCGCGCCGCGGGTACGTGATCGGCGCTCTGGAAGGCCCGCGGCCCGGGCGGGGGAGGTCAGGGGCATCGTCTGGGCTCCTAGGTACGGGTTGGGGTGGACGCGGATTGTAGCTGTAGGCTCGCAGCATGCTCACCGACGACGTCCAGCAGGCGATGTTCCAGGCGATGAAGGCGCGCCGCAGCGACGAGGTGGCGGCGCTGCGGCTGGCGCTGTCGGCCCTGAAGTCGGCCGCCATCGACGCCCGTAGGGACCCAACACGAGCCGCCCGCCACCAAGACCACGGGATCCCAGAAGGCGATCAGGCCGAGGGCAGGGGTGGCGGGCGGCTCGTGTTGTCCGACGACGAGGCGGTGGCGGTGCTGCAGCGGGAGGCGCGCAAGCGCCGGGAGGCCGAGCAGGCCTACCGGGACGCCGGCCGGCCGGAGCGGGCCGACCGGGAGGCGTTCGAGCGCTCGGTGCTCGACCGTTTCCTGCCGTCGATGCTCCAACCGGCCGAGCTCGCGCGGCTGGTCGACGAGGCGGTCGCCGCCACCGGAGCGAGCGGGCCGAAGGAGCTCGGCAAGGTGATGGGCCGGCTGATGGCGCAGGTCAAGGGCCGCGCCGACGGCAACGAGGTGCGCCGCCTGGTGCTGGAGCGCCTGGACGGCTAGCGCCGGGCGACCACCAGGGTCACGTAGGCGCCCCTGGGAAGCTGGGTGCCCGCCGCTGGGCTCTGGCTCACCACCCGGTCCGGCGGCCCGCCGCTGGTGTAGGCGATCAACACCTGGAACCCGAGCGCGCCAAGGAGGGTCCTGGCCGTGCCGACCGGGAGGCCGACCACGTTGGGGAGCCCGATGTTGCCGCCGCCCTTACCGCTGCTGACCAGCAGGGTCACGGTGGTGCCGCCAACCACCGATTTGCCCGCCGGCGGGTTCTGGGCCACGACCTGGCCCTTCGGCGCCGAGTTGGGGACCTCCCTGATCGTGGCCCTGAGGCCGGCCTGCCCCAGACGGAACTCGGCGGTCTGCGCCTTCAGGCCGACGACGTTGGGCACCTTGGTCTTCGCCGGCGGCGGTGGCGGCGGCGCGGCCGGGAAGCCGATCACCGGCGCCCCTGCCAGGGCGGCCGCCATGTAGTTGTGGAAGATCTCCGCCGGGAAGGTGCCGCCGAACACTGGGCCGCCGTTGTACAGGTTGCGCATCGGCACTCGGGTCTTGCGGTAGCCGACCCACACCGAGGTGGAGAGCTGGGGCGTGAACCCGGAGAAGAAGGCGCTGGTGTTGTCCTGGGCGCTGCCGGTCTTGCCGGCCACGGGGCGGCCAGGCAGCGCGGCCCGGTGGCCCGTGCCGCCGTTGATCACCCCGCGCAGCATCGCCACGGTCTGGGCGGAGATCTTCGGGTCGATCACCCGCTTGCACTCCGGCTTGTTCTCGATCAGGGGCTTGCCCTGGTTGGGCGCGACGACCTTGACGATCGAGAACGGGGCGCAGCGGACGCCCTTGTTGGCCAGCACCCCGAAGGCACTGGCCATGTCCAGCACCGAGACCTCCCTGGCCCCGAGCACCAGCGAGCAGACCGCCCAGTTCGCGTACCCGTCGGAGCCCCGCGGCGGGATGTTGCTGATGCCCATCTTGCGGGCGACCTCGACCGCGTTCTCGGGACCGACCTTGACGGCGAGCTGGGCGAACCAGGTGTTCACCGAGCGGGCGGTGGCCTCGTACATGTTGTAGACGCCGGCGCTGGACTCCCCGGCGTTGCCCGGGTTCCACAGCCCTTGGGGGCCTTCGCAGCGGCGGTCGGGAATCGTGATCTGGGACGGCGCGGCGAACACGGTGCCTGGCGAGATGTGCTTCTCGAGGGCGGCGACGATGAAGAACATCTTGAACGCCGAGCCGGGCTGGAAGCCGGTGCCGCCCTGGCCGGTGGCGAGGTTGACCTGCGACTCCTTGAAGTCGCGGCCGCCGTAGAGGGCGACGATCCTGCCGCTGGTCGGGTCAACGCTGGCGAGTGCCCCGGCCGGGTCGCCCTTGAACGGCTTGTGGAGGAACTGGTCCAAACGGCCCTGGACCGCGTGCGCGGCCTGGCTCTGCCGGTTCTTGTTGAGCGTGGTGTAGATCTTCAGGCCGCCCTGGAACACCTTGTTCACGCGCGCGTCGCTGCCGGGCTTGCCGAGGGCCTCGTTGTAGCGCGGGTCGTTGAGGAGCTGGCCGGTGATGTAGCGCACGAAGTACGGCTGGCGGTTCGGCTGCTTGAACCGCTCGACCTTGAGCTTCTCCCGCTTGGCCTTGGCGACGTCCTTCGGCTTGGCGAAGCCGAGGGCGAGCATCCGGTCCAGCACCAGGTTCCGCCTTGCCAGGTTGGCCTTCTTCTTGGTCGGCTTGTAGTTCTCGGGGGCGGCGATGGTGGCCGCCAGCGACGCCGCCTCGGAGAGCGTCAGGAACCGGACCGACTTGTTGTGGAAGTAGTGGCGGGCGGCGGTGGCGATGCCGTACACGCCCTCGCCGAAGTACGCCTGGTTGAGGTAGCGCTCCAGGATCTGGTCCTTGGTCATGCGCCGCTCGAGCTCGACGGCGTACATGGCCTCGCGCAGCTTGCGGTCGATGGTCCGCGAGTTGCCGGTGACGATGTTCTTGATGAGCTGCTGCGACAGGGTGCTGCCGCCCTGGCTGACCCGTCCGCTCCTGAGGTTGGCGAAGGCGGCGCGCACGATGCCGCGGAAGTCCACACCGTGATGCTGGTAGAAGCGGTCGTCCTCGATGGCGACCACGGCGTCGCGGACCCGCTTGGGGACGTCCTTGAGCTGCACGACCTGGCGGTTCTCGTCCTTGACCAGCTCGGCGAGGGCGGTCTTGCCGTCGGCCGCGTAGACCACCGAGCGCTGCGCCGGGTCGGGGAGCGCCTCCTGCAGCGGCGGGACGTTCCCGAGGTTGCGGACGGTGGCCTTGGCGAAGCTGCCGGCCGGCACCACCACGGGCAGCGCGGCGACGCTGCCGATCAGCGCCACGGCCAGGATGACGGCCACCATCAAGACGAGCCGGCCGCCCACCACGGAGACGGTGCGGCCGTGGGGGAGACGGGCCGGCGGCGCAGATATCGGGGCGTCGGCCATGCTGATTGGATCATATAGGGTGGTCGATTGGCAGGAGTCAAACCGTCGCCCTAACGTTATGGAGGCCGTTCGTCCGTGTTACCGCCGATGCTCGCCGCCATCCTCGAACCGACCGAGCCGCTGACGCTGGAGCGCCTGGCCGACTCGTTCCGGCAGTTCGGCGGGCAGTTCATCGATCGGCTGCCGCGCCTGCTCGCCGCCCTGCTGGTCCTCGTGGTCACCGTGCTGGTGGCGCGGGCGGTGCGGCGCGGGGTGGGGAGGGCGCTGCGTCGCGCCTCGACCGAGCCCCACCTCGAGCTGCTCCTGGCCAAGCTGGCCTACTTCGCCGTCGCCACCGTCGGTGTGGTGGTCGCCCTGTCGTTCGGCGGGGTCAACCTCGGCTGGCTGGTCGGCAGCCTCGGCCTGGCCACCGTCGCGCTCGGCTTCGCCCTCCAGGACATCGTCGGCAACTTCGCCGCCGGCATCGTGCTGCTGCTGGAGCACCCGTTCACCAGGGGCGACTACATCGCGACCGACGGCGCGGAGGGGACGGTGGAGGACGTCCGCGTGCGCGCGACCCAGCTCCGCAGCCCGGACGGCCAGCGGGTGCTGGTGCCGAACAAGCAGCTCTTCACCAACGTGCTCACCAACGCGAGCGCGACCATGCGCCGCCGCGTCGAGGTGGTCCTGGAGCTTCCCTACGGGCAGGACGCCGCCAAGGCCAGGGAGCTGCTGCTGGCCGCGGCGACCGGCGTGGACGGGGTGAGCGACGACCCGCCGCCGCGGCTGCTCACCGAGGACCTCGGCGAGAGCGCCCTCAGCCTGCGCCTCTGGTTCTGGGTCGACCCCCGCGCCGCCGACCCGGTGCGGGTCCGCAGCGCGGTGCTGGAGGCCGCCGAGGCGGCCCTGCGGGAGGCCAGCCTGCGCTAGGCCGGGGCTCTTGGGGGCATTCGGGGGGGAGCGGGCTCCCCCCCGAATGGGCCGAGGACTGCGTCAGGCAAAGAGGTAGCCGCCGAGCCGGCGCAGCCCGGGCAGATCGTGCACGTCGTCGGCGAGCAGGGGGACGCGGACCACGCCGAGGTTGGGGACGGTGGCGAGCAGGGCGCGGATGCGGCGCCGCTCCGCCGCGGCGAGCGCCTCAAGGCCCTCGTGGAGCTCGATCAGGTCGGCGAGCAGGCGGCCGTCCGCGCCGCCTGCGGCCAGCCGCCGCCTCGCCCCGTCCGGCACCTCGGGCACGCGTCCGGCCTGGTGGATGCGGTTGACGACCAGGGCGCCGAGTGGCATCCGTTCGGCCGCCAGCCGCCCGGCGAAGAAGGCGGCCTCGCGCAGCGCGGCCTCGTCGGGGGTCGCCACCACCACGAACGCGGTGCTCGGGTGCCTGAGCTGGTCGTAGACCAGCCGGGCGCGCTCCTTGAAGCCGTCGTACATGCCCTCGAAGGCGGCGAAGAACTCGCCGACCTCGGCCAGCAGCTCCGACCCGGTGACGCGGCGCACCATCCTGGTCATCGCCGTGGTGGCCATGTTCAGGCCCCGCAGGTAGCCGCGCCCGATGCGCTGGGCGGGGGCGATGAGCAGCCGGAAGGCGCGGGCGTCCAGCAGCTCGTTCAGGTTGTCGGGGGCGTCCAGGAAGTCGAGCGCCGAGCGGGTCGGGGGCGTGTCCACCACCAGCAGGTCATACCGCTGCGACTCGTGCAGCTCGTACAGCTTCTCCATGGCCATGTACTCCTGGGTGCCGGCCAGGGTGGACGAGAGGCGCTGGTAGAAGCGGTTGGCCAGGATGCGGTCGAGCTGCTCCTCGTCGCGGGCGTAGCGCTCGATCACCTCGTCGAAGGTTCGCCGCATGTCGAGCATCATCGCGTCCAGGCTGCCGGGGCCGGCGGCCGGCAGGCCCTTGCCGGTGACCGGCTTCGGGCTGTTGGACAGCAGGTCCAGGCCGAGGGCCTGGGCCAGCCGGCGGGCCGGGTCGATGGTGAGCACGCAGGTCCGCCGGCCGTTCTCGGCCGCCCACAGGGCGACCGCCGCCGCGGTGGAGGTCTTGCCGACCCCGCCGGAGCCGCAGCAGACGACGATCCGCGCCGACCGGGTCAGGTCGGCCAGCGGCGAGGGCGCGGCGGCGGCGAGGGCCCCCGGACCCCTCCGGGTCACGCGCGCGCCCCGGCCCGCAGCGAGCGGCGCGCTCCGGGCTCCTCCGGGACCTCGGCGAGCCGGCGGGCGAGCGCGCGGACCCCGTCCGGGCCGCCGACCCCGCCGGCCAGGAACGGCAGCTCGACCACGGGCAGGTCGCCCACGCCGGCCCGCAGCTCCTTGAGCAGGCGGCGTTCCCTCGCGACCTGGCGCTGGCGGTCGCGGGCCTCGGCCAGCAGCACCCCGAGCCCGTGGCCGTCCAGCTCGGCCCCGGCCCGCCTCGCGGCCTCCACCAGCGGCGCGGGGTCCTTGGCGAGGGCGGTGAGGCGGCCGGCGCGGCCGCCCAGCCGGTCGTCGGTGACCCGGTTGGCGACCACCGATGCGACCGTTAGCCCGGCGGCCCGCAGCGCCGCCACGCCCTCCAGGGTCTCGGCGACCGGCAGCTCCTCCGGCAGGCACGCCAGCACCACCCCGGTCCGCTCCGGGTCGTCGAGCAGCTCCCTGACCCGCTCGGCCTGGTGGCGGATGGGACCGACCCTGGCCAGCTCGGCGACCGTTTCCGGGGCCCGCAGGAACGGCACCACCCGCCCGGTCGGCGGCGCGTCGAGCACCACCAGGTCGTAGCCGCCCTGACCGCGCGTGGACGCCTCCCAGACCTTCCCGACCAGCAGCACGTCGCCCAGACCGGGGGCGGCGGCGGTGATGAAGTGGGTGAGCCTGGCCCAGGTCAGCAGCCTGGCCAGCGGCGCGAAGCCGTAGCGGCCCAGGTACTCGCGCAGCGACGCCTCCGGGTCGACGGCCAGCCCCTCGACCCGCTCGGCCACGCGGGTCTCCCGGTGGTCCAGGGAGCGCCGGCCGAACAGCCTGGCGAGACCCTGACGGCCCTCCACCTCCACCACCAGCGTGCGCCGGCCTCGTAGCCCGGCGGCCATGGCAAGCGCGGCGGCGACCGTCGTCTTGCCGGCCCCACCCTTGCCGGTGACCACGAGCAGACGAGCCCGGTCGAGCAGCTCCAGAGGCATCGCGCCATCGTAGCCCCCCGGGCCCCCCGCGTGGCGCGCTCAGGGGCGGGCGGGGACAATGGCGGCGATGCGACGAGCCGCCTCCCTTCTCTGCCTCGCCGGCGTGCTGCTGGCCGTCCTCGGCGTCGCTCCCGCCCGCGGCGCCCAGCAGGGCGGCCCGGTGGTCGAGGTGTTCGAGGCTTCCGGGGTGCTGGACGCGAGCATGCTCGGCGCGCTGCGCCGCGACCTGGCCGGCGCCCAGCGCCGCGGGGCCAGGGTGTTCCTGATCCAGCTCTCGAGCTTCGGGGGCCTCGGGATCGACCCGGCGGCGGCCAGGGCGGCGGTGGCCGACGCGCGGGTGCCGGTGGCGGTGTGGGTCGGGCCGCGGGCCGCCACCGCCGCCGGGACCGCCGCGTTGCTGCTGGCCGGGGCCGACGTGGTCGGCGTCTCCAGGCAGGCCCGCATCGGCCCGGCGCTGCCCGCCGAGCTGGGGCGCGGACGCGACGCCGGCGCCGAGACCGGTCTGCCGGCCGCCGCCGGGCTGCCGGCGGCGGCCGCACGGGGCACGCTGGACGGCGCGGCCGCCGAGGCGGCCGGGCTGGCCGACTACCAGGCCGAGTCGCTGCCCGACGCGGTGCGGCGACTGGACGGCCAGACCGCCGACGGCCGGCCGCTGGAGGTGACCGGCTTCCGGGTCCGCTTCCTCTCCCGCTCCCTGGTCGACCGGGTCAGGCACGGGCTCGCCAACCCGAGCCTCGCCTACCTGCTCGTGCTGGCGGCGGCCGCCTGCCTGGCCTTCGAGTGGTTCCAGCCGGGGTTCGGGGTCGCCGGCGCGGCCGGCCTGGTCTGCGCGCTGCTGGCCGCCTGGTCGCTGGCCGTGCTGCCGACCAACTGGCTGGCGCTGGCCGTCCTGCTCGCGGGCCAGGCCCTGTTCACCGTGGACGCCGCGGTCGGCGGGCTCGGCCTCGGCACCGCCAGCGCTGCCGCGCTCACCGCCGCCGGCTCCTGGTGGCTGTTCTCCAGCCCCTCCGCCCTGCTCCGCGTCGACGGCCGCCTGGCCGTCCTCGGGGTGCTCTGGTCGCTGGCGTGGTTCGTGGTCGTCCTGACCGTGGTGCTCCGCTCCCAGCGCAACGCCCCGATGGGCACCGAGGCGCTGGTCGGCTCCCGTGGCGTGGTCCGCAGCATCCTCAACCCCGGCGGCATCGTGGTGGTCGACGGGGGCATGTGGCGGGCGAGGCTGGCCGCCGGCGACGGCAGCCTCGGCACCGGTCAGCGGGTCACGGTCGACGCCGTGGTCGAGGGCATCCTCCAGGTCCGCCCCGACGACCCGGCCGCGGTGCGCCCCTCCCGCCGCCGGGGCCGGCGGGCCCCGTCCGACCGGGGGGCTAGGCTTGAGCCCCCCGGACCCCCCGCCGACCCATCTCCCGCCCACCGCGAGTAGGCGCGAGATGCGTCCGGACCGCCGCCTGGTCGCGTTGCAGCTCGCGGCCGGGCTCGCGATCTGCGGCTTCGGCTGGGGGACGAGCCTTGCCGGGGTGGAACCGGTCCGCGGCTACTGGTTCGACTTCGTCTGGGCCGGCTACATCCTGGCCGGCGACGCGGTCGTCTGGCGCCGCGCCGGGCGCTCGCTGCTGCACGGTAGCGGCTGGCGCGTGGCCGCCCTGTTCGCGCTCAGCGCGCCGTTGTGGTGGGCGTTCGAGATCGCCAACTGGCGGCTGGAGAACTGGCGGTACGTGGGGACGTCGGTGTACGGCGACCAGGCCCACGTGCTGCTGAAGACGCTGTCGTTCGTGTTCGTGCTGCCGGCCCTTGCCACCTCGCGCGACCTGCTGCGCTCCTTCGTCCGCTTCCCGCACCCGCCGGCGGTGCGGCTGCCGTCGTGGGTCGCGCCCGCCCTGGTGGTGTTCGGCCTTGCCTGCGTGCCGCTGCTGTACCTGTTCCCCGAGCAGGCGTTCCCGCTGGTCTGGGTGGCGCCGTGGTGCGTCCTTGACGGCGTCGCCGAGCTGCGCGGCCGGCGGCCGAACGTGCTCGCCCTCGTCAGCGAGGGCCGGGCCGGGCCGGTGCTGCTGGTCGCCGTGGCCGGCCTCGGCACCGGGATCCTGTGGGAGATGTGGAACTGGGGCGCCGTGCCGCACTGGGACTACCGCATCCCCTACGGGGGCTTCCTGCCGTTGTTCGAGATGCCGGTCCTCGGCTACCTCGGCTACCCGCCGTTCGCGCTGCTCGCCGACGCGTTCCTGCGGACGGTGACGGGCGGCGGGGGCGGCCTCACCGAGGAGCCGGTCACCGACCTGGGCAAAGGGGGCTCCCGCGTCGTCCATCCCGTGACAAACTAGGTCCCGGCACCCCGGAATCGGACGACCTGGACGGGAGGGACGATCGATGAGCACCGGCGTCGTTGTTCTGTTGGTGATCGTCGTCCTCGTCCTGGTCGGGATCGCGGTCGCCACCATGATCTCGGTGTTGCAGGAGTACGAGCGGGGGGTGATCTTCCGGCTCGGCCGGGTGCTGGCGCGGCCCAAGGGCCCGGGCCTGATCCTGATGCTGCCGTTCGGCATCGACCGCATCCGCAAGGTCACCCTGCAGGTGGTCGCCATGAACGTGCCGCCCCAGGACGTGATCACCAAGGACAACATCACCATGCAGGTCGACGCGGTCGTCTACTCGCGGGTCGTCGACCCGGTGCGGGCCGTGGTCGAGATCCAGAACTACCTGTTCGCCACCAGCCAGGCCGCCCAGACCAACCTCCGGGCCATGCTCGGCAAGTACGAGCTGGACACCCTGCTCGCCGAGCGCGAGCGCATCAACCGGGAGCTGCGGCAGATCATCGCCAGGGTCACCCACGACTGGGGCGTGGAGGTCCAGTCGGTCGAGGTCAAGGACGTCGAGCTGCCCGACGAGCTGCGGCGGGCGATGGCCCGCGAGGCCGAGGCCGACCGCGACGCCCGCGCCCTGCTGATCGCGGCCGACGCCGAGAAGAAGGCCTCCAGGGTGCTGGCCGACGCGGCCGCCGCCATGGCCCAGTACCCAGGGGCGATGCAGCTCCGGTTCCTGCAGACGGTCTCCGAGGTGGCCACCGAGAAGAACTCGACCCTGGTCATGCCGATCCCGGTCGAGCTGCTGAGCGTGCTCGGAAGGGTGGGCGCCGCCGGTGGCGGCCCCGAAGACGGCCGCCCGGCGATGCCGCCGCCCCCGCCGCCCTCGCCACCCCCGCCGGCCGCGCCGGCCGCGCCCGGGCCGGACGACGGCCGCGCCTCCGGGGAGGAGAACGGTCGCCCCGGCTAGCGCCTTTATGCCGCGTTGAAGCGGTTCATGAGATATCACAGGGCCGCAACCGAAGCGTTATTTCCCGGGGATTGAGGCCGCCGGTGCCGTGGGTTACGCTGCCATCTCGAACCGCCCGAACGGCTTGTGGGCGGTGGGCCCGGCCCGCGCGGGCACGCTGGTGACGCGCTGGCGACCGGGGTGAGGAAGGAACATCGGCATGGCCATCTCATCCAGCGCCGCAGCCAGCGGCCTGTCGTCGTCCGAGCTCCAGATCGGCTGGCAGTACCGGGCCGCCTGCAAGGGACCGCAGTCCAACCTCTTCTTCGCGCCGAACCACCTGGAGCGAAAGGACGAGCGGCTGGCCAGGGAGTCGGCGGCCAAGGCGATCTGCCGGAGCTGCCCGGTGCTGGCCGAGTGCCGGGAGTACGCCCTGCTGGTGCGCGAGCCCCACGGCATCTGGGGTGGCCTCAACGAGTACGAGCGCCGGCAGCTCCTGGCCCGGCAGGCCGGCTAGCCAGTAGCCTCGGCGGCAGACCGACCGCCGAGGACCCGGAGACCGCGCCATGACCAAGTGGGAGTACGCCACCGTCCCTCTCCTGCCCCACAACACCAAGCAGATCCTGGACAACTGGGGCGACGACGGCTGGGAGCTGGTGGCCGTCCACACCGCCGAGGTGGGCGGCACCATCGCCTTCTTCAAGCGCCCGAGGGGCTAGCGCTCCGGCGCCGAGCGCTGCCACCAGACGCCGGTCCAGTCGACCCACTCCATCGGGTCGCTGATGCCGTGCGCCTCCCGGAAGTCGGTCACCGCCTCCTTGCACTGGGGGATGGCGCCGTAGTCGTCGACGATCACGTAGCCGCCGACCGACAGCTTGGGGTACAGCGCCTGCAACGCCTCCATGGTGGAGCCGTACATGTCGCCGTCCAGGCGCAGCACCGCCAGACGCTGGATGGGGGCGCTCGGCAGGGTGTCCTTGAACCAGCCGACCAGGAACCGCACCCGCTCGTCGAGCAGCCCGTAGCGGGCGAAGTTCGCCTGCACCTGCTCGACCGGGACGGCGAGCTGCTCCCGGGTCCAGTGCTCGTCGCCGGCCTCGGCGGGCCAGCGCCCCGGGTCGGGCTTGGGCAGGCCCTGGAAGGAGTCGGCCACCCACACCTGGCGCTCGCTGTCGCCGTAGGCCTCCAGGACCGCGCGCATGAGGATGGTGGCGCCGCCGCGCCACGCCCCCGTCTCGATGAGGTCGCCGGGCACGCCGCGGCGCAGCACGTCGGTGACCAGGTCCTGGAGGTTGTCGAGCCGGCGCAGCCCGGCCATGCTCTCGGCCTCCGCCGGCCAGTCGCGCCCCTCGGCCCTGACCTGCGGGTCGAAGGGAACGTGGCGGATGACCTCCATGTCCTTGCCGGCCAGCCAGGACCTGATGGGCCGGAACAGCAGGTGCTGGGCGGTGCCGCGCTGGGGGACGACCGGCACGTGCCCTTCGCCGAACAGGTAGCGGGTCAGGCACTTCTTGAGCAGGTCGAGGTAGAGCTCGGCCGCGCGCTGCTGCGCCTCCATCGCTTGCTCCTTGGCTGATCGCTGCGGTCCGGCATTGTGCCGCAACCACGCGCTCCTGTGGAAGCGGCCGTGCCGGTGTCGCGGTCGTCCGCTAGGTTGCGGCTCGTGGACCTGGATGCCGCCTTCGCCGCCCTGCCCGGGCTGACCGAGCGGGTGGCCCAGCGCCGCATGGCCGAGGCGGTGGCCGCCGCCCTCGACGAGCGGGTGCCGCTGCTGGTCCACGCGCCCACCGGGGTCGGCAAGTCGTTGGGCTACCTGGTCCCGGTGGCGGCCGCCGGGCGGCGGGCGATCGTGGCCACCGCCACCAAGGCCTTGCAGTCGCAGCTCGTCGAGCGCGACCTTCCGCGCCTCGCCGACGCCTTCGGCACCACCTCCGCCCTGGCGCTGGGGCGCGCCAACTACGCCTGCCTGGCGAAGATGGACGCCCTGGTCGCGGCGACCCGGCTGGCCGCGACCGCGACCGAGGAGCGGGCGCTGGAGCTGGTCGCCTGGGCGGCGGGGTCCGAGACCGGCAGCCGCCTGGACGCCCCGGCCGGCGTGCGGGACGACGCCTGGGACCTGGTCGCGACGGCCGGCGAGGAATGCCCCGGCCAGAAGGGCTGCGCCTTCCACGGGCGCTGCTTCGCCGAGCGTGCCCGGCTGCAGGCGCGCGACGTCGACGTGGTGGTCACCAACCACCATCTGCTCCTGCTCGAGCTGGAGCTGCGCGCCCTCGCCGAGGCGCCAGGGGTGATGCTGCCCGAGGCCGACGTGGTCGTGGTCGACGAGGCGCACCGGCTCGCCGACCACGCCGCCGACCTCTACGGGGTGACGGTGACCGCCGCCAGGGTGGGCAGGGCGGGGGCGGCCGCCGATGCCGCCGGCAAGGCGATCGGCCTGCGGACCGACTGGGCCCGCCGGCTGCGGTCGCGCTGGGAGCAGGCCGCCGAGCGCCTCACCCCCGGGCCGGTGCTGCCCGGCTCGGCGGCGGCCGCCGCCCTGGCCGGCGTCCTCGTCCCCCTCGCCCAGGAGGCCCAGGCCGCCGCCGCGGCGCTCAGGGACCTCGGCGACGCCGGCGAGGAGGTCGAGGCGGCCGTGCAGGCCGCCCGTCGCCGCCTCGCCGGCCTCGCCCGCGACCTCGGCCGTCTCACCGACCCCGACCCGGCTCCCGACCCGCTCCCCGCCGGCGACGCCGCCCGCGCGCTGGCCGTTTGGGTCGAGGAGACGCGTGCCGGGGGGCGGTCCGTGCGCTCGGCCCTGGTCGAGCCCGGCGCGGTCCTGGGAGAGCTCCTCTGGAGCCGGGTGCCGACCGCGGTCGCCTGCTCGGCCACGCTGGCCGTCGCCGGCGACCTCGACCTGGCCGCCCGCGCGCTCGGCGTCGGGGCGCCGGCGACCGTCGTGGCCGCCTCACCGTTCGACTTCCGCAGCAACGCGCTGCTGTACGTGCCCAGGGCCATCCCACCGCCGTCCTCGGCCGGCTTCCAGGCGGCCGCCGAGCGCGAGCTGCAGGGGCTGGTCGAGGCCTCCCACGGGCGGGCGCTGGTCCTCTGCACCTCCTGGCGGGCGGTCGAGTCGTTCGCGGCCGCCCTGGCCGGTCTGCCCTACGAGCTGCTGGTGCAGGGCGACGACACCGCGGCGCGGCTGGCCGCCCGCTTCCGCGACGAGGTCGCCAGCGTCCTGGTGGCCACGCGGACCTTCTTCGAGGGGTTCGACGTGCCTGGCGAGAGCCTGTCGCTGCTGGTGCTGGACCGGCTGCCGTTCCCACGGCCCGACGACCCCCTGCTGGCCGAGCGCGGCCGGCGGGTCGAGGCCGCCGGCGGCTCCCGCTTCGCCGAGGTGTGGCTGCCCGCCGCGGCGGTCTCCCTGCAACAGGCGCTCGGCCGGCTGGTCCGGTCGGAGACCGACCGGGGGGTCATGGCCGTGCTGGACCGGCGCCTGGCCGACGCGGGCTACCGGGCCCCGCTGCTGGCCAGCCTGCCGCCGGCGCCGCTGACCCGCTCCCTCGACGACGTCCGCGCCTTCCTGGCCGAGTAGGCTGGTGCCCCCTCGCCAAGGAGCCCGCGATGCCCACCCCAGAGGAGCGCCTCGAGCAGCTCGGCGTCACCCTGCCGGCCGCCGCCGCCCCGGTTGCCGCCTACGTCCCCTGCGTGCGCACGGGGAACCTGGTCTACGTCTCGGGCCAGGTGCCGCTGGTCGACGGCAAGCCCAGCCACCTCGGGCGTCTCGGCGCCGGGGTCGGGCTGGAGGAGGGCGTCGCCGCCGCCCGTCGCTGCGCGGTCAACGTCCTGGCCGCCCTCAAGGCCGAGCTGGGCGAGCTGTCCCGGGTCCGCAGGGTGGTCAAGGTGACCGTGTTCGTGGCCGGCGAGCCCGACTTCAGCGACCAGCCGAAGGTCGCCAACGGGGCCAGCGAGCTGTTCGGCGAGGTGTTCGGCGAGGCGGGCAGGCACGCCCGCGCGGCCGTCGGGGTTGCCGCCCTGCCGCTCGGCGTCCCCGTCGAGGTCGACGCCATCGCCGAGGTCGGCTAGCTCGCGCGGTCGCCGGCGCGGCGGCGGGTGCGGTAGGCGCGGGTCTTGGTCCGGTTGCCGCAGGTCCGCATCGAGCACCAGCGGCCGGAGCGGTTCTTGGACCGGTCGTAGAACGCCCACTGGCAGTCCATCGCCGAGCACGCCTTGAGCCGCTCCCAGGTGCCGTTGGCCCTGGCCACCGCGATCCCGGCCAGCAGCGTGGCCAGCGCCCCGTGCACCCCCTCCTGGCCGGGCCGCAGCCCTGGGTCGCCGTCGCCGTCGAAGGCGACGCGAAGCGGCAGCCCGGCGGCGGCGCGGTTGACGGCCTCGACCGCGGCCGGGTCGACCGGCTCACCGTCGTTCACCCGCAGCATCGCCCGCAGGGCCTCGCGCAGCTCGATCGCGACGGCCAGGTCCGTGTCGCCGACCACCGCCGCGGCGTCGAGCAGGCCCTGCCCGGCCAGCCAGTCGCGCAGGGCGTCCGGCGAGGAGAGCTGCTCCTCGCCGGAGTCGAGCTCGACGGTGTTGACCAGCGCCTCGATCGGCGCGAGCTCTCTGGGGACGGTCATCGAAGCTCCTCTCATACAACACCGCTCTTCCTAGTTTACCGGTTGCAGATCCCGGAACACCAGTGTAGACTCTTTGTTGGTGTTGAGAGACGAGGAGGACGCAGATGAGCTGGGCACCGCAACCCCCCGGTAGCTGGCCGTACTTCGAGCTGGTGAACCAACGGGCCGACGACCTGCGGGCGGCGGCCGAGCGCGACCACCTCGCGCGGGCGAGCAGGCGGTCGCGCCGCGCCCGGGACCGTGCGCGGCGCTGGCTGCGCCAGCCGACCGCGGTGGCGGCCTGGGTCAACGACGTGGTCGGGTGGCTCATCAGCCCGTCCCGGCCGAGCCTGCGCCACTGAGCGGCGCCGCCTGACACGGCGGACCGCGGCGTGACACGCTAGAGCCGCTTCCCCGAGCCCGAGCCTGGAGTCCGCCGTGTCACGTGAGGCCGGTCGCCGGACCCTCGCCGCCCTTGCCCTGGCGGCGCTGGCCCTGAGCGGCTGCGGCGGCGGCGGCGACGGCGGGGACTCCGGCGCGACCTCGACGAGCACCACGGCTCGCCCGCGGGCGACGACCACCTCGCCGCCGCGGGCCGGTGCCGGCAGGGAACCGACCGGCGCACCGGTGACCATCGCCTTCGGGGGCGACGTCCACTTCGAGGGTGCCGTCGCCACCCGCCTGGCCAACGACCCGGCCACCACCTTCGGGCCGATCGGCGGCGTGCTCCGCCGTGCCGACCTGGCCGTCGTCAACCTCGAGACCGCCATCACCGAGCGGGGTACCGCGGCGGCCAAGGAGTTCACCTTCCGGGCACCAGCCTCGGCCTTCACTGCGCTGGACGCGGCCGGCGTCGACGTCGCCACCATGGCCAACAACCACGGGGCGGACTACGGCGTGGTGGGGATCCGCGACTCGCTGGCGGCGGCCAGGCAGGCCGGCTTCCCGGTGATCGGGATCGGGAGCGACGCCGAGGAGGCGTTCCGGGCCCACCGGTTCACCGTGGACGGCCAGCGCATCGCCGTCATCGGCGCTACCCAGGTGCTGGACGCCAGCCTCGCCGCCGCCTGGAGCGCCGGCGACCGCAAGCCGGGCCTGGCGTCCGCCTACGACGAGAAGCGGCTGCTGGCGGCCGTGCGGGCCGCCCGGGCCGAGGCCGACACCGTGGTGGTCGACCTGCACTGGGGGCGTGAGCTGGAGGGCTGCCCGATCGACCGGCAGCGTGCGCTGGCGCCCAAGCTGGTCGCGGCCGGGGCCGACGTGGTCGTCGGCTCGCACGCCCACGTCCTGCTCGGCGGCGGCTACCTGCGCGGCGCCTACGTCCATTACGGGCTCGGGAACTTCGTCTTCTACTCGCGCGGCGGGGTCACCGCCCAGAGCGGCGTGCTGCTGCTCACCTTGCGTGGACGGGCGGTCACCAAGGCCCGGTGGGTCCCGGCGGTGATCTCGGGCGGCATCCCGCTCCCGCTCGCGGGCGCGGCCGCCGAGCGGGCGGTCGCCGCCTGGCAGGCCCTCCGCGGCTGCACCGGCCTCGCCGCCAAGCCATAGTCGCTCTTGGGGGGTTCGGGGGGGAGCGGGCTCCCCCCGAATGAGCCGGGCCTCAGGTGGACGACAGCGCCTCCAGCAGGTGCTCCTCGAGCCACCCGAGATAGCTCAGCAGGTGCATGGCGGGGGCGCGGGGGTCGGCGTCGTCGACCTGGCCGTCGAAGTCCTCGGTGATCTCCAGCCGCACCCCGAGCGCCAGGCGCAGGTCGTTCAGCACGCCGAGCCAGGCGGTCGCCTCCTCGCCGGTGAGGTCCACCGTCCAGCGCCGCACCGTCGACGACCCCCTGGCGAGGGTGTCGGTGACCACCTCGAGGTTGGCGAGCTTGCCCTGGACCAGCTCGTCGTGCATCAGCCGCCGGTACTCGGCGTCGCTCTCGGCGTCCTCGGGTTCCAGGTAGGCGGGGGGGAACAGCCGCCGGTTGACCGGGTCGTCGGCGGCCTCGGTGAGCACGGCCCTGAGCTGCTCCGGGAGGCCGCGCAGGACCGCCACCTCGTCCAGGCCGAGCCGGACCCGCACGCGGTCGCGGCCGAGCCGCTTGAAGGTCGCCGCCACCGCTCAGCGGTCCTTCTGCATCGTCGCCCACAGCCCGGCGTCGTGCAGCCGGTAGACGTCGAACTCGGCCTTCTCCCTGGGGCCGCTCGACACCACCGCCTTGCCCCGGTGGTGGACGTCGAGCATCAGCTTGGTGGCCTTCTCCCTGGAGTAGCCGAACAGCTTCTGCAACACGTAGACGACGTACGACATCAGGTTGACGGGGTCGTTCCAGACGATCACCACCCAGGGGACGTCCGGCTCGACGACCTTCTCTTCCTCCTCGGTGCGCTCGCGTACCGGCGCGGTGGTGCTCATGCCCCAATGGTGGCGCATCGACCGCTCAACCGGCCAGCCGCCGCAGGTCCCCGAGGCGGACGGTGACCCCGCTGCGGTCCAGGTGCTCCAGCAGCGGGATCGCGCTGCGGCGGGTGGTCCCGAGCGCCTCCTTGGCCTCGGTGGCCGCGAACTGGCGGCCGCCGGGGAAGGCGCGTCGCAGGTCCTCGACCGCCCGTTCCAGGGTCGAGCGGCCGATGTGCAGCCCGGGGGCGATGGCGACCAGGACACCGAGCCGGACCAGCACGGCGGTCATGCGCCGGTCGGCGCCGAGCTCGGCGAGCGCCGCCTCGGTGAGCACCTCCACCCCGCCGGCCGCAAGGGCGCCCTCGACCCGGTCGCGGACCGCCCGCTGGGCCGGGTCCAGCCGCACCCCGTGGCCCGGCAGCCGCACGACCGGCCCGTCGGCGACCAGCCGCCCGTCGGCCACCAGCGCCTCCACCACCTCGGCGCCGGCGGCGCCGGTTGCCAATGGTGGCCGGCCGCTGGGGTGGAGCGCGGCGGCGCGAGCGGCCTGGGCGGGGAGGCCGGGAGCGAGGGGCTCGGCCCGGTGGTGGCGCTCGACGGCCTCGACGACCGCGGCCTTGGCGTTCTGGAAGGCGCCGGTGGTCCAGGCCAGCGTGCGGGACCGGACCGCCCGTCCCGCCTCGGTTGCCGCCGCCAGCGGCGCGGCCAGCCCGCCCGGACCGACCCCGGCCAGCATGGGCAGCTCGGCCAGTGGGACCACCTCCCGCTCCGCCAGCACCCGCTCCAGCAGCCCGGCCGTCGAGGCCGCGGCCGCCTCGCGGGCCTCCAGCTCCTCGACCCGCCGCACCCGGCCGGCGGTGCCGTGGACCGTCCCGCGCGGGAACGGGTCGAGGACGCGGCCGCCGCCGACCGTCTCGTCGCGGCCGCTGTCGCGCAGCACCACCGGCTCGAACACGTCGAGCACCAGCGCCCGCTCCAGGTGGAGACGGACGAGCGCGTCCTGCCCCGGTCGGACCTCGTCGGCGTCGAGCGGCTGCAGCCGGACGGCCGTCTCGGCCGCGCCGGCGTACAGCAGGTAGGCGCCGCGGCCCCGCAGCGGGCCGGGCGCGCCCGCCAGGCACCGCAGGCGGCAGTCGGCGGTCCTGGTCGCCGCCCACTGGCCAGGCAGCGCCAGCACGTCGCCCCGGGCCACCTGGCCGGTGGCGACGCCGGCCAGGTTCACCGCCAGGCGCCGGGCAGGGCTGGCGGCGGCCAGGGGAGCGCCGTGGCCCTGCAGGGCGCGGATGCGGACCCGGCGGCGGGCCGGCAGCAGCTCCGCCTCGCCGTCGGCGTGCAGCGTCCCGCCGGAGAGCGTCCCGGTCACCACCGTGCCGCTGCCCCGCATGGTGAACACCCGGTCGACCGGCAGCCGGGGCCGGCCCCGGTCGGGCGGCTCGGGCAGGCGGTCGAGCGTCTCGTCCAGGGCGGTCCGCAGCGCCTCCAGGCCGACGCCGCTCGGCGCCGCCGTCGGCACGACCGCCGCGCCGGCGAGGGTGGTGCCGGCCAGCCGCTCGCGCACCTCGGCGGCCACCCGCTCGCGGGCGGCCTCGTCGACCAGGTCGACCTTGGAGATCGCCACCACCCCGGCCGGGATGCCGAGCAGGTCGAGGATGGCCAGGTGCTCGGCGGACTGCGGGCGCCAGCCCTCGCTGGCGTCGACCACCAGCAGGGCGCAGTCGATGCCGCCGACGCCGGCCAGCATGTTGTGGACGAACCGCTCGTGGCCGGGAACGTCCACGAAGCCGACCTCGCGGCCGGACGGCAGGGTGGTCCAGGCGAAGCCGAGGTCGATGGTCATGCCCCTGGCCTTCTCCTCGGCCAGCCGGTCGGGGTCGGTGCCGGTGAGGCCCTGCACCAGCGCCGACTTGCCGTGGTCGACGTGCCCGGCGGTCCCGATGACGTGCGGCATCACGGACCCCCCGGCCCCGGGGGGGTCCGGCCGGGGGGGTCCGGGGGACCCCAAGGGGGTCCCACGGTCGGTCGGGCCGCTTGTTGCCCCCCCGGTCGATCGAGCGCCGCCAGCAGCGCGTGGGCGACCTGCTCGTCCCGCTCCGGCGGGACGGTTCGTAGATCCAGGACCACGCGCCCGTGCTCGGCGCGGGCGACGACCGGCGGGTCGCCGGCGCGCAGCCGCGCCAGCACCGCCGCGTCGCCGAGCGGGGCCGGGTCGACCTCGACGAGCACGCTCGGCAGCCCCTCGCCCGGCAGGCTCCCGCCCCCGGCCACGCTGATCCCCTCGCGCAGCGACGCGGCCGGCCCGACCGCCGCGGCCAGGGCGGCCGCCCGCGGCCGCAGGTCCTCGGGGCCGAGCAGCAGCGCCCGCCAGACGGGCAGCTCGTCGCGGCGGCCGGCGACGTGGGCGGCCAGGGTCGCCTCCAGCGCGGCCAGCGTGAGCTTGTCGGCGCGGACGGCCCTGGCGATGGGGTGGCGCGCAAGCCGGCCGACCAGCTCCGCCCGGCCGACCAGCAGGCCGGCCTGGGGCCCGCCGAGCAGCTTGTCGCCGGAGAACAGCACCAGGTCGGCGCCGGCACGCAGGCTGCCGGTCACCGACGGCTCGGCGCCGAGCTCGCCGGCGAGCAGCCCGGAGCCGACGTCGTGGAGCAGCGGCAGGCCGTGCTCGCGCGCGAGGGCGGCCAGCTCGCCGAGGGCGGGCCTGGTGGCGAAGCCCTCGACCCGGTAGTTCGAGGGGTGGACGGCGAGGACCAGGGCGGTGCGCTCCCCGAGCGCCTCCAGGTAGTCGCGGAGGTGGGTGCGGTTGGTGGTGCCCACCTCGACCAGCTCGACCCCGGCGGCCTCCATGATCTGGGGCAGGCGGAACTCGCCGCCGATCTCGATCAGCTCGCCGCGGGACACCACCACCTCGCGGCCGCGGGCCAGCCCGCCGAGGGCCAGCAGCAGCGCCCCGGCGGCGTTGTTGACGGCCAGGGCGGCCTCGGCCCCGGTGGCCTCGCGGAGCAGCGCCTCGGCGGCCGCCCCGCGGCGCCCGCGCGTGCCGGCGGCGAGGTCGTACTCGACGCTGGCGTAGCCGGCCGCCTCGGCGACCGCCGCCAGCGCCGCCGGCGACAGCGGCGCCCGGCCGAGGTTGGTGTGCAGCACCACCCCGGTGGCGTTGAGGACGGCCCTGGTCCGGCGGGCGGCCATCGCGTCCAGCTCGCCGGCCACCCTCGCGGCGAGCTCGTCGACGCCCGGGACCGGCGCGCCGCCCGCCGCCGCGCGCCGGCTCTCGTCGAGCGCCCGGCGGGCCGCCCCGAGCACCGGGCCCTGCCCCCAGGTCGCCGCCCGGTCCACCAGCGACGGGTGCCCGAGCAGCACGTCGACCTTTGGCAGCAGGCGGCGAGGGTCGGTGTCCATGCCGCCATTGTCGACGAACCGCGGCGCTCCCGTACCATCGCCGTGCGCACCGGATCGGCGCAGAGGAGGGAACAGCCTGGCCGCCACGCCACGCCCGGCCGCCACGGTCGTGCTGCTCCGCGACGGCCGCCGCGGCCCAGCGGCGTACCTGCAACGCCGGCCGCGCAGCATGGGGTTCGCCGCCGGCCTCTGGGTGTTCCCCGGCGGCCGGGTCGACGACGCCGACCGCGACCCGGCGGTGGACGCGAGCTGGGCCGGCCCGCTCCCGGCGGCCTGGGCGGCGCGGCTCGGCCTGCCGGTCGACGACGCCCGCGGGCACGTGGTCGCGGCCTGCCGCGAGACGCTGGAGGAGGCCGGCCTGCTGCTGGCCGAGCCGCAACCGGGCCCGGGAGACCTGGCCGAAGCCCGGCGCGACCTGCTGGCCGGCACCCGCGGGTTCGCGGAGCTGCTGGCCGGGCTCGGGGTGCGGCTGGACACCGGGCGGCTGCGCTACTGGGCATGGTGGGTGACCCCGGAGGTCGAGGCGCGCCGCTACGACACCCGCTTCTTCCTCGCCGCGCTCCCCGCCGGCGCGGCGGCCACCGCGCACCTGGCCGAGGCCGAGCGCGAGCGCTGGCTGGCGCCCGCGGACGCCGCCGCCGACTGGGAGCTGCCGATGCTGCCGCCCACCCGCATCACCCTCCGCGAGCTGGCCGGGTTCGACTCGGCGGCGGCCGCGCTCGCCGCCGGGACCGAGCGGCCGGTCGAGCGCGTCCTGCCCGTCCTGGAGGGTGCCGAGCTGGTCATGCCGTGGCTGGAGCGATACCCGGTCCCGTCCCCGCTGCTGGAGGGGTGAGGCCGTGGGCGATGCGGCGCAGCGGTGGAGCGAGCGCGTCACCCGGGTCCTGGCGCCCAACCCCTCGCCGCTGACCCTGGAGGGGACCAACACCTTCGTGGTCGCCGACCCGGCAGCGCCCACCGCGGTGGTGGTCGACCCCGGACCGGCCGGCGACGACCACGCCACCCAGGTGGTCCGGGCCTGCGGCGGCCGCGGCGTCGAGCTGGTGCTGCTCACCCACACCCACCAGGACCACGCCGAGGGCGCGCGTGCCTTCGCCGACCGGGCCGGCGCGCCACTGGCCGCCCTCGCCCCGGGCTGGGCCAGCCCCGGCGCCCCCGACCTGGCCGGCGGCGCGCCGCTGGCGGCCGCCGGGGTGGAGCTGGTGCCGCTGCCCACCCCCGGGCACGCCGCCGACCACTGCTGCTTCCTGCTGCCCGCCGAGCGGGCCGCGTTCACCGGCGACCACGTGCTCGGCCGCGGCACCACCGTGGTGGAGTGGCCCGGCGGCGACATGGCCGCCTACCTCGGCTCGCTGGCGCTGCTGCTGGACCACGACCTGGCGCACCTGTACCCGGGCCACGGGCCCGTGGTCGACGACCCGCGCGCCCGCGTCGAGGGCTACCTGGCGCACCGGCGCGAGCGGGAGGCGCAGGTGCTCGCCGCCCTGGAGGCCGGCGACCGCACTCCGGCCGAGGTGGTCGCCCGCGTGTACGCCGACGTCGACCCGGTGCTGCACCCGGCGGCCGAGCTGTCGGTCCGCGCCCACCTGGCCAAGCTGGTCGGCGAGGGCCGCGTGCGGGCCGGGAACGGCGGCGAGCGGTTCCGGCCGTGACCGGGCCGCGGGCCAGGCTCGGCGTCGACGTGGGCGGGACCTTCACCGACCTGGTCGCGCTGGTGGACGGGGAGCTGGTCACCGCCAAGGTGCCGTCGACCCCGAAGGACCAGGCGCGCGGGGTGATGCGCGCGATCGAGGTGGCCGGGCTGGCCCCCGGCGTGGCGGCCGGCTTCACCCACGGCTCCACGGTGGCCACCAACGCCCTGCTGGAGCGGCGCGGCGCCCGCACCGCCCTGGTCACCACCGAGGGCTTCAGGGACGTGCTGGAGATCGGCCGGCAGAACCGCCCGGCCCTGTACGACCTGACCCGCGACCGGCCGCCGGCGCTGGTCCCCCGCGAGCTGCGCTTCACCGTCCGGGAGCGGATGGGCCCGGACGGGGTGCTGGTCCCCCTCGACCAGGGCTCCCTCCGTGCCGCCGTGGACGCCTGCCGCGACGCCGGCGTCGAGGCGGTCGCGGTCTGCCTGCTGTTCGGGTTCCTCCACCCCGAGCACGAGCTGGCGGTCGGGGCGGCGCTCCGCGAGGCCCTGCCCGGGGTGCACGTGTCGCTCTCCTGCGAGGTGCTGCCGGAGCTGCGGGAGTACGAGCGCTGCGCCACCACCGTCTGCGACGGCTACCTGACCCCACGGCTCGCCGCGTATCTGAAGAACCTCGCCGGCGAGGTCGAGGCGCTGGGCCTTCCCGCCCCGCTGGTGATGCAGTCCTCCGGCGGCGCGGTCGAGATCGAGGTGGCGGCCGCCCATGCCGCGGGCTGCATCCTCTCCGGCCCCGCCGGCGGGGTCGTCGGCGCCGCCTGGGCGGCCG
>WNGA01002527.1_pt1 | contig 27929 bp, 18 predicted proteins | sample 5400061 | NCBI WGS metagenome assembly WNGA01 (sample SAMN13153366, study PRJNA577476) | soil metagenome | isolation source: 100 cm soil or saprolite under grassland replicate 2 | place: USA:California | collected 2016-06-15
CCCGCTCCCACGAACGCGGGCTCGGTGTGATCGCGTGACCGGCGCGGCGCATTTCCGCCGAACCGATCAGCAGATCAGGTCGAACCTGGATAAATGCCATCACTTCGGGCGCGACGTCGTTTTCCACTGCCCACGCCAGCCAATCCTGCGCGGTCGGTTCGACGACCAAATGGACCATGCGGTCATTCATAGCCGTGCCGAGATCGCAGGAGATCGCGCCGTCCTCAGGACGATTGCCGGCAGCGATGATTCGCCACTGGTCACCGAGGGTCCAACTTGAAACGCGCCGCTCCAGTATCAGGCCATAGGCGGCGATGCGCGTTTGTTCGTCAGCGCCGGGCAATTCATCAAGAAAGAGAATGCCGGGCTCATCTTCACGCGGCAGGAAATCCGGAAGGTAAAAAGTCGTTTGTTTGTTTTGATGGTCGAGCGCGGGCAGCCCGCCAATGTCTGAAGCGGCCTTTTGTGAGAGCCTCACGTCTTGCAGTTTAGCCTCGCGCCGCCGGGCAAGCTGGGCGACTAACTGTGATTTGCCGACTCCCGGACTGCCCCAGAGCATTACGGAAAGCTTGAGGGGCCAGAGCGCGTTGATCGCCGAGATCGCCTCCGACGGCGTACACGACATTGTGTTGATCATGGTGTTCGAGCCTCTGAAAGGTTGGTGAATTGAAAGGTGAATATCAGTTGCGATCGATTGCCACCCGCTCAGTTGTTCTGCGGGTCTTCAAAGCGCCGCGGACCTCCGTCCCACACATCCAGAGCTTTAGCTTCGTGCGAGCGGCGAGATTTCCGGCCGGCGGAATCGAACCAATGCGTGCATAGACGAGATCTTCAGCGGCTGAGCGCGTGGAGATGATCTGTGGGAATTGGCTCGAATCATTCGTCTCGGTGAGCTGGATAACAGTTCCCAGCAATTCTTCGGCGAGGAAAATTCCGAAGCTGTTGTGCGTAATCATGGCAGCGACGTCTGGATTTTCCGGCGCGAACTCACGAGGCTTGTCAAAAAAGTCGAGCAGCGAGAGATAGTCGCAGGGAGCGCCGCCCCATCGCACAGCCAGGCCTTCGGCGGGTTCTTCTCTGACCTGTTCGAGTGCGCGTGGCGGATTCCTGCGGCGTGTCCAGTAATCCGCATCGATCTCACGCAGCCATTCGGCCAGCGTAACGACTCGCCCCAGGTCTTCTACCTGATGATCGCGGAACAGATCGTGAGTTGAAATGATAGTCCTGTCCCCGGCTCCGATCATTTCGCCGTGAATCCTGACCGCCAGCCACTCTCCGAAATCCGAATGGATAAACATCCGGTGCTGCATGCTGGGAAAGACCGCCTTGCTACGGTCAATCCAGTCGTGGATCGCGATCCAGTCCTGCCATTCGCCGCCGTAACGGTAAGCGGTAATGCGAGCGTGCTGTAGCGGCTTCATCGTCAACGATCCTCTCCAGCGGATTCTTCCACGGCCCGCATCCTCGCGCGGGCTTCGATCGGCGAAGGCGCAATGCGGCCGGCGTGATAAAGCATCACCCACAATTGCGCATACAGATCGCCGCGGCGCCAGGCTTTCGCAATTTCCTGTAATCCACGCGCGCTGATCGCATCGGATTCTTCCCTGCTCTGCTCCGTTGACACATAGGCACATCCAAATGGAGCATCAGCATGGATTTCGCATCGTCCGTTTTTCAGAAAACGACATGAGCCATCCGGCTTTCTCGCCGGCACAAGTGTCGGGATAGTCCTATAAGCGCCATTGGCAATGACGATCGCGCCAGGGCTCGCCAGGAGATTGTCGAATGAGAATTGCGCTAGCCATTGCTCTTCTTGAGCAAACTTTTCCCGGATATCGTCTTCCGTTAAACAGAACGCAGGGATTGCTCTCCGTGCATCTTCTTTCGCCTCTTGCTGCAAATCTTCCGGAGCATGTGCGAGAAGACGAAAGAAGATCGTTTGACCCATTGTGATAATGATGCGGCTCATTTTGCCTCCCTGATTGATGGTTAAAGATCGTTGGCTTTTCAGCGAAGTGTGCTATCGCGACGCGCGGCGCTCGTGCGCCAATGCGCGCCCTGCTATCCACTCTCTTTTTCGTTTTCCATCAGAGGCTTGATGGCTCTGCTGACCGACATTCTTAGACAGAGTCCCCTTGCTTACCGAGTGGAACAGGGATACACTCATCTCGGTAACCAAGAGAGGGTATATGAGCAAACCGACAGACTTGGTCCAGGGCACACTGGACCTGCTTATCCTGAAGATTCTTGCGTTAGAGCCGCTCCACGGTTGGGCGATCGGGCAACGCCTGAAACAGGTTTCCGGTGACGTCCTGCAGGTCAGCGACGGGTCGCTCTACCCTGCCCTGCACAAGCTGGAGCAGGAGGGTTGGATCAAGGCCGAGTGGAAGCCGAGCGAGAATAACCGCCGCGCCAAGTTCTACAGCTTAACGCGACTTGGACACAAGGAACTGGAAAAAGAGGCCGCCAACTGGGATCGCCTCTCAACAGCCATCACGCGCGTGGTGAAACTCAAGGAGGCTTGAAAGATGCGTCTCAAACACTGGTTCTATACCGTGCCGCTGCGCCTGCGCTCGCTCTTGCGCCGCGACCGAGCAGAGCTATTTCGGCGGCGAGGAATCAGCGATCGGCAAGACATTGACGATCTGGGACCAACCGTTCACGGTGATCGGCGTGACGCCGCCGGAGTTTTTCGGCCTCGAAGTCGGAAAGAGCTTTGACGTCGCGTTGCCAATCTGCGCCAGCGGCGGCGCGCTGGAGAGGCTGGACTTTTTCTGGCTCGTTGCGATGGGCCGTTTAAAGCCGGGGTGGACTCTGGCGCAGGCGTCAACGCATTTGAACGCCATCAGCCCGGGCATCTTCGAGGCGACTGCGCCGCCCGGACACAGCGCCGCCAGCGACAAGATGTATCGCAACTTTCGATTGACCGCATTGCCTGCCGGGCGCGGCGTGAGCCGGTTACGGACGAGCTATGGGACGTCACTCTGGTTGTTGCTGGGAATTACCGGACTGGTGTTACTGATCGCCTGCGCGAATCTCGCCAACCTCCTGCTCGCGCGGGCAAGCGCGCGGGAACGCGAGATCGCCGTGCGAGTGGCGCTCGGGGCGTCGCGCGGGCGACTGATCCGGCAGACGCTTTCCGAAAGCCTGCTGCTCGCATGTTCCGGCGCCGCGCTCGGCGCCGGTCTGGCGCAATTGATGAGCCGGGTCCTCATCTCGTTTCTGAGCGCTGAAGGCAATATCCTACGACTCGATCTGAGTTTGGACTGGCGGGTTCTGACTTTCATGGCGTCAGTCGCAGTCCTTACCTGCGTTGTGTTCGGGATTGCGCCGGCGCTCCGCGCCTCGCAGAACGAACCCGTCGCGGCGATGAGGTGGGGTGGGCGCGGGCTGACAAACCGGGAACGATTTTCATTCCAGCGATTCTTTGTGATCGGGCAGATTGCGATCTCGCTGGCGCTGCTGGTCGGCGCGCTGCTCTTCGTGAGGAGCTTTCGGAACCTGATCACATTGGACGCCGGCTTTCGCCAGAAAGGAATTCTCTTCGTTGACACCGATTTCGGCCGGCTTCGTATACCTCGGGAAAAGATAGTTTCATTCCAGACGAACTTGCTGGAACAGATCCGGTCTCTTCCACAGGTGGAATCCGCCGCTACTTCCACAATCACACCTTTAGGCTTCGGCAAGTGGTCACAGGGAGTCAGGATACCGGGATCACAGGAAGAACAAGATGGCGAGTCAAATTTCAGCTATGTCAGTCCGGGGTATTTCAAGACGATGGAGATCGCCGTTCTTGCCGGCCGAGACTTCAACGACTTCGATACCACAACTTCCCGCCGGGTTGCGATCGTGAACGAGACGTTTGCGCGATGCTACCTGGCGAACAGGAACCCGATCGGGGCTTTGATACGTACCGTAACGGAACCGAATTATCCGGAGACGCTTTATGAAGTGATAGGCATGGTCAAGGATACCAAGTATGCCGATCTGCGCGAGGCTATGCCACCTATCACTTATGTGCCCGCGGCGCAGCATCCGATCCCTGGAAGGTGGGGAGAAATCGTGGTTCGATCTTCAGCGCCGCTTAGCGAGGTGATTAACCAGGTCAGGCGCAAAATCAGTGATTTGAACCCTGACATAACGGTTGAGTTCAGTGTCCTCGAGACGCGGATTCGCGAGAGCCTCATCCGTGAGCGTCTGATGGCCTGGCTGGCGGGCTTCTTTGGAATTCTCGCAGCCGTGCTGGCGATGATCGGACTGTACGGTGTCATTTCCTATATGGTTCTCAGGCGTAGGAGCGAGATCGGAATTCGGCTGGCTCTTGGAGCAAGCCGCGCCGATATCGTGTTACTGATCCTTCGGGAAATGTCTGCGCTGCTTTTGGTTGGATTGGGAATCGGAACGGTTGTTTCGCTCGCGGCGACTCAGGGCGCCGGCGCTCTGCTCTTTGGCCTAGCGCCGCACGATGCCCCGACCCTGCTTGCCTCCGCCGGCCTGTTGGCCGCGGTCGCCGGTCTCGCGAGTTTCCTGCCTGCCTTGCGCGCATCGCGAGTCGACCCAATGGTTGCTCTGCGACACGACTAAGTTTCGGAGAATCTGGCGCCACTACCGATTCCTGGGCGCCACTCAAGCCAATATCCTTACGATAACCAGGAAGGAGAGGGACGTACCAACGGCGGGCAGGTCAGATACCCCTTCTAACTCTCTTTTTGATCTTCCTTGCTTTCTCGCCGCATCTTTGCCCTTTACATATGGACATTCCAAGGAAGGAGGCATATCTTCTTTGCTATGTCCAAAGAACAGAAAACCGAAGAGCAAAAATCGGAAGTCCTCCAGGGAACGCTAGACCTGATGGTCCTAAAAGTTCTCGACGCGCTCGGGCCGCAGCACGGCTATGGCATCGCCCGCCGGATCGAGCAAGTAAGCCAGCAGGTTCTTCAATTGAATGAAGGAACGGTCTATACCTCGCTCCTAAGGCTCCAGCAACGGAAATGGATCGCTTCAGCGTGGGGGACGTCTGAAAACAACCGCAAGGCGAAATACTATTCGATCACGAAAAGCGGCCGTAAACAGCTCGCGCGAGAGACTGAGAACTGGGAGCGGATCGCCGGCGTGATCGGCCGCCTGTTGAAGTTGGAAGGCCAGGAGTAAAGATGACCAACTATTTGCGCACACTGGCGGCTAGACTTCGGGGATTGTTCGAGGGTCGTAATGCGGATCGAGAGTTCGACGACGAAATCGAGACTCACCTTCGCCTGCTCACCCAGCGATATCTTCGCCAGGGAATGACCGAGACCGAGGCCGCACGCGCCGCGCGCCGCCAGTTCGGAAACGTCACTTTACTAAGAGAGGCGCATCGCGATATGCGCGGAATCAGATTCATCGATACGTTCTTTCAGGATGTTCGATATGGCGTGCGAATGCTGAGGAAGAATCCCGGCTTCGCATTCGTCGCCGTTCTGACGTTGGCATTGGGAATAGGCGCAAACACCGCAATCTTCAGTGTTGTGAATGCAGTGTTGCTGCGACCGCTCCCATACACGGACCCTGACCGGCTCGTGACGGCAAGCCTTTACCGGAGGGTTACGGATGGCCACACTATCCTCAGTCCGAATTTCCTGAATTGGCGCGCGCAATCGCAATCCTTTGAACAAATGTCCGCGTATACCACCGGAACCTCCGACCTCACGGGCAGCGGCGAGCCTGAGCGACTGACGTCGGGGCTGGTTTCCGCCGAGTTGTTCTCTACGCTCGGTGTTCCGCCCGCCCTCGGGCGAGGCTTCACGACCGCGGAAGATCAACCGAACGGCGCGCTCGCCGTGATCCTGAGCCACAAGTTGTGGCAGCGCCGCTTTGGCGGCGATCCGCAATTGATCGGCAGGGCGATTACGCTGGACGGCCAGAGCCGTACGGTCGTCGGAGTCATGCCATCCGGGTTCCAATTTCCAGCCGAACTCGATTTATGGCTTCCGATTAACCTCGATACGAGCGGGAGCCGCAAGGAGATGGTCTTCGTAAATGTGGTCGGCCGTCTCAAGCCGGGTGTGACGATGGAAGCAGCTAGGACCGATTTAACCACAATCCTGCGACGAGTTTCGCGGCCGGCCCCCAACGACAATTCTGACGTACAGGTTAGAGTCATTAAACTGCATGAACGGTTGGTCGGCGACTCGCAACAGGCTTTGTTGGCTATGTTCGGCGCCGTCGCCTTTGTCCTGCTCATCGCATGCGCCAACGTGGCGAACCTCTTGCTGGCCCGCGCGTCGATCAGACAGAAAGAGATGGCGATCCGCGCGGCTGTGGGGGCCGGACGTCTGCGGCTCGTGCGACAGTTGTTGGCCGAGAGTTTGCTGCTATCCCTGGTGGGCGGCGGCGCAGGGCTGCTCTTGGCAATCTGGGGCGTCAAATTGCTCGTGAGAATGAATCCTGAAGGCCTCGCGCGTCTACAGGAGAGCAGTGTGGATGGCCGAGCGCTGGGGTTCACCTGCCTGATCGCGGTGTTGACGGGGTTGCTCGCGGGCATCTTCCCCGCGCTGCAGGCTTCGAAGACAGATGTGAATGAAACGCTCAAAGCGCAATCCGCTGTGCGGCCGAGTGGCCGTGGCGCACGTCGTACGCTGCCTTCTCTGATGATAGCCGAGATCGCCCTCGCCCTTGTCCTGGCTGTTGGCGCGGGGCTGATGATCAAGAGTTTCTTGCGACTGCTTTCCGTGCCGAAAGGCTTCAATCCCGAAAGCGTGTTGACGCTCGTGCTCTCGCCCAGTCGAGCCAAATATCCGCCTGGATCGCCGCGGCTCAAGCCCTATTACGAAGAAGCGCTCGCCCACGTCCGGACCATGCCCGGCGTGCAGTCGGCCAGCCTGACCAGCTTTCTTCCCCTCGCCGGGCGCACGTTTCGCAAGATGGGGTTTCAAATTGAAGGTCGAGGGCCAATTGAAGGCGAATTCGAAGTCAACTGCATAAGCCCGGGCTACTTTGGGACTATGGGCCTGGTGATGCGCTCCGGACGCCCCATCACCGATCAGGACGGCGCCGGAGCGCCGCATGTCACGGTCATCAACGAAACTTTTGCCCGACGCTTCTTTCCCGGCGAGAACCCGATCGGACGCCGGTTGTTGTTCGGGCCAACCCCGAAGACCATTGTGGGAGTGGCGGGCGACACGCGCCAGTTCGGGTTGGATCAGGAGGTCGAGCCGGAGACTTACACCTCGTATCTGCAGGGCGGAAGCAACGCCATGAGATTGGTCGTGCGAGCCGCTTCCGCTCAAAGCGGCAGCGCCGGACTGGCCAGCCTGGCTATCGCCATTCGCAATCAGATCCAGGCGCTGGAGCCTAACGAGCCGGTCAATCAGGTCATCACGATGGATCGGCGGTTGGCGGATTCGGTCGCTCAGCGACGCTACCAAACGCTACTGTTCGGCGTTTTCGCCGCGGTGGCTCTCATCATTGCGACGGTCGGAATTTACGGCGTCATCTCGTACGGCGTCGGTCAACGAACGCATGAGATCGGTATTCGTATGGCTCTGGGCGCGCAATCCGGCGACGTGTTGCGAATGGTGATCGGCCAGGGAATGCGATTTACGATGATCGGCGCCGCACTGGGAGTGGCGTCGGCTTTGGGCCTTACGCGAGCGCTGGAGAGTCTGCTCTTCAACGTGAGCCCGAACGATCCGGCGACCTTCGCGTGCATCGCTTTGCTGCTGGTCGCCGTCGCCCTGATTGCGAGCTACATCCCGGCGCGGCGCGCGACAAAGATTGATCCATTACAGTCCATCCGCCACGAATGACGCTAAGAACGATTCGATCACAAAAAGCGGCAGTTCGAAGACCAAAAGGCAAGAGGTAGAGATGATCCATTATTCGCGCGCGCTGGCGGCGAAAATTCGAGGATTGTTCAGGGATCAAAGAGCGGATCGAGAACTCGACGACGAGATCGAGACGCACCTTCGTCTGCTCACCGAGAGATATGTCCGCCAGGGCTTGACCGAGGCCGAGGCTGCTCAGGCCGCCCGCCGCCAGTTCGGGAACGTCACGTTGCTCAAGGAGGATCATCGCGAAATGCGTGGAATCAGATTCATCGAGACGGTCTTTCAGGATATTCGATATGGCTTATGGATGCTGAGGAGGAATCCTGGTTTCACGCTGGCGGCTATTCTCACGCTCAGTCTGGGCATCGGCGCAAACACTGCGATCTTCAGCGTAGTCAATGGCGTGTTATTGAGCGCATTGCCTTATCCGCAACCGGAGCGACTTGCGATGATCCTGCCTGGCCCTGAGGGCGTCGCCAATTATCCGACTTTCGTGGATTGGCGTGATCGAAATCAGACTTTCCATGGAGTGGCCGCGATGGACCCCACAGCCTTCGATCTCACCGGTGGAGGCGAGCCTGAAAAGATTCGCGCCGCCCTCGTCTCAGCCAATTTCTTCCAGGTGATGGGCGTAAACCTCGCGCATGGGCGGGGTTTCACCGCCGAAGAAGAACAATTGGGCAATCATAGGGTAGTCGTTCTGGGCCATGGCCTTTGGCAACGGCGTTTCGGCGGCAATCTGGGAATTTTGAACCAGACGATCTTGCTCAACAGCGTGCCGCACGTCGTTGTAGGAATAATGGCGCCCGGATTCAGGTTTCCCGAAAATACCGACATGTGGAGACCACTGGCGCCGGACGAGAGGAGACGCACGTCACGTAATGGGTTATGGCTGCGACTAGTCGGCCGTCTCAAACCTAGCGTGACGCAGACAGCAGCGCAGGCTGATTTGAAGCTGATCGCAAAACAAATTGCGGATCAGCTTAGACTGAAGCATAGCGAACTCTCCGGTTCTGGCGTCACTATCATGCCACTGCTCGAACATACCGTCGGCTCCATAAGCAAAAACCTGATGATCCTGTTTGGAGTGGTTCTGCTGGTGCTGCTGATCGCGTGCGCCAACGTGACCAACCTGCTGCTGGCGCGAGCGGCCGTCAGGCGCCGCGAGGTGGCGGTCCGAGCGGCTCTGGGCGCGGGGCGTTGGCGCATTATTCGCCAACTCCTGACAGAGAACATGCTGCTCGCAGTCCTGGGCGGGGCTCTCGGTGTGTTGCTGGCATGGTGGGGATTGCGGATATTACTCGCTCTCAGCCCGGCCGACATTCCACGGCTTGACAACATTCACCTCGACGCGCGCGCTCTCTGGTTTACCCTGGCGCTATCGCTGATCACGGGATTGGGAGTAGGGTTGGCGCCCGCGCTGCAAGCGACGCGTCTTGAACTCAATCAGGCGCTCAAAGAAGGCTGGAGCGGCGGCGGCGGGAGCCGGCGGGCGCAGCGAATCCGTGGAGTCTTTATCGTCGCCGAGGTTGCGTTGACGCTAGCGCTGCTCATAGGCGCGGGACTGCTCGTTCGCAGCTTCTGGCGGTTGCAACAGGTCAACCTCGGATTCAGGGCTGACCATTTGCTGACGCTGCAGCTTGATTTGCTGCGATCGAAATACCCCGGATGGCAAGCCGTCTCATTCTACGAACGCCTGCAGGAGCGGCTGGCCGCGCTGCCCGGAGTCGAAGCCGTAAGCGCCACAAGCCATATCCTGCTGTCAGAGGATCCCGATGCCGGCGGCTTTACCATAGAGAACGGACCGCCGACCGAGGAAGAGCTCGATCTGCCCTTCACCTCCGTGCAGCCGAATTATTTTCAGACGATGGGCATACAGTTGCTTAAAGGTCGGGCATTCACGGCACATGACACACGCGATAGTCCGAAGGTGGGGATCGTCAATGAGACCTTCGTCAATCGCTACTTCCCGAACGAAGACCCTATCGGCAAGCGCTTCACATTCGATGGCGCACGCCCCGACGCGCAATGGATCACCATCGTCGGAGTCGTGCGAGACACTAGAAAGCAAGGGCTGGATAAGCCTATCAGGATCGAATCCTGGTTGCCTCACGCGCAGGGCTTCGAACAGGAACCCTCACTTTCAATGGAGGTAGCGCTGCGCACAACAGGTGATTCGTTGGCGTTAAGCCATGCGGCGCGCGAAGCCGTCCGGTCACTCGACCCTGATCTGCCGATCATCAAAATACAAACGATGGAGCAGGTTTTGTCGGAGAAAGTGGCGCTGCGGCGATGGAATATGCTTTTGCTTGGACTGTTCGCGCTGGTGGCGTTGATTCTGGCTGCAGTAGGCATCTATGGCGTGATGAGTTACGCCGTCACACAACGCACACATGAGATCGGCATCCGGATGGCCCTGGGCGCGCGAGGCGCCGATGTGCTGCGGATGGTGGTCTGGCGGGGAATGAGTTTGACGCTCGCCGGCGTAACGCTAGGGTTGGTGGCGGCGCTTGCCCTTACGCGAGTGATGAAGAACCTGCTCTTCGAAGTGAGCGTGACCGATCCGGCGACCTATGCGCTGATCGCCCTGCTGCTGGTCGGGGTGGCCCTGATCGCGAGCTACATTCCGGCGCGGCGCGCGACGAAGGTTGATCCATTACAGGCCCTTCGTCACGATTGAGCGCCGGTTCTTTCCCCACTGAATACAACGACTGATCCTCGGTCAGAAGAGACTGAGCCTGACCATCTCGTCATTGCTCAGAAGGAGAATCACGCCGTCAGGCATGTGTTTCCGTCGGCTCTTATACACCGGTGAGACCTCGATGATCTGCTCCCCTTCGGGGACGAACTTCATCAGGTCGTCCCAGGAGAAATTCTTCGGGACAGCATTGCCGATCAGATTTCTGATCTCGCGCTCGCACGATCCGCGATAGCTCTCCGACATTTCCTGGTAACTACGCCCTTCGCGATTCTGCGGATCGAAGCCGGCCCACGCGTCGGTTTGATAGAAATCCTGCGGATCGGCGCCACCCACCGTGAAATCGACGTTCTCCACGCCCCAGTTGTTCGGGGCGCTGAAAGCGAAGACTACGTGATTATTGATCTCCAGCCATTCCGCCGGAGGCTCATGCTCTGTCCCCAATCCCCAGTGCCCCGCCTCATAGAAAATCTGCTGATGGCTCGCGAGCTGGATTTGTTCCCCAGGCTTCCACCAGAGACGCCAGATGTCGAGCCGCGATTCATCCGCGTCCATTACTTTGTACGCCGGGCCGGTCAGTTCAAGGAAAGTGTGCAGGCCGTACTCGACAGAATTCACAGTTCCGTCTTCACGAACAACTCGCACCCTATCCGCGAGCAACAGCGGCGGATTCTCATAACTCAGGACCTGTGGGGCGAATAACGCGGTTATCTTGCTCACGTCGTCCCCTGACTCGTATCGTTTGCGTCGGGCGGCCACAAGGCATGGGAGTTTCGACGCCTGCTCCGGAAAATCGTGGTAGAATTGCATGAGCGCTAGCGGGTCTATCTCTTCAACCGGCGTCCGGCTGAAATACTCGAAGAGTGAATTGCGGATGAAATCGCAGAGCCTGTTCAGGGCCTCGTCTTTGATGATGCCACGGCGCGAGGGGGACATCGGATTGATGGGCCTGCCCTGCCTGACTTCGAGATACGCCTGAAAACGACTGTACTGATCCACCGGGATCATCTGGCCGAAGAAATTGACCCAGATTGAGTGTTGCGTGGCATAGCCTTCTTTACCGTAGAGTCCAATGACCAGCCGATTGTTTTGATAGGAGGTTTCGATCAAAGGGACGCTGGGCATCGCGTCTTCCTGGACGCTCGTGTCAACGACCTTATCGTTGATTTCAATGTTGAGCAGGTCGTAATAGCCGCGCGCGGGAGAGCGATAGCTTTGCCAAACATCGGTCAGCGCATTGACAAGCTGTTCGGTCAACGCTTTGGAGCACATGACGCCGATGGCCATTCCGGGAACAGGAAAACAACTCTGGATGAGGTTATCGGCCCACCCGGCTGCATACTGGAGGTCCATCCACCATCTTCGGGCGTTGAGCGTCAAAGACAGTTGATTTGAGTTTGTTACTTGAACGATATCTTTGCCGTTTTGGCACGGTTATCCTTCCATTTGCGCATGGCAACTTTATCCTTCCATCAATCCATCCCTACACTACTGCAGATCGTTCACCTTCTGGTCATGTGAATCCCAAGTTCTCTCTTTACTTCTCGTAGCACCTCACAATCAGACGGTCTCGACAATACTGATGGCTCAGGAATCTGTTCTTGCACCCTCGCGTATGATGGATAAATTCCCCGCTTATGGAGTTCGATGACGATCCGACGAATCTCTCCTCTTCGCCACTGCTCTCTTTTTATGATTTCCTCCTTGAGATGGTGTGTCCGTCGGGCTGAAAGTTCAGCGCACAGTTCGGGAAAATACCTGTATAACGTTCCCTTTTCGCACTTCAGTCGGTAACTCAACTCTTTAACAGACGGAGGGACGGCTTCATCAAGCGCCGAGCGCAATTGAGCCTCGATCCGAACAGTCCACGCTTTCCGCTCCGCCGCATATCGCGCCGCAATTTGGCGACATAACTCTGGGAACAAACATGTCAAGCCGCCGCTCGTCTGATAGCCGCATCTTCCGGCAAGTTTTCTCAGCGACGGCGCCGGCCGCTCGTGACACGCTTGCTTGAGGATTGTTTCAACCTGCTTGAGTCGGCGCTGATGATACTCCAGGTGGCGCGCATCTAGCGCACTGCATAGATCCGGATAGTTGCTCTTCAAGGTCGCAGCCGAGATGAACCCAAGTTGCCTCGCCATTTCCGATATTCTGGGCGGAGGATCTTCGCTCATCGCTGACTTAAAGCAGTTCCGTACTGACTCATCTATTTGCTTCTGATACTCGCGGCGGCGGTCGAGAACCTGTCGATAGAATTCCGGGAAACACCGTCGCAATTGGTCATGCCGCGAATGGCCAAGGCGTCTAGCCACCTCCCGCGCGGATGGCGGTGGGTATTCCTGCAACGAAGCGCTGATTATCCGCCGTGCAGCCGAGCCCTCTCTGACTCCCTCGCCCATCCGCGACATTCTTTGTTCCTGCCGGAAAGCCATGTGTCGGGACTCAATCTGTTGATATAGTTCCGGGTGAGCGTGACGGAGTACCGAAGTCCGGCAATACCGGAGTCTGGTGGTGACTTCTGCCGGTGAAGGCGGCGGTGTTTCGTTAAGCGCTTCCTGCAGGACCAGTCGCTCCTGACCATAACGACGGTATTTATTGGGAGGATGCTGATTAGGCGGACAAACAAACATACCCTGCCTGGTAGCCGGATCAAGAAAGACGGCTGTCCCGTTTACGAAGTCTAAAGGACTGGGACCCGAGAGGTAACTGATTCTGAGTACCGTCTCCAGTCTGGGTAGGCTATGCCTTTTCAGACACTTCCATAAGAGGCTCTCGTTTAGACCGAAGTGGTATGCGAAAGCATAAGTGCGGCCTTCGGTGAAATGATCCACACACTTGGCAATCGTCTCTATTAGCGTCGCGAGTTCAGGCCGAGCAATCATCCCAAGCGGCGCGGCAAAAAGCTCTCCTGCCGCCTTTGCCGCCCACAAGCGCCAATCCCAATCACGGGACATGCTCTCATCCGGCGGTTGTTCCGTGGCATCCAGTGAACCCAACCAATGCGTACACTTCGCGCAGCGCCCCGGGCGCGAACGTTGAGTCATCGGTAACGATTCGCCTCGGCAATGCGGGCAGACGGTAACTAGCGCTCGCTTATGGATCGGACAGACCGTCACTACTCTCAGTGTCCAGAGCAGAGGCTCAAAGATGATCCGATCTTCGCGACGCTGTGATTCAAAGCAAGCCGGACACCACGCGCGCGCCGGGCGCAGCCAATGCCGAGTTGTGAACATGCCTTGCCAGGTTATCGCCGTTAACCAACGCAGATCCGTCCGCAGAGTCAGCGATTCCAACGCCTGGACACAGGCCGCGGCCGTCACTCCCATCCCGTTGATTGGGCGCGCAGCGTTAACCCGTACAAGCTCCGGATAGCCTGTAGTGGAGAGAAGTCGCGCCTCCCGGACCAGCGGCGCCACAATTTCATCAAACAGCGCCGCCAGTGGCAGGCAATGCGCGGCAGCCAGCCGGATAACATAACTGGAAAGGCTTTCCACTTCGCCGGTCCCAACTCCCATGGGTTCCAGCGGGTAGAGCCGGCTCCGCGCCGGAATTGCCGGCGGAGTCAGGTCCAAAAAAGGATAAATCACTCTCGTTTCAACCCGCACGTCGCTTCACCCCGATTTGATCACGCTTCGGCTTACGCGCGCCGACATCACGCCTCGTTCTTTTCGTGACCGGCAGTGTTGGAGAATCCGGAACCAACTCCAGTCCCATTCGGCGTCTGAGCCGGGTGCGCGCTTCCACGTGATCAGTTAGCGCGTCCTCGCCTTCGCTGGCCTCGGCGAGCATCTTCTCGCACTGCGCAATCGACAACCCCTGAGGCTCCAAATGATCAAGGTTTAGCGAGCGGTCGTCGTTTTCCAGCGCCAGCGCCAGCGACCGCGCCAACCAGTCCCTCAACACTCCGACGCAGCCGATGCTGCGCTCATAAAAGTAGCCCCAGCGCGCAATCAGGTCGGGTTCTTCGGCCAAAGGCATTTGCTTCTGAAAAGTCATCAGGATGTTTTTGAAGGCCGTGACGTCCTCCGGTTGATCGGCGCGATAGCGACGCAGATGAATGTCCAGGCTGCGCCGGCTCAACTGCGCGCTCAGATTGCGGAAGGCCAATAATTCATAGGTCCCAACCAGCACGTGAACGGTGCGGGTCAGGCTGGCCAGTGATTTCAGACAATCGAGCTGATCTTGGAGGCGACGACCCGCCGCCATTTTGGCCAGATGCTGCGCTTCATCGATCAGGATCGCGCGTGGTCGCCGGTGATGTAATGCGCGCTCCACCGCCATTCGCCACTCCGCGATGGCGACCGTTCTGCTAGTCATCGGCTGCTGGCGGCCGGGACACAGTTCATCCTGCCTGTCCGGCCTGACCCTGCGATCCACAAGCGGCTCCTCAAGTCTCACTAGCAGTCGTTTGTAGAAGTCCTTCCAGTTGAAACTGCCGGAGTCAGGGGCGACAGCCTCCACGCTGACTATAGGGACTCGTCCGCGATCGGCCGTCAGTTCCAGACTCATCTCTTCAACCAAGTGCTGCTCAAAACGCAGCGTCATCGTGGTTTTGCCGACGCCGGTGGGGCCGAAAACAAAGATCAACGAATCTGATGAGGCCTCGCTGATCGCGCGCCGCAGACGCTCATACGCTTTTACCAACAACGGATGCGCGATGGTCAACCCGGTGAAGTACGCCATCCGCACCGCTTTTGGCTGAGAGAGCAGATTGGGTGGAAATCCGGAACTGACCGACATTCAAAACTCTCCGTAAATCTGCCAGACGGGCTCTCCGGCGGACGGGGCGACGGCGGAATCCGAATCCGCGATTGAGGCGATTTCAGGCGGGGAGGTGTCCGGGAACGATTTTGAGGCAGTCCCGCCTTCGGCGGCGCTATTGATCAGTCTCAACACCGGCCGCATGGCCACATCCTTCAACCGTTGTGCGAGCAGCGATTCCTCCATCTCCACCGATTGTAAGAAAGCCGCCAACCGGCTTGCCGTGACGGAGAACTGGCGTGAGTAAGCCTGCTTTCTCGCCCGCAGTTCATTGCTAGCGATCATCAGCTCTTTTTCCGAGCGCCCATGAAAGACGGCGTGATATTCGGAGACGCATCTGACCCAGCGATGCGCGACGAAAGCCCAGGCCAGGCCGAGATCATAAGGGTCATAACGCACCGGCGCTTGCGTCTTCTCCACACTCGGATCGCGGAACTGATCCGACCAGTAATATAGACCGTTGATCTTCACGCCGCGGCCCGGAACGACTTTCGCTGTTCCTTTCCATGTCGTCGGCAGCGTCAGCAATTGGAATTGTTCATCATAAGCGATGAGCCGGTGTGGGCGATGGCCGCCTTGCATGATCCCGGCGGCAAAAGCTTCCCCCGGACTCCGCCCCAACGCCGGATGCTCCAGCGAGTCATAAATCTCGTAGGCCCACTCGGAGAGACGCTCAAAAAGTCTTTCCAGCGTCCACACCGACTGTGGTTTGGGATCGACCGACTTCGTCACCAGGCGCGCCTGACGCGTGAGTTGTGTATTGCCGAGAAGGTTATCAAAGAATTGCGTGGTCGCGGTCCCAAAAAGCCTTTCGCAAACCGAGCCGAACCTGGGCTGCGCCGGCGGCCGCGACTTCTTCGTGCATTCAAAGCGTGCCAGCAGCGTTTCAAAATAAACACTCTCGAAGTCGCGCCCGCCATCCACAACCAGCGTCTGCGGAAAACGGTGATGACGCCTCACACACTCACGTAGCGCCATCATGCACGAGCGATAGCTAGGCGGATCAAACGTCAGCCAGATTGCCAGCAGGCGACGCGAATAAGCGTCGATGAGGAATGTCACCCACGGACGCCCCAGCGCCCGGCCGGTATGCGCGCAGCGCAATTCGATGTCCGCCTCGGTGTGGTCAAGATGGCAGATCTCAAAAGGCCGGTCTCCATGACGTGGCGTGGTCAATTCCAGCTCCCAGTAAAAAGGTTGCCGCTGATACGCCGCCCGCCGGCCCTGACGTTTGAATGTCTGCTCCGCGTTCGCGCGCCGCTTCACTTCCAGACTGAAGGTCTTGTAGCTCGGAGCGAGCGCGCCTCGCTCCTGGCAACGATGCAATAGCAGAGCATAGGCGGCGTACTTTGTCCGCTGCCTGAGGGTCTCGTATTCGCGCTCGATAAATTCATTCATTAGATTGCACGTCTGCTCCGGCAGTTTGCGGCCACGATTCCCTCGCCGCGCCGTCTTTGGCAGCAGGCCCAGATAACCTGTGCCATAGGCGGCCTCCGCGGCGCGGTAACTAGCGACCCAGGACCGCAGGGTCCGTTCCGACACGCTTTGATCGGTTGATAGCGGGTCGCCGCGTAACCTGGCGCGGACCAGTTCGGCACGGCGATTGGCCTCACACATATCGGCTTGACTGGCTTCTATCAACCGGCGTTGCGCCTCAGGGTGAAGCCCCGCAGTCTCTGTCCGCACACCGCTGATACGCCCGGCTTTGGCCAGTTGCTCGAACTGCGATCGTGTGATCTCGATCAGCGACTGCCCCGCATCGCTGAGGGCGACCGATGTCTCCCCCACGTTCACAATGGTGCGGATGTTTCCATCCCAGGTGATTGACTGTCCGATGACCGGCGTGGCAGGCGTGTGAGGAAAAATCCCGGCGGATGTCCTGGCTTCTGAAAGGTAGTGATCGGCTAGCGCAGCATCGCGACTGGAGAACAACCGAACCCGTTCAGGATTGATCAGCGGCGCGGCCGTCAGATCTACCCAGACCGCATCGGTGGCGATTAGGGTAAAAATGTCGTCGGCGCTGGCGACTCCATCCGTCTGTTGCCGCAAACACCCAAGGCTGATGCCCGGATTGCGGGCAACCAAATCACAGATTGCCTGATGTGTAGATTTCGGCGCCGGCGGAGTGTCGGCCCGCAGGTAATCTTCCAGGAACTGGATGTTCCGCTGCCAGATCCAATCAATGCCGGCGTCCGAGCGGAGGCGATAATAAAACCCATACTGTCCGGCGAATTCTTCTCCTGGTGGGCATCGCCACTGCCCGGCTTCATCGTGCTGATAACGCCCCGGACTCTGCTTCACCAACCGGAGCAGTTCCGCCTCCGGCTTGCACTCTTCATAACCTGCCGAGCCGCTTCTCAGCACAAAGTAATCCGGGGTGTGGATGACGCCGATGCGCCGCCCATTTTTCCCCGCATAGTTCAGCTTGATGGAGGGTGGCTGATCGTAATATTCACAGACCGAAGAATCGTGTTCCAATTCAAAGATTGCGGCCAGTTCATGGCGATGGCTCTCGAACTGGATCGTCACGCCCATCTTCCGGCTCGGATACCGGCCGCAGACATTACCCGCGCCCCCTTTCACGCGACGAGTTGGCGGCAATGACCTGATTTGACGGATCATGTTTTCGGCCTGTGCTGTCAGGTTGAGTTTCTTTACCCATTCCTCCAATTGTTGCTGATCAAGCATAGAGATCTTCCTGGTGAGCGAACACGCTGCTACCACCACCGCGTCTTGGAAGGCGCGATCCTGTTCGCCAGCGTATGGAGTAGCTTTGAGATGATTGAACGGAGGTCAGCAAGATAATTGCAGAAGTTTTACTTTAGGCTGGGGATTTTAACAGCCGGTCATAGCCTGCGTTTGTTTTCTTTATCCTGATCACTACCTAATACGCTCCGGATCACGGCCAGACTTTCGCGCCAAACCATTCGGCATGGCGCTCCTCCGCTGAATCTTTCCTTGACAATCTAGGGAAGAACGTGGCACCATCTCTCCTAGTCATTCTAGGAGGGATACGATGGCGGCTAAGGATAGGACCGACCTTCTGCAAGGCACGCTCGACATGCTGATACTCAAGGCCCTTTCTCTGGGGCCGATGCACGGCTATGGCGTCGGCCAGCGCATCATGCAGATGGCTGAAGACATGCTCAGGGTTGAAGAAGGTTCACTCTATCCGGCGCTCTACCGGCTGGAAGAACGCGGCTGGATCCAATCGGAATGGGGCACGTCGGAGAATAACCGCCGCGCTCGTTTCTATCGACTCACTCGTGCCGGCCGCAAACAACTCCAGGTGGAAGAAGAGAATTGGCGGCGATTCGTGCTGGCGATAGGCAAAGTGATGCAAACAGCATAAAGAGTGTTCTTAACTATGAGATTGCTGAGGAGCCTGTTCCGTAGAGTACTCGCCTTGGCGCGCGCGGAGGCGATTCACCGCGAAATTGACGAAGAAGCGCGGTTCCATATCGAGATGCGCATCGAGGAGAACATTCGCCAGGGGATGCCGCCTGAAGAGGCGCGCCGAGATGCCGAGCGACGGTTCGGTAATCTGACGCGGATGAAAGAACGGGGCTATGAGGTGAGAGGCGGTCGTTGGCTGGAGACCCTGTGGCAGGACCTGCGCTACAGCGTGAGAGTGTTGTTGAAGACCCCCGTTTTCACCTGTGTCGCTGTTCTCACACTGGCGTTGGGCATTGGCGCTAACAGCGCGGTCTTCAGCGTCGTAAATGCGGTACTGCTGCGGTCGCTCCCTTACCGGGATCCTGACAGTCTCGTGCTGGTCAGCTATTACCTGGCCACCGGAGAGCGCGAGCGTGTGCTGGGCGCGGATTTCCTGGAGTGGCGCGATCAGGCGAAAGCGTTTGAACAGGTCGCCGCTTATACCTTCGATACTGCCGACCTCACCGGGAGCGGCGAGCCGGAGCGACTGGCTGCGGGGCTCGTCTCCGCCGATCTCTTTGCGACGCTCGGCGTCGCGCCTGCGCTCGGTCGCGTCTTCACACAGGCGGAAGACACGGCCGGCGGCACGCCGGCGGTGATCCTGAGCTACGGCCTGTGGCGGCGCCGATATGGCGGCGATCCGCAGGTGATTGGCCGGGCGCTTACGCTGGGAGGCGAGAGCCGGACTGTCGTCGGGATTATGCCACCAGGATTCCGTTTCCCAGGAGAATCCGACCTGTGGCTGCCGCTCGCCCTGAATGTTACGCAGGAGTTGAGTCGTCAGGGAAGATTGGTCAACGTAAGTGTGCTGGCGCGTCTCAAGCCTGGCGTGACGCCGGAAGCCGCCAAGGAGGATTTGTCCGCTATTCTCGAGCGGCAGCGGCAGGCCTTTCCTAACGGCTATTCGGGCGTACAGGTCAGAGTGATCGGGCTGAGCGAGATGCTCGTCGGTAATGTGCGGCTGGCCTTGCTGGTGATGTTCGGAGCGGTCGCCTTTGTCCTGCTCATCGCGTGCGCCAACGTGGCGAATCTGCTACTGGCGCGGTCGGCGGCCAGACAAAAGGAGATGGCGATCCGCGCGGCGATTGGCGCCGGGCGTCTGCGGCTCGTGCGTCAATTATTGACCGAGAGTCTGCTGCTCTCGCTCGCGGGCGGGGCCGCCGGGTTGCTCGCGACAAAGTGGGGCGTCAAGCTGCTCGTAGCGATGAGTCCCGCCGGGATCGCCCGCATCGGGGAGAGTGGCATAGATGGCCGCGTGCTTGGCTTCACCTGCGTGGTCGTGGTGTTGACTAGTCTGCTCGCCGGCTTGTTCCCGGCGCTGCAAGCGTCAAAGACTGATGTGAATGAAACGCTTAAGGCGCAGTCGTCTTCGCAGTCAGGACACGGCGGCGCGCGGCGGACGTTACCGGCTCTGATGATTGCCGAACTTGCGCTGGCTCTGGTCCTGCTCGTCGGCGCAGGGCTGATGGTTAAGAGCTTCTTGCGCCTGATGGCAGTTACCAAGGGCTTCAATCCCGATGGCGTATTGACGCTCGCTCTCAGACCCGGTCTCGCCAAATACCCGATCGGGTCGCCGCAACGGGTCGCTTATTTCCAGGAATTGCTCGCTCGCGTCCGAGCCTTGCCCGGAATCCAGTCGGCCGGCCTGGCCAGCTCTCTTCCGCATTCCGTGGTATACAGCGGAAGCCTTCATATCGAAGGGCGTCCGCCGTATGAGCCGGGGAAAGAACCGATTGTTGGCTCCACTCTCATCAGCCCCGACTACTTTCAGACGATGGGCATGCAGATGCGCGCCGGACGCTCCTTCACCTCACAAGATGGCGCGGATGCTCCGCCAGTAGTGATCATCAATGAAACGTTGGCCCATCGCTTCTTCCCCAATGAGAATCCGATCGGCCATCGGTTGTTGATGGGGGGAACCCCGGAGACCATTGTCGGAGTCGTAGGCGATACGCGTAATCGAGGTCTGGACCGCGAGGTCAATCCGGAGATTTACGCGCCGAGCCTGCAAAATCCGAGATTCCTAGCGCAGATGAACTTGGCCGTGAAGGTCTCCTCCAGTCAAAACAACTCGCCCCGTCTATCCAGTTTGACAGCCTCCATCCGCAAGCAGGCGCAAGCAATAGAGCCGAACGAGCCGGTCAATCAGGTTGTCACGATGGATGAACGCTTATCGAACTCGGTCGCACAGCGGCGCTTCCAGATGCTCTTGCTCGGCGTCTTCGCGGCCGTGGCGCTCGTCATCGCGGCGGTGGGAATTTACGGGGTCATCTCGTATGCCGTCAGTCAGCGTACGCATGAGATCGGCATTCGCATGGCCTTGGGCGCGCAAGCGAGCGATGTGCTGCGGATGGTTATCTGGCGGGGAATGAGCCTGGCGCTGATCGGCGTGGCGCTGGGGTTGGCGGCGGCGCTCGCCCTAACGCGCGTCATGAAGAATCTGCTCTACGAAGTGAGCGCGACCGATCCGGCGACCTTCGCCCTCATCACATTGCTGCTGGTCGGTGTTGCATTGATTGCGAGCTACATCCCGGCGCGGCGCGCGACCAAGGTCGATCCGCTCCAGGCTCTTCGCCAGGAATGAAACCGACCGAGCGCAAAACTTTAAAAGTACCGAGCGGATAAGTGGAGGAATTCCATGATCTATCGAGCATCAAGATTATTGCTGACCATTACTCTGATTCTGATCGGATATGGGCATCCTGGTGTTATGGGAAAACTGATAATGGATGAGCCCAAGCCGACAAAAGCGGTTGAGGGGATAATCGGGCTCTTTGATCGCTTTCCCATTGTTGCGCTTGGCGAAATGCACTGGAATCGAACTCAGCATGATTTCATTGTCTCGCTGATCGAGCATCCCACCTTCCCAGACAAAGTCAACGACATCGTGGTGGAATTTGGCAGCGCCAAGTACCAGAACATGATGGATAAATATATCGCAGGAGAGACGGTCCCCCATACGGAGCTCCGTCAGGCTTGGCGCAATACAACTCAACCTACTGCGGTTTGGGATGTACCCCTCTACGAACGTTTCTTCGCCACAGTGCGCGCTGTTAATCAAAAGGCGCCGAAGGCGAAAAAGTTACGAGTGCTCTTAGGCGATCCGCCCATTGATTGGTATGCGGCAAAGAGTTCAGACGATCTCACTCCATTTCTTGCCCGAGACGATCATTTTGCCAGCGTGATCGAGAAAGAGGTTCTCGGCAAAGGCCGAAAGGCGCTTCTGATTGCCGGTGTCTTTCACCTCTATCGTTGCTGCCCAGCGACGTCCAACCCGAGCAATGTTACGCTGCAAATCGATAAGCTCCGTCCGGGGGCGGTGTTTGTTGTCATGCCGCATGACGGTTTTGATGAAAGAAGTGATGAGCTCGAGGCGCGTTTGTCGTCCTGGCCGAAGCCGGGGATTGCCCAGGTAAAAAACACCTGGCTGGGAGAGCTTGACCCTGACGTGGTTTACCCGCTCTGGAAGATGCTAATAGAACACAGGCCTGACGGCACGCATGTTCCGGCCAAACGTCCGTACGGAGAATTGAAATTCCAGGACATTACCGATGCCTTTCTTTATCTTGGCCCCAAAGCTTCACTTGTTTGGGATTCGGTACCTCCTAAAGTTGAGCAGGATGAGGAATACAAACGCGAACTCGATCGCCGAAACAAACTACTGCGGAAACGGGATTGACATATATGGGGCATAAACGTATTACGCCCATCACGCACATGGCTTACTCCAGTGGGGAATTTAATTTCGCGTGAGCGGGCCACTAAAATCGATTGTGGCCTCCTGCCGTTGAAACCCGGTGTTGAAGACGGAACATTATCCGGAGATCGGGATAATGTTCAGTTGATTCTCAATACCGTAAGAAAAAGGCAAGAGAGGCGGCGTCTGAAAGAGTCCGGGCGAGGCGGAGATACCGGATGCCGATCGGCCTCTGAGGCGCTCCCGGTCTCGAAATCTACTATAGCAAGCTGTTCCTTGCAGTTCGTCCTAGAGAAGTAAGCCTTGGGTCTCGATGAACATTTCAATGCGCTTTGGAGGATTTAGACCATGAGGATAAGTTTGCTGGTTCTCTCTTTCTTGTTGGCGCTGGCCGCCTCAAACAGCGCCCATGCGTGTAGCCGCCTGGACCAGCGCAGCGTTTGTGAAGCCGCGGGGAGCGCCGAGGCCATCTTCGTCGGATATGTGTATAAAGTAGAACAGCTTAAAGCGAAAAAGGATGACCTTCAGAGAGAACAGATCGCCGGTCAGATCGCTCACATTCGGGTTGAGAATGTCTTCAAGGGAGAGATCGGGCCCGAAATCGCCATTCACTCCGGGATGACATCTTGTGGTTTTTCATACCAGGTAGGAGAGCAGTGGGTAGTTTATGCCTCTTACGACAAGGAAACCGAAACCTGGTCAGATGGAGATGTGTGTGGCCGCAGCAGACAGACTAAATACGCGGCGAATGACCTCCTCTATTTGCGGAGGCTGCCGGTCTCCGCGCAGCAAACGCGCATCTCGGGCGTCGTCGAATACCTGAAATCGGACCCGGAGAAGGGGACCATCAGTACCACAACCAGCAATGTCAAGGTGAAGATTATCGGCAAACGACTGACCGCTGAGGTTTATACCGATCGGAACGGCATCTATGAAATCTATGGATTACCGCCCGGAGAATACCTGATCAAACCGGAGGCTCCGCCGGGATGGACCGAGAGTTTCCCGATCCGGGTGGCCGACGCGGCCGACTCAGAAGTCGAAAGCGCCAAAGTCAAGTTGGCGGAGAAGAGTTGCGCCGAATTGAATTTTTCTTTCCACCTCGACGCGGAGACGAGTATCGCCGGAAAGGTGAGAGGCGCCGATGGGCGCCCGCTGCCCAATGTGCTCCTGGGCCTGCAACCGAAGGGAAAGCGCGCTCTACAAGCCTGGCAGTTCGTTTATACGAATCTGGAGGGAGATTATCAACTGGAGAATATACCGCCCGGAGAATATCTCATCGTTGTGAATGGCAATGGCGATATCAGCAGTTACGCTCCATTTCCCAAGGCCTATTATCCGGGCGTTTTCAAGGAAGAGATCGCCGCAGTTGTTAAGGCCACCCGCGGTGATAGGCTGGAGAATTACGATATCAACATCCCTTCCCAGGCAACCACCCACACTATTCAAGGGATGCTTCTATACGCAGATGGGCGCCCCGTCGAGAAGGGATATGTGCAATTCAAAGCCGACAAGGTGGAGGAAGGAACCGTCGGCGAAGTCCGCACTCAGGCGGATGCCCAGGGCCGTTTCTCCCTGAATATTCTGCAGGGACTGGATGGGCGACTATACGGGTTCATATATCTCAATCAGGACGAATACGCGAACTGCCCGGCGTTACAGAAATTGGCGACCGATTCCATTCATCGGAAATTCTCCGAGGCAGGTGTGTCACCCATGTGAACGATGGGTGCATAAACGTATCTCGGTCAGTGTCTTTTCCTATTTTTCTCGGTCGCGATAAGCGTGACTGCAATGCTTCAGACGGCGCTCCTCAAGGCCGGTGCGTATCTCACACTATCCGGCGGCATCTTTATCATTCCGATATGGACTTGCGGCAAGGATATGACTCCGCTTCCTTCACGCCCACTTCACTGGGTCGTCATGGTTGGTCATTTATAGCTTCAGCGCGGCAAGATTATCATTCAAAAGGCGGCAGATTATTCCCTCAAGTAACAGAGTTGAAAGTCACTGTCCCTATCAGCAATTATTGGCAGTCTTTTGGTCAATAATTGGCAGAGTCACCCACTTATTTCTGTAAGGATAGAGAAGGCCCTTCGTTCAATAATTGGCAGAGAGTGCTGTTCATGTCCAATTTATGGCCAATAATTCACAGGCCGCATATCACCAGCGGCGTTTGCGGTAAGGGGCTTGGGATTGGTGTGCCCGCAGATATCATTGGAACGAAGACGAGAGATTATCTCCTCGAGTGCATCCATCGTGAGCCTGGGCGCCACATTTGGCGGATCAACTTATGCATTGACATTCTAGGTCTCCCTGCCTACCCTACACCTAGAATTTCTAAGCGTGACCAATAAACAATACAGATTTGGAGGTGAAGTTTGACCCGACCGAAGGCGGATCTCCTGCAGGGTACGCTCGACCTGCTCATCTTAAAGGCTCTCACCTTAGGGCCGCTTCACGGCTACGGTATCATCCAGCGCATTCGGCAATTGTCTGACGAATTGCTTGAGGTCGAGCAAGGCTCTCTCTACCCAGCGGTCTACCGGATTGAGCAACGCGGCTGGATCAGTTCCAAATGGGGAGTGACCGAGACCGGTCGCCGGGCCAAGTTCTACACGCTGACGAAAGCAGGAAGTAAACAACTCAAAGCCGAGGAGGAGAGCTGGGACCGGCTTGCCCTGGCCATTGCGAAAGTTAGAAGAGCAGTCTAAGGAGGTTGATGATGGAACGATTCAACATTCTCATGGCGCGGCTGCGCGCCCTGTTTCGGCGCGAAAGCGTTTTGCGGGACATTGAAGAAGAACTGCGCATCCATGTTGAGATGGAGACGGAGACGAATATCAGGCGAGGGATGGCGCCTGACGAGGCGCGAGCCAAAGCAGTGAAAAGTTTCGGTAACCTGGTCCGGAACACTGAGCGCGGCTATGACGTTCGCGGCGGCGGCTGGCTGGAAGCGCTCTGGCAGGACCTACGCTACGGCGCGCGAATGTTGATGAAGCAACCTGGCTTCACGTTGATTGCGGTGTTGACATTGGCGCTGGGCATTGGTTTGAACGTGGCGCTCTTCAGCGTGATCAATGCTGTTATCTTGCGTTCGTTGCCCTATCGTGAGGCGCAGCAGCTTGTGCAGCTTTGGCAGCACGACCAGCGCAAGGGCTTGCTGGAAGCGCCCGTATCAAACGCCGATTTCCTGGCCTGGCGCGGTCAGGCGCGGAGCTTCGCTGATCTGACCGCGCACAATGTACGGATGGCAGCGCTTTCTACCAGTGATGGCGCAGTGGAAGTTGCCGGAGTCTTTGTCGCCGCTAACTTCTTCTCCACGCTTGGCGTGATGCCACAATTGGGGCGCACGTTTACGCCGGAAGAAGAGCAACAAAATCGGAGTTTCGTTGTTATCATCAGTCATCAGTTTTGGCAAAGCCAGCTAGGTGGTCGCGCCGATGTTATCGGGCAAACCATCGTGTTGGATGAACGACCGCATACCGTCATCGGCGTGTTGCGAGCTGATTACCAGCACCCTGAAGTATTCCTCGACCGTGCCGCCGAAATCTTTTTGCCGCTGCCGCTGAATCCGAACGACCATCGGCATGCCTTGCGCGTGATCGGACGACTGCGCGTGGGTATCGCCCCACAACAGGCGCAGGCTGAATTGATGACGATTGCGCGCCAATTAGAACAAAGCTGGCCGCAGAGCAATGCTGGTTGGAACGCCCGCGTCGTGCCGCTGGCTGAACAACACAGCAGCAAAGTTCGGCGCGCCTTGCTGATTTTGCAAGGCGCGGTGGCTTTCGTCCTGTTGATTGCCTGCGTCAATCTTGCCAACTTGGTGCTAACGCGGGTCGCCACACGCACGAAAGAACTGGCGATTCGCGCGGCGCTGGGCGCGGGCAAGGCGCGTCTTATCCAATTGTTCCTGACGGAAAGTTTATGGCTGGCAATGCTGGGCGGATTGGGCGGGTTGTTACTGGCAGTTTGGTGTGTGGATTTATTGCCTTCGTTTGCGCCGCGCGAACTCACCAATCTGGGCGCAATCCACATTGATGGGCCGGTCTTGGGTTTCACTTTGCTGCTCACTTTGATGACATTGCTCTGCTTTAGCCTTGCGCCGTTGTGGCAGGTATCTCGCGCCAGCCTGAACGAGGTTCTCAAAGACACTCCGAGCGCGCCACGCGGCAAACGCTTGCGCGGCGCGCTGGTGATCGCCGAGGTCGCTTTGACGCTGGTGTTGCTAACGGGCGCGGGATTGATGCTGCGCAGCCAGCTGCGCTTGCACAACGTCCCGCTCGGCTTTGACGCGAAAAACCTGTTGCTGTTGCAACTCAGCCTGCCGCGTTCAAACCCGATGGTGAGCTTCTATCAACAGTTGCCCGCCAAAATTGAAGCCTTGCCCGGCGTGCAAAGCGCCGCGCTCACCAGCAGCGCGCCGATGAGTCGCTCCCTCAACTTTCGTACAGGTTTCATTGTCGAAGGCCAGCCTGCGCGCGCGCTGGAGAATCAACCGGTGATTGGGCTGCGCTTCGTCAGTCCGAACTATTTCCGCACGATGAGCATCCCGCTCAAGGATGGCCGTGACTTTGCAGAAGTCGACACGGCCACGGCTCCGCGCGTCGCCATCGTCAACGAAGCCTTCGCGCGCCAGTATTTGTCAGGCCTCGCGCCGCTGGGACAAAAGCTGCGGCGCGGCGAGACCGTGGAAGAGATTGTCGGCGTAGTCGGTGATTTCAAATACGAAGGCTTGCAAAGCGAAGCCGAGCCGGAAATTTACATCCCACACGCGCAAAACGGATTCGGCGGGATGACGCTGGTGATGCGCACGCGCGTGCCGCCGGAGAGTCTGGCCACCGCCGCGCAACGCGCTGTCTGGCAAGCCGAAAAGAACGCCGTGGTGTCGCGGGTGATGACGATGAACCAGCTTCTGTCGGAAACGACTGCACGCCCGCGCTTCATTTTGTTGATGCTGGGCGTTTTTGCATTGGCGGCGCTGCTGCTCACTGGCGTCGGCGTATATGGAGTGCTGACTTACACCGTCGCGCAGAACACGCGTGAAATCGGCATCCGTTTAGCTTTGGGAGCGCGTACCTGCGAAGTGCTGAAGCTGGTGCTTGGGCAAGGAATGAAGCTGGTAGGCGCAGGTGTGATGATCGGCTTGGCCGGCGCATTCGCATTGACGCGATTACTGAAGACGCTGCTATTCGGTGTGAGCGCGACCGACCCGCTGACGTTTGCCGTGATTGCTGTTTTGCTGACGGGGATTGCGTTGCTGGCGTGCTGGATACCGGCGAGGCGAGCGACGAAAGTGGATCCACTGATTGCTCTCCGGTCCGAATGATTGTGCTCACGCTCCCTCAAAATGTCTGCGGAGTTAATTCATGCGACAGTCGGAAAGTATCTAAGGAGCCTTCATGTCGCGTCGCGACGCCCTGAAACGATGAAGCGGGAAAGCGTGATGAGCTTAAGACTGTGCGGCAAAATGGGACAGGACGAACGGTGGAGTGAGGTCGTTAGTTACCTGAGCTTCAACTCGATA
>WNGA01002529.1_pt1 | contig 27924 bp, 22 predicted proteins | sample 5400061 | NCBI WGS metagenome assembly WNGA01 (sample SAMN13153366, study PRJNA577476) | soil metagenome | isolation source: 100 cm soil or saprolite under grassland replicate 2 | place: USA:California | collected 2016-06-15
AAGCCCTTGGTTTCAAGTTGCGCTGCCTCAGCTTCATCGTAGGTCGCGACTTCGATAAAGACTCTGTCCCCGTCCTTCGGTTTGAGTCGGAGCACCGAGAGGAGACGTGTTTCTCCAGACTTATGATCCGTCTTTTCCCTTACGATTGCTTGATCGACCAATGTCTCGATTTCGAGGGATCCGTCGGCATAACGAGTGGTGCGTGTTTCATCGGTCCACTTCCACGATTCGAGAGTGGCTCGCGGAAGTAGTGTCACCAATTCTTGCCGGGAGGACTCCTTCGTCCACACCGGTATCCGATGTCCCCACCAAAGCTGGCGGCTGATGCACCAGTCCTGGATGTTGTTCATCCAATGATCGTAAACCTTCGCCCAGCGTTGCGGGTGGAGCCGCATCTTTTCGGGGAGCGCGCCCGCCCCGGGCGCGCTTCCCTCCTGCTCCACGCACGCCTGGGCCTTGTCCACGCTGGGGTATTCCAAAAACCATTGCTCGCTCAGGCGCGGTTCGATCGGCACCTTCGCGCGCTGGCTGAAGCCGATCTTGTTCTCATACGGCTCCTCCTTCACGAGTGCGCCCAGCGCCTTGAGTTTCTCGACCGCCACCTTGCGCGCCTCGAACCGGTCCAGCCCGCCCAGGTCCGCGCCCGCCAGGTCGTTCATCGTGGCATTGGGATTCATAATGTCCACCGCGGGCAGGTTGTGGCGCCGGCCGATTTCGAAGTCGGCCTTGTCATGCGCCGGCGTCACCTTGAGCACACCGGTGCCGAACTCGGGATCGATCTGCTCGTCCGCGATGATGGGAACCAGTTTCTTCTCGCGCGGCAGTTCGGCGGGCAACGGGCGGATGGCGTGTTTGCCAATCAATCGCGCGTAACGCGGGTCCTTCGGATTCACCGCCACCGCGGTGTCGCCGGGTATGGTTTCCGGTCGGGTTGTGGCGATGGTGAGGAAGGTTCCGGGTTGCTCGGCAACTTCGACTTTGAAATACCAGAGGAACCCTTTTTGCGGTTCCATCTCGACCTCCTCGTCGGAGAGGGCGGTGAGAGTGGCGGGGCACCAGTTGACCATCCGTTTGCCGCGGTAGATCAGGCCTTTCTTGTACAACTCGACGAAGACTTTCTCCACGCAATGCGAATATTCCGGGTCCATGGTGAACCGCTCGCGCGACCAATCGCACGAGCAGCCAAGTTTTTTTAATTGCGCGATTATGATGCTGCCGTATTGAGCCTTCCATTCCCAGGCCCGCTCGATGAATTTCTCGCGGCCCAAATCATAGCGGGTGACGCCCTCCTTTTTTTTCAACTCCCGCTCCAGCACCATGTGGGTGGCGATGCTGGCGTGGTCGGTGCCGGGCAGCCAGAGGACCTCCTTGCCATCCATGCGGGCCTTGCGGGCGAGGATGTCCTGAACGGTGTTGTTGAGCACGTGGCCCATGTGCAAAACGCCCGTGATGTTCGGCGGCGGGATGACGATGGAATAAGCCGGGCGTTTTTCCGAAACGCGCGCGGGGTCGGCCGTGAAGCATTGGCGGTCGAGCCAGAACTGGTACCACTTCGCTTCGACGGCTTGCGGCTCGTAGGTTTTGGGGATTTCCGGCATAGCAGAACTTTTACGCGAATTTCGCTAATTGACGCGGATTATTTTTGCTGATCAGGCGGGCTGCCACTTCGTTTTTCAAGAACGACGCGTTTCCAAACCAGGGATTCTTCGCCGAAATTAACAAGCAGACCGAGCTTCAATCTCGACACAGCAAGATAATTGAGCACCTGCTTCAAGTGCGCATCGGTCAGGCGCTCACAGGCTTTGCCTTCAAACAGTATTTTGTCGAAGATCACGAAGTCGGCGTAATAGAAATGCGGAAGGACGACGCCCTTGTATTCGATCTCGTATTTTCTTTCCCGGACAAACGGCACGTATTGCGCCGGCACTCCACTTCCAGGGCATCTTTGTAAATGACTTCGTCCTGGCCATGGCCGAGCTCGCGGTGAACCTCCATGCAAAGGCCGATGATCGTGAATGCTTCTGATTTGTAGATCAACTCGCTCACAATTCGTGTTCTCTCGCGCTATTCGTCTCTCAATCATCATTCCATGATTCGTGAAAATTCGCGGCAATTCGCGTAAAGCGGAGAATACGTCTGCCGCTCACTTCTTCATCAACCGATACTCCATGCTGTCCACCAGGGCCTGGAGGCTGGCTTCGATGATGTTGTCGTCCACGCCGACGGTGCCCCATTCCTCTTTGTCGTCGATGGACTGGATGAGCACGCGGGTCTTGGCGGCGGTGCCGGTCCCCGAATCCAGGATGCGCACCTTGTAGTCGGTGAGCCGGACTTTTTTGATTTGCGGAAAAAAGTGCACCAACCCGCCGCGCAAAGCCGAGTCCAACGCGTTCACCGGACCGTCGCCCTCGGCGACCGTGTGGGCGACCTGGTCGCCGACGCGCACCTTGACCGTCGCTTCGACGACGGACTCGACGCCGTCGCGGCGCATGGAAACGTGATAGGCCTCGACGTGGAACGGCGGTTCTTCATGCTTGAGGATTTTGCGGATCAGCAACGCCAGCGAGCCTTCCGCCGCTTCGAATTCGTAGCCCTGATGCTCGAGGTCCTTGATGCGGACGAGAATGGCTCTGAGTTCCGGTGTCTCGTTGGTGATCTTGAAGCCGAGTTCCTGCGCTTTGAGCACAATATTGCTTTTGCCCGCAAGATCGCTGATCAGGACGGTGCGCTGGTTGCCGACGAGCGACGGGTTGATGTGTTCGTAACTGCGCGCCAGCTTCTGCACGGCGTTGACGTGCTGACCGCCTTTGTGGGAAAACGCCGCCGAACCCACCCAGGGCAGGCGCGGGTTATGGCGGACGTTCGCGATTTCATCCACGAACTGTGAAAGCTCCTTCAATTTCGCCAGCGATGATGACGGCACGCAAAGTTTTTTCAACTTGAGCGCCACGTTGGGAATCACGCTCGTGAGGTTGCAATTGCCCGTGCGCTCGCCGTAGCCGTTAATGGTGCCTTGCACCTGCGTGGCGCCCGCTTCCAGCCCCGCCAGCGCATTGGCCACGCCCAGACCGATGTCGTCGTGCGTGTGAATGCCGATTCGGGCGGTCAATTTGCCGCGGGCAAACGCCGTGATGCGGGCGATTTCATTCGGCAGACGGCCACCGTTGGTGTCGCAGAGCACCACAAAATCCGCGCCGGCCTTTTCCGCTGCCTGCCAGGTGGCCAGGGCGTAATCCGGCTCATCACTGAAGCCATCGAAGCTGTGCTCGGCGTCGAAGATGACCATTTTGCGGTGGTCCTTGAGATAGCGGATGGTGTCGGCGATCATCGCCAGATTTTCCTCGGGCGTCGTGCGCAACACTTTCTTCACGTGCAACAGCGACGTCTTGCCGACGACCGTCACGACCGGCGTGCCGGCTTCCAGCAATTGCCTCACTTGCTCGTCGTTTTCCACCGCCACACCCTTGCGTCGCGTCGCGCCGAAGGCCGCCAATCTGGCGCGCTTGAACTTTTTGCGCCTGGCCTGGGCAAAGAATTCGATATCTTTCGGATTCGACCCGGGCCAGCCGCCTTCGATGTAATGAATCCCGAAGGCGTCGATGCGCTCGGCAATGCGCAGTTTGTCCGCCACCGAGAAATTGATGCCTTCACCCTGGCTGCCATCGCGCAGGGTCGTGTCGTAGATTTCGATCTCGGGTTTCATCAAAGTGCCCGTCGAAGCGGGAAGGGAATTTCTACGACAAACCGTCGAACTTGCAAAGTCTCAAATCAATTGTCGCCGCAGACGGGCGGGCCGGATTCAAGAAAGGGGCGGGGACGGCCGCCTCCCCGCTTCTTGTCACGATAACAAACTCCCAATGAGAGGAGCTGTCCCAGCCCGTGCCGCTCACGTTCTTACTCGGTGGACTGTGGAGCGCCTCCTTTCGGTGGTGCACATGCATCGGGACCATGAACGGCACCCTCTCCCGCCCTTCCGCCTTCGCCAAGCCTACGGCGGACAAGTCGGGCACCCTCTCCCCCGTCGCCGGGGGAGAGGGACGGGGAGAGGGGGCCATTCGTGGTTCATGGAGAGAGGGCTACAACCTGTTCCCTTCACCCCGGTCCTCTCCCTTGGGCAAGGGAGACATCGTCCGCCGGTCTCTCAACCCTGAGGGTGACGGCGCGATGTCAACCTGATGCGTCTGAACGGGCGACGCGCCCTGCCCGTCCCACACGCGATCCACAACCTGCCGCATTTGCGCAAACCACCAGCGCGCGCGGGTGATCCGCCGTGGTTGACAGACCGGCGGACGACAGGCGATCGGCCGCTCGAAGCTCATTTCCATTTGTTGTCGGTTCATAACTCGTCTTTCTTTTCGCGCTCAGAGTAATCCGGCGGGTTAGACAAGCGCTGTCCAACCAGAACGACTAAATGAAGGAAGCCGAGTGGGCGAAGGCTGACGGACTTCCGGCATCTCTTGACCTGCCTGTTCGGATTTTCTTTTCAGCGATGCGGGCTGCTTTCGTCATTCGACATTCGTGATTCTGATTTCAATTGGCATCAACCTTGCGGTAAATTTCCGTCGTGCCTTGTGTATGGGCCGGTTTTGGATAGTTTATGCGCGTGATTTCATCCCGTCTCCGGCAGGAAATAATTCGACTCGGCGCGATCATCTGCCTGTGCGCGTGGGGGATGGACGCCAGGGCCCAGGAAAAGACCATTCGCCTGCGCAATGAGACGATTTCACCGCCGCCCACCGCCGCCGCGGCGCTTCAGCTTCAGGCCGTCGAACCACCGGTCACCGGTTTGTTTCTGGTTCAATTCAACGAGCGACTCCAACCCGCCTGGCGCGAACAATTGCGCCGGATGGGCGTGGAATTGGTCCGCTACGTGCCCGACGACGCGTTCGTCGCGCGCTTCGAGGGCGCGAGCCCGGGCCAGGTCAAGCGCCTGAGCTTTGTGCGTTGGGTCGGAGCCTATCGTCCGGAGCACAAATTGGATGCGCGGGTGAAGACTGACGGGAACGCCCAAATCCGCGTGTTGCTCTCGCCGAAGGCTTCCGCCGGGGAACGGGCGCTGGTCCGGCGCTCTCTACGAAGATTTGCAGGCGAAACCAAACTCCGTTTCGGCAATATTCTCCAAGGCGAAGTCACCCCGGCGCAGTTGACGAGATTGACCAGGTCCGACGCGGTTTTGTGGATCGAGCCTGCGCCGCATCCGAGACTGCTCGACGAAATCTCCTCCAAAATTGTTGGCGGCGACGACGGAAACGCGGGCACGCCCACCCTGACGCAGCAACTGGGCTTCGATGGCTCGGGCGTGGCCGTCGCGGTGGCCGACACCGGCTTGAACAACGGGGACGCGGAGACGATGCATCCCGACCTGGCCGGACGCGTCGATGCCTTTCTCTACTACGGCTCGCTGACCGACGCGGCGGATGAGCACAGTCACGGCACGCACGTGACAGGCATCATCGGGGGGAACGCCGCGACCGGGGAGACGGACGAAGCCGGTTATCTTTACGGCCTGGGCGTGGCGCCGGGGGCGCACATCGTGGTGCAGAGGATTTTCGATGGCGCGGGCAATTTCGAAGCGCCGCCGAGCAACGAAACGCTGACCCGGGATGCGGTCCGGCACGGCGCGGTGATTGGCTCGAACAGTTGGGGCGACGACGTGCAGGGACGCTATGACATGAGCGCCTACGAATTCGATGCGCTCGTCCGTGATGCGGATGCCGGGACGCCCGGTGATCAGCCTTACATCCTCGAGTTTTCCGCGGGCAACGCCGGGCCCGGAGCGCAATCGCTCGACAGTCCGGCGGTGGGCAAAAACGTCATCGCCACCGGCGCGTCGGAAAACAATCGCTTTGACTTTTTCATTTACACCGACGGCCAGGACACGATAGCGGATTTTTCCAGCCGGGGACCGTGCGAAGACGGCCGCATCAAGCCGGACGTGGTCGCGCCGGGCACCTGGATCGCATCATTGCAATCGGCGTCGGCGACGGACGAGAACTCCTGGTTGCCGATTGACAATTACTACCAGTATCAGGGCGGCACGAGCCAAGCCGGGCCGCACGCGTCGGGGGCGGCGGCGGTGTTCGTGCAGTATTACCGCGCCGGCCACGGCGGCGCCACGCCTTCGCCCGCGCTGGTCAAGGCCGCGCTCATCAATTCCGCGGTGGACATGGACGATGGCTTTGGCACCGGCCCGGTGCCGAACGACGACGAAGGCTGGGGGCGACTCGACCTGGTGCAGTTGATCAGCTCCGCGCGCCGTTACGAATTCGTTGATCAGACCAATTTGTTGGCCACCGGTCAGACCCACGAGCGTCGCGTCGTGGTCGCAAGTTCTGACGAACCGCTGAAAATCACCCTGGCCTACACCGACGTGCCCGGATTTCCCGGCGCGATTCCCGCGCTGGTCAATGACCTCGACCTCGAAGTGGTCGCGCCGGACGGACGGATTTATCGCGGCAATCAGTTCGACCAGGGCGAGTCCGTCCCCGATGCGCCGAGCAGTGACAACATCAACAACGTCGAGGCCGTTCATCTGCAAAGTCCTGCGCCGGGCGAATACCTCGTCCGTGTGCGCGCCCGGAATGTGGTCGAAGACGCGCGCCTTGATACGCCCGCCGTGGACCAGGATTTCGCGCTGGTCGTTTCCGGTGATCTGCCGTTGCCGGGCGTCGGCGTCCTCTTCTTTGACCGCGGCGCTTATCGGGCGCCGGACGTGATCAAGATAAAGCTGATCGACCCCGACCTCGCGAGCCAGGCGTCGGTCAACGTCCTGGTCACCAGTTCCACCGAGCCGGTTGGGGAATCGCTCACGCTGGTGGCGTCGGGTCCCCTCGGTGTGTTCACCAACAACATCGCCACCGTGACCGGCCCGGCGACGCCGGATGGGCGGCTGCAGGTTGCCCATGGCGACACGATCCAGGCGTCTTACCAGGACGCGTCGCCGGCGGCGCCGCGCACCGCCACGGCCCGCGCCGATCTTGTACCGCCGCTGGTGACGAACGTTTCAGAAACGAACCAGTTCGGCAAAGCGGTCATCGTCTGGACCACGGACGAACCGGCCACCTCGGTCGTGCGTTATGGAACAAACGGCAATCTTTCCCTGGCGGCCACCAACACGGTGCTGGAGCAGTCCCATGAGGTTGAACTCAACAATCTGTTCGCCGGGACCAATTACCAGTTCCTCGTCATTTCCGCCGACGAAGCAGGCAACGTCACGACGAACAACAACGGCGGCGCGCTGTTCAGCTTCGTGGCGGCGCCGGCGAAGACGGCGCTGCTGGTGGACGCCTACGTGCAGGGCCCGGACTACGAAAGCATTGAGATACCGGTGACCGAGTACACCGACGCGCTGGATCAGGCCGGAGTGAGCTACGACGTGTGGAACGTCGAGCAGAGAGGTTCGCCCACCGTGACTGATCTGCGGCCATTCCGCGTTGTCATCTGGCGGATCAACGACAGTTTCTGGGACAGCGGGTTTATTGCCGCGTCGGAACAGACGGCCATCCGCAGCTACTTGGACGGCGGCGGCGCGTTCCTGCTGACGTCGATGGAAATCATCAGCCGGCTGCTCGACAACGGCGGCGGCACGTTCGTCACCAACGTGCTCCATGTGGGCGAATTCATCCGCAACACCGACCTGTTTAGCGAGTGCGATACTTGCGACGAGGACCGGGGCGTTCCCTTCGCCCTGGGAGTGGACAGCGATACCATCACCAGCGGCCTCGACGTGTCCCTCGATTACAGCGCTTACCCGGTGTTCGAACTCGAACCGATTGCTCCCAATATCGGTCCGGACCTGGGCGACACGTTCCGTCCGGCGGCCAACGCTGCGGCCATTCTGATCGAACCCCTCTCCAGCCGCGCGTGCGGCGTCCGCTATCCCCGCGCCGGCCAGGACGCGACCGGGCGAGTGGTATTTCTCTCCTTCCCGCTGGATGCGGTGCCGATGACGGGCGCGGAACCCAACAATCGCCCCGGCCTCCTGCGCAAAGTTCTGAGTTTCCTGGTCCCGGGCGCCAACGGGCTGGGCACTCTGACACTCGACAGCGGCGCCTACACCCTCCCGTCGCAAGTGACCATCGAACTCGGCGATTCCGACCTGGCCGGACAAGGCTCAGCGACCCTCACGGCCCGCACGACCACGGCCACCAACGGCCTGAGTGTTGCCTTGTTGGAAACCCCGCAGCGCGGCATCTTTCGCGGCTTCTTCACCCTGGTGAACGCCACGAACGCGCCCGCGCCCGGCCAGTTGCGCGCCAGCGACGGCGACACCCTCTCGGTGGAATATTTTGACGCGTCGTCGGCAAGCCTGGTGAATGCCGTCGCGCACGTGGACACGGTGTCGCCCGTCATCCTGAACGTCAGTGTCACGCCGGATTACGAAAGCGCGGAGGTGAGCTGGGACACGTCGAAGCCCGCCGATGCGCTGGTGCAATTCTGGGAGACGACCGGCGGTTTCCCGCGAAACCGCACGGCCTACGAGAACGAGCTGGCGGAGACGCATTCGTTGACCTTGCCGGGTTTGCTGCCGAACCGGAGCTATTCGTTCCAGGTCGTGAGCCGCGACGCCGCCGGCAACACTGCCGTGGATGACAACGGCGGCCAGTATTACATCTTCAGCACTCTGGAGCCGCTCACTCCACCCTGGGTGGACGATCTGAATAACAGCGGAACGAACTGGACGGTGTTCGACGCCGATGGCACTGAAATGAGCTGGCAATTGGGCGTGCCCAACAACGGTTGGGAGACCCAGGCCCACTCCCCACCCAACGCCTGGGGCAGCAACCTTGGCGGCAGCGGGCTCGGTTACGCGGAGTCATTCCTCGTCAGTCCGGCAATCGACCTGACCGGAGGCAACACGGCCACGCTGCGCTTCTGGCACAGCTTCGATTTCACCAGCGACAACCTGGAGGGCGGGGAATTGCTTTTGGTCGCGAACAACACGGTGATCACACTGCAGGAGTACGGTCTCGACGCGACAACCTGGGCCGAGGAGGAGTTCGACCTCACACCCTACGTCGGCCACGTGATCTATCTCGCCTGGCACTACGCTTTTTTGTCTCTGGACTTTTTGGAATCTCCGCCGCGACCGGGCTGGCTGGTGGATGATGTGTCCGTGACCGTAACCAACGTGGTGCGCGGAACGATCGTCATCAGCAATAACCTCGCCGAAGCCCGATTCACGGTCAGCGGTCCGATTTCGCAGACCGGCCAGGGCTGGAGCCTGACCATGACCAACGTTCCGCTGGGGCTGTATGTGGTGGCCTTCAACCCGGTGCCGTATTATCAGACGCCGCCATCGCAAACAAACCAGGTGACTTCCCCGACGCCCGTCGTGTTCCAGGGCCTCTACACGTTCACCGACGCCAACCACAACGGCATGTCGGACGCCTGGGAACAGGCGGTCTTCGGCACCGTTTCGCCCAACCGCACGCAAACGACCGACACCGACGGCGATGGCGCGACGGATTACGGAGAGTTCATCGCCGGCACCGACCCGAACAGCGCCAGTTCGATTTTGGATTTGATGCCGCCCGCGACGCAGCCGAATGGGGACCTGCGATTCGCCTGGCAGTCGGTTCAAGACCGCGCCTACCGGCTGGATGCAAGCACCGATCTGGTGAATTGGACACCGGTGTCCGATTGGATTCGCGCCACGACCACATCCTCGTCAGTTGTTCTGTCACCGCAAACGAACTGCGCAAATTGTTTCTATCGGCTCGAAGTGCAGCCGTGACACGGATGGGCTCCTTCGTTGAAGCGTTCAACGGTTGACGGGTTGAAGCGGTTCGTGCCCGACGCGCCAGCGTCTTGGACTGCGGCAGTCCTCTGCCGCTGTTGCGCCCGCAAACCACATCGAAAAGCGCCAGAGGACTGGCGCAGTCCAAGACCTGGCGGCATTTCGGCCCGTTCAAGGAACGGTCCGTTAAAACGGGGGGGAGCAGCGGTCTATTCCCGGTCTTGCGAATCGATGAAGAGGGTCACCGGGCCGTCATTAACGAGACTTACCTTCATGTCGGCGCCGAATTCACCGGTCCGGACGGGCCGGCCAAGGTCTTCGGTCAGCTTTCGCAGGAACGACTCGTAAAGCGGCACAGCGATTTCCGGCCTGGCTGCCCGGTTGTAGGACGGCCGATTGCCTTTCTTCGTGCTGGCGAACAAAGTGAATTGGCTGATGAGCAGGATGTCCCCCTGAACTTCCTGGACCGATCGGTTCATGACGCCCTCCTCGTCGTTGAAAATTCGCAGGCGAACAATCTTGCCGCTCAACCATTCGATGTCCTCCGGCGTGTCGGCTTCCTCCACGGCCAGCAAAACGAGAAGCCCTTTTTGAATCGCGCCGCGGACCTGGCCGTGGATGGCGACGGAAGCTTCGGAGACACGTTGAATAACCGCGCGCATGGGCCATTGAAGCATCCTGGAGGTCGGGCCGGCAAGGCCTGGGCGCTGGAGCGGCGGCTGTACCCAACACCCCGACGCCCCGGTTCCCCATCACCCACCGCCCCGGTCCCCGTTCGGTTCCATTTTCCCCTGTTGCAGTCGCCCCGGGCGCTGGTTAAGCTGGGTGCCGGTTTATGACGCTGACTGAAAAAATCCTGGCCCGGGCGGCAGGCAAGGCAAATGTCCAGGCCGGTGACAACGTTTGGGTGAAGGCGGACATCCTGATGACGCACGACGTTTGCGGTCCGGGAACCATCGGCGTTTTCCAACGCGAGTTCGGCAGGAACGCCAGTGTCTGGGACCGGAACAAAATCGTCATTATCCCCGACCACTACATTTTCACCGCTGACTCCAAGTCGAACCGCAACGTGGACATTCTGCGCGATTTCGTGAAGGAGCAGGGCATCACCTATTTCTACGATGTGATTGACGACCCGAACGGTCACTGGGTGTTCGACTCCGCGCGAGGCCAGCTCAAGCGGCAATACGGCTCGCATTACGCGGGCGTCTGTCACACAGCCCTGCCGCAGAAGGGACACACCCGTCCTGGGGAGATTCTGTTCGGCACGGACTCCCACACCTGCATGGCCGGCGCATTCAACGAGTTCGCCACCGGCATCGGCAATACCGACGCGGGCTTTGTGATGGGCACCGGCAAACTGCTTTTGAAAGTCCCGGAAACGATGCATTTCCGGCTGGAAGGCCGGTTGCAGCCGGGGGTGATGGCCAAAGACGTCATTCTCCATTGCATCGGCGAGATCGGTTTCGACGGCGCCACCTATCGCGCCATGCAGTTCGACGGGCCGGGCATTGCCGCTCTTTCGATGGATGATCGCATGACCATCGCGAACATGGCCATCGAAGCCGGCGGAAAAAACGGCATCTTTGAATTCGACGCCCAAACGCAGGCGTCGGTGGATCAGCGCTGCCAATTGAACGGGACGAAGGCGAGTTACCAACCGGTCGAACGCGATCGCGACGAGAAGTTTGTTTACGAATTAACAGTCGATTTATCCACACTCGAGCCCATCGTGGCGTGTCATCCCGATCCCGGTCAGCGCAAACGGGCGAAGGAACTGAACGACGTCAAACTCGACCGCGCCTACATCGGTTCCTGCACCGGAGGCAAGACGAGCGATTTCCTCGAATTCGCCCGGATCATTCGCGGCAGGCGGGTGGTGATTGACACCTTCGGAGTGCCCGCGACGCCGGAGACCGTCCACGACCTGCAGTCCTCACGCTGGGGCGCGCAAACGGTCTGGGAAATCCTCGTGGATGCCGGCGTGCAGATGACCGAAAATGCCAGTTGTGCCGCGTGTTTGGGGGGGCCGACCGACACCTTTGGCCGGATGAACACGCCGCTGAAGTGCATCAGCGCCACCAACCGGAATTTCCCCGGTCGCATGGGGCACAAGGAATCGCAGGTTTTCCTGGCCTCGCCGATGACCGTCGCGGCGAGCGCGATCACCGGCAGAATCACCGACCCACGCGAGTTTTTGAGCGGACGGGATTAGGGCGTGTTCGAGGCTGGATTTTGGCGGGCGCAAGCCAAATTCGGCAAAGTTGTCAAAGTTGTTCCGGCATAATTATTCCGTTTGACAATCGGATGTAAGCACCTAAACTGACGGCAATTCTAGTCACGACCTTAAAATAACCAGGAGCAAACTTTATGAAACAACGTGGAAGCTTTTCGACGGTGACGGCATGCGTTGCGGCGTTGATCGTGGCGTTGATGGTATCCGCTGCGCAGGCCGCTGAGGTCGGCAAGGCGGTGGTTCGTTCCATCCGTGGCCACGCGCAAGTGATGGAGGGCGCCAACTGGCTGGAGTTGAACGTTGGCCAGACGCTCAGACCGGGGTCCACCATTCGAACGGCCAATGATTCCCAGGTCGATCTCTTCATGGATCAAAACGGCCCGGTCGTTCGCCTCACGGAAAACACCGAACTGGGCATTGACAAACTGAATTTTGAAGCCACCGGCGTGGACACTGTGATCGAAACCCAGTTGGACCTCAAGTCCGGCCGCATCCTCGGCATCGTCAAGAAAATGGCGGCGACATCCAAATACGAAATCAAGACTCCCAATGGAGTCGCCGGCATCCGCGGGACGGAATACGACGTTTCCGCCACGGGCGTCGTGCGCGTGGTCTCCGGTTCGTTGGTGGTCGTCTATGTGAAGAGCGACGGCACTGTCATCACCCAGGTTGTCAACGCGGGTGAGATGTTTGTACCGTCGGAAGGAGCGGTCAAACCGATTCCTGCCGATGAACTCAGCAAGCTGGTCGCCGAGATCAACAGCCTGCGCGGCGCTCCGACAGCGGCCTTGACCGTCGAAGAACCCATCCGAGTTTTCGTTTCGCCGCTGGCAGGCGAGAACAGTTCGATCAAGCGGTAGCGCGCATCATCGCGCCTTCATTGCGCCCAGGGCAGCCTTGCGTTGCCCTGGGTTTTTTGTTATTGGCCAAAGGAGTTGAAACCTCAATCCCAGTTCAGTTTCACACCGAACATACCCATCCTGATCGCGGCGGGCGTGATCGCCCTGGTCTGCCTGGTTCAGGCCTTGCCTCGGTCCCTCCCGGGGTTCGACATGTTTCAGCGGCTGGAATGGATGACCTACGACTGGAGAGTGCGACGGGCGGTTTCCTCGCCCTCGCAAGTGGCGACCAACCTTGGCGTTGTTTTCATCGATGACGACAGCCTGAAGACCATCAATGATAACTACCAATTCAGTTGGCCCTGGCCGCGTCAACTCTACGGTCGTTTGATCGGAGAGTTGTCGGCGGAAGGGGCAAAAGCCATCGGTTTTGACATTCTCTTCCGGGAATTACATCCGCCTTCTCCAGATACGGCTTTGAGAATCCGTGGGCAGACCATCCACTCGGATGATTATTTTGCGTTACAAATGCGGCAGACCAGCAATGTCGTCCTTGCCGTGATGGACGAGAAGATGGGCGGGCAATGGCGCGCGTTGCTCCCGGCGGACAAGTTTCGCACCAACGCCTGGATGCTGGGCCATATCACGAGCGACGTTGATTCAGACGGCGTGTTGCGACGGGCGAAACCTTATTACGATGACCCTGTGCGTGGCCGCTTTTGGCATATGGGAATTGTGCTGGCAAGCCGCGCACTGAAGCTCGATCTGACCAATGCGCTCATCGCTCCGGGAAGAATCGTTTTGCGGGGAGAAGGAGGCGTGGAAAGGAGCATCCCCGTCGATGGCAGCGGCTTCTTTTATATCGATTGGAGCCTGCCCTGGAACGGGATCCCCAACGACAGCTTTGAAGACATGCTTCAGAAGGATATCGCCCGCGACAACGGCAAGACCAACATTCCTCCGGCGTGGAAGGATAAAATCGTCGTCATCGGTTCTCTTGGCTCGGGCAACAACATCTCGGACATCGGCGCCACTCCGATTTCAAAGCAGACCTACCTGGTGAGCAAACACTGGAACGTGGCGAATTCCGTCATCAGCGGGCGTTTCATCCGGAGAAGTTCGTATGCGACCGAACTGCTCCTGATCCTGCTGATGGGCGCCGTTTCAGCGTTGCTGACGTGGAAAATGCGCGCGCTACAGTCGGCGCTCCTGGTCGGCCTGACGGTGGCGTTGTATGTATCCGCGGCTGTCTTTCTCTTTTCCCACTATCGCTACTGGCTGCCTCTGGTTCTACCGGCCGGGTGCGCCCTGGGGATGACCCACGTGTGCATGATCACCTACCGTGTCCGCGTCGAACAAAAGGAACGGCGCCGCATCAGGTCAGTTTTCTCCAAGATTGTCTCGCCCGATGTCGTCAACGTACTGCTCAAGGCCAAACAAGTGGCACTCGGCGGCGCCCGGCGCAATGTGACGGTCTATTTCGCGGACATCCGCGGGTTCACCCGGATGACCGACGAAATTCAGGTCGAAGGCGATGAGTATATTCGCCAGAACAAGCTGCCGCCTGCGTCGGCCGAGGCTTACCTGGATAAACAAGCCGGCGACCTTCTGGCCACAGTCAGTCTTTATTTGAGCGTGATTGCCGACACGATCAAAAAGCACCATGGGACGCTTGATAAATACATCGGCGATTGCGTACTGGCTTTCTGGGGCGCGCCCATCCCAAACGATCGACACGCCCTGGACTGCGTTCTCGCCGCCATTGACGCGCAACGGACGATTTACGACCTCAACCTCCGGCGCGCCGCGGAAAACAAACGCCGGGAACAGGAAAATGCGGCCCGCATGGCCGCCGGTCAGCCGCTGTTGCCGATGCTCAGATTGCTGGCGCTGGGTTCGGGAATCAACACGGGCACTGTAATGGTCGGTTTGATGGGGTCGGACGCGCACTTTCTCAATTACACCGTGCTTGGCCGCGAGGTCAATCTGGCCAGCCGGTTGGAGGGTGTTTCCGGCCGGGGCCGGATCATCATCAGCGACGCCACCTGTCGGGAGATCCAGCGACTGGATCCGGAACTGGCCTCCACCTGCGTTGAACTTCCGCCACAAGAGGTCAAAGGCTTTCGTGATGCGGTGAAAATCTATGAAGTTCACTGGCAGCGGACAGCTAACGAATTGCCGCCTCGCGACGCCGGCATTTCGATTGGGCCGAAGGCCGTGTCACCCGCCGATATCATCGCGTCAACGCGCCAGCCCGGGTGACGAGCGTTCCGCCTCCCGACGTCGGCGGCTGCCGACCGACGGCGCGGGGTACAAAATATGTTATAGCTATAACAAAAATTGTACCCGTCCCAGAGCCTTCTCGATCCGCCCGAAGGCGCTGTCCGGGGGGCAAAGGCCCGCTTTTTCGGTGGGAATCCGGCCGCCCCCTGTTAAATTAACGCCATGCGAACGGCGATTTATCCGGGGAGTTTTGACCCTTTGACCAACGGCCACCTGGATGTCATCGAGCGCGCCGCCAAATTATTTGACCGTGTCGTCGTGGCCATCGCGATCAATGAGAGCAAGCACCCGTTGTTTTCCCTGGCCGAACGGCGCGAGCTGGTTTCCCGCTCCATCGCGCACCTGAAAAACGTGCAAGCCGACACCTTCACGAGTCTGTTGGTTGACTACGTGGAACAGTGTTCCGGCCAGGCCATCATTCGCGGTTTGCGGGCCGTGTCCGACTTTGAATTTGAATTCCAGCTCGCGTTGATGAACCGTAAGCTCAACGAACGGGTGGAAACGATTTTCATGGTGCCCAAAGACACATACACTTTTCTGAGCTCGCGCATCGTGAAGGAGATCGCCCGCCTGGGCGGCGATGTCGGCGCGTTCGTTCCGCCGCACGTTAAAGAGGCGCTGACGAAGAAATTCGCCAAGGCGCGCTGAAGTTTTGCCCGGTCGATTATGCCGTTGTTGATCAACATCCGTCATTTGGAGCACCAGACGGTGACGTTGCGCGGCCGGCTGCCGTCGGCGGAACTGGACATGGAGGGCATTGACGAATTGATCCGGGCCGGTTCCCCGTTGGAGCATGATTTGCTCGTGCAACGGCACGAGCGAAGCATTCTGGTCCAGGGAAGCCTCCGCTTGACGCTGGACTGCGAGTGTGCGCGCTGTTTGAAGGCGTTCGAACGCCGGCTGGAACTGAATGAATGGTCCTGCCTGCTGCCGCTGGAAGGCGAGGACAAGGTGTTGATCAACAACGACTGCGTGGACTTGACGCCCTATGTGCGCGAAGATATTGTCCTCGCGTTTCCACAACATCCGTTGTGCGAACCTGAGTGCCGCGGCCTGCTGTCCGGGCCGCCCTCCGGAGCCAGGCAATCGACCGGCGCAAAGGGAAGCGAAGATTTGTCGTCTGCTTGGGCCGAACTGAACAAACTGAAGTTGGAGAAATGAGTTTATGGGTGTACCCAAGCGAAAACCGTCCCACAGTCGTCAGCGCATGCGCCGGGCCTACAACAGCGTGCTGAAACTGCCCCAGTTGAGCACCTGTCCGCAGTGCGCGGCCCCGTATATCCCGCACCGGGTCTGCCCGGCATGCGGTTACTACAAAGGCCGGCAGGTGGTGACGGTCGAGGCCCTGGCTTAATGGCCGGTTCCGGAGCGCGGACGCGGAGTCGGTCCCTCTGCGCTCTCTTGCTTTATGCGAATCGTAGTGGATGTCATGGGCGGCGACCACGGCTGTGAGGTTGTCATCGAGGGCGTCAACGTCGCCCTCCACACCTGCGACACCATCTCCGAGATTTACCTGGTGGGAGACGAGGCCCAGATCCAGGCGGCAATGACCAGATTCCATCTCCGCGACGCGCGCGTCAGAATCGTCCACACCAGCGAAGTGCTCACGATGGAAGACAAGCCGCTCGATGTCCTGCGCAAGAAGAAGGATTGTTCGATGGCGCGGGCGATGGATTTGGTCAAGCAGGGGCAGGGCGACGCGATGATTTCCCGCGGCAACACCGGCGGTCTGATGGCCGCCGCCACGATCAAGCTGCGCCCGCTGGAAAACGTGGAGCGCCCGGCGATCGCCACCGTCCTGCCGACACCCCAAAAGCATTTTCTCCTCCTGGATGCCGGCGCCAATGCCGAGTGCAAACCGCTTCATCTGGCGCAATTTGCCATCATGGGCAGCGTCTATTCGCGGGAAATCCTGGGCAACGCCAACCCGCGCGTCGGCGTCCTGAGCAACGGCAGGGAGGAGACCAAAGGCAACGATCTCACCCGCGAAACCGTGGAGCTGTGCCGGCAGCTTGATCTCAACTTCCTGGGCTACGTGGAGGGACACGATTTGTTTGAAGATCACGTGGACGTGGTGGTCACCGATGGTCTGATCGGCAACATCGTCCTGAAGACCTGCGAGAGCATGGGCAAAGCGATCCGCGTCATGCTGGAAACGGAGTTGACCCGCAACCCGTTGCGCCAACTCGGCTCGGTCCTGGCTTATGGCGGACTGCGTTCGATCAAACGACGGATGAACGCTGACAACTACGGCGGCGCGCCGCTGTTGGGGTTGAACGGCACGGTCATCAAGGCCCACGGATCGGCCCGCGCCCTGGCCATCCAAAACGCCATCCGCGTCGGCACCGAAACCATCCAGCACCACATCCACGACCTGATCGCCCGGGAGATTTTGCGAGGCAAGGAACGGCTTGCCACAGTTAAATCTCCGGTGCAAACTGTCGTGGCATGACTCCCCCCGCCAACAAAGTTCTCAAAAACCCGCGCGCCCGGCACGGATTTCAAGGCCGCACTTGCTCGGTGACTTCGGTCGGCTCTTACGTGCCGGAAAAAATTCTGACCAATGCCGACCTGGAAAAAATGGTGGACACTTCCGACCAATGGATCACGTCCCGCACCGGCATCAAGCAACGGCGCATCGCCGCCGACGACGAATACACCTCCGACATGGCTGCCAAAGCCGCGCTGCGCGCCATGGCCAAAGGGGGCGTCTCCCCCGAACAAATCGACCTGATCATCGTGGCAACGATCACCCCGGACATGCCGTTCCCGGCGACCGCCTGCCTGGTGCAGCGGCAGATCGGCGCTTATCGCGCCGCGGCGTTTGACATCGAAGCCGCCTGTTCCGGTTTCATTTACGCCCTTGAAATCGGCCAGCAGTTCATCATGTCCCGAACCTATGACACCGTGCTGGTCATCGGCGCGGAGAAGCTGTCATCGATTGTCGATTGGACCGATCGCAACACCTGCGTCCTGTTCGGAGACGGGTCGGGCGCGGCGATTTTGCAAAGCCGCCCGAACGCCCACGGATTGTTGACCGCGTGCATGGGAGCCGACGGCAACAAGGCCGACCTGCTGTCGATGCCCGGCGGCGGTTGCCGCCGACCGGCCACGGCCGATTCCGTCTCCGCGCGGCTGCATTTTTTGCGAATGGAAGGCAAGGAGACGTTCAAGAACGCGGTGAACGCCATGTGCACGGCCGCCCAGGAGTCGCTGCGCCGCTGTGAGCTGGACATCGCGCGGATCAAATGCATCATTCCGCACCAGGCGAACCAGCGGATCATTGAGGCCGTCGGCGAACGTTTGGGCGCGAAACCCGAACAGGTGTTCGTGAATCTCGACAGATACGGCAATACCTCCGCCGCTTCCGTCGCCATCGCTCTGGATGAAGCCGTGGAATCGGGCCGGATTCAGCGGGGCGATTTGATATTGTTGATGGTGTTCGGCGCCGGTCTGACCTGGGGCGCCGCCGTCATCGAGTGGTAAGCCCAATCGTTGACGGGAACGCCATCTATGATAAGTTAGACCAGCCTAACGATAACCGACATGAGCACAAGCAAACTTGACACTTCCGGAGTCTTTCAGCCTGTCACGGTCAAATCTGACCGAACCACTTTGAGCCTGCCCCAGGCCGCCGTCCGCATTCGAAAAAACGGCATCGAGTTTCGCTCGCCCACACCCATCCCGGTCTTGACCGAAATGACGGTTTCCCTGCAGTCCGTCAGCCAAAGCAAAAAAGTCAATTGCACCGGTATTGTCGTGGCCTGCGAAGGAAACCGCCACGCCGGCTATGCGGTGTCGATGCTGCTGATGAATCTCTCCCGCCAGTCGCAGGAACGGCTCAATCTGCTCGCCTATTCCCAGATGGTCTGATTCGTGCTGGCCTTCCGCCGACATGGAAATCTTTCATCGTATTTTGCAAACCGCCATTGACGGCGGGGCGTCGGATGTTCATCTCAAGATTGGCACCCCGGTCATTTTCCGCATCAACCGCCGGCTGGTCGCCATTGAAGCGCCCGCCCCCACGTCCTCCTGGATCAACCAGATCGTGGAAAACATCGTGCCGCGGCACTTGAAAAAGCGGTTGGAAGAGGACCACGAGGTGGATTTCTCCTATTTTGTTCCGGGCCTTGGCCGGTTTCGCACGAACCTGTTTCAGCAACGCGGCGAACATTGCCTGTCCATCCGGTATGTCAAAACCAAGGTTCCCAGCTTCGAAGAACTCGGGCTGCTGGATACCCTGAGAAAGATCGCCGAATCGCCGCGCGGCATCGTGCTGCTGTCCGGGGCGACCGGTTGCGGCAAATCCACGACGCTGGCGGCGATGGTCGAACACATCAATGCCTCTTTCAAAAAGCACATCATCACATTGGAGGACCCGATCGAATACGTGTTCGAAGACAACCAGTCAGTCATCGAACAGCGCGAAATCGGGCTCGACACCCTTTCCTTCGAGTACGGTCTCAAACACATTCTGCGGCAGGACCCCGACATCATCATGATTGGCGAAATGCGCGACGCCATCAGCTTTTCCGCGGCGATGAGCGCCGCCGACACCGGCCATCTCGTCCTTTCGACTCTGCACACCACGAACGCCGCCCAGGCCGTCGGACGCATTATGGATTTCTTCAAGCCCGACGAGCGCGACCAGGTCCGCCGCCAGTTGGCCGCCACGCTGCAAGCCGTCGTTTGCCAGCGCATGGTCAACACCATCAGCGGCAGCATCACGCCGGCGCTGGAAATCATGATCAACACGCCCACGGTGAGGAAACTGATGGAGGAAAGCCGGCTCGAGAAACTCCCGGCGGCGATTGAAACCGGCCTCGACGACGGAATGCAGAACTTCAATCAAGCCCTCTACAATCTGGTCAAGGAACGGAAAATCACCGAGAAAGAGGCGCTGACCAAGGCGACCAATCCGCAGGCGCTGGAGATGAATTTCAAAGGCATCTTCCTCGACGAAGCGCGGCGGATACTCACTTAGTTGGCGGGGCGTTTCACGGTTCCCCGTCCGCAGCGTGTCCTCATAGAAATCTTAATCTTGATCCAGCGAGTAAACGTGTGAACAACGCGAATCGCCTGAAGAGCAAAGGCAAAGTCAGCGCGGGTTTGCTGATGTATCGTCTGCGCGACGGTCAACTGCAGGTCCTCCTCGCGCATCCGGGCGGTCCGTTATTCGCGAAAAAAGACGAAGGCCACTGGACCATCCCCAAAGGGGAAATCGAATCGGGCGAGGACCTGCTCGCCGCAGCCATCCGCGAATTTAAAGAAGAGACAGGAATCGAACCGCGCGGCGATTTCCTCGAGTTGGGCCCGATCGAACAAAAAGGCGGGAAGATTGTGCATGCCTGGGCGTTCCCGGGCGACTGGGACGAATCGCAGCCGCTTCAAAGCAACACCTTCGAGCTCGAATGGCCGCCGGGATCGGGGAAAATCCAGAGCTTTCAGGAGATCGATCGCGTCGAATTCTTCTCAATTCCCGAAGCGGGCAAAAGACTGAAGGAAGCGCAGCACCCCTTTCTCGACCGGCTGCAGGCGGCGTTGAAAGGCTGATCGACTTTCAAACAGGGATGACGGTGACGGCCTGGTTGACCGCATTCGCCGTTATCCTGCATTTCCCACCAAATCTGCCGAGACAAACTTTTGTTGCATCTGAGTTCCGCGACATTAAATGATGCGGTCGCACCATTTAATGTCGCACGGTTTTGGCTCACCGACTTTCCACGCGTACGGATTCTGCCCCGCCCGAAGCGCGGCGGCAATTCGCCGTGTCTCAGAACAAGGCGTACTCTCGTGCGCCATGCACAGATCAGAGGCAGTACAGCTACGGCGACGCTTACCGGCGTTCTTATTCTCTGGCGACGGAGTTCAAAAGTGAACCAATCAGCAGGACCACAAGGGCACCGGCCGATGAGCACATGGAATCGGTCGTAACACGAGCGGTTTGCACTATGACGAGCGCAATTTGGGCGACGAACACAAAGCCCGCCGAGAGAACGAACCAACTGAAAACTTCCAGTATGAGTCGCCAGGCTGACCTGGGTTGGATTTTGGCATGTTGCATCATTGCACTGGAATTCCAGCTTACCACGTGCCGGAACCAATCCGCTGTCGCGTTGGCGCAAGCTGCTGCTGTCCCGGTGATCAAAGAACGCACGGCAAGGAATTCAAATTTAACGATTCCGGAGGAGGAGTTTGCCGACTTGACGCCGGAGATTGCCCTCACCGCCCGAAGCCGGACAAGGCTCACTTCGCGACGCGTCGATAAGTCGAAGGGTCCGCCTGAAGAATGAGGAGTTCCCCCTGGCGCTGAACGTCGCCGGTGATCTCCACGGGTTCGGCGACCAGGTCCAGGACCTGTTTGTTCACGGGGCGACCGCCGGAGGAGACGAGCAGGAAGTAGAGTGGGGCACCGTTGGTTTGGCGGACGAGGAGCACGGGAGGGATGCCGCCGCTGATGCAGCGGATGGCGCAGGCACGGTGCGTGGTGAGTTGGCCCGGGTTCATCACACCGAGATAACATTTGCTGTCCACGATTTCACCGATCAAGGTTTGCTGGCCGAGACTGACTGTTGTGGCCGGCAACCCCCCCAATCCATCCCTCTCCTCCCCCGAATGGGCAGAGGGTGCCCGACCTGTCCGCCGTAGGCTTGGCGAAGGCGGAAGGGCGGGTGAGGAGGCGTCTGAAACACCGATGGTATCATTGACGACTTCAATCATCGTTTGGTTGCCGCGGTAGATCAACGTTCCCTTCAAGCTCACGGTTTTGCCGTCGAGACGGTTTGCAGTTTCCAAGTCCAGCCCGAACTTGAACGGCTTCACCAGATAATAACTGGAAAAAGCCGTTTGGCCGCCGCTCGCTCGGGGACGCGGCACGAGGAGATGCGGATACGGCTGGCTCTTGAGGATGCCGGAGAAGCTTTTTACGTTGCCCCACTCAAACACGCTGACGCCGATGGTGCGCTGCGCGACGGCGAGCAATGCGGCGAGGACGACGGCGAGGACGAGCAGGAACACGACAGCGCGACGCACCCGTGAGCCGATGGCGGGCGGGGCTTTGTCTTCCCAACCGATATAAAACTCGTCGTTCATAATTGTGAGGGAGCCGAGGTCACGAGCCTCTAACTGAAATCCGAATGACGAATTGCAAGTGACGAAAGAAATCCGAACGAGCGAATCAGGAGCCACTGCGTTTCATTTGGCATTAGGATTTCGGTATTCATTCGGTATTGGTCATTCAGGTTTCGTCTTTATCCGGAGCCTCACGTCCGCTGCTGCGAGGATCGGGTGCAATTGCCGCCGGTTCCGCGCGGGTACCTGGCGGGTTGGGTTTGGGATGAACCAGCACGCGGCCGTTCTTCACGCGTACGTTGAACGTTGGGACCTTCTCGACAAACGGAGGCGGCGAGGCGCCGGTTCCCGGCAGGTATTGGTAGCCATGCCAGGGACAGGTGATGCAACCGTCGAGAACCTTGCCTTCACCCAACGGGCCGTTCTGATGCTGGCAGACGTTCGAGACGGCGGAGACCTTGCCGTCGTATTTGAAGACGGCGACGCGTTCGCCGGAGAGGCAGACGATGCGGGCGCGCTTTTCGGGGATGTCAACGACAGCACAGGCATCGACGTATCCTCCATCCGTAGCGGAGGCGACGAGCCTCTGACGCGTTTCGGACTTCGGATTTCGGATTTCGGATTTTGAGAAGCGAGTCTCCTCACGGCGACTGTTACCGCCGATTTCGCGGTCGGCGGGCGCTTCCTTGAATGCAGCGGCCAGGTGAAGGCCGAGCACAATGAAAATCCCGATTCCAACGGCAACCGGATACACCGGATTCATCTCGGCTTGCAGCAGACCGAAGATGACATGCAACACCAGCAGTCCGTAGGCGACATAAACGAGCATGTGCAACGTTTTCCAGACGGGCGCGGTGAGGTTGGCCAGCCAGAAATCGTGGCTGGTCGCCGCCATCAACACGAGGATCACCAGCGCGAAAAAACCGAAAGGCTGGAACGGCACGCGGGCGATCGAGCCGGTCAGCGGGCTTCCTTTGAAGATGCTCAAGACAGGATGGGTGTCGCCACCCGCATGGTAGGTGACGACTACGAACGTCGCGTGAATCAGGCCCAGAAGACACATCGTGACACCCGCGTGACGGCGGTTGTACAAAAGCGGAAGGAACTTCGGGTTCAACCGGCAGAGCGGCCCGATGCAAAGAATCACGTGCAGGAGAAGAAACGCCGCCGCGCCGAACGCGCGGATCAACATAATTTCGTCCGTGATGAACGGGAAGAGAGCCTTGCTGAGTACGCCAAAGATGACGAGAAACACGCCCACGCCACCGGCGAGCGCGAGGTCATAAATCCGCTTCTGCCGGTTCCATTGGACTGCGCTGTATTCGAGGCCCATAGATTTGAACCACTAATCTTCGCTTGTTGACGCGGATGGTTTCCGCGCGCTGACTCGCCTGGTTGGGGGATCCGCGTTCATTGGCGCCGATTGGTGGTGTCAAAAGATTTCGACGCCGCCACAATCTCGTGGTCCGCCAGGCTGTAAAGGACCAGCACACCGTTTCGTTTTCCGGCTTCGGCGGGCAACGGTAACGCGCTGTTATTCCCGTACGCACCGAGCAGAACCGCGTCATCCGGCAGCTTTTCGCTGAGTTTCGGGTCCCCCGGCGCCCAATAGACAATCAAATCCGGCCGCGCGATGTCTTTCGCGGCGGAGAGTTCGACAGCCTGACGATTCATTTGGTCGATGACCAGGCGGGTGCGAATCGGTCGCTGAGTCCACAACTCGTCCCGCTCCCAGACAAGGGACTCAAAGCGCGGCTGGTCACCGACCACTGCCGAAGGCAGCGTCGCCATGGTCGGCAGGGGTTTGCGCGCTGCGATCCCCGCGACGAACGCGACGGGCAAAACCACGCCCAGCACGCCGATCATGGCGCGATGCCGTTTGCGAAGCGGGCGAATCATGGCGCGGCTCCTTTCTCCGCAACCGTGGCAGCGGAAGTAACGTGGCTCGGTTCAACTTCGGATTTCGGATTTCGGATTTCGGATTTGGAAGCACGAGCCGCCTCACGTCGGCTGCTGCCGAAGCTTCGCGCGGCGCAACGGTGTGGATTGCTTTCTTCCGGCGGCTCGTGCAAGCCTTTCATCCAGCGCCGCGCCAGCAGCGGCCATAAGAAAGCTGTTCCCGGGATGATCAACACCCGAAAACCCCGGCTCCCGTGGACCGCGTGCGGGTCAATCTTCTTCACGCCGACCAGAACGAACGGGATGGCAAAGACCAAACCACACAGCAGGTAAATCCCTGCAGCGATGAGGAGAATTGCAGCAATCATAACGGCGCCGTTTTGTGAGCCGGTTCCTCCATCCCGTGCGCCAGCTCCGAGTTGAGCGAATAGCTGATGACCGTGCGGATGGCGACAATCGCGCCGAGAATGACGAGGTCTTGCGTGGTCGGTTTCATCAGCGTGTCGATGATGTCGGCGGCGATGAGGAATTCGAGGCCGAGCAACAGGTAGTAGCCGAGCACCTGGCGCAGCTTGCGACGCTCGCCTTCGACATTCATGCCGCGCACCGAGGAAATCTCGGAGCGCAGGAACCGCGCAACGCCGCACATCACACCAAAGATAATCACGAGCACACCCAGCAGGCTGATGCCGAAAGTGGCGTGATGAAGATATTCCATTGGATGGTTCACGGGTTGAAAAATCCGCGGAGCGAACAACCCCACGGGGACAAGAACTCTACAGACTCGTGCCTCATGCTCTGGTTGGTCGGTGCAGCCGGCCGAACCTTACAGGCTGTAGCAACCCTTGCGGCCCTGCAGCCTGACGCCCGCGCCACTGCCCCGCGCGCCGCCTCTGCCGGGACGGTCCGCCCCGAATCAACCCTTGCCGAACACCGGCACGGCGGCGCCGTTGATGGCGCGCGAGGCGTCCGAGGCCAGGAAAAGGATCACGTCAGCGATGGCGGCGGGTTCCACCCACTTCGAAACATCCGCGCCCGGACTGGCGGCGCGATTTTGCGGCGTGTCGATGGTGCCGGGCATGATGCAATTGACGTTGATGTTGGATGCCTTCACCTCGTCGGCCAGGGTTTCGGTCAGGCGAAGAACCGCGCTCTTCGACGCGCTGTAGGCCGCATAGCCCGCGCTGCCCGCCAGGCCGTCGCGACTCGCCACGGTGATAATTTTTCCGCGGCCCTGCTTGAGCATTTGCGGAATGACGGCGCGGCAGCAAAGCAACGTGGTGCGGAGGTTGACGTTGAACAGGAAGTCCCAATCGGCCAGGTCCGTCTCGTGCACCGGTTTGCCGCCACGCCAGGCGCCGACGGTGTGCACGAGCGCGTCGATGCGGCCGAAGCGGGCGAGGGTGTCCTCGACCAGCCTGACCAGAGACGCCGGTGTGGAGAGATCCACTCCGCCAGCCAACAAGTGGTTTGGTGACGCCGCGACGGGGGCGAAAACCTCACGTAGCCTGTCCGGCGAGCGGTCCACCAGCACTGTCTTGTCGCCCGCAGCTTGAAACGCCCGCGCGGTGGCGGTTCCCAGATTGCCGACGGCTCCAGTGATGATAACAACGTTTTCGGTCGGTTTCTGCATGGGTCGTAATTAAGGAGCGTGGATAGAGTGATGCAAGAATTCTCCAGATTTAATTCACTAGCGCCAGCTCCATTTCAGCGCGGGAAGGAGCTTGCGTTGTTGACGCAGCCTCACCCTCCGTCCGGGCTTCGCAGCGCAGCCGTTCGACCAGGTGGTCGCCGACGCGCAGGGCGTTGGCGATGATGGTGAGCGTGGGGTTCACTGCTGCGCTGGAAACGATGAAGCTGCCGTCCACGACGTAGAGGTTGTCGAGGTCATGGACTTTGCAGTTCAGGTCGAGCACGCTGGTCGCCGGGTCATTGCCGAAGCGGCAGGTGCCGACCTGGTGGCCGAGGCCGTTGATGCCGAGCTTCATGGTGAACGTGGTGACCGTGCCGGCGTTGAAATACTTTCCGTTGGGCAGGATGTGGCAGCCGCAGCCAATGGACTTCAGCGTGTCGGTCCAACGCGCCATCAAGCGGTCGAACGCCGGGGTGTTGTTCTCGGTGTAGTCCACGACAATCTTGCCGTCGCGGTTGAGCGTGATGCGATTGTTCGGGTCGGGCAGATCTTCGCTGGTGAGCCACCAGTCGAGCGAGTGCCTGGCGACGAACTCGATGTCGAGCGGCGCATAGACGGACTCCGAGCCTTCCAACTCTGCTTTGCTCACTTTGCCCAGCATTTGCACCTGACCCATCGGATAGGGAAAATCCGCGTCGCCCCAGTAAAAGTCGAAAAGGGAAAGTGTCTTTTGAAATTTCGTCGGGTTCGCCTTGAACGATGAGACGCCAATGAGCGAACCGAGAATGTGTTTCATCAGGTTGCGACCCACCATGCCGGAACGGTTGGCCAGCCCATTCGGATGCCGATCGTTGGCCGACTTGAGCAACAGCGCGGCGGAGTTGATGGAGCCGCACGACACGACCACGACATCGGCGGTGAACGTCACCGGGTCGCCGTCCACGATGGCTTCTACGCCCGTGATTTCGCGGCCGGAGGGGCTCGTGAGCAACCGCTCGACTTTCGTTTCGGTGAGCAGTGTGACGTTTTCCAGGCCCATCACCGGGCGCACACCGCTAACCTCGGCGTCGGACTTGGCTTGCACCAGACAAGGATAGCCGTCGCACGTCGAGCAGCGAATGCATTGGCTGAGGTATTTCTGCGCTTCATTGATACGGATGCCGAGCGGCGTGTAGCACGGTTTGAGGCCGCGAGCGGCCAGGTTCCCGGCCACTTCCTGGATGCGCGGCTCGTGGCTCATCGCCGGATAGGGGAACTCACCGCTGCGGGGCGGTTCCGTCGGGTCGAGACCGCTCTTGCCATGAACGTGATAGAGTTTCTCCGCCTCGGTGTAGTAAGGCTCGAAGTCGCGATATTTCAGGGGCCACTCCGGCGAAATGCCGCCAACGTGCTGCACCTTTTCAAAATCCTTCTCGCGCAGTCGGAACAATGCCGCGCCGTACAGCTTCGTATTCCCGCCCACGTGATAGCACATGCCCGCGCGCACCTCGCCGCCGTTCTTGTCATACCAGACTTCCGGGCCGAAATAGCGCGTCGTGTTGAACGCAATTTTCGTATCCCAATTCTCCTTCTCGCGCGGCAGGAACGGGCCGCGCTCGAGCACAAGGATGCGCTTGCCGCTGGGCGCAAGCCGATTCAGCAGGGTGCCGCCGCCGGCCCCGGTGCCAATGATAATGACGTCGTAATGGTCGTGCATAGCTCCGGATTGGTCGAGGCTGAAAGGGTATCCTTACAATCGGTTGCGAGAGCCTGGCAGATGTAACGCTCGCCTTCACCCCCGCGCGGGCAAACTGCCTTCGCGGACGGCTCTGTCGAGGTTCTCTTCAGGCAGGCTTTGCCGCACGAAGTTTCACGCAACCGCGCAATCCGTCCGCTGATGTGATCGGGCATGGTCTCCCAGCAGTTCGCCCTTGTTGAACAGCGCAACCACCGGATGCCCCGTCGCCTCGATCTTCTCGCGTCCACCCTCCTGGCGATCCACCAGCACCGCGACGAACGCGATCGTGCCGCCTTCTTTTTGGACCGCGTTGATGGCGGCCAGGGTTGAATCGCCGCGGGTGACGACATCGTCGATGACCACGACGGTATCACCCTTCTTGAAATTCCCTTCGATCAATTTCGTCTGGCCATGGGCCTTTGCGGATTTGCGCACGGAGAATACCTGCAAAGGGGACGCGTCTTTTGCCCAGTGCGAATACATCCCGATGGCCAGCGCGACGGGGTC